>Ga0209474_10000213_pt1 | contig 70944 bp, 77 predicted proteins | sample GraSoiAngelo_145_FD_185902 | JGI IMG/M metagenome (GOLD analysis project Ga0209474, IMG submission 185902) | Grasslands soil microbial communities from the Angelo Coastal Reserve, California, USA - 14_1009_05_20cm (SPAdes) (version 2) | ecosystem: Environmental > Terrestrial > Soil > Grasslands...
TGCGGGTGGCGAAGTCTTCCCGCTCCGCGTCGGAATCGTACGTCGTCCGCGGCCAGAAGAAGCCGCGCAGGCCGTCGCCTTTGCGGCGGGGGACCACGTGCGCGTGCAGGTGCGGGACGCTCTGCGAGATCTTGTTGTTCACGGCCACGAACGTGCCATGCGCCTGGAGGCCGGCCTCGACGGCGCGCGAGACCCGCTGGACAGAAGACCAGAACGGTCCCATGTCGCCGGAGGACAGCGTGTGAAAATCGTCGACATGCACAGGAGGGACGACGAGCACGTGCCCCTTGAACACCGGCCGCGCGTCGAGGAACGCGCAGGCGGCGGGCTCGCGCAGCACGAACGAGGCGGGGATCTCGCCGCTCACGATGGCGCAGAAGACGCAGGGACGAGCCACCACCACACCATCGCACACGCATTGCCTGGCCGTGGCCGTGGCGGGTCCAAGTTATCGGGAACAGGGCAATTTTCGCTCGCGTTTCCATGCGCAGCCCCCGGCTGTGTCCAGAGGGGTGGACAGAGCGGGCCGTCGCCCGTCAAGGAGACGAAGGACATGCGCAAGCTACTTGCCCTCCCCCTGGTTGCCGCGGTCGCCTGCGGCGGCGGCTTCAAGGACGATGCCCGCGATGCGATGCCCAGCAAGGAAGCCATCTCGATGGGGTCGCCGAGCTCGCAGCAGGCGAGCAGTACCTCCAGCGGCGACGCCATCACCCAGAATTCCACTGCCGGCCAGCAGTCGCCGTTCTGGGGCTTGACGGTTGGCGTGGCCGTCGTCTTCAACGTGCCCACCGCGGCGTTCCTCGACCTGCTCCGGCACGTGGTGGAGGACTACGAGCCGACCAGCTGCGACGCCACGAGCTGCACCTGGCAGGGCTCGGGTCCTCTCGACCGGCTGGATTACAAGCTGGTCGTTTCGCGCGACGGCGACGGCGTCAGCTTCGACTGGTCCCTCTCCGGCGCGGTCAAGCCCGGCACCACCTACGTGACGTTCGCGACCGGCGTCGCCAAGCCCGGCCCGCAGCGGCACCACGGCTCCGGCAACTTCCAGATCGATTTCGACAAGATGGCCACGCTCGGCATCGCCGGTAACGCCACCGGTTTGATGCAGGTCACCTCGTACTCCAACGTCGGACCGGCGCAGCTCGGCGTCACCTTTCTCGGCGCGAACGACAACGACCACCCGGGCCAGAAGAACAACGTCGTGTACTCGTACAAGAACGACACCTCGGGCGGCGGCGACCTCGATTTCGCCATGCACAATACGACCAGCGGCGACCGCTTCGCGGTGCACTCCCGCTGGAAGAACGACGGCCGCGGCCGCGCGGACGTCACCGCTCTTCCCACCGGATACACCAGCATCTCGGTCTCGGAGTGCTGGGGCGCAGCGCCCTTCAACGTCGTGTACTTCACCTCGACGGAGAAGGCGGCGATCGCGTTCTGGGCCGGACCGGACTCCGGGGCCGAGGCACAGTGCGCCTATAGCCCGGCGGATCCTTCGGAGATGACGGCCCCGTGACCGTGCGAGGACTCCGCGTGGTGATGGGCGGCCGGGCCGGCGATGTTGCCGCGCCCGGCGCGCCCATGTCCGCGGGGCTCCTCGCCGAGCTGTACGAGACCCACGCGGCCGCGGTCTACGGCCGGTGCCGGTATCTCTTGAAGGACGAGGCGGAAGCGAAGGACGCGCTCCAGGACGTATTCGTCAAGGTCCTGCAGGCGCTGCCGGAATTTCGCGCCGCCGCATCGGCGAGCACCTGGGTCCTGCGGATCGCCACGCACCACTGCCTGAACCTGCTTCGCGCCCGCAAGGCGCTCTGGCGCGAGCAGCTCCGGGCGGCGCAGGCGGACCGCAGGCAGGAGACGGAAGGGCCGGATCGCCGCGAGCTCGTGCGCGTCCTGCTCGCCGCCGCGCCGGAAGAAGCGCAGGAGGTGGCGGTGCTCTACTTCGTGGACGAGCTGACGCAGGCGGAGATCGCTTTGGAGGTTGGCAGGAGTCTGCCCACTGTGAGGAAGCGCCTGCGGGAGTTCCTCGCCTGCGCCCGCGAGGCGCTCGGCGTCGAGCTGGAAGGAGCGGACCTGTGAACCTCGACCTCGGCGGCCCCGGCGCCGGCTGCTCGGCCATGCGCGTGCGCAGGTTGCTCGCGGGCGAGCTCTCCGGCGTGGAGAAGGAGCGGACGGAGGCGCACGTCGAAGGCTGCGAGCGCTGCGCGGCGGTGCGGAAGGCAATCGCGACGGAGCGCGACGCGCTCCGCCGCAACGTTCCCTTCCCGGAGTTCGCGGCGGCGGTGGCGGAGAAGCTTGCACACCGATCGCAGCGCAGCTTCGCGACGCGCTGGGCGCCCCTGGCGGCGGCAGCCGCCGTCGCGCTGATCGCCGGAACCTTGCTCGTGCGCAGGCCGGTCGAGACCGAGACCGTACGCAGCAAGGGAGCTGCTTCCGCGCAACTGTTCGTTCAGGATGGCAAGGGCGTGCACGAGCTCGCGGCCGGCGAGCCGCTGGCCGACGGCGCGAGGCTGCTGCTGTCGCTACAGCCTTCAGGACGAAAGCGCGCGGCTGTCGTGCTGGTGGAACCCGGCGAGGCGAGCGTCATCTACCAGGGGCCGGCCGTGAACGGCACGCTGCCCGAGGCCTTCGTTTGGACCGGAAGGGGCGTTGCCACCCTGCTGGTCGTGCTGTCGGATTCGGCGGTGGACGCGACGGCGATCCGTTCCGCCGCGGATGCGCCCCGCGGCTCCGACGTCCTCACGGTGACGCTGCGGCGATGAGATCGGCGAAAACGATCTGCGCCGCGGCGCTCCTGGCCGCGCTGCCCGCGCTCGCGGAAGCACGCCGCTTCGCCCTGGTGGTCGGCGACACCAAGGGCGGGGCGGGGACGCGGCCGCTCCGGTACGCCGAGCGCGACGCGCGGCGCATGCATGCCATCCTCACCCGCCTGGGCGGCGTGCGCCCGGAAGACGCGCGCCTGCTCACCGCTGCGACCGCCGAGGAGGTGCGCTCGGCGTTGGGCGATCTCGCTGCGCGGGCGGACCAGGCGAGAGCGCGCGGCGACGAGACGGTGCTGCTCGTCTACTACTCCGGCCACGCCAAGGACGGCGATCTGCGCCTCGGCGACACCCGGATGCCACTCGTGGAGCTGCGCGATGCCTTGCGGAACGCGCCCGCCGACGTGCGCATCGGACTGCTCGATTCCTGCCAGTCGGGAGCGATCACCCGCGCCAAGGGCGTGCGCGCGGCCCCGGCGTTCGACGTCCAGCAGGCGCAGGCCGCATCGACGCGCCCGCGCGGCCTCGTACTGATCGCCAGCTCCAGCGCCGACGAGGAGTCTCAGGAGTCGGACGAGATCGGCGCCTCGTTCTTCACCCACTATCTCGCCTCGGGGCTTCTCGGCGACGCGGACGCAAGCGGGGACGGCAAGGTGACGCTGGCGGAGGCGTATGCCTACGCCTACGCACGCACCGTGGGCGAGACCGCGGAGACGCGCGCCGGCGCCCAGCATCCCGTCTACCTCTACGACCTGGGCGGTGCGGGCGACGTGGTGCTCACCGAGCTGGCTCCGGCGCGCGGCGCGATGGTCTTTCCCGTCTCCGCGGAGGGCGTCTACGTGGTGCTCGACGGATCGAGGCGCGCCATCGCCGAGGTGGCGAAGGCCCGCGGAGACCAGCGCCGCCTCGCCCTCGCTCCCGGAGACTATCTGGTGAAGAAGCGGGACGGCGACTCGCTGCTGGTCGGCAGCTTCAGCCTCGCGGACGGTCCGGTGGAGGTCGCGGACGGCCGGCTCTCGCGGCGGCCCCTCAGCGACGACCCGCAGAAGGGAGCTTCCGGACCGCGCTGGAGCGTGCTCGGCGCCGGCGGAGGGCAGTTCTTTTTCGATTCCGCGGCCCGGAACGGACTCTTTCCCCCGGCGGTGCTCGCCGGGGCGGAGCTGGGCGTCCGCGACGATCTCGGCCACGACCTGGCCTGGGCAGTCGATCTCGCGGTGGGCGGTGGCGCGGCGACGCTCAAGCTTCCAGGGACCACGCCGATCCCGGAGCGGTTCTTCGAGCTGACCGGCGGCGCTTCGCTCTGGCGCGACTTCGCCGTCGGGGACTCGTGGACCGTCTCCGTCGGCGCGCGCGTCGCGTTTTTGTATCTGGGGCGCACCTTCGACAACCATCCGGAGCTGCCCAGCCAGAATTTCTTCACGCTCACGCCGGGTCTGACGACGGCGGTCAGCTGGCGGTTCGCGGAACGCTGGTCGGCGGTCGCCCGCGGACGGCTCAACTACCTCTTCTACAACGTCGACAAGGCGCAGAACCTCGGTTACGCCGAGCTCGCGCTGGGGGTGGACTATGCGCTGGGTTGGTAGCAGGGCGGCGAAGAACGAAGTTCTCCGACGAACCCTGCTATGCTTTTCACTGTCCATTTCGCTGCCTTTGCTGTGCGGATGCGGAAATCTCTCCAACGAGGACGTCGCTTTCTTCCTGGCGATTCCGCAGAAACAGCAGCTTCACGTCAGCGTCCCGCAAGGGTCCACCTCGCAGAACCTCTGCGCGATCGGCACCGCCGACATCTACGCGAACGCGAAGAGCACCGGCGACTCCCTCAACGCCGGCGTGGACGCCATCCTGGCGCTGGTCGACGCCATCCGGCGGGTCACCCCTACCACCCGCGACGACGACTCGCGCATCTGGGGCCCGTTCGCCGACAAGGATCATGCCGGCGTGCTGGTCCAGGCGATCATGTTCCGCGAGCTGGACGCGACGCTGACGCCGTGGCGCTGGACCTTCACCATCTCCGCCTCGCGGCCGCCGGGCGGCTGGCTTCCCATTCTCGACGGCGAGTTCTTCCGCGCGGCGGCCAGCAGCGGCATCGGTCGCATCACGCTGCACTTCGAGAACTCGACCACGCTGGGGATCAACAAGCCCACCGATCCGACGTTCCCGGCGCGGATCTTCTACGATCGCAGCAGCGATCCGCGGACCGTTTCGCTCGACCTGACCTCCGGCGTGAATGCGTTCGGCTTGATCTCGTTCGACTACTCCTACGCCGGCTACGCTGACGGGCACGGGCAGCTCGACTACGCGTTTCCCGATCCGAAGAGCGGCTGCACCGTCGAAGTGACCACGTTCTTCAACGCCCAGGGCGCAGGACGTGACGTCTTCCGCGCCCGCTGCGGTGTCCTCGTCTTGGGCGACGTGCGCCAGTGCTGGGACGCGGGCGGCTGCCTCACCTTCGTCGACGACCCTTTCGCGCTCACTCCTGCGTGCAACGGCGTCGCTCCCTGCCTGCTCGGCAATTCCGCGAGTTGTCCCGGCGGCCTCTGAGGTCAGTGCATCGCCGAGGCGTTGGGCGCCGGCGCCGTCGGTTGCGGCGCTGCCGTGAGCAGGGAACGAAGCTGCTCCAGATCGAGCGGCTTGGCCAATACGCCGCGGACGTAGCGGCGCCGGGGATCCGACTCGCCGATCTCGTTCGCCCACCCCGTCAGCATCCACACCGCCGTACCGGGAGCGATCCGCTGGATCTCGCGGGCGACGTGCCACCCGCTCATCTCCGGCATCCCCACGTCGCAGAGGACCAGATCGAACGGCTCGCCGCGGTCGAGGAGCGCGAGCGCCTCCGGACCGCTGCGCGCGGACTCGACCTCCTGGCCCTCGAGCTCCAGCACCTCGCGGAGCACGTCGAGGTTGTCCAGCTCGTCGTCCACGATGAGGATGCGGCCGCGGCGCCGCTCCTTCGGCACAACCACGGGCGGTTCCCGCCGCGGCAGCGTGGCGAGCGGAAACGTGAGCGTCAGGATGGTGCCCTCGCCGCGCCGGCTCTGGGCCTGCAGCGATCCGCCCAGGCGAGACATCACGCCCCAGGCCACCGAGAGCCCGAGCGCGCTCTCTCCGGCGACGCCCGAGAAGGGATCGAACAGGCGCGCGAGGTCTTCCTCGTACATTCCCTCGCCGGAGTCGCGGATGGTGACTACGACGCGGCCGCGATCCTCACGCGCCCTGACGCGGACCGCGCCTCCGTCGGGCATCTGCTCGCGCGCGTGCAGCAGCAGGCTTCCGAAGACGTGCGCCAGCTCAGCGGCGGATCCGCGCACCAGCGGCAGGGGAGGCACGTCGGCCTCGATCCGCACCCGGGCGGTATCGGCCTCCGTCCGGGCCATCTCCAACGCTCCGGTGAGGACGGCGGCGAGGTCGAGCGGATCGCTGGGGCGGTCGCGCCGCCGGCGAGCGAGGTCCTGTAGTCGGGCGACGATGCGGGCAGCGTCGCGCACCACGCGCGCCAGCACGTCGAGCGTGCGGCGTGTGCCGGAGAGCTGGGGATCGGCGCGCAGGGTGGCCACCCGAAGCGCGATCACGTTCAACGCGTGATTCAGGTCGTGTGCCATGCCCGAGGCCAATACGCCCATGGCATGCATCCGCTCTTCGTGCAGGAGCGCCTCGCGCTCGCGCTGCAGCTCGCGCTGTCGCTGCGCCTCCGCGGTGACGTCGTGGATCACGGCGATCGCCTCGCCACCCTCCAGGCGCTCGAGCCGCACCTCGACGATCTGCGCCTCGCGCTGGAACCTCGACAAGTAGGGAACTGGTGCCAGGGTCGCCGCCTCGCCGCGAACCAGCTCGGAGAGGCTCGAATACCGCACCCGCGCATGGGGTCCGCTGAGCCAGCGCCACGCTCCCCTGCCGGAGTTCAGAGCGACGAAGCGCGCGTTCGCATCGCAGCTTCCGTCCCGGCCGATGTTTGCAAGCGCCGTGCTCCGGGACGCTTCAGTCCATCGCGCGAGCGTGTCGCGCGTCGCGGCGGCGGGGGGCATGCAGGAACATGTGTCTTGTGCGTATCAATCGGTAGCCGTCAGGCGGCGAGATCGCGCAAGACCCGCGCGGCGGCATTGTGCCCTGCCGCCCCGATCACCGAGCCGGCGGGGTGGCAACCCGCGCTGCACGAGTACACGCCTTCGACGGGTGTCGCATAGGGGAGGCGATCGGCGAATCCGAAGGAGTTGTCGACGTGGTGGATGTGGCCGCGCGAGATCCCGAAGTGCTGTTCGATCTTCGGCGGCGTCAGGGGAAAAGCATCGGCGACGAGCGCCGAGGTGCCCGGTGCGAAGCGATCGCAGATGTGGAGGAGGTGGCGCACGTAACGCGATTCTTCCGCATCCCAGCTCGTGCCCGAAAGCGCGTACGGCACCCACTGCACGAAGAGCGCGGAGTTGTGGTGCCCATGCGCGTCGCGCAGGGAAGGGTCGACGGTGGTGTGGACGTACCACTCGATGGTCGGGAACTCCGGCAGCCGGCCCGCTTTCACGTCCGCGAAGGCGCGGTGCATCGCCTCCATCACTTCCGGCTCGTCGGGAAGCAGGTGCATGGTGGTTCCAAATTGACCGCGGTCGTGGGGAAGGCAGGTGAAACGCGGCAGCTCCTTCAGCGCGAGGTTGACCTTCAACGTGGTCCCGTCGCGGCGGTAGCCCTCGACGCGCGCGTTCCACGCCTCCGGCACCTTCTCGCCGCCGATCAGCTCGCGCAGGCGGAACGGGTCGGCATTCACCACCACCGCGCGCGCCCTCACCTCCGTTCCGTCGTGCAGGGAGACGCGCAGCGGTCCCGTCGCGATTGCCCTGGCGCCGCGCCCGGTCTCGATCGTCGCTCCTGCCTGCCTTGCGGCACCGGCGAGCGTCTGCGTCACGGTTCCCATACCGCCCCGGACGATCATCCAGGTGCCGTCGCTGCCGGGAAGCCGGCACATGTTGTGGACGAGGAAGTTCATGCCGGTCCCGGGTGTGTCCCAGTCGCCGCTCAGGCCCGAGAACCCGTCGGTCACGGCGTACATCGCCTTGAGCAGGTCGCTGCGGAAACCGAACCGGTCGAGATACTGCCCGACCGGTTTCCGGCAGAGATCGACAAAGATCTGCCGGAGCGCGGGCCGCACGTACTTCGCGGCAGTGTCCTCGAGGGACAGCGGCTCCTCCAGCCAGGTGGGCGCGACGTCGTCGCGGATGGCAGAGATTTCTCGCTGCAGCGCCTCGTTTGCGCGCCAGTCCTGCTCGCTGAAGAAGCTGAGGAACTGCTCGCGCATCGCGTTGGCATTGGATCCGAACAGGAGGTACCGCTTCCCGGTCGTCGGCAGGAAGTAGTGCGGATCGCGCCGCAGCAGCGGGAGCTCGATGCCGAGCGTGCGCAGCAGCTCGGGCGGCATCAGTCCGAGCAGGTAGGCGCCCGTCGACGTGGCAAGTCCGGGCACGCGCGCGAACGGCCGCTCCGTGCGCGCGGCGCCCCCCACCACGTCCTTTTCCTCGAGCACCAGGACGTCGAGCCCGCGCCGGGCGAGCATCAGCGCGGCGACGAGGCCGTTGTGGCCCGCGCCGACCACAATGACGTCTGCCTGCGCGCGCATCGCGCCCTTGTAGCCGAATACATACCGTTCTGCCATGACGGACCCCGACGACATCCGAGTGATCAAGAACGAGCGCGGCATCGGCACCGGCGAGACCCGCTCCGGCGTGGAGCCGCGGCCGAATGCCGACGGCTCGATTCCGTCCACCGGCAACGCGCGCAACCCCGCCATCGTGACGGACCCGGCCGGCAAGACGCCCGGCTCCGCGGAATCGGGTGGCGACGACGAGGCGCAGCGGCAGCCCCCCGATCCGGGCAAGACGCCGGGCAAGGCGGAAGGGTAAGATCGGCGCCGCTTGGCGGCGATCGAGGCGCATGGGCTCTCCAAATCCTTCGGCGGCCGCCCGGCGTGCCGGGACGTGTCCTTCGCGGCGGAGCGGGGGGAGGTCTTCGGCTTCCTGGGGCCGAACGGGGCCGGCAAGACGACGACGCTGCGCATGCTCGCGGGCCTCTATGCCCCGGACGCGGGCAGCGCGCGTGTCGCCGGGTGCGAGATCTCGCCAGGTCGACCCGGAGGCGCGGAGCTGAGGGCGCGCGTCGGGCTGCTCACCGAATCACCCGGTTTCTACGATCGGCTGACCGCGCGAGAGAACCTGCTCTATTTCGCGGAGCTGCAGCGGGCGCCGCAGCCCGGCCGCAGATGCGACGCGCTGCTGGATCGCTTCGCGCTGCGCGAGCACGCCGATCGTCCGTTCGCCGAGCTCTCGCGGGGAATGAAGCAGAAGCTCGCCATCGCCCGCGCGCTGGTGCACGACCCGGAGGTGATCCTCCTCGACGAGCCCACGGTCGGGCTCGATCCGGAAGCGACGCGCGAGGTCCGGGGCTTGATCGCGGACCTTGCCGCCGGGAACGCGACGATCGTGCTCTGCACGCACCACCTCGACGAGGTCGAGCGCCTCTGCTCGCGCGCCGCCTTCATCGCCGGACGCCTGGTCGGCATCCACGAGATCCGCCGCGGCAACCTGGTGCGCATCGAGCTCGCCGAACCGTTCCAGCCGGACGCCGTTCGCGCCCTCTGCCGCTCGCTGCGTGTCTCGGGAACCAGCCTCTTCATCGAGCCGCTCGCCGATGTGCCGGAGATCGTCGCTGCGTTGGTCCGCGCGGGTGCGCGCGTGGCAGGCGTAACGCCGCAGCAGGACAGGCTCGAGGACGCCTGGTTGCAGCTGCTCGCCGAGGCGCGCGCCGCATGATGCGCGTCGTCCTCCGCAAGGAGCTCCTCGAGCTGCGCCGTTCGCCGGTGCTGCTCTTGTCGATGGCCTCCCTCCCGCTGGTCGTCGTCGCCGTTCCCGTCCTGCTCCTCGCCTGGCTCGTGCACGCCGCGCCGGAACAGGCGCTGGCCTCCATCAAGGACCTGTACGACGTGCACGCTCCGGGAGGACCGGTCGTCGCCATCGGCGGAATCCTCGCCGTCAAATGGCTTCCGATGTTCCTCGTTCTCCCCATCTTCCTGCCGATCCTCGTCGCGGCGCAGTCCATCGGCGGCGAGCGGGAGCGGCGCACGCTCGAGCCGCTGCTGGCCACGCGCGTGAGCACCCTCAGCATCGTCCTCGGCAAGAGCATCGCGGCGATGGTGCCGGCGCTGGCGATGACCTGGATCGCCGCCGTCCTCTTCTGCGCCGGCATCGATGCCGTCGCCGGGCGGCTCTTGCTGCCGGACGCGGCCTGGACGTTCGCGATCCTGGTCCTCTCGCCCCTGTTGGCCCTGTTCGGCAACGCCGCCGCCGTGGTGGTTTCCTCGCGCATCCTCGATCCGCGCGCGGCGCAGAACCTGTCCGCCACGACCGTGCTCCCGCTGGTGGCGCTGCTCGTCTTCGAGCTCGCGGGGCGGATCTCGCTCGGACCGCGCTTCTACTTCGCGCTCGCCGGCGGCGTCGCGCTGGCCGATCTGGCGCTGATCGCGCTCGCCATCCGCCTCTTCGACCGGGAGCGACTGCTCACCAGGTGGAGGTAAGGATCTTTCCTGCTGCCGGAGGGCCTCCGGGGCGACTATAACTGCCCGGCATGCAGGCCGTTGCCGAGAAGCCCGGAAAGCTCGTCCTCCACCCCGGCTGGATCGCTTTCGCCGCTATCGTGCTCGCCGTGCCGATGGGGGCCCTGCTGTTGCGGCAATCAGTCGCGCCCGACCTGCCCATGCTGGGCGAGCTGCCCGCCTTCTCGCTGGTCGCGGAGGACGGGAAGCCGTTCGCGAAGGAAGATCTGCTCGGGAACGTCTGGATCGCCGACTTCGTCTTCACCTCCTGCTCGGACGCCTGCCCACGGCTGCAGGCGAAGATGAAGAAGCTGCAGGACCGGCTGATCCCGCCGGAGCAGGGCGGGAACATCAGGCTGCTCTCCATCAGCGTGGATCCCGAGCGCGACACGCCGGAGAAGCTGAAGCAGTACGGCGAGATTTTCGGCGCACGCGCGGGACTATGGCGCTCGCTCACCGGGCGGCAGCAGGAGGTGGAGCGCACCGTGGTGCGCGGCTTCCACACCGCGATGGCGAAGGTGCCGCGAGACCCGGCCGACGCGCACCTGGAGGCGTTCGAGATCATGCACGGGGAGCGGCTGGTGCTCGTCGATCGCATGGGCCGCATCCGCGGGTATTACGACGCGGATGATCGCGACCGCCTGCTCCGCGACGCTCGCGGCCTCACCGTCGGGGGGCGAGGTTGACACTGGCGGAATCGTTGCCGACGGTCAACGCGACGCTCAACGGCGCCAGCGCCTGCGCTCTCTTCGCCGGGTACTGGGCCATCCGCACGCGGCGCTACAGCTTGCATTGGAAATGCATGGCGGCGGCCTTCACCGCCTCGTCGCTTTTCCTGGTGGGATATCTGACCCGGTTCGCGCTCACGGGCGTCCATCGGTACCAGGGGCCGTTCCGCAGCTTCTACCTGGTGCTGCTCGGCACGCACACGGTGCTCGCCGTCGTCGCTCTGCCGTTGATCCTGCGGACGATGTGGCTGTCGGCGGTGCGCAAGAGCTTCCAGAAGCACAGGCGCCTGGCCGTGTGGACGTTCCCCGTCTGGGCATATGTCTCGGTGACCGGCGTGGTCGTCTATTGGATGCTCTACCGATTGCCTGTATAGAGGACCATCCATGGCTTTTCGCATCATCGAGACGTGCATTGGCTGCACTGCCTGTGTGAAGCGCTGTCCCACCGACGCGATCACCGGTGAGCGCAAGGGCCTCCACATCATCTGGCCGGAGCTGTGCATCGACTGCGGCGCCTGCGGTCCGGTATGCCCGGTGGATGCCATTCTCGATCAATACGGCAACGTGCAGCACATGCTGAAGAAGAACGAGCGCCCGCTGGCCTTCGTCTACGAGCAGGCGTGCACCGGTTGCGAGAAGTGCGTCGAGCGCTGCCCGTTCGAGGCGCTGGAGATGGTGCACGTCAAGGACCCGAACAGCTTCCTCGGCGTGGTCAGCGTGATCGAGAAGAACTGCACCGGCTGCCGCGAATGCGAGAAGGCCTGCCCGTACGACGCGATCTTCATCTACCGGAAGGACCGCGTCCCCGAGTGGCTGAAGAACTCCCGCGTCGAGAAGGCAGCGTAGCTTCGGCTACTGCGTAGGCGGGTTCCCGCTTAGTCCTCGTCTTCCTTTTCGTCGTCCTCGGTCTCCGCCTCCTCGTCGTCGGTGGCAGGGGCCTCCGCCTCTTCGGGCTCCTTGGCGGGAACGGCCTTCGCGGCCCGCGCGGAGGTGGGCTTCGCGACCGGCGCTTCGCGCTGGTCGGCGCCGCACTTCGGGCACGCCGGCACCGGCTTTTTCAGATCGTAGAACTTGGTGCCGCACTTGTAGCAGACGTACTTGGTGCCGAGATCGCGTGCCATCTGGACGGCCCCTCCCGGGGAAGAAGCGCGCGCGGAATAGACCAGCATCGGGGGGATGTCAATCGGAACCCGTTCGGTTACCCTCGCCGTCCCCATGTTGCTCCCGCTGCTGGCCGCCGCCGGGTTCGCGCACCCGAATCCGCAACCTCCGCCCGAGCTTCCCGCCTCCCTCTACCGCGACCGCCGCGAACGCCTGATGCGGAGATCGGCGGGTGCGCCACCGCCATCGCCGCGCAGGGCGAGCCCACCGGCGTAGTGCAGGAGTACAGGCAGGACGACGATTTCTTCTGGCGGAAGACCTCAAGGACGAGCGCACCGACGTGCAGGCGCTGAAGCAGGGGGCGGGCGCCCTGGGCCTGAAGCTGGTCTACAAGCGGGATCTGCTCGCGCGGATGCGCTCGGCGCATGCTCCAGAGGAGATTGCGCTGCTCGAGCGGGCCGTGACCATCACGCGGGCAGGTCACGATGCGGCGGCGCGCGCGACCGTACCGGGAGTGAGCGAGCGCGACGTGCAGACGCAGATGGAGTTCGCGTTTTTCGGCGCCGGCGCGACGGGGCTCGCCTACGGCACCATCGTGGGGAGCGGCGAGAACGGAGCGGTGCTTCATTGGGGCCAGAACTCGCGCATGCTGCGTTCCGGCGACCTGGTCGTAATCGACGCGGGCGCCGAGTACGGACGGTATGCGTCCGACGTCACGCGCACCTACCCGGTGAGCGGCAAGTTCACCGAAGAGCAGGCCAAAGTGTACCGAGCGGTGTACCAGGCGCAGGAGGACATTCTCGCTGCCATCCGGCCGGGCGCGTCGATGAGCGATCTGCAAAAAGCGGCGGAGGAATCGCTACGGCGGAGCGGATATCTGGACAAGTTCATTCACGGCTTCGGCCACTTCGTCGGCCTCAACGTCCACGACGCCGGCGAGTACGACCTGCCGATCCCCGCCGGCGCGGTCTTCACGGTCGAGCCGGGCGTCTATCTTCCCGAGCGCGGCTTCGGCGTGCGCATCGAGGACGAGGTGCTCTTCCTCGGCGACGGCAAGTGGCGGCTGCTGACCGCGGATTTTCCCCGGAAGCTGGAAGACGTGGAAGCGTGGGTGGCGCGGGCGCGACGCTGATGATCGTCGCGACGCGCGGTCCGCGAGCGCGTACCGGGTCCACTACGTTCGGACGCGGCGAGACGGCCAAGCCAAGGCGTAGCCGCAAAGCCGCACCTCCGGTGCGGCAGCGGCTAGTTGCTTTCCTTCGACGCGGCCGGAACGGGGTCTACCAGAGTATGGATCTCCTCCACGTCCGAGTCGTCGATCTCGTAGTGCACCTGCTCCGACCCGACGGCGGCGAGCGCTTCGTCGCGGACCGTCGCGTCGTCCGCGACCACCTTCGTGGCCCGCGCGGCGGCAGCCGCGGCGGCGGCCGCCTCCTCCGGACGGATTTCCGTCTCTCCGGAGAGGGAAAGGTCGAGGAGTGAGAGCACCGACCCGTTCGCTGCGGGCAGAAGCGCCAGCGGCGTCACCGAAGCGGTACCAGCCGGCAATGCCGACGCGACGGGCTCCACGGGCAGCGCCGGCGGCGGTGGTTCGGAGGGCAGCGCCGCAGCGACCAGCCCGTTGACCGCCGGAGGCTGCATGGCCTCGAGCGTCGCAACCGGCGCAGGTGCCGTCGCTGCTCGAGCGGCCGCGGCGGCGTGTTCGGGAGCCGGCGGCGGTGTCTCCTTCGGCTTGGGATCCACGAGCACCCGCGCCCGCGTGATCGCGGTGCCGTCGGAGCGTTTCAGTCCCGGACAGACGACGGCGATGATCTCGGTCCCACCGGTATCGAGCGCCTCGTGCCATTCCGGCTCGAGCGGCTGCCCCGGTTTCGGGTCGACGAGCTGCCACGCGCAGAGCGCCGCGGCGCGCTGCAGCCAGGAGGCCCGGGCATCGCCCTCGGCGGCCTTGGCCGCACCCGCCACGGCTTGCGAGACCGACTCCAGCGCCGGCGCCGGGTCTGCCGCGATCGTCGTCTCCTCCAGCTTGGTGAGCAGTTGCGATGCCATCGACAGATCGGACCCGGCGTAGAACTCGATCTCCTCCGCCAGCCGGGTGAGCCCGGACTGTCGCGCCGCTGCGTGCGCCGCGGCGTCGCGCAGCTCCTGGGCAATGCCCTCCTGCGGCGCGCCGAGGATCCCGGCGTCCGCCGCGAGCGCCGCCGCTCGATCGCCGCGCTCCATCGCCGCGCGCGCTTTCGCGGCAGCCCCGGTTGCCCGGGCCCGCAGCTCCATCCGCAAACCCTCGGCATAGGCCTCGATGGCCGTGGCCCGCCGCGGGGGAGCAGGAGAGCGGTCCGGATCCTCGTCGAGCGGATGGGAAGGCTTGCGGGAGATGGGCGCCGTGGGAAAGCTTTGCTCCAGGGCCGCGATCCGGTCCGCCAGATCGCGGGAAGGGGCGACGCGCGAAAGCGCGGCCTCGAGATCGGCCACGCGGCGCTCGACCACGGCCAGGCGATCCGGCGGCGGCGGCGCAGGGCGTGGCGGGGGTTCCGGCGCCGGCGCGACGGCGGCGGGCGGTGAGGCGACGCGTGGGGCGGGGACGTGCTCGGCGATGTCGATCTTCCCGCGGCCGTTGCTGGAGACGACCAGCGTCGCCCCGTCCTGCCGCCGCTCGCGGACTGCGCGGATGAACTTCATCACCGCGTCCTGCACCCGCATGATGTCGTTGACGGTGCCGCGCATCGCGGTGCGGACGATGTCGCCAGCGAGCTGATCCGTCCGGTACGCCGTGGACAGCTTCAGCGAGTCCTTGGGCGCCCGCATGCGCACCCTTCGGGGCAGTCCGCTGGAGGCAAGCTGGGCCGATCCCTCGAAGTCGCGCGGCAGCTCCGCCTCGATCTCGAGCGGCACCTCGACCATGCGCGGGTCCGGCCGCGCCACCAGCCTCACGCTGAACACCGTCCAATCCTACGACGGGTCTCGCTGCGGGCGCACGCACCCACGCCGTGACCGGAACACCCACTCCATGCTACCCATGCCCTGACCATGCAGGTGCCCGCGCTCGAGCAGGCTCCCGAGTCGCAAGCGCCGCGGACGGCCACCGCGGACCGGGTGCCCATCGCGTCGGAAGAGGTTGCGCACAAGCCATTCATCCCCGCTGAACAGGACATTCCCGAGCTGACGCCGGTCCCGCTGATCGTGGGCACGCTGCTCGGCATCCTCTTCGGCGCTTCCAGCATGTACCTGGTGCTGAAGGTCGGCTTGACGGTCAGCGCCTCCATCCCGGTGGCGGTGCTCTCGATCACCATCTTTCGCGGCTTCACCCGCGTCTTCCGCACCCGGCGCGCGACCATCCTCGAGAACAACATCACCCAGACGGCCGGCAGCGCGGGCGAGAGCATCGCCTTCGGCGTGGGCGTCACCATGCCGGCACTCTTGATCCTCGGGTACAACCTGCAGATCTCGCAGGTGATCCTGGTCAGCATTCTCGGCGGCCTGCTGGGGATCCTGATGATGATCCCGCTGCGCCGCGCGCTGATCGTCAAGGAAGCGAAGACGCTGGTCTACCCCGAAGGGACCGCGTGCGCGGAGGTGCTGATCTCCGGCGAGACCGGCGGAACCACCGCGAAGACGGTGTTCGCCGGCCTCGGCGTCGGCGGCGTCTTCGCCCTCGGGTACAAAGCCTTCGGCGCCTTCAAGGACATCCCCGAGAAGATCTTCGGAAAGGCCTACGACGGAGGCAACCTCTCGCTCGAAGTGGGGCCGGAGTTGATGGGAGTCGGTTACATCATCGGGACTCGCATCGCGATGATCATGGGCGCCGGCGGCATCCTCTCCAGCCTGGTGCTGATGCCGGCCATCAAGCTCTTCGGCAGCACAGCCACGACGCCGATCTACCCGGCCACGACGCTGATCAAGAACATGAGCACCGACGACGTCTGGCATCAGTATATTCTGTATATTGGAGCTGGCGCGGTCGCCGCCGGAGGCATCATCTCGCTGTTCAAGTCGCTGCCGACGATCGTGGGCGGTGCAATGCGCGGCATGCGCTCGTTGAGCGGCTCGCAGGGACCTTCCGGAACGCTGCGGACCGACCGGGACATCCCCCTCTGGGTGGTCGGCGTCGGCTCGCTGCTGATCGTGATCGTCTGCGCGCTCGTGCCCTCCTTCAAGATCAACGTCCTCGGGGCGGTGCTCATCCTGGTGCTCGGGTTCCTCTTCGTGACCGTCAGCTCACGCTTGACGGGAGAGGTCGGAAGCTCGTCGAATCCCATCTCCGGGATGACCGTCGCCACCCTGTTGATCACGTCGCTGATCTTCTTCGCCCTCGGTTGGGTCACTCCTCCCTACAAGGTCGCCGCCCTCAGCATCGCCGCGGTGGCTTGCATCGCCATCTCCAACGGCGGCACCACCTCGCAGGACTTGAAGACCGGATATCTGGTCGGCGCGACCCCGTCGCGTCAGCAGATCGCCATCCTGGTGGGCGCCTTGGCATCCGCGTTGGTGCTTGGATTCGTGATTCTCAAGCTCAACGACGCCGGAACGGTGTTCGCGGCGCGGAGCTACCCGAACGTGCGCTTCAGCGAGGCGGACTACAGCGGCGAGAAGGAGCGCCTGCGCGGCGCCGACTCCGGGCGCGACGCCAACGCCTACAACGTGATCTGGCTGCGCGAGCCACGGGGAGAGGTGCCCGCCGGGAAGTACCTCGTCGACGACACCGGGCACATCAAGTATCTCGAGGATCCCGGCATCAACGGAAAGCTCGACACGCGTGACAACGGCGAAAAGGTGAAGTCGAAGTTCAGCGCGCCGAAGCCGGTGCTCATGTCCTTCATCATCGAGGGGATCATGACCCAGCGTCTGCCCTGGGGGCTGGTGCTGATCGGCGTCTTCGTCTCCGTGGTCCTGGAGCTCTGCGGGATGTCGAGCCTCGCTTTCGCCGTCGGCGTCTACCTGCCGCTGTCGACGAGCACCCCCATCATGATGGGCGGCATCGTCCGGTACATCGCCGACCGGACCGCGAGCCGAAAGCTGAGCGGAGCCGAGGCGGAGAGCGGTCCCGGCGTGCTGTTCGCCTCCGGGCTGATCGCGGGCGCCAGCGTCATCGGCACCATCCTCGCGTTCCTGCAGCTCTCTGAACCGACGCGGAACTTCCTCAACTCCATCAACGTGGGCGGCACCATCCCCGGATTCGCCACCAGCAATCTGGTCTCGCTCGCGCTCTTCTGCGTGCTCGGCGCTGTTCTCTGGGCGGTGGCCACCGAGCGATGGCTGGCGCCGAAGCAGGCATGATCGAGGTTCGACTCGCGCGGAGCGCGAAGAACGTCGAGCAGTGCCTGAGGCTGCGCTGGACGGTGTTCGTGGAAGAGCAGGGCGTGCGGCCGAGCCTCGAGTTGGACGGGCTTGACTCCGACGCTGTGCATGCGCTGGCGGTGCTCGATGGGGTTGCGTGCGGCGCCGGCAGGTTGATCTTCGTTGCCCCCGGGATTGCCAGGATTCAACGGATGGCCGTCATCGATGACGCTCGCGGGCGCGGCGTCGGGAAGGCGCTCCTCGCGTTTCTCGAGGACGAGGCGCGTCGACGCGGAGCAACAAAGCTGACCCTCTGGGCACAGGTACAGGCACAAGCCTTTTACGAGAAGGCTGGGTATACCGCCTCCGGCGCGGTGCAAGACGGTACCGCCATTCCCCATGTTTCGATGGAGAAGAGCGCTTGACCGGCGGGCGAGCGCGATTACCCTCCTTCCCATGAGAATCCTGCGCAGGACCCTGTTCGCCGCTCTCGTGCTGCTGTTCGCGGGAACGGCGCGCGCCGACTCGGCCAAGGAAGAGGGCTTCGGCGATCTGACCATCGATCAGGTCGCCGATCTCATCGCCAAGAAGGACGCGGACATCTTCGACAACAACGGCAAGGACGTGTACGCCAAGGGACACGTCCCCACCGCGAAGTGGGTCGACTTCAAGGCGGTGAAGGAGAGCGATCTCCCCAAGGACAAGTCGCGCAAGCTCGTGTTCTATTGCGCGAACACGCATTGAATGGCCTGCCACCAGGGCGCCCGTGCGGCGCTCGGCTTCGGATACAAGAACGTCTACATCATGTCGGCCGGCATCCAGGGCTGGCAGAAGGCCGGCAAGCCGGTGGAGAAGGGCGACCCTTCAGCGTGAGAGACGCGAATCGCCGAGCCGCGATCCGCCCTTTCGCTGCAGGCTCTCGACGGTGAACACGCGGTCGCTCCGGTTGAGCACGTTGTTCACCTTCACGCCCTTGCGGCTCAGCAGATCGATCGAGATGCGGTGCGCGCCGCCGCGTGCCCCTCGCAAGAGGTGCGGCTTCCAGTCGGTGATCAACGGAAGCTCGCGCCGGTCGAGCACGATGCGGACCTTGTCGCCGCGGCGGCCGAGCTTGGCATTCGACAGGTAGAAATCGAGCACGGGCCGGTTCGCCCCCGGAAGCGGAGTCGCGACCGGGTCCGGCGGCTTGGCCTGCCCCGCGTCGGCGGCAGCGTCGGGAGGATTCTCTTCCAGGCGCGCGAGCACCAGTTGCTCGGAGGGTGCGCCCACCGGCAGGACGTACGTGAGGATCGGCTTTCTTGGCTGGGGCCAGGTCACGGACTCCGCGGCCCTGCCGGCCTTGCCGGGGATCCTCGGCCCCATCCAGACGCGCACCATCGCGAATGCCCTCGGCGCTTTCACCACCTCGTGCCAGGGCCTGCACAGCACGACGCGAAGCAGATGCGGCCCTGGCGAGAGCCCGCCGAGCATCCACGTCGCGTTCGCATCGGGGATTTCCATCGCCGGCTCGTTGTCGACGATGAGGTGGGCGTGCGGAACGGGACCGCCGGGCCGCAGCGCTCCGATCGCGTAACCTTTCACCACCACGCGGACGGCCACCGCTCCTTCGGCCGATTGCGAGAGATCCGCCGGCGCGGCGAAGGTGATCGATGCCCTGGGGAACGCGCGGCCCCTCTTGCGCGGATCGTCCTCGGCGCGCATCACCGGCGCGCGCCTGGCTTTCCTGGGCACGCGCGCTTCCGCAGGCAGCGCGATCGACGCCGTGAGCAGGACGAGCAGCGTTCGCCTCAATCCCTGCGCTCCTGCCCCTGCCCCGTCATCGATCCACCTCGAAGCGTTGGAGCGGCCGCCAGCGCCGGGCGCAATCGAACAGCTCGGCGCGAAGCTGCCGCGAGTCGGCCTCGATCCGCAACAGCGGCATGGCGGCGTCCATCGGCCCCGCCGCATCGGTGGCGCGGGCACTCCACGTCCCGAGGTTGACGTAGAGCCGCTGCACGCCCGGGCGCCCGTCCTGGACGGCCCAGTCCATCACGTGGGTGTGCCCGAGGACCAGGACGTCGGGAGGAGGCGGTTTGCCCGGCAGCGACTTTGCTCCTTCGAGCACGGCCATGGCGGATGCGCCGGCCCGCTCCCACAGATCGTCGTCGTCCTTGAGCCGCCAGCGCAAGAGCGAGGGTGTGGTCACCCATGCGAGCGGCCGCGCAAGAGCGCCGTTTTCCACCAGGATCTCCAGCAGCGCATCGATGAACCGCTCGAACACGCCCGGCTTCAGCCAACGCTCCAGCACCGGGATGACGCGCTCCTCGGGGCGGAGCGCGACGAGCCTCTCGGGATCGATGTGGACGTTGCTGCGCGGCAGCAGATGCCGCAGGAACGGGATCACGGCGTGGTGGAGAACGCCGGTCATGGTCTCGCCGCCGCCGGTCGGCGTCGCGTTCGACGGATCCCAGAGATGTCCATGCTGCAGCATCACCCACTTGTCGAGCACGCGGCGCGCCGCCATCGGCTCGATCTGCACCTTGGAGAGGCCCGCGGCATCCAGCGCCTCGCGCCCGCCGGCGTCCGCGAGGTGCCGGTCGTGGTTTCCCGGGACCAGCGTCACCTTCGCCTTCTGCGAGACGTCCTCCAGGGCCTGCAACGCGACGGGATTGCTCTCCCGGATGCTGCGCATCACCGCGGGCAGAGGCGGCGGAGGCTTGTCCTCGATGGGGACGTCCAGCGAGACGCCGAACTGCGTCAACCCCTTGTGCGGGGGAATGGCGGCGGTGAGATCGAAGACGTCTCCGAGCAGCACCAGCTCGCCGTCCGCCTCGCCGGAGACCCGGTCGCACACTTCGGTGAAACGCCTACCCTGATCCTCGTCGCGAAACATCCGCGCGAGCGTGCCTTCACCGAGATGAAGATCGCTGACGACGTAGAGCGCCACCCCAACGAGTTTATCCGCGCTTTCGCCCGCGCTGGCGACCTTTCCACCCTTCCTGGCGGAGGAGGGCGGCCTGGTCGCGCGCGACGGGCGGAGCAAGCGTGCCGTCGTGACGCGCCACGCGCCACCATGGGACGTCGTCGAGCCGGTGGAGGGCGGCGACCACCGCGCGCGCTCCGCCGGGCTTGCCGGCGCGGATCGCCACCTCACCGTAGGAGAGCGTGGTCCCGCGCGGAATGCTCCGGACGATCCGGCGCACCGCGCGCAGGAACGCGGTCATCGGCGCCCGAGCCATGCGCCCGCATAGACCGCCGCGAAGCCGAGCACGTTGCTCGCCGCGACGTAAGCCAGCGCCCCGCTGCCGCGGCCGAGTTGGAACAACCTCATCGTCTCGTACTCGTACGTCGAGAACGTCGTGTATGCGCCGACGAAGCCGATGGGCAACAGGTACCGCAGGTTCGAGTCCGCGATCCGCTCCGACCCCGCGCCGAGGAAGAGCGAGATCAACAGACAGCCGCTCAGGTTGATGAACAGCGTGCCCCATGGCCATTGCACCCCGAGACGATGCGCGAAAGCGGTCGCGACGAGGTACCGCGCAACCGCTCCGAGCGCGCCACCCACCGCGACGAGCAGGATTGGAATCACGACGACATCCTACGAAAAACCGCGCCCCAATGTGGGCGCATGTGCACGCGTTCAGCGCCCTCGCCCGGCCCTGCGGACACGCGCATACAAGCGCCGGAATTTCAGGAAGTTGCTGCTGCGATCCGCAGCGGAATACAACCGATCGACGAGGGACACCGATGGTCGGGATCGAGATCGTGAACTTCCCCAACACGGTCCTCATCGTGGACGACGAGCCGATCGTCGTGCAGGTGCTCCAGCGGGTGCTGCCGAAGCAAGGCCTCCGCGTGATCTCCGTTTCCAACGCGGAAGAGGCCCTCGGCGTCCTGCAGCGCGAGAACTTCGGTTGCATGCTGGCGGACAAGAACCTGCCCGGAAAGGACGGGCTGGCCCTGGTTGCCGCCGTCCGCAAGCTGCAGCCGCACTGCGCGTGCATCGTGATGACGGCGTACGCCTCGACGTCGTCGGCGGTCGAGGCGCTCCGCCTCGGCGCGGCCGATTACCTGGAGAAGCCGTTCCAGGACATCGAGCTCGTGGCCGAGAAGGTGCGCCGCGCGATCGAGCACCAGCGGGCGGACTTCGACCGGACCCGGTTCCTCCGGCGGCTGCGCGAGTTCGAGGCGGAGCTGGACAAGAAAGAGTCCGAGGTCACTGAACAGCGCACCGAGATCGACATGTTCAACGAGGTCCTCGAGGCGCGCGTCGACCTCGCCACCCGCGATCTCCTGGCCGAGCGCGACGAGCTGCGCAAGCAACTCGGCAGCAGCGCCGAGATCCGGCAGGGCGCCGAGATCGTCGGCGTCGAGATGGCGCTGATCCTTCTCGAGGATCTGCAGCGGCGTCCCGGCCTCGACGTGGCCCCGTTCCGGGGCGAGCTGCAGCGCGTGATCCGCCAGCTGCAGTCGCACGTCCGGCGCTTGCGCGGCGACCAGGCGGCGTGAGCTTTCGCGCGCGGCTGATCAGCCCTCGTAGCGCTGCAGCTCGAGATCCGCGGCGGAGAGATCGCTGAGGGACACGCGCAGACGTCCGTTGCTGGCCTCGACGTGGAGGAGCGGCAGCGACGCGTCGCGTGGGCTGTTGGCGTCGAAGGCGCGCTCGGTCCAGGTTCCGAGGTTGACGTAGAGCCGCCCTCGCTCGACCGCCCAGTCGAGCACGTGCGTGTGCCCGAGCACGGCTACATCCGGCTGCGGAGCGCCGTGCGGGAGATGGCGTTTTCCTTTCAGCACCTCGATCGCATGGCGTCCGGTGTGTTCCCAGAGCCGGTCCTGTTCCGCGACGGCGGAACGGACGCGCTCGGCGCTCACCATGCCCGCGAGCCAGGAGAGCGGACGCGGCAAGAAGCCGTTCTCCGCGAGCAGGCGGAGAAAGGCGCGGAAGAAACGGCGGAAGGTCTTCTCGTCGAGCCATCGCTGCAGGACCGAGACGACCGCCTCTTCCGGGCGGAGCGCGACGAGGCGATCGGGATCGAAGCGGACGTGCGGCGGCGGCCCGCGGTGGCGCAGGAACGGAATGACCGCGTGGTGCAGGGCGGCGGTCAGCACCTCGCCGCTTGCGCCGGGCTTGTCGTTGCCTTCGTCGAGCTCGTGGCCATGCTGGAGGACGATGGTGCGGCCCGCGAGCCGGCGAACTGCCGACCGTTCGAGGCGCGCGCGGATGCCCGCCGATGCCAGCGCGTCACCCGCCCCTGGCTCGCCGAGCTGGTAGTCGTGGTTGCCGGGCACGAACGTGACCGGCGCCGATTCGGTGAGCCTTGCGAGCGATTCCAGGGCCACCGGATTGCTCTCGCGCACCGCGGCCAGCAGCTCGGGCAGCGCGCGCCGGCGCGGCTCCTCGCGTGGCACGTCGAGCTCCCGGAAGAACTTCCCCAGTCCCTTCGGCGGCGGCTGCATCGCGGTGAAATCGAACGCATCGCCGAGGACGATGAGCTCGGAGCCATCGTCCCGCGCCACGCGCTCGCAGAGCGAGGAAAGCTGCCGCCCCTGCCGCTCGTCCGAGAAGAGCCGGGCCTCGGCGCGCTCGTCCAGATGAAGGTCTGACACCACGTACAGCGCCACGGGATCGCGGGACCACACCGCCGCTGAAAAAACAAGGGGCCGCGGGCCCGTTGCGTGCGGTACAAAGCGGCCATGGACGTCGTCCTCATCGACCTCGCCAACGACCCGCTCACCAAGCTCTACGGCGCCTATCGCACCTGCTACACGCCGAAGACGCCACGCGAAGTCTGGGACGACATCGCTGCGGGCGGGCTGTCCAAAGCGAAGATCGCCCAGTTCGTCGAGGAACGCCTGAAGACCGGACACGTCTCGCCGCTCGAGCAGGTGGTCTTCTGGTTCGGCATTTCCGGGGTCTCGCGCTCGCTCAGCCATCAGTTCGTGCGGCACCGCATCGGCATCTCCTTCGAGCAGCAGTCGCAGCGCTACGTGCGCTTCACCGGAAAGAACGAGGAGCGGCTCGAGTACGTGATGCCCGAGAGCTGGCGCGAGGCGGGCAGGGCGAAGGAGTTCGAGAAGCTGATGGAGGAGATCACCCGGGTCTACCGGGAGGCGGTGGCGGCCGGCATCCCGGCCGAGGACGCGCGCTTCGTCCTCCCCAACGCCGCGCCCACCAACTTCCAGATCATGGTCAACTTCGCCGAGCTCCTGCACATCGCCGACCTTCGGCTTTGCACGCGGGCGCAGTGGGAGATCCGGCAGATGGTCGCGCGCATGCGCAGCGAGCTGATGCGCAAGGTGCCGGAGCTTGCCCGTTACCTGCAGCCGAAGTGCGGCGAGAAGCGGATGGGATACTGCGACGAGGACGTGAAGGCCTACGAGGCTTGTCCGCTCTCGAACTCGCGGCCGCACAAGCTGCAAGTCATCGAGGTGTTCAAGCGCGTCCGGGCCGAGAGCGGCAAGCCGATGCGCGACCTGGACGAGACGGACTTCAAGGCCGCGGAGGAGTTCCGCGAGGCCAAGGTGTGACTCCGGCAGTGCCGGAGCCGGACGTTCTCTCTCCGGACGAGCTACGCGATGCGTGGCCGGCGCTTTCGGCGGAGGAGCGCGCGGAGGGCCTCAAGCTTCTTCCCCGGGACACAGCCGAAGACCTCTTCTTCAGCATCTCTCCGCGCGAGCAGGTCGAGCTCATCCTCGCCCTTCCGCAGGCGGAGCAGCGCTCCTGGGCTCGCGGTCTGGCGCCCGACGACGCCGCCGACCTCGTGCAGGAGGCTCCCCCCGAATACCGGGATCGGCTTTTGGCGATGCTCGACGAGCAGACCCGGCGCGAGGTCCAGGCGCTGCTCGCCTATCGCGAGGACCACGCCGGCGGTCTGATGAGCCCGCGCTTCGCGCGGCTGCGGCCGGAGATGACGGTGGACGAAGCCGTCACGTACCTGCGGCGCCAGACGCGCCAGTCGGTGGAGATGACGTACTACGCGTACGTCCTCGACTCCAGTCAGCGGCTGCTGGGGGTGGTCTCCTTCCGCGAGCTGATGGCGGCGCGCGGCGATCGCCGCGTCAGCGAGCTGATGCACACCGACGTCCGATCCGTCGACGAGGACGCGGACCAGGAAGTGGTGGCGCGGCTCTTCCGCGAGACCAGCCTGATGGCCATCCCCGTCCTCGATGCCGAGCGGCGGATGAAGGGTATCGTCACCGTCGACGACATCGTCGAGGTGGTGAGCGAGGAAGCCACCGAGGACATCCAGAAGCTGGGCGGCAGCGAGAGCCTCGGCGAGCCCTACCTGACCATTGCGCTCGCGCGCATGATCCGCAAGCGCGCCGGCTGGCTGGCGGCGCTCTTCCTCGGCGAGATGCTCACGGCGACCGCCATGGGCGTGTTCGAGAAGGAGATCGACAAGGCGGTGGTGCTGGCGCTGTTCGTTCCCTTGATCATCTCGTCGGGCGGCAATTCGGGGTCGCAGGCGACGTCGCTCGTCATCCGCGCGATGGCGCTGGGGGAGGTGCGCCTGCGCGATTGGTTCCGCGTCATCCGCCGCGAGCTGGGCGCCGGTCTCGCTCTCGGATCCATCCTCGGTTCGATCGGTCTCACCCGCATCCTCCTCTGGCAGGTCTTCTTCAAGACTTACGGCGAGCACTACATCCTCGTCGGCCTCACCGTGGCGATGTCGCTGATCGGCGTCGTGACGTTCGGGACGCTTGCCGGATCGCTTTTGCCGTTTGTGCTGCGCCGGCTCGGCTTCGACCCCGCGAGCGCCAGCGCGCCCTTCGTCGCCACGCTCGTCGACGTGACCGGGCTGATCATCTACTTCACGACCGCGAGCGCTATCTTGCGGGGAACACTGCTTTAATCCAGTTTAATCCAGCGGGACCTTCGGCCCTGTTGACAGCGAACGCGGCAGGCGCTCCTTGTGCAACTCCCTACGGAGGGGAACCACCATGAAATGGATAACGATGGCCGCGGCGCTCGCCGTTCTGCCCCTGTCCGCGCGTGCGCAACAAGCCCCAACCAACCTGAACGAAGCGACGGTCGCGCAACTCCAGTCGATGATGGCATCCGGCCAGCTCACCTCGGTGGCGCTGACCAACTACTACATCAAGCGGATCATCGCGCTGGACCAGAACGGGCCCGGCGTAAACTCGGTGATCGAGCTGAATCCCGACGCGCTGGCGATGGCCAAGACCGCCGATCAGAGGCGCGCCACCGGCAACGTGCTGGGGCCGCTCCACGGCATCCCGGTGCTGCTGAAAGACAACATCGACACCGGCGACAAGATGCAGACCAGCGCGGGATCGTTCGCGCTGGTGGGGGAGCCGGCAGTACGTGACTCGACCGTGGCCGCGAACCTGCGCGCCGGCGGGGCGGTGATCCTGGGCAAGACCAACCTGTCCGAGTGGGCGAACTTCCGCTCCTTCGAGTCGGTCAGCGGATGGTCGGGGCGCGGCGGCCAGACGAACAATCCCTACGGCATCAATCGCAACGCCTGCGGCTCCAGCTCCGGCTCGGCCGCCGCGGCCTCCGCCAACTTCACCGCCATCTCCTTCGGCTCTGAGACCGACGGCAGCATCGTCTGCCCCGCCAACGCCAATGGCGTTGTCGGCATCAAGCCCACCGTCGGCCTCACCAGCCGCGCGGGCGTAGTCCCGATCTCCCACACACAGGACACGGTCGGCCCGCACGGGCGCACCGTCGCCGACGCGGCCGCAGCGCTGGGAGTGGCCCAGAGCCGCACCTTCGACGGTCGCGATCCGGCAACCGGCGGCGTTCCGCTCGGCTGGCAAGGCGTCCCCGGCAGGACGCGTCCGAAGAACATCCCTACCGACTACACCCAGTTCCTCAATCCCACCGGGCTGAAGGGCGCGCGGCTGGGCCTCACCCGCGGCGGGCTGGGCGGCTTCGATCCGTTCGTGCCCACGCCGCAGCCGGTGGTCGATGCGTTCGAGGCGTCCTTCGCCGCGCTCACCGCGGGCGGAGCGACGGTGATCGACCTCGATGCCGCCGGCTTCACCTTCGCCTCCGCTGACGGCGAGTTCCTGGTCCTCTGTTTCGACTTCCGCAACGACCTGAAGGCGTACTTTGCCACCCGCGTCGGCGTGCCGGTGGCGGGGGGCACGCTGGATACCGCCATCGCCTTCAACAATGCCCACGCGGCCGAGGAGATGCCGTTCTTCAACCAGGACATCTTCGAGTTCTGCAACTCGCTCGCGACCGGCCCCGACGATCCGCAGCCCGCATTCGGCGGCTTGACGTACAATCAGGCGCTGGCCATCGACCACAACGCGGGCGTGAACGGGATCGACGCGGCGATCGCCCAGTTCCATCTCGATGCGGTGGTGAGCGCGACCGACAACCCGGCCTGGGCCACCGATCTCGTCTTCGGCGACCACTTCATCTTCGGGACTTCGGGCCTCGCGGCGGGCCCGGGCTACCCCATCGTGCAGGTGCCGGCGTCGATGGTGTTCGGCGTGCCGATGGGCATCAGCTTTTTCGGCACGGCCTTCAGTGAGCCGACCCTGATCAAGTTGGCGTCAGGGTTCGAGGCGTTCACGCAGATCCGGGCGAACAACCTGCCGACGTTTGCGGAGACGGTGCCGTTCAACAATATCCAAGGCACCACGCTGGCGCCGCCGCACCGCCGCGCCGCCCCCCCGCCGACCGGCAAGAAGGGCCGCACGCCGAAGCACTTGTAGTGAGGTGATCAGCGCTCCTGGCGCGCGATCTCCTTCAGGAACCAGCGCTGCTTCTGGTGCACCTGAACGAGACGGGTGAAGAGATCGGCGGTGCCGATGTCGCCGGCCTTGGTGGCGACCTCGGCATCGTCGTGCATGGCCCGGATCACCTTGTCGTGCGCGGCGATGGCCTCCTCGACCATCTGCTTCACGCCGCGCTCGCCCTGCGAAGGCTCCACGAACGAGGCGGGCAGATACTGCGCCGGATCGGCGATCGGCTTGCCATCGATCATCAAGGCGCGCTCGGCCAGCTCGTCGACGCTTTCCAGAACCTGGTCGGCGTGCTCCCCGAACAGCAGGTGGTAGTCGCGGAAGTGCGGCCCGAACGTCAGCCAATGGAACTTTTTGTAGTTGAGGTAGAGGACCAGCGCGCTCGCCTGCTCGCGCCGCAACGCGGTCACAACGGGGTTCGTCTCCATGCAGGCTCGGATGAGCGATAAAGGAGAACGATTCTCCAAAACCGTCAGGCGTCGGGCGGCTTCACGTACTCGAACTCGATGGGCCTGCCGTTGATCCCCTTCGAGGGAGCGGCGACCCAGGACGCCATCTTCCCCGCCTCCACCACCGGGTGCATGAGCGACTTCACGAAGGCGCGATCCTCGGCCGTCGGCAGCCACTCGGGCTCGTGGGCCTTGAACTCGGCTTCCGGGATCGGCTTGCCGTCCGGATCGAAGAAGAGCCCAGCGCACGGCCCCACGCTGCGATGGAAGCGCCGGTGCGGCAGGCGCAGCGTCATTCCGGTCACGCCGGCCTTCTGCAGGGTCTTGTTCCAGCGATCGACGCCGCGCTGGCAGTCCTTGACGTACTCGTCGCGCAGGACCTCGTTCATCGCGTTGCGCAGCGGCACCTGCTGCTCGACGAGCGTGCCGCCCTCCGGCACCTCCATCCGGTAGGTCTGGCCGACGGCCTTGTGCTCATCCAGCGTGTCCTCGCGAAAGCGGCCCTTGAGTCCCGAGGCGAAGAAGTCGGCGGCGTTGGAGGAGACCTCGCCGCCGAACAGGTCGAGCGAGAGGGAGAACCAGAAGTTGATGTACTTCTGGATCAGCTCGAAGGGCACCGCGTGCTCCTTGCGCGGATCCTTGCCGGCCGCCATCAGATCCGCGCAGCGCTGCACCACGCGGTCGACGCCGGTCTCACCGACGAACATGTGGTGCGCCTCCTCGGTGAGCATGAACCGGGTGGTGCGCGCCAGCGGGTCGAACCCGCTCTGCGCCAATGCCGAGAGCTGGTACTTGCCGTCGCGGTCCGTGAACATCGTGAACATGAAGAAGCTGAGCCAGTCGTCAATCGGCTCGTTGAAGGTGTTGAGGATCCGCGGCTTGTCGCCGCTGCCCGAACGGCGGGCGAGCAGCTCGTCGGCCTCCTCGCGGCCGTCGCGCCCGAAGTATCGGTGCAGCAGGTAGACCATGGCCCAGAGGTGGCGGCCCTCCTCGACGTTCACCTGGAAGATGTTGCGCAGGTCGTACATCGAGGGGCAGGTCTTCCCCAGGAGCCGCTGCTGTTCTACGGAGGCGGGCTCGGTGTCGGCCTGGGTGACGATGATCCGGCGGAGCGCGTTGCGGTGCTCGCCCGGGACTTCGTCCCACACCGGCTGACCCTCATTGTCGCCGAAGCCGATCTTTCTCTCCTGCTTCGGGTCGAGGAAGATGCCCCATCGGTACTCGGGCATGCGGACGAAGTCGAAGTGGGCCCAGCCATTGGGCTCCACGCTGATCGCGGTGCGCAGATAGACCTTGTGCGCCTGGAAGCCTTCGGGACCCACTTCCTTCCACCAGGAGAGGAAGTTGGGCTGCCACTGCTCCAGCGCGCGCTGCAGGCGGCGATCCGAGCCGAGGTCGACGTTGTTCGGGATGGTCTCGAGAGACTGTGCCACTCAGGTCCTCCGGTAATCGAACTGCGGGCGTTCCGGCTTGCCGTACATGGTGAGTGCGCCGCGCTCGCCCGTCGCGTTGGGGCGGATGAAGATCCAGTTCTGCCAGGCGGAGAGGCGGCCGAAGATCTTGGTGGCGAGGGTCTCCGGACCGGCGAAACGGTAGTTCTGCTCCATGCCGGTGAGCGCGTCGGGGCTGAGGGAGGCGCGCTCCTCCACGGCCACGCGCAGCTCCTCCTCGAAGTCGATGTCGTCGGCGAACACGGTGGCGAGGCCGAGCTTGTTCGCGGTGGCGCCGTCGATCGGTCCTTCCTTGCCGGCGGCGACGATCTTCTGGGCCCGCTGCGGGTCGCCGAGAAAGCGCGTCTCCAGCCGGGAGATGCCGTTCCAGCCGGGGAGGGCGCCGGAGGAAAGCGAACCCGGCCACACTTCGACGCCGTCCTTGTCGAGGACGTAGCTGCGGTCGCACGCGAGCAGGAGCTCGAAGAGCGGACCGCTGAAGCAGGACTTCTCGTCCACCACGGCGAAGAAGCTGCGCGCGGTCACGTCCATGCGGCGCAGGGCGCGCGCCAGGAGCAGTCGGGTTTCACGCAGGATCCACGCGTCCTTCTCCGGCCCCGCCAGCAGCTCGCCCACGGCGTGCGCCTTCGCCCGGTCACCCTCCGTCCGGACGATGACCAGGCCCACGTTCTCGTGCTCGAACCGCAGCCGCAGCATCGCGTGGTCCAGCTCGCGCGCCATGCGCAGCGCCCATCCTTGCGCGCCCTTGGCCATCGCTTCCGCGGCGGTCCTTGGAACGTCGCCTGCGGGTGCGCGCACGGTCAGTTCCGCGATCCGCGTCTTGTCGTTGATCTGCAGGCTCACGTGCCGGTAGTCGCCGATGGGGTCGAGCTGGATCCCCGGTCCGCGGTCCACCTTCGGTGCCTTGGCCGCAAGATCGCGAGCGCGTTGGGCGATGGTGTCCGCGAACTTGCTCCGCGGAACCACCGCGTCCACCAGTCCCCACTCGACCGCGCGCTTGCCCTTGACGCCCTCGGCGAGCGTGGAGAACGCGTCCGCCAGGTCCCGGCGGACCTTGCGCTTGTCGACGACGCGGGTGAGCCCGCCGGTCCCGGGGAGGACGGCGAGCAGCGGCACCTCGGGCAGCGCCACCGTGGAGGAGCCGTCGTCGACCAGGATGATGTCGTCGCACGCCAGCGCCAACTCGTATCCGCCGCCGGCGGTGGCACCGTTGCAGGCGGCGAGAAAGCGGACGCCGCTGTTCTGCGAGGCGTCCTCGATCGCGAGGCGCGTCTCGTTCGTGTACTTGCAGAAGTTGACCTTGAAGGGATGCGTGCTGGACGCGAGCATGTAGATGTTGGCGCCGGCGCAGAAGATCTTGTCGTGGGCGCTGGTGATCACGCAGCACTTCACCGAGGGGTGCTCGAAGCGCAGCCGCTGGATGGCGTCGGCGAGCTCGATGTCGACGCTCATGTCGTAGCTGTTGCTCTTCAGCTCGATCTCGGTCTTTGCGCCGCCGAAGGGCTCCACCTTCATGGTCAGGCGGGCGATCTCGCCGTCCACGGCGAGCGCCCAGTGGCGGTACTTCGAGGGATTGGTATCGAACGACAGCTTCGGGACGGCGGCACTCGTGTCCATCGCCCGGAAGCTAGCGCAACGCCTGCGCGATTGCAAGCACTATATTGCTTGTAGGCATCATGATTGATGCACTATACTGCCCACATGACTCCCGAGCACCAGGTGCTTCTCTCGGCGGTGGGGGCGGCGGTCCGCCGGCTTCGCGACGACCGGGCGATGACCCGGCGCGACCTGGCGGAGAGGAGTGGCGTCTCGGAGCGCTTCCTGGCGGAGCTGGAGAGCGGGCAGGGGAACATTTCCGTTGCCCGTCTGCAGGACGTGGCGCGGGCGCTGGGCTCCTCGGCGGGCGAGCTGCTCTTCGCCGCACAGCACGAGCGGACCGGCCGCGGGGTGGTGGCGCTCGTCGGGTTGCGCGGCGCGGGGAAGAGCACCATCGGTCCCGCGCTCGCGAGCCGGTTGCGGGTGCCGTTCGTGGAGTTGGACGCGCTGGTGGAGAAGGACGCCGGTCTGGCGCTCGAGGCGATCTTCCAGCTCCACGGCGAGGCGTATTACCGGCGGCTGGCGCGCGAGGTACTGACGCGTTTTCTTGCCGAGACGGATGCGGCGGTGCTGGCCACCGGAGGCGGCATCGTCACGGATCCGGGGTCGTTCAAGCTGCTGCAGAAGCGCTGCCGTACGGTCTGGCTGCAAGCCACGCCGGAGGAGCACTGGCGGCGCGTGCTCGAGCAGGGCGACGTCCGCCCCGGGGCGGCGAATCCGCAGGCGCAGGTGGAGCTACGGGCGCTGCTCAAGGCGCGTGAGCCGCTCTACGCGCAGGCGGAGATGTCGGTGGATACGTCGCGGGCCGGCGTCGACGGCGCGGTCGAGGAGATTGCCCGCAAGCTCGGGTGAGGGTCAGCGCGGCCGCCTTCGCCGGATCGCCCGGTGCCAGAGACGCTCGAGGCGCTCGAGCGTCCGCCATCCCCACTTCTCGCTCCACATTCCCGGGCCTGTGAGCAGCAGGAGCAAGAGCGGCAACCCGAAGACGATGACGAGGAAGTAGCCGATCTCAGGATCCACGGCGCAGTAGATGTGCGCACTGCGCCGTGGATCCGCCGGGGGCCCTGGGGGGGGGGCCGGTCACGCCGATCAGTAGACGAGCTGGAAGTGGGGCACCAAGGTGAGGCCGGCGCCGCCCGGGACGAACGAGCGCGCCACGTCGAGGTGGATGACCGCGTGCTTGCGCTCCGTGATCCGGCTGACCTTGCCGGTGAGGCGGAGCGTCTGGCAGCGGGCGTCCACGGTGAAGCTGCCCTTCGAGGTGGTCAGCGTCCCGCCGGCGAAGCCGACGAGAAACTCCACGTCCTCTACTCCGGCAGGGGCCTGGAAGGTGGCGAGCAGATGGGCGCGGCCGATGTCCGCGAGATCAACCTCGGGCGTCTGCACCGCGTTCGCGAGCACCGCGCCGCCGCCCGTCACCTGCACGGACTCGATTCGCAGCTTCGCGGAGAGGAAATCTCCCGCGTCGTCTCCGGCCAGGCGCAGGCTGAACGTCGGGCCATCGCCGGACGTCACCGTGGTGGTCTGCGTGAGGTCGTAATTCGATCGCCCGCAGCCGTAGACCAAAAAGCCCAGCAGGAGGGCGATTCCCATTCCGAGGCGCGTCATCGCGTTACTCCTTCCCGCCGGCGTAGTCGTCACCCATGCAGATCAGGCGCGCCGCGCACTGCGCGACGCCACCGTCGAACAGCACCTGGAACGCGTCCTCGAAGCTGCTCGTGCACGCTTGAGCACGCGACAGCCTGAAGCACTCCGCCTCGCTCCGGATCGTGACCGTGGCATCGAGCTCCGTCGATTCCCCGACCTGGAGCGTGAACGGCGTTTCCGGCGTGACCTTTACGCCCATCCGCGCGAACAGGTCGTCGCGTACCGACAGCGCCGTCGACGCATCGGTCGGATGCGTGTTCGTGACGACCACCTTGATATGAAGCGTCGCCGGGTACGCCTCGACGACGTGGACGACCTCACCTTCGATCGTCTTCTCACAAGCGAATTCGTGTGCGCTCGCCGCTTCCGACAGCGCCACCGCCGCGGCCGCCGCGGCGATCTTTGCCTTTTTCATCATGTCCCCTCCCGCCAGCCCTTCGGCCCAGCTGAACGTGACGGTAATCACACCGGGTGCGAGCGGGTAGTCGCTCGCCTACATTTCTGCTGTCCGGATGCGAACGCTCGCCTGCCGCAAGGGCGATTCCGGGGGCATGACGGGACATGACGCAGTGCGGCCCGTCCGGGGCGAGTTGAGGACTGAACACTCGAACTCGCCCCGGGGCGAGTTGGAAACTGAACAATGCAACTCGCCCCGGGACGAGTTACCCGCGTTATTTCCCTGAGAACTCCGGGGTGCGGCGGGCGTTGTACGCCGCCAACCCCTCCTTCGCGTCCTGCCCCTCGAAGAGCCGCTGCTGAAGCTCCCTCTCGAGAGCCAGACCCTGCTCGAGACCGACTTCCAGCCCAGTCGTCACCGCCCGCTTGATGAAGCCGACCGCACGCGCCGCCTTCGCGGGAGGGACGAACTTGCGCGCGTACTCCAGCGCGCGCCCGCGGAAATCCGCCGCTGGCACATCCACCACCGTGTTGACCAGGCCGAGCGCCCTCGCCTCCTCCACCGGGAACGTCGCCGCCTCCGCCATCAGCTCGATGGCCTTGGCCCTCCCGACGGCGCGGGCGAGACGTTGCGTCCCCCCGGTGCCCGGCAGCACTCCCAACGTCACCTCCGGCAGCCCGATCTTCCCCGCGTTGGCGCGCGCGATGCGCAGGTCACACGCCAGCGCAATCTCCAGCCCGCCCCCAACGCAGTGCCCGTTGATCGCCGCGATCACCAGCTTGGGCGTCTGCTCCAGCCTGCACAGCGTCTCGTTCGCGTGCAGGCAGAAGTTGTACTTGAAGTACGGATCCGCCCCTTCCAGCATCTTGATGTCCGCCCCGGCGCAGAAGAACTCCGTCTTCCCGCCCGCCGACGCGCCGGTGATCACGATGGCGTGGACGCCGGGATCGAAGCGCGCCTGCAGCACCTGCGCGTCGAGCTCCCGCATCATCTCGTAGCTGTACGTGTTCGCGGGAGGCGCATTCAGCTCGAGGAGCGCGATCCCGCCTTCCGTCCTGGCGTTGACGAGTGGCATGGCGGCCATCTACCACAACCGCCATCGCCGGGGCTCAGCGCCGCAGCGCGCCCATCTCCTTCTCGATCTGCAGCGACTGCTCCATCGCGTCGGCCCATTCGCCGGGGTCGTTCGTCACGATGGCCGCAGCCGGATCGACGATGGCGGCGCCCAGCGCGCTCGCGAACAGGCTGACGAGGTTCTGGAAGGGATGGATGCGCTCTTGCTGGTCCAGCCTGCCGCTGGCGATGCTTACGTACGTCTGCGCGTTCTGCTGCAGATGGCTCGCGGCCTCCGAGAGCTCCTGATCGCGCCCGCCGATGTGATCGAGCAGCGCCCGGTGCGGGCTCGCGGGATCCCGCATGTCGAAGATCTGGACCAGGCAGTCGTGCGGCGCCGCCTCGGCGTTGCCGGCGACGGTGATCCGCCAGCTGCGTTGCGCGGCCAGATCCTGCGCCGAGGGGCTCCCGAGCGGCGCCAGCGTCAGCGACGCGCCGGCGTCCTCCTGCTTCATGGAGTTGACGCAGGCATCGACCAGCCGCCCGAAATCCTTCGGCTTCAGTGCGTGTCCGGTGAACAGTCCCACCATCCGCGCGGGGCGCTCGGAATCGACCAGCGTCTGCAGGTAGAGCTGGTCCTTGCGGCCGGCCATGCAGGCACTCTCGCCCCGCACGCCGCGCGCGTCAACGACGCGTCAGAAGGCCTCGACGATCACCGACACCCCCTGGCCCACTCCGACGCAGAGGGTGGCGAGCCCGTACTTTCCGCCGCGCGCTTTCAGCGCGTGCGCGAGGTGACCGAGGATGCGCGCGCCGCTCATGCCCAGCGGGTGCCCCATGGAGATCGCGCCGCCGTCCACGTTGACGCGCTCGGGATCGAGCTTCAGCTCCTGGATCACCGCCAGCGACTGCGCCGCGAACGCCTCGTTCAGCTCCACCAAATCGAGCTTGCCGACCGACAGCTCCGCCTTCTTCAGCGCCTTTTGCGTCGCCGGAACCGGTCCCATCCCCATCTCCCGAGGATCCACTCCGGCGCTCGCCGCCGCCACCACCCGCGCGATCGGCTTCAATCCCAGCTCCGCGGCCTTGCGCGCCGAGGCGAGAAGGATCGCCGCCGCGCCGTCGTTCAGCGAGCTGCTGTTGCCCGCCGTCACCGTTCCTCCGTCGCGAAAGGCGGCCTTCAGCTTCGACAGCTTCTCCATCGAGGTGTCGGCGCGCGGCCCTTCATCGCGCTCGACCACCAAGGCCTGCTTGCCGGGAACCGTCACCGGCAAGAGCTCGGCGCGGTAGCGTCCCGCCTCCTGCGCCGCCAGCGCGCGCTGGTGCGAGCGCAGCGCGAACTCGTCCTGCTTCGCGCGCGGGATGCGGTACTTGGTGGCCACGTTCTCCGCCGTCTCTCCCATGCTCTCCAGCGGGAACCGCTGCGCCATCTTCGGGTTGGGAAAGCGCCAGCCGAGGGCCGTGTCGTAGGTCTGCAGCGAGCCGCCCGCGAAGCCCTCTGTGGGCTTCGCCACCGCCCACGGCGCTCGCGTCATGCTCTCGACGCCGCCCGCGATGCAGAGGTCCATCTCGCCCAGCCGGATCGCGCGAGACGCTTGCACCGCCGCCTCCAGCCCGCTGGCGCAGAGGCGGTTGACGGTCACACCGGGAACATGCTCGGGAAGTCCGGCAAGCAGCAGCGACATGCGCGCGACGTTGCGGTTGTCCTCCCCCGCCTGATTCGCGCACCCGAAGAAGACCTCGTCCACCGCCGCGGGCTCCACCGCAGGGCTGCGCCGGAGCAACTGTTCGATCACGTACGCGCCGAGATCGTCCGGCCGGACCCCGGAAAGCGCACCGCGCAACTTTCCCACCGGCGTGCGAACCGCGTCGATGATTACCGCGTCCATTTCGACTACCATCCCTTCATGCACTTGCGCGAGGGCGACCCTGCCCCCGATTTCAACCTGAACGGCGTGCCGCCCGGCGCGTACCACCTCGCCGACCAGCGCGGCAAGGTGGTGGTTCTAGCGTTCTATCCGGGAGATTTCACGCCGGTCTGCCTGCGCCAGCTGCAGCACTACGAAGCGCAGCGGGAGCGTCTGGTCTCGACGGGCGCGACGCTCTGGGCCATCTCGACCGACGATCTGGAGCTGCACGAGCGCATGGCCAAGAGCTACGCGCTGAGCTTCCCGCTGCTGGCGGATCTGCAGGGGAAGGTGGCGGCTCTGTACGGGGTCCGCGGCCTGCTCGGAACCGCGCGGCGCTCGGTTTTCATCGTCGATGCGCAGGGCATCATCCGGTACAGCAAGGAAGAGCCACTCTCGCTCAGCTACCGCAGCGTCGACGACATCCTCAACGCGCTGCGCGACAGCGGCCTGCTCCCCGCCGGTCAGTAGGTCGCGCGCACCGTGTCGTGGAGCCTGGTGTAGTCGAGCTGTATCCGTCCGTCGGGCTTCGGCGAGAGCATGTCCGCGAACCGCTCGCCGAACCGGAAATCGTCCGGCATGTACCGGTGGAGCGCATGCATCGTCTGGTAGGTGGTACCGTCGATGCCGGAGACGGCTACGTTCAGCTCCACGTCGGCGGTTCGCAGCGATTCGGGCGTCATGTTCTCGAGTGGGCTGCCTTCGATGATCCGGTGGAGCACGAGCCAGCTCCGCCCAAGGGCGGAAGATCGATCGCGCACCAGCGGCAGGTCGTACAGGCGGTAGAAGAAGATGCCTTCCTTCGTCGTCTCCGCCCGGATGAAGGTGACGCGCACCTGTGCCTCGACGATGAAGTTCCTGCGCCGGTTCGCCAGCCGGATGGCCAGCGTGCGCACGCCGTCCTGGAGATAGATTGCCACGCCGCGCGCGAATTCGAGCCTCGCCACCGGAATGGAGAACTTCGTGAACACGATGCCGGTGGCCAGCGCGACGGCGACGAGCGAGGCGATCGACTCGAGGGTGACCACCATGTGCGCCGCCGTCGATTGCGGATACATCGCTCCGTAACCGATGGTTCCCAGCGTCTGGACGCTGAAGAAGAACGCATCGGCGAACGACCCGGGCCGGGCGTTCGCGATACCGCCGGTAAGGAGGAAGGCGAGAGCGAAGAGCACATCGATCGCCAGGACCATCCCGGCGATGGCGAGCAACGTCAGCGACCAGGGAGCGCGCAAGAGCTGGTGATAAACGTCGCCCCAGACGTCTTTGGGCGCGTTGACGACGTCGATGCCGGTGTCCTCGGGAGCGGGAGAGGCCATGCCTCTCGAGATGTACAGCCTGGAGCGATAGCCCGCAAAGCCGCACTTCCGCTGCGGCAGCGGGCTAGCAACCCGGTGCGGCGGCGGGCTACTTGTTGTCCGTCGCGTTCTTCACGTCCTTCTTGACGTCGTTCTTCGTGTGCCGCGCGTCCTTCTTCGCGTTGCGCACCTTCCGCTTCGCGTGGCGCTTCGTCTTCTCCGCGCCGCTGTCCGTCTTCAGTGCGTCCTTCGCGCTGTCCGAGACATTGGCGGCATTGTCCTTGATGTCCTTCGCCGTGTCGCTCTCCGCGACCACAGGCAGCGCCAGCCCGATGGCCAGTGCCGCGACGATTCCCTTCAGCATCCGATTCCCCTTCTTCGCAAGGCCGGCCGGGTGGCCGGGGGTCCTCCGAGAAGCTGCGCATGCGACGTTCGCTGCACAACGACCCGGAGAACGCCTGCCCGCGTCCGCCAGTTACCGATCCTTCGGCTGGCCGCTGGGGGAGGAGGCGGGATCCTTGGTGTCGGTGGGCTTCGTCGTATCGGTCGGCTTCGTCGTGTCGGTCGGCTGACCAGTCACGTCGCCAGGCTTCGACGACATGCCCGGATCGCGGTTCGTCCCCTTGCTATCGTCGGTCGTGCTGGGGCTCGCAGGCCGCGCGACGCTGCCCGACGAGCCCTGCTCCGCCGGAGGGCTCACGCTGTCGCGCGTGTCGTTCGTCGTGCCCGTCTTGCTCTGCGGTGCCGACGGCGAGGCCGGGCTCGTCTTCGTATCGTCCGCCGACGGCGTGTCCGACGGAGAGGTCTTCGCCTTGTGCATGGTGCTCTCGCCGCTGCGGCCCTGCGAGGTGCGCTTGTGCTTCTTGATCTTCTTGTCCTTGGAGGACGAGCTCGGCACCGATTCGGTCGAGCTGCCCGCGGCATTTTCGCCGCTCTTTACGTTGCCCGAGCTCTCGTTGCCCACGCCCGTCGAGGTCGAAGCGGCCCCGCGGCTCGGCACTGCGCTCGAAGAATTGTCCGGGGGCGGGGAAGTGTCGTTCGAGCCGCGACCCTCCTGCGGCTGGTGGGTCTTCGAGCCGGTGTCCGCGGGCGTCGCCGAATTGCTCGCCGGGTTGCTGCTGGGCAGGCTGCTGTTCGACGACGAGGTGTTCGAAGAATTGCCGGGCAGGGCACTGCTGTTCTGGTCCGCCGGAAGCACCGCGCTGCCCTTGTCTTCCGACGACTGGCTGTTCGGGGTCGCCGTGCTTCGGGTGTCGCTCGTTCCTGCTCCGGTGCTGGTCTGCGCACGCGCGCCGAACGCCGTCAGCGCGAGCGCGAACGCTGCTGCTGCGATGATCCTCATGGAGTCTCCTTGTTGGGTTTCGGAGACTGTGGAGATTCCCGCAGGTGAATCCAACCGACGAGGGCCGGGTGGCCCGAAGCACGAAGAGGGAGGAGCCCGCACGGCCCCTCCCTCTGCAGCTACGGACAGGCGCGGATCAGGCCGAGAACGACGATCCGCAACCGCAGGTGTGCTTGGCGTTCGGGTTCTTGAAGCTGAACCCGCTTTGGCCGAACTGCCCTTCGACGTAGTCGACTTCCACGCCGAGCAGGTACATCGAGCTCATCGGGTCGACGAAGCATTTCACGCCCTGGATCTCGAAGACCATGTCGCCGGGCCGCTCGTCCTTCTCGATGTCCAGGCTGTACTGGAAGCCCGAGCACCCGCCGCCGACGACGGCGACGCGCAGGCCGGAGCCCTGCAGTCCCTCGCGCTCGATGGTCTCCTTGACCATGGCGGCGGCTTTGTCCGTCAACCGGACAGGAGTGGGAACTTCGGAGGGGTTTTCGGTCTGCGGATGGACGGTCTGGGTTTCCATGGGATCAGTATATTCAGATGCGTGCAGAAGACTAGGGATTCAGGGACCGGCCCCCGTCAATGGTGAGGATTTCGCCCGTGACGAATGGCTCCTGCGCCAGGAACAGCACGGCCCGCGCGGCATCTTCCGGGGTTCCGATGCGCCCGAGCGGGATGCGCTTCGCGAGCGGTCCGGAATCCATCCCTTCCGGGGGAAGCACCGTACCCGGCGCCACCCCGTTCACGCGCACCTCGGGCGCCCACTCCAGCGCCAGCAGCCGGGTAAGCGCGGCGAGACCGGCCTTCGACGCCGTGTAGTGCGCGTAGCCCTTCCACACCTGCGTGGTCCCGCAGACGTCGAGAACGGTGACGATGCTGCCCCGCGCAGCGCGCAGGTGAGGCAGCGCCGCCTGCATCAGGTAGAAGGGGCCGACCAGGTTCGTGGCCAGCATCGCCTCGAACTGTTCCCGGCCCAGGCGCTCCGAAGGCACCTTCTCGAAACGCGCCGCGCTGCATACGAGCAGGTCCAGCCCGCCGAGGGCGCGCGCCGCGTCCGCGACGATGCGCTCCGGATCACGTGCCTGATCGCCTTCGATCAGCGGCGCGCCGCCCAGCAGCGCGGAGGTCGCCTCCGCCTCGGCGCGCGAGGTCCGGTAATGCACCGCGACCCGGTAGCCGGCGCCGTGCAGCGCGAGCGCGATCGCGCGTCCCACGCGCTTCGCCGCGCCTGTGACCAACGCTTGCATCCGGAGAGAATACGCTCTCTATTGCGCGCCGCGATGGGGAAGAAGACGAAGGCGACCAAGTCGAAGGCGGAAGCAGCCGCGGTCGCGCCTCCCCCAGACGCGGAAATGATCCCCATCTCCAGCGCGCCGCTCCCGCTGAAGCAGCTCGATGCGCGCGCGCTCGGTGAGTTCCTCGAGCTCTGCTTCGGCGATCGACGGCTTCTCGAGCTGTGCGGCGAGCTGCGCCTCTATAGCCCCGGCTACCGCCTCGAAGCGATGCCGCCGAACCAGGTGGCGCGAATGCTCGCGGACGAAGCTCGCGCCGCCGAGGACGCGGCGAACCTGCTCGAGAAGGCCATCCGGGAGGCGCTGCGCAACCCGGTGCTGGAGGGCAAGCCGCTGGCCGACGAGCAGTACCGCGACCTGCTCGAGCTGTTCACCGGCGATCCATTGCAGCACCTCGCCCGCGTCGCCTGGCGCGCGCTGATCGACGAAGACGAGAAGCTGCGCGCCTACGCGCTCTCCGCCATCGACCTCGGCGTCGAGGCGCTCGACGCTCCCGCGAAGGCCGCCGCTCCGCAGCGGAAGCCGCAGCTTCCGGCGGACGTGCTGGAGCTGCGCAAGCAGCTGGAGGAAGCGCGCAAGACCGCCGATCGCGCCGGCAAGGAACGCGATTCGCTCCGCGAGCAGCTCGCGTCGGCGCGAGCGGACATCGTCGAGCGGGAGAAGAGCGTCGCCGACCTGCGCGAGGAGCTTTCGCAGGTGCGCGCCGAGCTGACCCGCGTATCCGCGGACCTGGCCCGGCTGACCGCCGCCGGCGAGGGGAGGGCGCTGGCCGAGGCCCGCCGGCTCGCCGACGAGAGCCGCTCGCTTTCCGAGCGCCTGCGCACCGCGGTGGAGGAACGCGACGCCCTGCGCGCCCAGGTCGCGCAGGCCCAGCGGGCCACCGCCGCAGCGTCCCCGCCAGTCAACCTCGCGCCGGTCGTGGAGGAAGAGGCGCTTCCCAGCGCGGAAGAAGCTTCCACGTTCCTGATTCCGATCTTCACCCGCGAGTTCTACGACTCGATCCAGCGCTGGGATCGCAGGATGCAGCGGGCCGCGTTCGACAAGGTCTCATTGCTCGCGCGCGACTGGCGGCATGGATCGCTGCGTGCCATCGCCCTGGAAGGACTTCCGGGGTACTACCGCATCCGCATCGCCACCGACGTACGTCTGATCTACCGGCGCGGCGAGGGAAAGACCGTCGAGATCCTCTCCCTGATCGACCGGGAGGACCTCGATCGATACATCCGGCAAGCGAGGACCCGATGAACGAAATCGATGCCCGATCGCTGCAGCAGAAGCTCGCGGGAGCGAACCCGCCGCTGATCGTCGACGTGCGCAATGTGCCGGAGCTGGCCGAAGGACGGATCGAGGGCAGCGTGCACATCCCCATGAACGAGCTGCCCGCCCGGCTGGCGGAAGTCCCAGAAGGTCGTGACGTGGTCACGGTCTGCAAGAAGGGCATGCGCTCGTTCAACGCGGCGGGTTGGCTCCGGCAGATGGGGCGGAGCGCCGTCAGCCTGCAGGGCGGAATCGATCAGTGGAAGGCGCTCGGACTGCCGGTGGCGCGCTGAACCGCAGTCCGACGCGGGAGGCGCTGGCGGCCTGGGGCGCCGTGATCGGCAGCCTCGCACTGCTCCAGCTGCTCGTGGAGTTTCTGCCGGCGCTGAAGGGCGTGGTGGGCGCAGTCGCAGTGGCGGCATTTCTCTACGTGCCCCTGCGCCTGCTCGAGCGCCGCGGACACGACGCGCACGACGCGGGCTGGCGATTCGACCGCCTGCGGCAGGATCTCGTCTGGTCGCTCGCTGTCTGCGCCATCGTGCTGCCGGCCTTCGGGGCCCTGTTCGTCCTGTTCGGGAGATGGTTCGCATATCTGCCGCCGGAAATGCGGCACTGGATCGCCCCTTACGGTCGCGTCCGCCCGTTCCGTCTGGAGGTGCCGCTTTCGTGGGAGTTCGCAGGGCAGGTGGCGGGGAACGCCGCAGTCGCGTTCTCCGAGGAGTTCTTCTACCGCGGTTACATGACCTTTCGGTTCGAGGAGCGGTGGCGCCCGCTGCCGAGCGCCGTAGCCGCGGCGGCGCTCTTTGCCGTCGGGCACCTGCTGACGCCGGCGCCGTGGCGGCTCGCGGTCTTCTTTCCGGCGCTTCTCTTCGCCTGGGTCCGCAACCGCACCGGAACCATCGTCGGCGCATCGATTGCGCACTTCCTCTGCAACGTCTGGTTGCTGGTGCTCGAACACTCGATGTTCTGATCATCGTTGCACACGCGCGCCGACCTCGCGGTCGACGACGTTGAGCGTCCGCTTCACGTCGAATGCGGTGGCGTTCGTCAGCAGAACGGTGCCGACTTCGGCCTCGGGATAGATGCGCATCTCGCAGTGGAATCCGCCGCCTCCCCCTTCCTTGAAGTAGAACCGCGTCCCACCCAGGTCGCCGATGTGCCACCCGAGCGTCATCGGAACGGGCTTTCCACCCGCTTGCTGCTGCTCGAAGAACAGATGTCGCCTCGAATCGTCGAAGAGAACGGAGCGTGGACGCAGTTGGTCCTGAAGAAACTTCCCGAATCCGCGAGCGGTTCCCACCAGCCCCCCGAAGGCCGGGCCGTTCAGGTAATGGGGCTCGATCCGGAGCCATTTGCCTTCGTAGTCGCCGATGAGCTCGCCGGAGATGAGGAATCCCTTGAGCAGGTTCATCAGCGAGTACTTCTCCAGGTATCCATTGGCGTGCGGGACGGACGCCGCAATGGCGTAGCCCACCTCGTCGGGTGCGATCCCCAGCGGTCCGAGGACGTGCCGCGCGACGAAACCGGTGAACGCTTCGCCGCTGGCGTGCTCGACGATTCTTCCGAGCAGCCAGTAGCCGATGTTCGAATAGGCGTATCGGGTGCCGGGCGCCGAACGCAGCCGGGGGCTTGCGGCGAGGACCGCGGCGAGCGACCGACCCTCCTCGAACCTCGCGTGCTGCGCGGCCGGGTGCACCCAGCGCAGGGGGATCGGATTCGGGATCCCGGACGTATGTGACAGGAGCTGGCGGACCGTAATGTCCGCGGCGTAGGGAACCTCGGGCAGATGGCGGCGGATCGATTCGTCGAGCCCGAGCTTGCCGAGGCCGATCAGCTGCAGCGTCGCCGCGGCGGTGATCGTCTTGCTCATCGAGTACGCCATCAGCGTCGTGCGGGGCTCGATGGGAATGCGTCGGGCGATGTCCGCCCAGCCACCGGTGAGCTCGAACAGCGTGTCTCGCGCGTCGACGGCGAGATACTGCAGCCCCGGCGTTGCGGACGCCTCGATCGACGAATCGAGCGAGCGCCGGACCGCAGCCTCAGTGCGGGACTGGTTTCGCGGCACTCTGGGGAGCAGGGTTGAGCGAGGCGGCGACGGCGCGTACCGCCGATCGCGGGCTGACGCGCAGCAGCTGCACGCCGAACTTGTTCTTCATCCCATGGACCACGATCGGCTTGCCGGCCATCATCGCGCGGTACCCCTGGCGCGCGACGATGGCCGGGGACGCCGCGCCCATCCGGAAGAGGCGCGATCGATCGTTTCCCGCGACGGTGGAGAATTCGGTGGCCGTGGCGCCCGGGCAGCTCACGGTGGCGGTCACTCCCGTGCCTCGCAGCTCGTACGAGAGCGCCTCCGTGAACGAGTTCACGAACGCCTTGCTCGCGTAGTACGCCGCCATGAACGGCCCGGGCTGGAACCCGGCCGTCGATCCGATGTTGAGGATGCGTCCGCTCTTTCGCGCGATCATCGCCGGCAGCAGTGCGCGGGTGAGAGAGACCAGCGAGACGACGTTCACCTGGATCATCTCCAGCTCGCGGTCCGCATCGATCTCGGCGAATGCCCCGCTGGTCCCAAAGCCGGCGTTGTTCACGAGGAACGCCACCTCCAGCCCGATGCGGCGCAGATCCTCGAGCACGCGCCCCGGCCCGTCGGCGGACCCGAGGTCGGCCGCGATGACGTGCGCCCGGACGCGATGCTTCCCTTCGAGCTCCTTGGCCAGTGCCTCGAGCCGGTCGCGCCTACGCGCGACCAGGACGACGTCGAACCCGTCGGCTGCGAACAGTTTCGCGTACTCGAGCCCGAGACCGGCCGACGCGCCGGTGATCAGCGCGGCATTCCCGCTGGACATGACGACTCCTCTAGAGCGACCGGACGTCGGTCAGACTCCGCGGGATGGCGATCACTTCGCGCTCAGCCACTTCGCGGAACCCATCGGTGGACGCCGCTCCGGAGAGCACCATCGCTGCGTGCAGCATGCGGTGCGACTTCACCCGCGGGTCCAACTCGTTCGCACCGGGGCCGATCTCACAGCGGGCGCACGGAATCAGCCCGTCGATCACGCCGACGAGTAGCGGATGCCCGCGGCGAAGCGCCGCCATGACGCGCCCGTTGCTGACCACCGCGGCGATGCCCGGGAGCGGCTGCCCCAGTTGCTCGAAGGCGCGCTCCGCTTCGCCGACGGCGGCGGCCAGCGCGCGGGCAGCGGTCTCTGCGTCCAGCTCGTGGTCGTCGAGACGTCCGACGTCGCGCAGCCGCGACAGGAAGGTGAAGAACAGGCCCTCGGCGGCGGAGTCGCCCTTCACCGAGCGCCGCAGATAGTCGGGGAGACCCTTGACGAGCGCGGGCCGGATCGGCGCCAGCGACTCGGGTTGGCCGGCGGTGGCGAACAGCCAGCGCTTGAAGCGGAACGGCAACGTCGTCTGCTCGTTGAACGAGCGCGAAGACGACCCCGCGGTCCCGCTGCAGATCAGCGCTGCCTCGCTCTCCACTCCGTCGGCGACCTTCTCGGGCAAGACGGCCTGCCCGCCGAGCGGCCGCTTGCGCAGCAGCAGATCGTCGCTCTGGAAAAAGCCGACGCCAGCGGCACGCTCCGCGGACCCGAGCGAAACGCGGCCCGCGAGCCTTCGCAGCACGCAGCCGAGGAGCGTCGCATCGGATTGATGGGTGGCGAGGAACTCTGCCAAAAAAACTGCCCTCCCTCATTCGCAATGTGCGTCTTGTAGGATCGTAGCGCACCCCTCGAGCGCACGCCAATTGGTCGATCTTTGGACCCCCCTCGGGGCCACGGTAGACTCGCGCCACTTATGGCCGAACCCGGCGACGTCGCTATCGGCATCGACCTGGGGACCAGCTACAGCTGCGTCTCCATCATCGAAAACGCCCAAACCGCCGTGATCCCGAACGAATGGGGCGAGCGCACGCACGCGAGCGTCGTCAGCTTTCTCGAGGACGGCACGGTGCTCGTCGGCAACAGCGCCAAGCGCAACATCATCACCAACGCCGACAACACCGTATACAGCGCCAAGCGCCTGATCGGCCGCTTCTACTTCTCCGACGAGGTGAAGAAAGCCCAGGCGGTGATGCCGTACAAGATCATCGAGGGCGAGAACAACTCCGTCCGCATCCAGATCCGCGAGAACGTCTACTCGCTGCCCGAGATCTCCGCGCTGGTGCTGAAGGAGATGAAGTCGATCGTCGAAAACTACCTCGGGCACGAAGTGAAGAAGGCGGTGGTCACCGTTCCCGCCTACTTCAACGACAACCAGCGCCAGGCGACCAAGGACGCGGGGCGGATCGCCGGGTTGGAAGTCCTCCGCATTCTCAACGAGCCGACGGCCGCCGCGCTCGCCTACGGCTTCGGCAAGGACATCACGCAGAAGATCGCGGTCTACGACCTGGGCGGCGGCACCTTCGACATCTCCATCCTCGAGATCGGCAAGGACGTCTTCGAGGTGCTCTCCACCGCCGGCGACACGTACCTGGGCGGCGACGACTTCGACGACCGGATCATGACCTGGCTTGCCGAAGGCTTCCTCAAGCAGCACGGGATCGACCTGCGCCTCAACAAGTACTGCCTGCAGATGCTCAAGGAGGCCTCCGAGCGCGCCAAGATCGACGTCGGCCGCGACGGCGTCGCCAAGATCCACGTCGAAGGCATCTGCCAGGATCCGGCGGGCAAGGTGATGGATCTCACCGCCCAGCTGACCGAGGCCGAGTTCAACCGGATGGTGATGGACCTCGTGCAGCGCACGTTCAAGGTCTGCGACGAGGCGCTGCAGAGCGCGAAGATGACCGCGCAGGATCTGGATGCCGTCATCCTCGTGGGCGGGCCGACCCGCCTGCCGATCATCCGCACCTCGGTGAAGCACTACTTCGGCAAGGACGTGATGGCCGGCATCGACCCCGACGAGGTGGTCGCGATGGGCGCCGCCATCCAGGCGAACAGCCTGCTGGAGGCGAAGGGCGAGGGCGCCGGGTCGCACTACCTCCTCGACGTCACGCCGCTCACGCTGCGCGTGGGCACGGTCGGCGGCTACACCGACAAGATCATCGACAAGAACACGCCCATCCCGATCGAGCGGAGCAAGTCGTACACCACCAACCGCGACGGCCAGGAGAAGGTGAAGATCCGCGTCTACCAGGGCGAGTCGAACAAGGCGTTCGACTGCGAGATGCTCGGGGAATTCGAGTTCTCCGGGTTTCGCATCGGCTACCGCGGTGAAGTGCGCATCGAGGTGACGTTCGAGATCGACACCAACGGCATCGTCAGCGTCACCGCCGCCGACGTAGAGACGGGGCAGAAGACCTCCTGCACGATCCGGTTGTCGTCGGGTCTGACCGAGGACATGATCCAGGCCGCCCAGTCGAAGAACGCGCGGACCACCCTCGCGCGCGGTGAGGCCGCCGCCTGATGGATGAGGGATTCGAGATCGAGGCGCAGGCGCTCGCCCAGGTCCTCGACGAGCTGGACTACTTCCAGGTGCTCAAAGTGGCGCAGAGCGCCAGCCCGGGCGAGATCAAGGCCGCGTACTACCGCGAGTCGCGGTCATATCATCCGGACCGCTTCAGCACCCTGCCGCCGAGCGACATGAAGGAGAACATCGGCCGCATCTACAAGCGCATCAACGAGGCCTACGTCTGCCTTCGCGACGACACCAAGCGGACGAAGTACCTCGCCGACGTTCTCGGCCCCGACCGGCAGAAGAAGCTGCGCTTCGTGGAGGCCAGCGAGCAGGAGCTGAAGAAGGAAAAGGAGCAGGAAGTGGGAGCGACGCCGCAGGGCCGCAAGTTCTACATGGCGGGCCTCGCGGACATGGCGGCGCAAAAGTTCTCCTCCGCCGAGCGCAACTTCAAGATGGCGCTCACTTACGAACCCAACAACCCCAACTTCAAGGCGAAGCGGGACGAGGCGGGCAAGCTCATCAAGAACGATATGAGCATCCGGTGAACGCGTTCGACCTGTTCTGTCTGGTCCTCGTCCTCGCCTTCGGCATCTGGGGCGCGTTCCGCGGCCTCCTCCGGCAGATCTTCGGCCTGATCGGATTCGTGGGCGGCATCGTGCTCGCCCGCCTCCTGGCGCAGAGCTTCGGCGACGCGTTCGCGAAGGATCTCGGCCTTCCCGTCGCCGTGGCCACGGCGGCAATGGCCATCGCGCTCTTCCTCGTCGCGGAGATCGCCGCCAAGCTCATCGGCAGGTTCCTGCACAAGCGGATGACCGGCGGCTTCACCAAGACGGTGGAACGCGGCGGCGGCTTTCTCGTCGGCACCGGCAAGGGCCTCCTGGTGGCGTGGGTGTTCGCTTCGCTGATCGCGCTCTTGCGGCCGCACCTGGAGCATCTGGAGACCGAGACTTCCCTCGCAAAGCTCGACCTGCCGCACTCGCACGTGCTTTCGGTGGCCCGCGAGGTGAACCTGATCACCGAGCTGCGCGGTCCCCGCAAGACGTAGCGCCTTCCTGCGCAGGCGGTGCCGGAGAATGACCTATCGTCGAGGGATCGCGATCGCGCGGCGGCGGCGGGTAAATCAAGGTGTGCCGCAGCTCCCGTGAATGAGGCGACGACGCCAGCATTGAACACGAGATACACCCATACCCCATCGTGCTCGAAAATTCCCGCAAGCTCCCCTTGGCAACTGGCACACGCCGATCCTAGCTGGCCTTCGTGCCGCAGGTGAGAACAACGGGAAGGCGAAAGTCAGGGGCGCGTTGTTTGATCTTGAATTGGGGAATAATCCTGACTGCCCGGATCAGCGGGTGGGCCAGATGCATTCGACGTCGATGCGCGTGGCCGGGACGCCGAGCGCGACGTCGCGGGTGGCGAACAGCACGAACTCGGGTGACGGCCCGAGCACCATCTGCCGCATCCAGAGCGAGCCCGCCACGCCGGCAAGCTCTCCGAACAGCTCGGCGTAACGCATCCCCTGCGGCTTGCCGAACCAGTGCGCCACTTTCGCGTCGACGAACTCCGCCGGCCCTTGCTGCAGCTCGTAGACCCCGCCTGCGCCGCCGCCCGCCATGGCCGCGATGTCGTCGTGTGGCGCCCGTCGCGACCCGCTCACCGCGCCTTCGTTGAGCATCCCGAGATCGGCAAAGCCGGAGACCCGATACCAGTCCAGATATGCCGGGCCGGGCAGCCACGGAGCGGCGGCGTGGCGCATCGAGTGCCCGCCCAGGTAGCCGAGAGGTTTGTCCGACTCCATCGCCTGGAAGAACTCCCCAAGATGCCGCTCGTAGTCGGCCGCTCCCTCGCGCGGCCAGTGCCAGAACGTGTACGCGAGCATCCCTGCCTCAGTCGCGCAGCGCTTGCGCGTCGAGCTTCTTCAGGCGCGAGTGCGCGTACCGGCGGTCGATCACCAGCTGCTCCCCGCGCTTCTCCGGCGCGTCGAACATCACGTCGGCGAGGAGCTCCTCCATGATGCTGCGCAGGGCGCGCGCCCCCAGCTTCTTCTCCACCGAGTACTCGACGATGGCCCGCAGCGCGCCTTCCTGCAGCTCCAGCTCCACGCCGTCGATCTGCAGCGCCTCCCGGTACTCCCGCGCAAGCGCATCCGGGGGCTCGGTAAGGATGCGATAGAGCTCCTCCGAGCTCAGCTCCTCGAGCTGGACCTGGACCGGAAGCCGTCCGAGCAGCTCCGCGAGCATCCCGTACTCGATCAGCTCCTTCACCCGCAGACGCGAGGCGCCCATGCGGCGCCCGGAGCTGCCGAAACCAACCTGGCGATCCACCTGCACCTGGTGCAGGTCGGTGAACGTGCCCGCGCAGATAAAGAGGATGTCGCTGGTGTCGACCTGGACGAAGTCGTGCTTGTTCCAGTGCTGGGTCACGTTGAGGGGCACGAAGATCTCGCGCCCTTCGAGAAGCTTGAGCAGGGCCTGCTGCACGCCTTCGCCGCCGATGTCGCGGCTGCCGGCGCCGGTGCGCGCGCTTCCGCTTCGGCGCGCGATCTTGTCGATCTCGTCGATGAAGATGATCCCGCGCTGGGTGGCGTCGATCGAGTGGCCGCTCTTGAAGAGCAATTCCGCCACCATCACCTCGACATCCTTCCCGTAATAGCCGGCCTCGGTATATTCAGTGGCGTCCACGACAGTGAACGGCACCTCGAGCAGGTCGGCGAGCTTGCGAGCCATGTGCGTCTTCCCCGAGCCGGTGGGACCCATAAGCAGCACGTTCGACTTGCGCAGCAGCGTCGCCTTGCCCAGACGCCGCTGCTCGATGCGCTTGAGGTGCTGGTGGGCCGCGGTGGCGACGGAGCGCTTTGCGGCCGCCTGGCCGATCACGTACCGGTCGAGGTGGTCGAAGACCTGCCGCGGAGTGAGGATTTTGATGTCGTCGCGGGCAGGCGGCATGCGCCTCGGCCCGCCGGACGGAGGGAATGAGCGCGTGCGGTCGTCCTTCGGCATGACGAGCAGCATACCGCACCTTTGCGCCCGCACGGGCGGCCGGCTCCCGGGCGCTCCGCGCTTGCGAGGGTCGGATGCGGCACCCAGCTTCCCTTCGGACATCCAGAGGAGACAACCCGATGACGCTTCGGAAATGGATCACTTTCGCTTCCGCGGCCGCGATGCTCGCCAGCGTGGGCGCCTGCAAGGATACCGGCGGAGGCGGCACGAAGACGACGAGCCCTGAGGGCCGCCGCGGCGAAACCTTGCCGAGGGCGCGCGGCGCGGATGCAGGCAGCGACATGACCACGGGCACCGGCACTCCGGCGACCAGCCCGGGCGCCCCGACCAGCCCGACCACTCCGACCAGCCCGAGCTCGACGCCCCCCTCGAGCGACACGAGCGGCAGCAGCTCGGACACGAAACGGTAACGGCTGCATTTCGCAGGCGTCCCCGGGCGCCGTCCCGGTGTGCGGTGGAGCCTCCTCGTAACCGCCGCCGGGACGGCGTCGCAAGCGCCGGACCCGGCCGCGGTCCCCCTGCAGCGCTCAGCCCACTGCTTTTCTGAGGGCAGTCTCCACGCGGGGTAGCGCGGCGTCGATGTCGCGCATCGAGACCGCTCCCACGCTGAGGCGGAACCAGCCGTTCTCGCCGCTCAGGCCGAACGCCTGGAACGGCACCACCGCGAACCCGGCTTCCTCGAGCAGGTACTTGCGGACCTGATCGTTGGTGCGGAACCCGCGCTTCCCGATCAGATCGAACTGGACCGAGAGGTAGATCGCCCCCTGCGGAGGGATGTCGCGCACCGGCAACCCCGATGCGGTCATGCGTGAAAACCCCTCGTGGAGCCGGTCGAGGCGCTGCTGGAGCCTGCCCTTGTGCTCGCGAAGGTAGGCGTCCATCGCGGCGTGGTCGCGCAACAGCTCCGCCGTGGCCACCTGCTCGGCGCGCGGCGCCCAGGCCCCGACGTGGCCGAGGATGTCGCGGATGGCGCCGATCACAGCCCGGGGCCCGATGCACCACCCCACTCGCACTCCGGTGGCGGCGAACGCCTTGGAGATGCCGTCGACGAACACCGTGTATCGGGCCACCTCCGGGAGCGCGCGCACGGGAATCTCGTGGCGGGCGCTGCCGAAGGTCAGCATCCAATAGACCTGATCGTAGAGAAGATAGAGCGGCTTTTCGCCCGCGCGATCGCGCCGGCGGTTCTCGTCCACCACCACCTCGCTGATGCGGACCACCTCTTCCGGCGAGAGGACCGTGCCGGCGGGATTGAGCGGGGTGTTCAACGCGATCAGGCGCGCCGTCTTCAGCACCGGCTTCAGCGACGCGGCCGTGGGAAGAAAGCCGTGCTCGGGCGCCGTCTCCAGCGGCACGCCCCTCGCGCCCACCAGGTGGCAGTAATGGTTGTTGTTCCAGCTCGGCACCGGGTACACGACGGTATCGCCCGGCTCCACCAACGCGCGGTAGGTGGCGTAGATCACCGGCCGCGAGCCTCCTGCGATCACGATGCTCTCCAGCGGCACCTCGATCTGCAGCCGCTCGCGCCAGAACTCGCGCACGGCCTCCCGCAGGCGCAGGACGCCATCGCTGGGAGGGTAGTTCGTCTCGCCCGCGGCCAGCGCGCGCAGGGTTCCGTCGCGGAGGCAGTCGGGAATGGGGAACTCCCGCGAGGAGAAATCTCCGACGGTGAAGTTGGCGATCTTCTGCCCGGCGGTGATCGCGGTGCGGATCTCCGAGGCGATGCGGAGGATCTCCGATCCGATCAGCCCCTTGGCCATGCCGGAGAGGCCGCGGCGAGGGTCCGGGCCCTCGAGGTCGAGCTGCAGCTTCTCCATGGCGCCGCCCATCTACCACAGATTTGTCGGTACAATCGCCGCGGGTGCGGCTCAAAGCGCTGGTGTGGATTCTGCGTTCCGGACCTTCCGGACCTTCCATCCTGCTCCTCGAGCGGCCGCCGCATCGGGGCGGCGGCGAGCATCCCGTCACCGGAAAGGCCGATCCGGGCGAGACCGCGGCGGACTGCGCGGCCCGCGAATCGCTTGAAGAGACCGGCCTGCGCGGCGAGCTCGTCGATCTGGGATACGCGCACCGGTACCGCGGCAGGAAGGCGATGTTCGAGGAGCGTGCCTTTCTCCTCCGCGTCGCAGAGGATGCTGCGCCGGCACTCTCCGACGAGCACGTCGGGTACCGCTGGGCGTCAGCGAAGGACGCGCGCAGCGCCATGCACTGGAACGCGCACGCCAAGGCGCTCGATCTCGCGCTGAAGGCTTTTTAGCCCCTCGCGGGAATTCCGAGCGAGATGGGCACCGGGTCCGCCGGCTCGGAAGCGAGCTGCGCCAGCGACGTGCGCCGGTACACTTCCAGCATCCGATCCTGCCCCACCTTCCAGATCTGGTACATCGTGCAGCCTGCGCTCACGTCGCAGCGGTCCTTGTGGTCGAGGCAGACGTTGAGCTGCACCGGCCCCTCCACCGCCTCGATGACCTCGAGGAAGGAGATGTCCCGGGCAGGCCGCGCGAGCTGGTACCCGCCGTGAGCGCCGCGGCTCGATCGGACGAGGCCCTTCCCCGTCAGGACGTTGAGGATCTTGGCAAGGAACTCGCGGGGAATGTGCAGCGTCACGGAAAGATCCTGCAGCGACGCGATCTTCGCCGCCGGTAGCCCGGCGAGGTGGATCATCGCCCGCAAGCCGTAGTCGATCTTGCGGCTGATCTGCAGGACATGCTGCATGGTAGGGAGATAACCAGCGAGGCAAAGGAGCGTCAACAGAGTGATCGACCTTCACTCCCATACCCTGCACAGCGATGGCGATCGCTCGCCCGCCGAGCTCTTCGCGGAAGCGAAGGCGGCGGGAGTGACGGTCCTGGCCGTCACCGACCACGACACCGTTTACGGGCTGGGGGAATGTCGCGATGCGTCAGAAGCGGTCGGCGTGCGGCTCGTCCCCGGCATCGAGCTTTCATGCGAGCTGCACGGGCGCGAGGTCCACGTCCTCGGTCATCTGATCGACTTCGAATCGCAGGCTCTCGGTCGGCTCGCGACCGACATGCTGGCGGAGCGGCGCGAACGCATGGAGCGCATGGTCGGCCTTGCCCAGGGGATGGGCTTTTCCGGCGTCACCATGGACCGCGTGGTCGCCGCGAGCGGCGGCGAGAACCTCGGGCGCCCGCATCTCGCCCGGGCGCTGGTCGACTGCGGACATGCGGAGAGCATCAAGGATGCGTTCGACCGCTTTCTGCACACCAACGGTTCTCTCTGGGTCGATCGCCGCCGCCTACCGGTCCCCGAGGCGATCCGCCTCGTCCACGACGCCGCGGGCACCGCGACCATCGCGCATCCCGGCGCGAACGGAATCTCGCGGCAGGAGCTGCGGGCGCTCGTCGGCGAAGGCCTCGACGGCGTGGAGGCGTGGCACCCCGAGCATCCGCCGAACCAGGCGGAGGCGTTCGTGCGGTGGGCGGAAGAGCTCGGCCTGGTGGTCACCGCCGGCAGCGACTATCACGGCCCCGGCGTTCAGCCGGATCGACATCTCGGGGATCGAACGCTGTCGCCAGAAAGGTTTGCCGCGCTGGAAGATCGGGCTAGGCGCTACGCACCAGAAGGTCGTCGTCCTCCTCGAGCACGATGACGTGCTCGATGGAGAGCGTTCGCGTGTCCTCGGAAATCGAGTAGCGCACGCACACGCGCCCGAGCTGCAGCGTGAGCAGCTGCGGCGCTCCCGCCGCCACCCACGTCGTGCCCGTATTCGCGGGCGTCAGATCTGCCAGTTCGGTGATCTCTTCGATCATCTGGCGCAATCGCTGCTGCATTTCACGCGATAGCTGGCTCAGCTTCTCTGCGGCGGCGGGCGATGCCCGTACCCGGAAGAAGGAGTCCGTCAGCCAGTCGCTCCAGACAGTCGCTCGCACAACGAGGGCTCGTTGTGCAAGAAGGCCGCCACCAGCCCGTTCTCCTCTCAGCGGACGGCAATTCCGATCCGTTCGCCGCCGGATAAGACCGAAAAAAGTGCAGCCCAGCGGTCTGGTTCACCGGAAAAGGTGCCGATTTTCACCTGCCGTCGCGATTCCGGCGGTAAATCTTTCCAAAAGTATATAATTACGACAAATTTCCGCTGCCAAAGGCACCGGCCGCCCACCGGACCAATGGCGCCCAGTAAATCCCGAGGACGAGGACGGGCACTGCCAGGGCGACGAGCAGGCCAGTGTACACCGCAGGCACCGCGAGCGGCCGCTCGTCCACGGCTTCTTCGAGGTACATCGCCTTGATGATGCGCGCGTAATAGAAGAGCGAGACCGCGCTGTTCACCACGCCGATCACCGCCAGCAGCACGTTCCAGAACCCACCGCGCTGCACGAGGGCGGCGAAGATGAGGTACTTGCCGGCGAAGCCCGCGAACGGCGGAATGCCGGTGAGGCTGAAGAGGAAGACGGTCAGCGCGAGCGCCGCGATGGGGGCCTTGCTCCCCAGGCCGCGGAAATCGCCGATGTCCTCGCCGCCGGTCACGCGCGCCACCACGATGATCACCAGGAACGCGCCAACATTCATCAGCACGTAGACCATCAGGTAGACGAGGATGCTCTGCACGCCGGCCGTGCTCGCGGCGGCGAGGCCCATCAGCAGATAGCCGGCGTGGGCGATGGAGCTGTAGGCCAGCATCCGCTTCAGGTTGTTCTGCACGATGGCGGTGAGGTTCCCCAGCGTCATCGTGATGGCGGAGATGATCCCGATGATCGCGGGCCAGGGAAGATCGGTGATCGGCGCGTATCCTCCGCCCGGCATCTGGCGCTCGAAGGCGGCGAAGAAGAAGCGGATGGCCACCGCGAAGCCAGCGGCCTTCGGTCCCACGGAGAGGAACGCCGTGAAGGGCGTGGGTGCTCCCTCGTATACGTCCGGGCACCACATGTGGAACGGGACGCTCGCGATCTTGTACCCCACGCCGGCGAGGACGAAGACCACCGCCACGACCAGAGCGAGCTGCGCTGCCGGCTGTCCGCCGAACGTCTGCGCCATGAAGAGGCGGCTGGTGACGTCGGCGAGCTGCGAGCCGATTCCGCCCGCTCCGGTCACGCGCGTGGTCGCGAAGAGCCCGTAGAGGATGCTCATCCCGTAGAGCATGACGCCCGAGGCGACGCCGCCGTAGATGACGTACTTGAGTGCGGCCTCGTTGGCCTTGCGGTCGGCGCGCCGGAAGCTGGTGAGGACGTAGCTGACCAGTGAGACCGTTTCGACCGACAGGTAGATCATCAGCAGATCGGTAGAGCTCGCCATCAGGAACATGCCGAGCAACAGCGCGAAGAGCAGGGCAATGAACTCCCCCATCCGCGCCACCGAGATCTGCGCGCTCTTGGGAACGATGATCACCGTCAGCACTGCCGCTCCGAGAAAGAGCCAGGCGAAGAACATCCGCAGCGGATCGTGCTGGAGCAGGCCGCCGAAGAGCGGCACATCTCCTCGCGGAGTGACCGCCGTCGCGACCCCGGTGAGCGCCAGCCAGAACAGGGCACCCACGACCAGCGACGGAACCCGCCACTTGCTGCGCCGGACGATCAGGTCCTGCACGAGCATCGCCAGCACCGCGACGGTGAGGACGCTCTCGGGCCAGAAGAAACGCAGCGAGTGGAGGTTGTCCATGACCTATTGCAGCGGAACCAGCAGGGTGCGGAGCGACCCCTGGATCAGGTTGATGATCGCAGCGGGGTAGAAGCCGAAGAGGATGATCAGGGCGCCCAGCGGATAGAGGGTGAGCCGCTCGCGCCAGTTCACGTCGGGCAGCGAGGTGTAGGCCGGGTTGAGCTGGCCCAGCATCATTCGCTGGATCGCCCAGAGGTAGTACGCCGCGGTGATGATCACCGAGAGCGCCGAGATGATGGTCAGCGTCTGCCAGGTGGACAGCGATCCGAGGAAGACGGTGAACTCGCTGACGAAGCCGCATAGTCCCGGTAGCCCGAGCGAGGCAAAGAACGCCAGGCCGAGCAGGCCGGCGTACTCGGGCACCTGCTTGGCCAGACCGCCGAACCCTTCGATGTTGCGGTGGTGGGCGCGGTCGTAGATCACGCCGACGATGAGGAACAGCATCGGGCTGATCAGCCCGTGCGTCCACAGGTTGAGCACCGCTCCGTCGATTCCCTGCTGGGTGAAGGCGCTCATCCCCAACAGGCAGAAGCCCATGTGCGAGACGGAGGAGTACGCGATCATCCGCTTCAGGTCCTTCTGCGCCAGGCAGACGAACGCGGCGTAGACGATGTTGATGGTGCCGAACACGGCCATCGCGTACGAGGCCCATTTCGTCGCCTGCGGCAGGATGGCGAAGTTGAAGCGGAGGATGCCGTAGATGCCCATCTTGAGGAGCACCCCGGCGAGGATCACCGAGATGGGCGTCGGCGCTTCCACGTGCGCGTCGGGGAGCCAGGTATGGAAGGGGAACATCGGGATCTTCACCGCGAACCCGATGAACAGCGCCACCCAGGTGACCTTGATGAAGGACATCCCCAGCACGAGCGGCGCGGAGAGGTATCCGCCGGCCCGGCCCCACTGGGCCATCTTCACCATGTTGAACGTGTGGACGGTGCGGCCGTCGAGCAATTCGGTGGGCCCGTTGTAGTAGAGGCCGATGACGGCGAGGAGGATCAGCACCGAGCCGGCGAGGGTATAGAGGAAGAACTTGATCGCCGCGTACTCCTTGTTGGAGCCGCCCCAGATGCCGATCAGGAAGTACATCGGCAGCAGCATCACTTCCCAGAAGACGTAGAAGAGGAACATGTCCATGGCGACGAACACGCCGATCATCCCGGTCTGCAGGATGAGCAGCAGCGCCATGTAGCCGGGCACTCCGTGCTGCGTAAAGTGGTGCTCGTCGAGGTGCGCGTTGCCCGGCCACCACGGCATGGACGCGATGGTGGCGATGAAGCTGATCAGCGCCGAGAGGATCACCAGCGTGATGGAGATGCCGTCGACGCCGACGAAGTATTCGATGTTGTAGGCGGGGATCCAGCGCACGTGCTGGACGAACTGCAGCCCCGGATTCGAGGGGTCGTACAGCTTCCAGAGCAGGAGCGCGAGCAGAAGCGTCAGCCCGGAGGCGACGAAGGTGATCACGCGGCAGGCCTGGTCCGAGGCCCCCTTTGACAGCGCCCCGCTCGCGCGCAGCCCGAGCACCGGGAGGATCAGAGCCGCTCCGAGGAGCGGCATGAAGGTGATCGAGGTGAGCAGCGCGGAGGTAGTCGGAAGGTTCATGTCGGGTTACCGAATGACGTACTGGATGATGACGAACGCGATGGCGCCGCCGAGAGCGCCGTAGAGGTAGGCCTGGATGTGGCCGGTCTGGATGCGCCGCAGCGCGCGGCCGCTGTTCCAGGTGAGCGAGGCGAGGCCGTTCACGGCGCCGTCGACGATGTACTTGTCGATTCCCGCGTCGACGTAGGCGACGGAACGGCCGAGGAGGCCCATCAGATTGACGAGCCCGTCGATCAGGTTCTGGTCCACCCAGTACATGGCGCGGGAGAAGAGCAGGGCGCCGCGCACGATCGTCACCTGGTACAGCTCGTCGACGTAGTACTTGTTGTAGACGAGCCCCCAGGCGCGCGGGAACGTCGCCTTCAGGCGCGCCGGGATGCTGCTCTTGTTGTCGTTGTAGAGCAGGTACGCGAAGACGAAACCGCCGCCTGCCACCACGACCCCGCCGATGAGCTGGAAGAGCAGCTCGGTCGAATGCGACGCGTGCGCAAATGGCACCAGCTCGGCCGCGGGCAGGCTGGGCGAGAGCCACTGCTCGAGCAGCGGCTCATGGCCGCCCCAGGCCGATGGCCAGCCGAAGATGAAGCCCGCCAGCACCGCCCCCGCCGCCAGGGCGATGAGCACGTACGTCATCGTCTTCGGCGATTCCTGAGGGAGACCTCCGCCGTGGTGGCCGTGATCGTCGTGCACCGCCGCGGCGCCGTGGCTCGCATCGTGCTGGTGCGGCGCGTCGGTCGCCTGCACCTGCGCGACCGCGGCGCCGTGGCTCGGCGCGGCGTCGGCAGCGCCGGCGTGGAGATGCGCGGACATCGCGTGCGGGTCCTCGAGCCGCTCCTTGTCCTCGTGTCCTTCGCCGCCCCGGTACGAACCGGTGAAGGTCATGAAGTACGAGCGGAACATGTAGAAGCTGGTCCCCAGCGCGGCGACCGTTCCCACCAGCCAGATCGCCGGCCCGAGCCATTCGGCCATCAGGCCGCGGGCGGTGAAGGCTTTCCAGAGGATCTCGTCCTTCGAGTAGAAGCCGCTCGCCACCGGGAAACCGGCGATGGCAAGGCAGGCGGCGAGGTAGGTCCAGCGCGTAATCGGCGTGTACTCGCGCAGCCCGCCCATCTTGCGCATGTCCTGCTCGTGGTGGCAGGCGAGGATGACCGAACCGGATGCGAGGAAGAGGCAGGCCTTGAAGAACGCGTGCGTCATCAGGTGGAAGACGCCGGCCCAGTACGCTCCGACTCCCACGCCGATGAACATGAACCCGAGCTGCGAGACGGTGCTGTAGGCGAGCACCTTCTTGATGTCGTACTGGAAGAAGCCGATCGACGCGGCGAAGAGCGCCGTCAGGCAGCCGACCGTCGCCACCACCGTCATCGCCGGCGGGCTGAGGGCGAAGAGGAAGTTGAGCCGCGCCACCATGTAGACGCCCGCCGTCACCATCGTCGCCGCGTGGATGAGGGCGGAGACCGGAGTCGGCCCGGCCATCGCGTCGGGGAGCCAGACGTACAGGGGGATCTGGGCGCTCTTTCCCGCCGCCCCGACGAAGAACAGGATGCAGACCAGGGCCAGGACCGGGAAGCCCCAGAAGGTCATCTTCTTGAGGCGCTCGGCCATCCCGCTGGACTCGTCGGCGATCTGGTTGCGCAGCTCGCGGAACTCGACCGTCGGCCCGAGCTTCACGCCGCTCGGCGCCGTCCTGGGCAGGACGGGAGCGACTCCGCGCACGGCTCCGCTCAGGCCCTTCTCGGGCACGTACTTGTTGGTCCCATGGGCCCATGTGCCCGAGAGCGACCAGAAGAGGATGAAGAGACCGATGATGAAGCCGAAATCGCCGAACCGGTTCACCACGAAGGCCTTCATGCCTGCCTTCGCCTTCTCGATGTCCTCGTACCAGAAGGCGATCAGGCCCCAACTACAAAGGCCTACGCCTTCCCAGCCGAAGAACATCACCAGAAAATTAGAGCCCATCACCAGGAGCAGCATCGAGAAGACGAACAAGTTCAGCCACATGAAGAACCGCCAGTAGGCCGGTTCGTCCGCCATGTAGCCGACGGAGTAGACGTGGATGAGCGTCGCCACGTGGGTGACGATCATCGTCATCAACATGCCGAGAGGATCGAGGCCGAAGCTGAGGTCGGCCTTCAGCGCCCCCGACTGCCACATCGTCCAGAGGTGGTCCTCGAAGAAGCGCTCGTGTGGGTGAGCGAAGACCATCTTCCAGAACGCCACTTCCGCGACCACGCAGGAGAGCACCATGGCCCCGACCGCGATGGCGTGGACGGCGCCCTTGCCAAACTTTTTCTGCAGCCGCGCCCCGAGGAAGGCGTTGAGCGCGGTCCCGAGCAGCGGAAAGGCCGGGATCAGCCAGAGCCAGCCGACCTGAACCGCGTTCGCGATCGCTTCCTTGTGTTCCATGGTCGCTTGGGCTACTCGCGGAGCAGATCGGTTTCCTGCACGTCGATGGTGCGGAAGGTCTGGTAGATGGCCAAAACGATGGCGAGGCCGATGGCCGCTTCCGCCGCCGCCAGCACGATCACGAAGATGGAGAACACCTGCCCTGTGATCTTGCCGGGCCCTTCCACGTAGTGGTTGAAGGCGATGAAGTTCACGTTGGCGGCGTTGAGGATCAGCTCGACGCCCATCAGGATGCCGACGGCGTTGCGGCGCGTGACCACGGTCACCATCCCCAGGGCGAAGAGGACGGCGCCGACGATGAGAAAGTGAGGTAGACCGATGCTCGTCATTCGAGGACCGCGTCGGATTGTTCCTTGATTTCCTTGCGCGCGATGATCACCGCGCCGACCAGCGCCGCGAGCAGCACCACCGAGGCGACCTCGAACGGCAAAAGGAAGTCGGTGAGGAAGGCCGTGCCCAGCGCCGCGCTCACCGGCTCGTAGGACCGCGAGGGCGCCTCCTTCCAGGGGGTCATCACCGCCATGTACGCGAGGGTGCCGACGGTCGCGGCCGCCAGCGCAGCGCCGATCGGCAGCCCGAGGTGCGCGTTGGTCAGACTCGGGTCGCCGCCGATCTGCTTGGTGAGCATGATGGCGAAGAGGATCAGCACCAGGATCCCGCCGACGTAGATCAGGACCTGCGCCACCGCGGGAAAGTCGGCCCCGAGGAAGACGTAGAGGCCGGCGACGCCGAGGAAGGCGAAGAGCAGCGCCCAGGCGGAGTAGATGATGTTGCGCGAGAATGCGCATCCCGCCGCGCCGGCGATGGTCATCAAGGCGAAGGCGTAGAAGAGAAAATCCGTCAGGTGCACCAGCCCGATGAACTGCCCGGCGGCGTCGAAGAGCAGCGGCGCGACGATGGCGCCGACGAAGTACGCGACGAGGAACAGGACGCCGAACGCCGCGGCGGAGAACACCAGCAGCGAGAGCCCGGAAAGCGGAACGGTGCGGAAGAGGAACCCGTTCAGCCCCCAGATCACGCAGGTGACGGCGACGTACTCGAGCAGCAGGGTGGGTGCGAGGCCGAGGTGCGCGAATCGGTTCAGTACGGCTACGCCGACGATCCCTGCAAGCCCCGCCGCAAGCACGCCGAGACGCACGAGAACTGCGCGTAAATGCGAGGGAACTTCCGGCAAGATGATCCTCCGCCCGAGAGCGCGGTGCACTCTACTTTGGCGGCGGCTTGGTGCCTAGCATGATTTCGTACAGCTTGGCGCGGGTATCCTCGCCGCCGGGAGCGCAGCGGCCCAGGTCGGTCTGGCCCTCGTAGACGATGCCCTTCGTGTAGCCGTCGCAGTCCGGATATTCGCAGTCGCCGCAGTCCGTGCCGGCCATCGCGTCGAGCACCACTTTGTAAAGCTCGTCCTTCGGCAAGGTCTGCGCCAGCGGCGGCCCTTTAGGCTTCTCGGGCTCCTTTGCACTGCCGGGCGCAGGCGCCGGCGCCTCGTGCTTTGGCTCGGCGGCGCCCGGAACGACCCCTGTCTTCAGCGAGACGAGAATGGTCTCCAGCATCGCTTTGGAGTCGGCCCCGCCCGGCGCGCACTTCTCGGTGCTGGTGTCCTTGCCCTGCGCGATCGCGTTGGAATACCCGAAGCAGTCCGGATAGCCGCAATCGCCGCAGTCGGTGCCGGCCATCGCCTCTTCGAGCACTTTCTGCAGCTTCGGCTTGTCTTCCTTGACCTGCAGGGCGCGCGCGGCGAGCTGGCGGCCCATCGCGGCCACATCCAGCCCCGCAGCCTTGGGCTTGCCGTGATCGGCCTTCGCCGTCTCCTCCTTCGAGGGAAACGGGGGCGGCGGAGCATCCCAGGCCTTGATCAGCTTGCGGGTGATCTCCCCGAGCTGCTGGCGCGGAAAGGCCTCCGCGCCTTTCGGCGGCTTGTAGGGAACCGCCGGCACCAGCGGATCGGGCACGAAGCGCAGCGTGAGGTTGTTGAAGTGCATCACCGCGCCTTCGAACTCGCGCGTGTGCTGGATGGCGCCGGTCGGACAGGGCTCGACGCAGAGCCCGCAGTACATGCACTTGCCGATGTCGATGTCGAACCGCTCCATCCGGAGCTTGGGCGTAATCTTTCCGTCGCCCTTGAGGATGTCGATGTTGATGACCTGAATCGGGCACGCGCGCTCGCAGGCCTGGCACGCCGTGCAGATGTCCATGTCCACTTCCAGGAAACCGCGGTAGCGCGCCGGGATCGTATGGTGCACGGGCACCGACATCCGGTCCGGGTACTGCGAGGTGATCGGCTTCCGGAACATGTAGCTGAGCGTGACGCTCATGCCCTCCCAGAAGCTCTTCGCCGTGTCGCGGACGTTCTTCACGTACGCGCCGAGGGCGCCGGGAGTCTGTGGGGGAGGGAGCAGGGTCTCAGCCATCTCGGGTCACCAGTTGGAGGTGAAGTCGAACTTGTCGCCGGTGTCGCGAAGGTTGTGGGCCACGCGCTGGACGAACATGATCACGGCCACCGCCGCCGCTCCCGCGAGCAGGAAGTGCATGGCCATTCCGACGGCCGGCGCGGCCCGGACGATCAGCATCCACCCGGCCACGAAGAGCACCCCGACGAAGCTGGCCGGCACCAGGTACTTCCAGCACATGTTCATCATCTGATCGACGCGGATGCGCGGCAACGTCCAGCGCAGCCACATCACCACGAAGACGAAGAACAGCGTCTTGCCGGCAAACACCAGGACCGAGGCCACCTCGGCGAAGAAGGCCGTCCAGCCGGTGAGCGCGTCGAGCCGCTCGGCGGGGAAGAACGGCACCTGCCAGCCGCCCATGAACATGGTGACGGCCAGCGCCGACATCACCCAGAGGTTTCCCCACTCCACGAGGAAGAAGTAGGAGAACCGCATCCCCGAGTACTCGGTGTTGTAGCCGGAGACCAGCTCCGATTCGGCCTCCGGCAGGTCGAACGGCGTCCGGTTGCCCTCCGCCAGCGCGCTGATGAAGAAGATGAAAAAGCCGGCGGTCGCGGCCGGGTTGTCGAAGATGAACCACTGCCAGGGCCAAGGCCCCTGGGCGCGGATGATGCCCTGCGTGGACATGGTGCCCGCGAGCAGCACCGGGATCATCAGCGCCATCCCGGCGGGGATCTCGTAGGAGATGATCTGCGCGGCGCTGCGGATGGCGCCGAAGAGGCTCCACTTCGAGTTGGAGCTCCAGCCCGACATGATGATCCCCACCACGATCAGCGCGGTGACGGCGAGGATGTAGAAGATCCCGATGTTCATGTCGGCGATGACCAGCCGGTGGCTGAAGGGCAGCGCCACGAACACGCAGGCGAACCCGACCATCATGAAGTAGGGCGCCGCCCGGAAGAGCACGTTGTCCGCTTCGGCCGGGATCAGGTCTTCCTTGAAGAGCAACTTCACCGCGTCCGCGATCCACTGCAGGAACCCGGCCGGGCCGACGCGGTTCGGTCCTACGCGGCTCTGCATCCGAGCGGCGATGCGCCGCTCGGCCCAGGAGAAGATCCCGCCGGTGATGGCGGCGAAGTTGATCACGATGAACGAGAACAGCCCCATGAAGCCGACGTAGACGAACTGCGTCCAGGGCCAGGTCGCGGGGTCGTATCCCCACCCGCGGATCAGGTTGTCGATGAACCCCTGCATCTAGCGATCGATCTCCGGTGCGACGACGTCGAGGGAAGCGATCAGCGCCACCAGGTCGGCGATCATCAGGCCGCGGGAGAGCGCGTCGATGATGCCCATGGCGGTGAAGCTGCCGGTCCGGATCTTCACCCGGTGCGCGTTCTCGCCCGGGCCGGCGACCACGTAGTACTGCATGTCGCCGCGCGCGCTCTCGATGCGGCTGTACGCCTCGGTGCCCTCCGGGATTTTGATCTTGCGCGGCACCTTCCCCATGATCTGGCTGTCCTTGGGGAGCTGGGCCAGCGCCTGGCGGAGGATGCGGCAGCTCTGGCGCATCTCCTCCACGCGGCACCAGAAGCGGTCCCAGGCATCGCCCATCGTTCCGACTTCGCCCTTGCCCACCGGCACGTCGAACTGGAAGTCCGGATAGACCGAGTAGGGCAGGGCCTTGCGCACGTCGAAGCTCAGACCGCACGCGCGCAGGTTGGGACCCACCAGGCAGTAGTCGATGGCCATCTGAGCGGGGATGGGCGCGAGATGCGCCAGCCGCTTGATGAAGATCTCGTTGTAGGTGATCAGCCGGTTGAACTCGTCGAGGATCTTCTCGAAGTGGTCGAGGAAGGTCGAGACCTTGTCCTCGTACCCGCTGGGCAGGTCGAAGGCGACCCCCCCGATGCGCAGGTAGTTGTAGGTCAGCCGCGCGCCACAAAGCTCCTCGAGCAGATCGTTGATGAACTCGCGCTCGCGCAGCGCGTACGGGAAGGGCGTCACCGCGCCGATGTCCATCGCCATGGTGCCGACGGAGATCAGGTGGCTGGAGATGCGGTTCAGCTCGCAGGCGATCACCCGGCAATACTCGGCGCGCCTGGGGATCTGCATGCCGAGCAGGCGTTCCACCGCCATGGCCCAGCCCTGATTGGCGAACATGGCGGCGATGTAGTCGACGCGGTCGGTGTAGGGCATGTATCCGTTGTACGTGCAGCGCTCGCCGATCTTCTCCAGGCTGCGGTGCAGGTACCCGACCTCGGGGATGGCGCGCTTCATCACCTCGCCATCGGTCTGGACGAGGAAGTTGATCACGCCGTGGGTGCTCGGATGCTGCGGCCCCATGTTGAGCAGCATGTCCCCGCTGATCTCGATGCGGCGGAGAACCTCCTTGTTCTCCATGTCCATCGTGGGGACTTCGAGGGGCTTGCTCACTGCGGCAGCTCCTTCTTCGAGGCCGCGGCGGCTTCAGCGGCCTTCTTCTTCAGCTCGTCGAGGCGGACGTAGCCTTCCAGCGAGTTGTCGCGCGTGGTGGTGATGTTGTGCCACTGCGCCTGCTCCGCGTAGTCCTTCCGCAGCGGGTTTCCCACCCAGTCGTCCGGCATCATGATCCGGCGCAGGTCAGGATGTCCGGTGAACTGGACCCCCATCAGGTCGTACTGCTCGCGCTCGAGCCAGTCGGCGGACTTCCAGAGCGATTCGATGCTGGCGATCTCCGGCTTTGCCCGATCGAGCTGCACCTTGAGGACGAAGGCGTGCCTCCTCCGGTAGCTCCAGAGGTGGTAGACGACCTCGATCTGGTTCCTCTTCGGCCAGTCGATGGTGGAGAGGTTCATCAGGCAGTCGAAGGCCAGGGCCTCGTCCTCCTTCGCGTACCGGCAGATCTCCACGATGTCCGCCGCCTGCACCACGAGGAACGGGTCCTTGTTCGCGGGGGAAAGTGCGCCAATGCGCTCACCGAACTTGCCGGCGAGGCGCTGCTGAATCTCTTCGAACGTCATCTAGGCGGTCACCTTGTAGTCGACGCCCAGGGAGGGCTGACCCTGGCCGACCTTCTGGCGCGCGCTGAACCACCGCTCGCGGACGATCTTGTCCTGCACCCGCATCAGGCCTTCGGTCAGCGCCTCGGGACGGGGCGGGCAGCCGGGTACGTAGATGTCCACCGGCACGAGCTTGTCGACGCCCTTGCAGACCGAGTAGGCGTACTGGAAGAGGCCGCCGCAGGAGGCGCAGGAGCCCATGGAGATGACGTACTTCGGCTCGGCCATCTGCTCGTAGAGCAGGCGGCAGCGCTCGGCCATCTTGTAGGTCAGGGTTCCGGCGACGATCATCAGGTCGCTCTGGCGCGGCGTCGCCCGGGGGACGGATCCGAATCGGTCGATGTCCGCCCGCGGACCGCCGGTCTGCATCAGCTCGATCCCGCAGCAGGCGAGCCCGAAGAGCAGGTAGAAGATGCTGCTCTTGCGCGCCAGGTTGATGATCTCGTCGATGAACGAGGTCTTGCTGGTGATGATGGAACCGAAGTCCTGCTGGTAATCCCTGGCCATCTCTACGCCGCCTTCTTTTCGTCTTTGCCCTGGAGGGGCTTCTGCTTCTGGTCCCGGATCGACTGCAGCACGTCCTGCTTCAGCCCCTTCACCCACTCCAGATCGCCCATGGCCCACACGTAGGCGAGGCCCACGGCCAGGATGGCGACGAAGACGAAGATCTCGATGAAGGCGAGCAGCCCCTGGCCCTTCTCGATGAACGCCTTGTAGACCGACGCCACCGGGAACATGAACGCGATCTCCACCTCGAAGATCACGAACACCAGCGCGATCAGGTAGAAGCGCGGATTGAAATTGAACCAGGCGTGGCCGATGGGCTTTTCGCCGCACTCATAGATCATCGACTTCTCTCGCGTGGGCGCATGCGGGCGCAGGAAGCGCCCAGCGACCAGCGACCCGAGGACGAACAGGACCGCCGTGGCGGAGAAAAGCAGAACGTTGGCGAAATGGAAGGGCATCCGCTCCTCGAAAAACCCGCGAATTTCGAGGGGCAGAGTCTACGGCCGAAGGGGTCCAAGTCAAGCGTGCTGGCCGCTCCAGTCGAGTGGGAACGGCTGGTGTCCGGCGGTGCGGCAATCAGCCGCGGAGTCGAGCCGCCGGGCAAGCGGTGGAGGTCGGGGTGTGCCCGACTGCGTTCCCTGGAGCAGTCTGGAGTCCGGCGGCGACGTTGACCTCCAAATGGGCATGGTCCCTGGACTTTGGTCGCCGCGCTCCCCTGTGGCAAGCTGTCGCGAGTCCGAGGGGAGAAGCATGGGCCGCCGCGTCGTTCCACGACTTGCGCTCGCCGCAGTGTGCCTGGCCGCGCTCGTCGCGTGCGTAGTGAACCTGAGCTTCGACATGGACCAGCCCGGGCTGGCGCTCCAGACCGGGGTTGCCGGGCCCGTCTCGCAGTGGACGCTGGTCGACCTCGGCAGCAATAGCGACGTCCGCGCGCACCAGAGCGATATCCAAAGCCTCGATATGGAATCCGTGGACGTCACCGTCACGTCGGTCAATACGGCCAACAACCTGGCCACGATGCTTTCCGGCACAGTCTCGCTCCGTAAGGTCCTCGACGATGCCTCGACTGAAGTGAAGATCGGCGATCTGCAGGCCTTTCAGGCCGTGAAGAACGAACACCGCCGCATCAGCGGCAACCCGGCGCTCGACGCCTTCCTCCTCGAGCGCCTGCACGATGGCGGCAAGTTCTACCTCCTGATCAGCGGGACGACGGACGGCCGGACGGACCTGGTGCTGGACGTCGTCCTGCACGCCTCGATGGGGTACAACACCGGTCTGTTCTGAGACGCGGGGAGCGGCCGGGCAGCCTGCCTAACCGCGTTGACACGCCCTAGTTTTTCAGCGTGGCCATCCTGCAGGCGCTGATCAGCTATCTGGGCAAGTCGGCGGGCAAGGCTCTGAACGCCATCTTCGGCTGGGCCGTCCTGGCATTGTTCGGCACCACCTCCGCGAAGGAACAAACGCTGCTTTCGGCGGTGGTCGCGGCTGCCGCGGCATGGCCCATCCTGCTGCTCGGCGTGATCGTTCCCAAGATCGCGCTGCTCATCGTCGCATTCGTTCCGATGGGCAAGTCGGTGCCGAGCTTCTGGCTGCGACTGATCTGGATCGCGCTCGCCGTCCTGGTGCCCATCGTCGTCGGCAGCGTGGTGGCGAAGCGCGGCTCGCAGGAGACGATGCCGGAGCCGGGCTGGAAGAAGTTCCTGCGCGGCTTTCCGGTCACGCTCGCGCTCGCCTGCGCCTTCCTGCTCATGCTGGTGGTCGCGCCGATCCTGCGCATTGCCACGGTGATCCGCCGCCGCGAGATCGTGCGCATTCCGGCAGTGATGGACAAAGGGATCACGGCGCTGACGATGGCGGCCTTGGCCGACACGCTGGAGCGTCACGGCATCGCGCTGCGCTCGGCGAAGGCGCCCTGGTACCAGACGGCACCGGCGAAGATCCTGCTCAAGATCGGCGGGCGCCCGTTCGCGGCGATGGCCAGCGAGCACGTCGAATACCGGCGCAATCCGCAGCTCGAGCTGACGGTCCTGCCCAACGAGACCATCCTGCGCGGCGTCCCCGTGTTGGTCGGCCAGGCGCGGGCCCTCTGCACGGAGGTGTACGGACCGCGGCCGATCATCCAGACCTTCGACGCGGGCGCGCGCGAGCTGGAGTGGCACGCGAAGCGGGTATGGGCCATCTACCTCGAGCAGCCGGACGCGCACGAGCGATCCGACGTGCTCGAGCATCGCGTGACGGAGCTCTCGGCGCAGCTGTCGCGCCTCAACCTGCCCTGGGACGAGTGGCAGATCATCTACCGCCTGCTCCTGCAGGTGGACCGCGCCGTGCACGGCGACGAGCCGCTGCTCGAGCACGCACAACGAGTGGAGGAGAGGGACATGGCGGACGAGAAGGCGCTGCCTGCGCCGCGCAACATCGAGAAGCTCCCCGCACGACGACAGGGGTTGCAGACAACGGTTCCCATGTCGGTCGAGGGGATGTCGAACCGCGAGCTGATCGGGCACGTGATCGAAAACGCGACCCAGCTCGCCAAGAAAGAGATCGAGCTGGCCAAGTCCGAGCTGCGCGCCGACGTGAAGAAGGAAGTGGCGATGGTGAAGGGGCTCGGCGTGGCCGGCCTCTGCGCGATCTGGGCGGTGAGCCTGATGCTCGTCGCCATCGCGCTCGCTCTCGGGAACGTCATTCCGGAGTGGGCGGCGGCGCTGATCGTCGCCGGCGTGGTGCTCGCGGTAGGGACGGTGGCCGGCCTGGTCGGGTGGGGAAAGCGGGTCAAGAAGCCGCTGGAGGCGACGCGGCGCAGCCTCAAGGAGGACGCACTGTGGGCGAAGGAACGTCTGGCGTGAAAGAGGGGAACGGCGCGGCGTCCGCTGCTCAGGAGCGCGCTCCACGGGAGATCGAGCGCGATATCGAGCAGCTGCGCACGCGCCTCGACCGCTCGCTGGCGGAGTTGGATCGGCGCCGCCACGAGCTGATGAACGTGAAGCTGCAGATGCGCAAGCATCCGGTGGTCTTCATCGGTGCCGGCGCGGTGGTGGTGCTGCTGCTGGGAGGAGTCGGGTTCGCGATCTACCGCTCGCACAAGCGGGAGGAGATCCCCCAGAAGGCGAAGCGGCTGCGGATTGCCATCGGGCGCGCGGTGGACGAGCCGCACAAGGTGGCGCGCGGCGACGCGCCGGTCTGGGAGAAGATCGTCGCCGCCGTGGGGACCACCATCGCGGTGAGCCTGACGAAGAAGATCATCGAGCGGACCTGGAACGAAACAGTCCAGCCGTCACGCAGCCGCTGATCTCCTGCGCGAGGGGATGCGTACCGTTCCGATCCTGATCGCCGCGCACGTCTGCTCGATGCTCGGGTTCTCCACGTTCGCGGCGCTGCTCCCGCAGCTTCGCGACGAGTGGTCGCTCAGCAACGCGCAGGCGGGCATCGTGGGCGGGGTGTTCTTTGGCGGGTACATCGCCTCGGTCTCGTACTGGACCGCGCTGACGGATCGGGGCGATGGGCGGAGGGTCTACGCCGTGGGCAGTCTCGTCGCTGCCGCCGCCAGCGCGGGTTTCGGGTGGCTCGCGAGAGGATTTGCCAGCGCGCTCCTTTTCCAGGCGCTGCTGGGCGTCGGGATCGCCGGCACGTACATGCCCGGGCTGCGGCTGCTCTCGGACCGGATCTCCGGATCGAAGCAGAGCCGATCCATCGCCTTCTACACGGCGTCCTTCGGCCTCGGAACGGCGCTGTCGCTGGCGCTGGCGGGCGCCGTCGCATCGCGCGCCGGATGGAAGGCGGCGTTCCTGGTCGCCGCCGTGGGACCGCTGATCGCCGGCACTCTGGTGGTCGCGCTCCTGACTCCGCTCCAGCAGGCGGGAGCGCCGGGGCGATCGATGGCGTTGATCCCGTTTGCCTCGTGGGGACCCATCCTGCGGCAGCGAGAGGTGGCCGGGTACATCGTCGGCTATGCGGTGCATTGCCTGGAGCTGTTCGGGTCCCGCAGCTGGATGGTCGCTTTCCTCACCTTCTGCGCCGGCTTGCGCGCGGGCGGGCCAGGATTTCCCTGGAGCGCCCAGTCGATCGCCGCCGTCGTCAATCTCATGGCGGTGCCGGCGTCGATCGCGGGAAACGAGATCGCGCTGCAGGTGGGTCGCCGCAAATGGATCCTGCTGGCGATGGCCGCGTCGGGCGCAAGCGGAATCGTGCTCGGGTTTTCGGCCCGCTGGCACTGGATCGTGGTGCTGGCGATCCTGGCGGCGTACTCGATGATGGTGATGGCGGAGTCGGCGACGCTCACGGCGGGGCTCGTCGCGGCGTCTCCGCCGGAGCTGCGCGGCTCGGCGATGGGCCTCTATTCGCTCGCCGGATTCGGCGGCGGGATGCTCGGTCCGGTGATCTTCGGCGCTGCGCTCGACGTCGCGGGTGGCGCCGCGAGCACCACGGCCTGGGTCGTCGCATATGCGGCGATCGGCAGCGGCTGCCTCGCGGCCCCCGTGGTGGCGCGCTGGTTCGCTCGAAACTAACCCTGGGCCCGGTCTTCGAGCAGTAGCGTCTTGATGTCGTTGAGCAAGACCTGCGTCTGCAGAAACGACGTGCTGTAGATCTCCCGCACCGAGCCGCGCCGATCGATGAGGAACACCTTCAGCACGTGCGAGAGCGAGCCGGTGCCCGCGCGCGGCATCCACACATCCTGACCGAGGCCGCGCAGGAGCGGCTCGGTCTCGCTGCGCGAGCGGGTGGTGAGGAAGTGCCATGGCACTCCGCCGCCGCCCGACACGAATCCGCGGCGGTACGCGCGCATGACCGCGGGGGTGTCGTGATCCGGATCGAAGCTGAGGCTGACGAAGCGCAGCTCCGGAACCAATCCGGGCTGCTCGTCGATGCGCTCCTTCAGCTCTTTCATTCGATGCGTTGCGAGCGGACAGCCCATCCCGTCGGTGCACTTCGTGTAGATGAGGCTCAGGACCGTCACCTTGCCGGTGGCGAACTGCGAGAACGGCCGGGCCTTGCCTTGCGCATCGAGGACTGTCCCCGCAGGCGCGGAGATGATGTGCTGCAGCTTGTACGTACCCGGCGCAGGAGGCGCGAAGTCCTGCGCCAGCGCCGCCGCCGAGGCAAGCAGCAGAGCCAGGGGGCCTGGTGTCTTCATCATTGGGAGTCGAATGCCGTCTTCAACGCCTTCGACCCGAGCTTCATGTGGTGGGCGCGCCCGAGCTTCTGCTGGAGGAAGTCGACTTCGAACGCCTGGGTCAGCTCCTTGCCGTCCCACTTGAACCCGCGGAGGAACTGCTCGTTGTCGGCGCCCTTCTTGTCCCAGTTCGCGAGCAGCGACGAGGTGATATAGACGCGCTTGCCGTCCCAGCTCTGCGAGATCATGTTCACCTGCTTCCCCGTCGCCTTCTCGTAGGCCTGGACCGGCTTCTCCGGATTGCTGAGGTCGAAGTACCGGGTCTTGCCGTCCATGAATGTGTTGACCCAGAGCCCCTTTCCGTCCGCGCTGATGCTGATGTCCACCGGCAAGGGGATCTTCGCCGGATCACCGATGTCGGCGACGGCCTGCCCCTGCCAGTTGCCGCTCGCATCCTGCTTGATGAGCCAGAGCTTGGAGGTGAGCGCGGCGGCGGTGACGGCCCAGTTGTCCTGGGGATTGAGCGACCAGCGGATCTCCAGGGGCGCTCCCGGCACGGCGAGGATCTTCGTCGGTTTCATCGCCTTGAAGTCCCAGAGGGCCATCGTGCTTCCAAAGTGCTTCATCGCCTCCTGGTCTTTCACGAGCGTGCCGAAGTCCATCATGTAGTTCTTCTGTCCCGTGAAGCTCGAGGTGAGCATCACGTTCTTCTTGGGATTGATCGCGATGTCGTAGCCATAGCCGTCCCCACCTCCCTCGGTCGGCATCGGGTACTTGGCGATCAGCTTGCCGTTGTTGTTGTAGAGCGCCATCCCCGTCACACCGCCCTGATCCTTGGAGTTGGAGAGCGCCTGGATCAGCATGCGCCCCGGCAGCGCATAGAAGGTGTGCGGCCCGACATATCCGGTCTTGGCCGGCAGATCGGAGATGGTCTTCGCCAACCGCGGCTTCGCCGGATTCTTCGAGATGTCGAACACGTAGATCTTGCTGTCATCGAGCCCACCGGCCCAGAGGAACCGCCGGTCGTCGGTCAGGCCCATGTGATGCGCTTCACCGCGCGCAGCCACC
>Ga0209474_10000217_pt1 | contig 69798 bp, 61 predicted proteins | sample GraSoiAngelo_145_FD_185902 | JGI IMG/M metagenome (GOLD analysis project Ga0209474, IMG submission 185902) | Grasslands soil microbial communities from the Angelo Coastal Reserve, California, USA - 14_1009_05_20cm (SPAdes) (version 2) | ecosystem: Environmental > Terrestrial > Soil > Grasslands...
GCTGGTACTGCGCGATGAGCGCCGGAGGAATCTCACCTGCCGACCAGCGCGACACGAATTGCTGCGTGACGAGCACGTCAGACGCGGCTTTCGGATGGAAGACCTTCCCCATGTTCTGCGTTTGCTCGTGCGACGTCTCCTGCCACTTGATCAATTGACGGCGCACGTCGAGCTCTTTGAGGAAATCGTCGGTTTGCCGGACCAACGCGGCGTATCCAAGCTGGCTCGCCACCGTCCGCGCCTGCTGCAGGTCAGCCAGGGAGTGGTCGACGGCCTCGTAACACGGCGCGAATTCGCGCTGCACGTCGCACTTCTCGGCGACCTTCAGATAGACATCGGAGCGGTTGAGATACGCGTAATACGGCGCGCTGCGATGGTTCACCGTATCGGCAGCACCCGCGAGATTGCCCTGCGCGATCTGCACCGCGGCGAGGATATCCAGGGTTTTCGCGAGCACGTCCTTGTCCATCGTCGTTTCGGCAAGGCGGACCGCTTGGGTGCCATCCGCGAGCGCCGCGCCGCCGGTTCCTCGCGAGCTGTGAGTAAGCGCACGCCAGGCCACGGCCTCCGCCTGGTGGACGACATCCCGCATCCCCGCAGCCACCTGCTCGGCAAGATCGTAGAAAGGGATCGCTTCGTTCCACCGCCCCTGCATGCGGTAGACGTGCCCGCGTTTGATGAGGCCTACGGCGAGAGCACGGCCATCGCCGCGCTGGGTCAGGAGGCGGTTGCTTTCGGCGAGCTCAAGATCGGGCTGCGCAAGGTCGCCGATTCGCGACCGGAAATCGCCAGTCCTGCGGAAGTTGTCAACGAACGCGTCAATTCGCTCGACGGCCCGTTTCTGCAATGCGGCCGGATCTGGTTGCGACCATGCGGGTCCTGCATGTGCTACGGCAAGACACGCGAAGACGCACCCGATCCCAGCGGCGAAGTAACGGCGACGTCTCATCTGCTCCCCCATCGCGCCACGCGCCGGCGGCCATGATACCTGTAAGGCCACGCGCGAAAAATCCATAAATCCGTTCAGATACACGGCTCGGTGGCGGAGGCCTTCGCATTTCCTTGCGAACTGCCTCCTGAAAACGGCGATAGTGTTCGCCTCGACCAAGGAGGGTGATTGATGCGGCGAATGTTTCGCGCCACGCGGTGGTTCGTGACCCTCGGTGTCGTCGTTCTCGGCAGCCTCGCGCCCGCATGGGCACAATCAACGGCCACGCTTCAGGGCACGATCACCGACACACAAAGCGCAGTCATGCCCGGCGTTTCGGTCACCATTCGCAATCAGGCGACCGGCATCGAACGGGCGACGGTGACCGACGCGGCCGGCCAGTACGTCGCGGCGTCGCTGCAGCCGGGTCACTACGCGATCGTGGCGCACATCGAAGGGTTTCAGGATCAGACGCGCGAAGTCGATCTCAGTCCGGCGCAAACGGTGGAACTGAATCTGCGGCTCGGCGTCGCCGCGCTCGCGGAAAATGTCACGGTCAGCGGCAGCTCGCCGCTCATCGACACCGCAACGGTCTCGGTCGGACAGGCGATGGCGGAGCGCACCGTGCAGGAGATTCCGCTCAACGGCCGTCACTTCGTCGACCTCGGTCCGCTGATGCCCGGCGGCTCGACGGCGCCGCAGAACGCCGGGCTGAGCGCGCCGCTGCGCGGTCAGGGCTCGTTTTCGTTCATGTCGGCGGGCAACCGTGAAACGTCGGTCAACTTCATGATCAACGGCATCAACCTCAACGACCTGTCGAACTCGCAGGTCACCTTCCAGCCGTCGATCAACACCGTCTCCGAGTTCAAGGTCGACAACTCGACGTTCAGCGCCGAGTACGGCAGGAACTCGGGAGCGATCGTCAACGTCGCGACAAGGTCCGGCAGCAACGCGATGCACGGCGAAGCGTTCGACTTCTACCGCGACGACAAATACGACTCGCGCAACTATTTCAACCCGCCGCCGGCGCCCCAATCGGTGTTCAACCGCAAGCAGTTCGGCGTCAACCTCGGCGGACCGATTGTGAGAAATCGGACGTTCTTCTTCCTCAGTTATGAAGGCCTTCGCCATCTGCAGGCCGTCGACCTCAACTCCGGAACGCTGACCACAGCGCAGCGCGCCGGCGTCACCGATCCGCTGGCGAAGAGACTGCTGCAGTACATCCCGGAGGCGAACGACTCCACCGGTTCGCGTGTCATCGGGTCGGCGCTCGCGCCGGTCAATATCGATCAGTACACGATGGATCTCCGGCACAATCTGCGGCAGAACGACGAATTCCATTGGTATTACGCATTTCAGCGGGATCTCCGACAGGAGCCGAACGCGCAGGGCAACACCGTGCCCGGATACGGCGACCAGCGCGGCGCGCATCGCCAAGTGATGACCGTCAACGAGACGCACGTCTTCAGCCCGGCTCTGGTGAACGAAGTTCGGGTCGGCTTCAACCGGATCAACATCAGTTTCAATCCGCTGACGCTGGTCGACACCTCCGCTGTGGGGATCAACGTTGGACAAACCAGCATGCCGATCGCGCTGCCACAAATCACGATTACGGGGCCTGGATTGAACTTCGGCGGACCGGCGGGTTTCCCGAGCGGCCGGATCGTGACGACATTCGCGGCGGGAGACACCGCGACGTACCTGCGCGGCAACCACATCATCAAGTTCGGCGGCGAGTTCCGCCGCGTCAAGCACAACAGCGCCAACGGAGATCCCGGAAACTTCACCTATCCGAGTGTGGCGGCGTTTCAGCAAGGATTCGGCAGCACGTTCGGGATCACGCTGGGCGATCGAGCGTTCAATGCGTACGTGAACGCGATCGGCGGCTTCGTGCAGGACTCCGTCTCGCTCGGATCGAATGTGAAGCTGGATCTCGGCCTGCGCTACGACTTCCTGCCGTCGCCAACCGAGGCCGACAACAAGCTCGTCGAGTTCGATCCGACGACCGTGTCGCTGCTGCGGATCGGATCCGGATTCAGCCAGGTCACCAAGAACGGCAGCGATTTCCAGCCCCGCATCGGCATGATCTGGAATCCGACGGGTGACGGCAAGCTCGCCGTTCGCGGCGCGTACGCCGTCATGGTCAACCAAACCAACACCGGCTACTTCACCGGAGAGGCTGGCAATCCGCCGCTCGTCACGCCGCTGTCGGCGCAGGCAGCGGGTACAGCGACGAGCAACATCAAGCTCGATAACGCGATCGGCGGTGCGGCGGGCGCCGCAACGCTGTCGCCGACAACAACGGATCCGAACTTCCTGCCGGGCCGCACACAGACCTGGAACGTGAACGTCGAGCGCGAGTTCGGCGGCACCGGCCTGATGGTCGGTTACTTCGGGTCGTACGGCGATCGCCAGCGCATTCCGGTCAACCTCAATCAGTTCATCACGCCGGGCGGCACCGTCCGTCCGTTCCCGCGGTTGTCGGCGGCGAGCCCGATTCTACCCGGCGCGACGCCGACGCTCGGCAACATCATCGAGATCGCGAGCGCGGGCTGGTCGCATTACAAGGGACTCTGGGTGACGGCGAACCGCAGGCTGTCGAAAGGGCTGCAGCTTGCGGGCTCGTACACGCTCTCGAAGTCGACCGATACGAACTCGTACGACGGCACAGGCGCCAACAACAACGGTTCGCTGCAGGACAGCACCAACATCGCCGGCAGCGAAGGACTTTCGGACTTCGACGTTCGCCATCGCTTCTCGCTGAACGCCAGCTACGACCTGCCGTTCCATGGCAACCGATGGAAGGACGGATGGCAGGTGGTCGTCGTCGAGCAGGCGCAGACCGGGAACCCACTGAACGTCATCACAAATATCTCGACGATCACAGGCTTGTTGTCGGTGAGACCCGACCTTATCGGCACGCCGACGATCACGCCGAAACCGAATCTGGACGCGAATGGCAACGTGATCAGCTATCAATGGTTCGACAACAAGACCGTTTGCGATCCACGCGTCGCCGGTTCCTGCACGTCGTCGTCGGTCTTCGCGCTGCCGTACTCGGCGAATGGCGTTGCGCATTTCGGGAATCTCCCGAGGAACGCCATCATCGGTCCGGGGTTCGGCAATACCGACCTGTCGTTCATCAAGAACGTGATCCTGGCGGGCAGCGCGCGCGCGCAGCTCCGCATCGAGATCTTCAACCTGTTCAACCAGGCGAACCTCGGTCAACCGGGCCGCATTGCGACGGTGGGCAGCACGTCGCTTGGGGTGATCAGCAACACGAGATTCCCCACCGGCGATTCAGGATCGGCCCGGCAGATCCAATTCGCCGCGAAATTCTTGTTCTAGACGTGAAAGGTTAGAGGTCGGAGGTCAGAGGTGAGGGGCGCCACGATCGATCGTGGCGCCCTTTCCCCTTTCCAGAGTTACTGCTCCGTCGCAAGAACGATCTGGGGTAGCGGGTGGCCGTCGCTGGTCCTCGTGAGCATGTCATCGGTGTAGATGATCGCCGCCTTGCCCGCGGCGTTGATCGCGACCTCGAATAGATCGAGCAGGTTTCGCGTGCCCGGCGCGCAGCCGGTTCCATTCGTGCAGATGACGCCGACGTGATTCGTCTTGCGGTTCACCAGGCTCTGCGCGAACGACGCGCCGCCGTCGAACGTCTGCGCCAAGTACACATTCCACGACGCCGACGCATCGTCCTTGCTCGATGCGGTCGTGCCGTAATATACGACGTCGATCTTGCCGTTGCGTGCGGCCACCCACGGGAATATTGCCGTCGTCGCTGGCGCGACGTTGACTGCCACCGCCGACGACCAGGTGTTTCCCTGATCGGCGGATGCCGCGAAGAACACCTGGTGTCCATCGGACCAGACCGCCGCGAGGTTGCCGTTCGACGGATCGACGGCAAGGGACGGGAATACGTTGCTCAAGTCGGTGAACAGCGGGCGGTGCGCGACGAGCGTCGCCGTCCACGTCTGGCCGCCGTCGCTGCTGCGCGACACGATCACGTTGTTGAACGCCGCGCTCGTTCCCTTCTGCACGCTCGGCTCGCCGGCGGTGTAAATCGCGTACACATTATGAGTGACCAGGTCAGCGACGATCGGCCCCTGCGTGTTGTTGAACGTCGCGTCTCCGGTCGTCTTGCCTTGACCGACGATGGGATCTCCGACCTTGGTCCACGTAAAGCCGTCGTCGTCCGATCGCTGGACGTGGATGAGGGTGCTGTTCACTGAGTCGTGGTACGAGATGAATACGCGCGGGCCGTCGGAGGTGATCCACTGGCGATCGGCGCCGGCCGTGTCGATGATTTTCTTCGCGCAGTTGCCGAGATCGAACGATGCCGATTCCCCTCCCGGACACGCGATGGCCGACACACCGAGCTGAAAGCTCTTGAACGTCTTGTTGACGATGAATATCAGCGTTGTCGCGTGGAGAGTGCCGGTGGATCCGAGATCGACGTCCGCGTCGCCACCGCCGAGCACCCTGCGTCCGGGCTGCTGAAGACCAGCGTCGACCGCGCCGCGGAAGGTCGGCGTCGATCCGAACGGACCGGTCCAGAGATTGGTGTTGAATTCGAGCCAGCTCAATCCGGTGATTGCCATCGTGCCGCCGGGGCCGATCGCGATTGCCGGCTCGCTGTCGCCGTCGGGTGTCAGCAGCGGCGCGATGGTGAACGACAAGCGCCCTGGCGTCGTCGCCGCCTTCAACGACATCGCCATCGACGCGGCGACGCCGGCGATCAGCACGGCGACTGCGAAGGCTCGAACGTACCGAAAATACATGGGCTTCCTCCTGTTGTGGAAGCAGCCATTCTACTCGCACCAATATTTTCGGTTCGCTTAGCACCGGGTCGTCGTCAAATCGTTTTCACGACTTCCTGACGGCGGTGAGGACGAGCGACGGGTCGTGAATCGCCAGGTTCATCGATCCATTGGCCCCATTCACCGACGTAAAGCGGATTCTCACGGCGGATGAGCACCTGCGCCGGCTGCGACTGCAGGCGCACGAGCTCGCCACCGCGCCGCAGCTCGCCGGTCACGGTGTCGAACTCGAAGTCGGCAAAGAATTTTTTCTGGTTCATTCCTGCCGCGCGGGCACGATGGCTGGACCGGCGGCGACGGCGGCGATCACCTCGATTTCGAGCATGAATTCGGGTCGCGCGAGGTGCACGACCTGCACCAGCGTGCTCGCGGGCGTCACATTCCCGAAGTAGCGCGCGCGGACGTCGCGAATCGCCTGCGCTTGGCTGATGTCGGTCGTATAGGTGTTCATCTTCACGACGTCGGTGAACTTCGCGCCGGCGGCCGCGAGAGCGGCCTCGAGGTTCTTGAACACCTGCTCGGCCTGCGCCTTCATGTCGCCCGCGCCGACGACCGCACCGTTCCTGTCGAGCGCAATCTGGCCGGAGACGTAAATGGTCTTCACCGGGCCGGCCACCTCGACGACGTGCGTGTAGCCGGTCGGCGTCGAGAGCATCGGTGGATTGGTGCGCTTCACGCGTGGCGCGGCACCCTGCGCGAAGGCGAACATGGGCGTCAGTACGAGTATCAATGTGAGTAGTGAACGCATGGTGATTAGATTCCTTCCCATCTGATCTACCCGCCTCTCCTGCCCCTCCCGCCCGTCCTGCCCTGCTTCGGCGGCGGCGCCGGTTTGTACTCGATCATGATGTTGCTGACGTCCGCGATCGGGCGGCCGGGCTGCGCGAACGTGGCGGTGCCGTCCTGGCGCTCCACGGTGAGCTTCTCGCCGAGGATGCTGACCTGATCCTCGCCCTCGGGAATCGTGATGACGATCGCTTCCGTTCCGGTGGGCGCCACGGCTTTGACGCCGGCGGGCCCCGCGCCGCCTCCGATGCGATCGACGAGATCGCGCGCGGTCCTGAACTCGCTCTGAACGATCGCCCGGCTGATGAGCGTGTTGTCCATCGTCAGGACGCCGATGCTCGCCGTGTAGCGCGCGAACGCACGGTGACCCCTCACGTCTTCTTCCGAGTAGGTCTGGCGGTTGTGCAGATCGAAGGTGAGGGTCACCGGCCCCTTGTGCGGCGGCAGCTTGATGAGGATGCCGGCGGCCGGGTCGCGCTCCGTCATCACGTCGCAGAAGCTGATCTTCGTTGTCACGCCGACGCCGAGCGGCGTGGGACAGGTCATCTCCGGCGCTTCTTTCTTCAGCACGGGAGGCGGAGGCGCGGCCGCCTTTCGGGCCGGCCGGCGTGTCTGTGCTGAGAGCGGAATCGCGAGACAAAGCACGAACAGGACGATCCGCATACAACTACTGCGACGTTGTCGTACCCGATCTGAGGTTGGCGTCGAAAAAATCCTCGACGCGGTGCCATGCGTCGCGGAGCACGTGCTCGCGCGTGAAGTAGTGGAACTCGCCCGGGTAGGTCATGAAGGAAACGAGGTCGCCTTTCCTGTGCTTCAACAACTCATCGATCAGCCGCACGGAGTGGAGGTACGGAACGTTGACGTCCGAGGTGCCATGGAGCACCAGCAGCGGCCGCGCGAGACGGTCCACGCGAGACAGCGGCGACGCCTGCGCGTACACCTTTGGATTCTGCTCCGGCGTGCCGATGCGGCTCGCCGTCCATCCGCCGTGATATGGATCCTCGTAGTACATCGCGTAATCGACGACGCCGGCGACGTCGACGGCGGCGCGGTAGAGCGTCGGCTGATCGGTCGCCGCAATCAGCGTGAAGAAGCCGCCGTAGCTCAATCCCCACACGCCGACGCGATCCATGTCGACATATCCGAGCGTCCTCAGATAGTTGGCCGCCATCCATGCGTCCTTCGCATCGTTGCCGCCGACATCCATGTAGACGCCTTGCCGCCACGCGCGGCCGTAGCCGATGCTGCCGCGATAGTCGGGCGCGAAGACGACGTAGCCCTTCTGCAGCAAGTACTGGTGAAAGCTGTAGTAGACGGCGTAGTTCCGCTGCACGTGCCAGCCGTCGTAGTTCTGGTTCACGCCGTCGCCATGAATCCAGACGATCGCGGGATGCTTCCTCGTGCGATCGAGGTTCTTCGGGACGAACAGCCAGCCAGGCACCTGCTGGCCGTCGGGACCCGGATAGTGGACGAACTGCGGCTCGACGAACGCGGCTCGATCGATCGATGCAGGCATCGAATCCGACAGCCGGACCGATGTCCGCGCGGCGACATCGACGATGAACAGGTCAGCGGAATTGTGCGCGTCGGTGTGCTGATAGACGATCTTCGTTCCGTCGGGCGCCCAGACCGGCGACGTGTCGGTGCCGCGGCCGCTCGTGATCCTCATCACGGACGGGTGCGAGGGATCGTTGTTGATCGTGGCGACGCCGATGTGGCGATCGCCGGGACGGTCGGGTTCGTTGGCATCGAACGCGATGCGCGTGCTGTCGCGAGACCACGCGGGACGCCACGCCTCGAATTTGCCTTTCGTAATCTGAATCGCTTCGCTCGGCTGAAGCCTTCGCGCTCCATCTGAGGGCATCACGTAGAGATGATCCCAGCCGTCGCGATCGCTGATGAACGCGATCCATTTGCCATCGGGCGACGGCAGCGCGTTCGGCTCCGCCTGACCGGGGATGCTCCAGAACTTTTCGTCGCGCTCTTCATAGACCGGGCGTCCGCTTTCCGGCGTGAGACCTCCGATGATGATCTCTCGATCTTTGAAGTCGGATACCCGCTCGCTGACCCAGTGCGCCGCGTCGATCCACCGCAGATTGCCGAGCGCGGTGCGGGCGATGCGAACCGGTTGGCTATCTCCCGGGACCTGCCACGTCTCGCCGCGCCGGCGTTCGAAAATCGTGTAGGTGATTTTGGCGCCGCTGTAGTCCGGCGTCTGCTCGTGACGAATAGTTTTCGCGCCGGCGTCGAACACGATGTGCTTGCCATCAGGCGCCCAGCTGATCGCGCCGATTCCCTCCGGCAAGCGCACCCAAACTGTCTCTTTACCGTCGACGAGCGAGCGGACGATCAGTTCGCGCGAGCGCGCGAACGCGACCGAGCTTCGATCCGCCGACGGGGTGATGTTCGTCTCCGCATCCTTCGTTGTCCACACCGCCGTCGGCGATCCGCCGGCAATCGGCGCCTGCCACAGGTCGCCGGCGCGGGGGAAATAGACGCGCGAGCCGTCGGCGCTCCAGAAGAAGCCGCCGCTCACGCCGTCTAAGAAGTTCGTCAACGGCCTCGCGTCGACGTAGATGTTCGCGACGCCGGCACGCTCCGACAGGTATGCGAGGTGCGCGCCATCGGGCGACCACGACGGACTCGACGGATGACGGGTGTCGATCAGCTGCTCGATGGCAAGGCGCTGGCTCGTCGGCGGCTGCTGCGGAACGAAGAGCAGCGAGGCGGCTGCGACAAAGAGACGCTTCATGTCAGAACAGTCTATACCCGCCGCAATCCAACTTTTCGGACACGTCGGTCAGTTGGGAATCGTCAACTCAAAGACAATGACAGCGCGGCTCGGCACTCTGCTACATTTGCGCGATTCGCAGGAGGATCTGCATGAGAAGTCTGATCACGTTCCTCGCGGCGCTGTCGCTCGTCGCCTCGGCGGCGCCCGCTTCGGCGCAGGTGCAGACCGGAAGCATCCTTGTCCGCGCTACGGACGAGCAGGGTGGGGTTACGCCAGGCGTCGGCGTCACGATCAGCAGCCCGGTACTCGTGTCGGGCACGATGACCGGCATCACGGATGCCGGCGGCGTGTACCGCTTCCCGTCGCTCGTTCCCGGAATCTATACCGTGAAGCTCGAGCTGCAGGGATTCCAGTCGGTCGTGCGCGAGAACGTCGCGGTGCTCGTCGGCCAGACGACGCCCGTGGAACTGCAGTTGAAGGTCGCGACCGTCGCGGAGACGGTCACGGTCAGCGGCGCCTCGCCGGTCGTCGATACGACGAGCGCCAACGTCAACGTCAATTTGAGCGAGCAGCTGCTCCAGGGTACGCCCGGCGGACGCGACATCTGGGCGCTGGTTGAATACAAGGTGCCGAGCCTGACAATCACGCGACCCGATGTGGGAGGTACGTCAGGAGGGCTGCAAGGCACCTACAGCGCGCGCGGGACGACGAGCGCGCAGAATTCGCAGTACCTGAACGGCATCAACGTCGGCGATCCGAGCGCCATCGGCGCCGCCGGCTACTACTACGATTTCGACGCCTTCGACGACATCCAGGTGTCGACCGGCGCGCACGACATCACCGTTCCGACCGGCGGCGTCTTCCTCAACATGGTGACCAAGAGCGGTGGCAACAAGTGGGCGGGGCGCACGACGTTTGCCTGGGAAGGCAGCGGCACGCAGAGCTCGAACATCGACGACAACCTGCTGAAATACGGTTTCCTGCCAGCGACGAACAAGGTCGACTTCGTCTCGGACGTGAACTTCAGCGTCGGCGGTCCGGTCGTCACGAACAAGCTGCGCGCGTTCGGATCGCTGCGCGACTGGCGCGTGCACGTAAACGTCCCGGCGGCCTTCTCGGCAACGGTCCTCGATCAGACCAACATCGATTCAGGATTGCTGAACGTTACCTATCAGCTGAACGACAACAACAAGCTGACCGGCTTCTACTCGCGGCAGCGCTACAGCAAACCCAATCGGTTTCTGCAGTCGCCCACGACGACGCTCGTGAAGGACTCCACGAGCGACGAAGAAGACATCTTCAATGTCTACCAGGCTCTGTGGAACACGATTCTCAGCAAGAACTTCTTCGTCGACGCCCGACTCGGATACAACACCATCCTGTTCCCGACGTACTTGAACGGCGGCGCACAATCGCTGACGGACAACGCGACGAACATCATCACCGGCAACTACACGGCCAACACCGTTCGGCATCGCCCGCGCCTGCAGGCGAACGCGACCGGCCAGTACTACGTCGACCGGGCGCTTGGCGGCAGACATGAATTCAAATTCGGGTTCGATCAGACGCACGCGGCCGGCCGCGTCGAAACCACGCGTTTCGACGATCTGACGGCCAACTGGAACAGCCAGACCAGCCTGGCGCAGAACGTCACTCTGTACGCCACGCCATTCCAGACGGCTACCACGCTCGACGTGACGGCGCTCTTCGCGCAGGACAGCTATTCCGTGGATCGACTGACCGTCACCGGTGGCATTCGATACGAGCACCTGCACGGCTACCTGCCCGATCAGTCGAGTCCTGCGACTCGATGGACCGCGCTCGGCCTCCAGGCGTTCCAGAACGTGCCGCGCACGTTGTCGCGGGCCGACGTGGTGACGTGGAACACCGCCGGCCCTCGGTTGAGCGTTGCGTACGATGTCACTGGCGACGCGCGCACCGCCTTGAAGGCTTCTGCCGCGCGGTACTACTACGTCATCAGCACGACCGGAACGCCGCTCGATGCGCTGAACCCGAACTCGACCTACCAGGCCACCTACACGTGGAACGACGCGAACCACGATCTGGTTTTTCAGCCGGGCGAGCAGACGGGCATACCCGTCATCACGTCGGGCACGACGACTTCCGTCGATCCGAATTACCGGCGGCCGTACACCGATGAATACACGGTCGGAGTCGATCGCGATCTGGGACAGGCGCTGAAAGTCAGCGCGGTGTACTCGTACCGCCGCGAACGATTCCAGCAAGGAACGCTGAATGCGAGCGGCGCGTACGCGACCGCCCTGACGACGCGCGCCGACACCGGGCCCGACGGCGTCGCGGGCACGGCCGACGACACGACATACTCGTTCTTCGATCGAATCGGCAGCGGAAACCTGGTCGTGGTGACGAACGACCCGACGAGCGTTCAAAGCTACAAGGGGCTCGAGCTGACCGCGAACAAGCGATTCACGAACCGGTGGCAGATGCTCGCCGGGTACACGTTTGCCCACACGACCTGGAACAATTTCTCCGTGCCGAACCTGACGACGCCGAATCCCAACAGCGCAATCAATCAGAACGGTCCCGTGGTGACGAACCAATACGGCACGAGTGCGGGACAGACCGGCGATCGTCCGCACCAGTTCAAGCTGACCGGCTCGTACATCCTGCCGTGGCAGAACGTCGAGCTGGCGGCGAATTTCCGATCGCAGAGCGGCGTCGCGTTGACGAGGTTCATCAACACGCGTCCGACCGTCGGCGGGACGTTCAACGTCAGCGTCGCGCCGGTCGGCGCGCTGCGGCTCGATCCGGTGACGACGCTCGATCTGCGCGCGAGCAAGCTCATGAAAGTCGGCTCGCAGTCGATCGAAGGATCGGTTGATTTCTACAACATCGCGAACGCGAACACGATCTGGGATGCCCGCACCGGCAGCGGCACGCTGACGTTCCTGCAGGGCGGCGATCCGAACGGCGCGCGCAACGTCCTGCCGCAGTTCGGCTCACCGGCATCGGTGCTGGCGCCGCGCATCATCCGCTTCAACGTGGCGTTCAGATTCTGACAGGACTGTCTTAGTCTTCTTCTCCGACGCAGGCGAGCGTCGCGGCGCGGTCGGCGATGCCTGGCACCGCGCTGCGCAGTTTGATCAGCTCGAGGAATTCGATCCGCGTCCGCGCGTTGTTGCGGAATGCGCCGACCATCGCGCTGGTGACGGCGAACGAGTTCTGCTTCTCGACGCCGCGCATCGACATGCAGAGATGCGTCGCTTCCATGACGACGGCCACGCCGAGCGGCGCGATCTTGTCGCGGATCGTGTCGGCGATCTGGTTCGTCAACCGCTCCTGCACCTGCAGGCGCCGCGCGAAGACGTCGACGAGCCGCGGAATCTTGCTCAGCCCGATCACCTTGTTGCTCGGAATGTACGCGATGTGGCACTTGCCGAAGAACGGCAGCAGATGATGCTCGCAGAGGCTGTAGAAGTCGATGTCCTTGACGATCACCATCTCGCTATAATCGACGGTGAACAGGGCGTTGTTCAGTACGTGATCGATATCCGCGTCGTATCCACTGGTCAGGAATTTGTACGCCTTCTCCACGCGCTTCGGTGTATCGAGCAGCCCTTCGCGCGCCGGATCTTCGCCCATCTCCGCCAGCAGCCGCCTGATCAGATCCTGCATCACGTTATTGTACATCTCCTCATTTGAGGCGACGGGGTACGCGCAGGTTGCAGATGCGCTCTACGCCGATCGCGCCAACCTCGCGAGCGCGCGCCGCGCGGCGCAGCTGTGGAGCGCGGACCTCGCGCGCGATCCGAACCAGTTCGACGCTGCGTGGAAGCTGTCGCGCGTCGACTACTGGCTCGGCCGACACGCATCGGAAGCCGAAGGACGGCGGCTGTTCGAGCAGGGCATCGAGGCGGGACGCAAGGCTTCAGCGCTGCAACCGAATCGGCCCGAAGGTCATTTCTGGACGGCGGCGAACATGGGCGAGCTCGCCGAATCGTATGGCATGCGCCAGGGAATCAGGTATCGATCACCGATCAGGCAGGAGCTGGAGACGGTGCTTCGAATCGCTCCGGCGTATCAGGCCGGCTCCGCCGACCGCGCGCTCGGCCGCTGGTATGCGAGGGTGCCGCGACTTTTCGGCGGCAGCCGCAGACTTGCGGAAGAGCATCTCCGCGCGTCGCTGAAGTACGACCCGAACAGCACGCTCTCGCATCTCTTTCTCGCGGAACTGTTCCTCGACGACGGGCGGAAGGACGAAGCGCGCCGCGAGCTGCAAGCAGTCATCGACGCGCCGCCCGATCCGGACTGGATGCCGGAGGATACGGAGTACAAGGAAAAGGCTAGGAAGATGATGGCAAGTCTGAAGTAAGAAGTACGGAGTAGAACGCCGAGTTTGCAAAGATCGCAGAGCAACGTGATCCTGTGTGATCTTTGCGTCCTCTGCGTTTTGTTGTACTTCGTACTTCGTACTTCGTACTTCAGACTTCGTACTTGTAAAAACCCCTGCCCGTTTTGCGTCCGTGGTAGCCGGCGAGCACCATCCGCTTCAGCAGCGGCGGCGGCGCGTATGCCGGCTCGCGGAACTCCTCGAACATGATGTTCGCGATGTAGTAGGTCGTGTCGAGGCCGACGAAGTCGAGCAGCGTGAAAGGCCCCATCGGATAGCCGCATCCGAGCGTCATGCCCTTGTCGATGTCCTCGAGCGTGCCTAGTCCGTTCTCGTACGCGCGGACGGCATCGAGCAGATACGGAACCAGCAGCCGGTTGACGATGAACCCGGGCCGATCGGGCGCGGTGATCGCCGTCTTCCCGAGCGACTCGGCGAATGCGTAGAGCGTCCGATATGTCTCGTCGCTGGTCGTCAGCGCGCGGATCACTTCCACGAGCTTCATGATCGGGACGGGATTGAAGAAATGGAGTCCGCCGAAGCGATCCGGCCGCTTGGTCGCGGCCGCCAGCTCGGTGATGCACAGCGACGACGTGTTCGAGACGAGAATCGTCTCGCGCCTGACGACGTGCTCGAGCTCGGCGTAGGTCTGTTTCTTGTCGGCGAGGCTCTCGATAATCGCCTCCACGATCAGGTCGCAGCCATCCAGCGCGTCGAACGTCGTCGTCCCGGACAGATTGGCCATCGTCTTGTCGCGCGATTCGACGGTCGCCTTGCCCTTCGCGACGCCTTCGTCGAGGAACTTTCTGATCCGTCCGAGGCCCTTGTTCAGAAACGCGTCGTCCACCTCGCGCACAATCGTCTTGTAGCCCGCAGCGGCGCAGACTTGCGCGATCCCCGATCCCATCAGCCCACAACCCAGAACGCCGACTGTCTTGATTTGCATAGGCTCAATTCTTTGTCTGCTCTGCATCCGTTCTGTCTTTCATGTCTTTGCGTTCTATGAGCCTGGCGACGTAATCGCCCGTCTCTTTCGTGCCGAGCGTGCCGCCGATCTCCGCGGTGCCGTTCTTCGAGACGACCGACTGTTTCACGGCGGCCTCGATCGCCGCTGCTTCCTGTTTCAGTCCGAGATAGTCGAGCATCAGTGCGGCTGAGAGGATCGCGCCTACGGGGTTCGCAACGTTCTTGCCCGCGTACTTCGGCGCCGAGCCATGGACCGGCTCGAACATCGACGTCCGCCCGGGATGCAGGTTGCCCGACGCCGCCATGCCGAGCCCGCCCTGCAACTGGGCGCCGAGGTCGGTGATGATGTCGCCGAACATGTTGTTGGTGACGATGACCTCGAACTGCGCGGGGTTCTTCACCATCTGCATCGTGAGCGCGTCGATGTACATGTGGGACGCCTCGACGCCCCCGTACTGGGCCGACAGCTCGGCGAAGACACGCTGCCACAACGCGTGTCCCTGCGTCATCGCGTTGCTCTTGTCGGCCATCAGCACTTTCTTCAACCCGTTGGCCTCGGCGTACTCGAACGCATGCTTGACGATCCGGTGCACACCTTTGAACGTGTTGATCTCCTCCTGCACCGCGATCTCGTCTGGGGTCCCCGCCTTGAAGCGGCCGCCGACGTTCACGTACACGCCTTCGGTGTTCTCGCGAAAGACCACGAAATCGACGTCTTCGGGCCCGCGGTTCTTCAGCGGACACAGCCGCTCGTCGAGCAGCCGCACGGGCCGGTGATTCACGTAGAGATCGAGCTCGAAGCGCGTGCCCAGCAGGATGTCGCGCGCGTGACGCATGTCGGGGATCCGCGGATCGCCGAGCGCGCCGATGTAGATGGCGTCGAACTGATCGCGCAGCATCGCGTAGCCGTTCGGCGGGAGGCTGATGCCGGTCTGCAGAAAATAGTCCGCGCCGTACGGCAGCATCTCGAGGTCGAAGGTGCGGCCGAACACGCGCCCGACCGCGCGGACCACCTTGACCGCTTCCGCCGTGACGTCAATGCCAATCCCGTCGCCGGGAATCACCGCGATGCGCATTGGATAATTGGCTAGGCCTGCACCGGACCGGGAAATCCGGCGCCTGGAAGCGTGAGGCGGAAACATGCGCCGACAGCGGTCGGCACGAGCTCGAGCTTGCCGCCGTGCGCGTTGGCGATGCCGAACGATGACGAGAGACCGAAGCCGGTGCCGCTCACCTCCGGCTTGGTCGTCACGAACGGTTCGAAGATTCTCGGCGTCACGTCCGGCGCGATGCCAGGCCCGTCGTCGCTGATCTCGAGTGCGGCCTGCTCACCGACGAGATACGTCCGCACTCGAAGAATGCCGCGGCCGTGGGCGCTGGCCATGGCGTGATGCGCGTTGATGATGAGATGCGCGACCAGCTGCTGGATCTGTTCGCGATTGGCCATGACGAGTGGGAGATTCGGCGCGTAGTCCTCGTGGATTTTGATGGCCGCCATCTCGAGCTCGTACGCCCGTACCCGGACGGCGGCCTCGACGACCTCGTTCAGGTCGACGAGCAGCCGCTCGTCGGCCGACTTCCGCGCGAACGTCAGCAGATTGCGGATGATCCGTCCGGCACGCGCGCCCTCGGCGCGGGCGCGATCGATGTCGGCGCGCGTCGTCGGATCGACGGCGTGATTCCGCAGCACGTCGAGCGTGCCGATGATCGACTGGAGCGGGTTGTTCAGCTCGTGGGCGACGCCCGACACCAGCTCGCCGATCGCCGACAACCGCTCGCCGCGCACCAGCTGCTCGCGGACGCGAACGTCGTCGGTCATGTCGCGGATGACGCCGACGATGTAGGCGATCCGACCGCCGGCGTCGAGCATCGGCGCCGCCGACCACGCCGCCTGAAAAGTCGAGCCGTCCTTGCGCGCAATCCACGTCGTGGCGCGGACGACCTGCGGCTTCGCGCGCAGCCGCTCGCGCAGCGCCGGCAGCTCGGCCTGAGACTCGGGCGCGACGAGCTGCGCCGGCGTCAGCGACTGCAGTTCCTCCCGCGTGTAGCCGACCGCGCGGCAGAACGCATCGTTCGCGTACTCGATGCGCTTCCCCTGCGCGATGAGGATGAGATCGCCGGCGTGCTCGCACGCCGTCGCGAGCAGACGTACGCGATCGTTCGCCCGATCGACGGCCCGTTGATCGACGCGCAGCCGAACCATCACCAGGCCGATGCCGGCGACGAGCGCGCAGGCCGTCGCGAGATCGCGCATGCGATCGACAGGATCGCCGAGCGGCATCAGATAACGCAGTCCGTAGCCCACGCCGGTGACGATGAGGATGGCGGTAAACAAGAGCAGCGGCGACGCGTGACGGGGAACCGACGCCGTAATCGAGTGGGTTTCGACGACCGAGGCCGGCGCCGTGTCCGCCGCCCATGCTGCGAACCAGAACGGGAGCATCCAGCCGACGTCGGCCGGTGACCCGGTCTGGTAGTCGCCGCGCAGCGTGATGAAGGAGAGGACGATCAGCACGGCGAACGCGAGGATCAGGCCGGCGGCGAGACGCGCATATACGGCGCGCCACTGGTTTTGGCCAGCCATTGCCGCCGCCGCCACGAGCCCGACGACCGACGCCAGCCGCACGCTCGGGCCGATGAACGCGAGGGACCGAAACGCCAGTGACGCATGCGACGCGTCCATTCCCGGCGCGATGATCAACGACCAGTACAGAAACCCGGTGAGCGATACGAGCACGGCGATGTCGAGCGTGGCGGTGAGCGCCGTCTCGCTGCGCGGTCCGCGATGCGGCCAGGCCACGATGGCAATAAGCGGCAGCGCCGAGCCCGAAAGCTGCAGGATGATGTGCCACTTGAACCACGGCAGCGGCATCGACCGGAGGACTTCGTCGCTGGCCCATCCCACTTGTCCGATCAGCCACAGCGCCGCCCACGCCGCAATGGCACCGAAGAAGACCGCCTGCCGGCCGCGCCACGCCGCCCGCCGCCGAATGATGACGGCGAGCGGGACGAACGGCGGCAAAAGCAGCGCGGCGTTGCCGACGAGCAGCCGCGCGGACGTACGATCGCCGAGCGCCCACACGAGCGCGGCGTACAAGCCGCAATACGCGAGACCGGCGATCGCCCAGTTCATTCGTGATGTTGTCGGGCGGGAAGGGCAGGAAGGCATGATGGGCGGGACAAGCCCTGGTCTCCCGCCTATCCCGCCGTCCTGCCCTTCCCGCGCGTCAGAGATCAGCAGTGTCAATCTGCGCGCGCTGGAGCCGTCCGCTGAAATCGACGTACACCGATTTCCATTCCGAGAAGACGTCGAGCGCGGCCGTGCCCGCTTCGCGATGGCCGTTGCCGGTTGCCTTCGTGCCACCGAAGGGCAGATGCACTTCGGCGCCGATGGTCGGCGCGTTGACGTAAAAGATCCCGGTGTAGAGATCGCGCATCGCCGAGAACGCGCGGTTGATATCCTGAGTGTAGATCGAAGCCGACAGACCGTATTGCACGGTATTGCCGATGGTGACCGCCTCATCGAGCGATCGGCAGCGAATAATCGACACCACCGGACCGAAGATCTCCTCCTGCGCAATCCGCATCGTCGGCGCGACGTCGGCGAAGATCGTCGGTTCGTGGAAGAATCCCTTGCCGTAGCCGCCACTCGTCAGCGCGTGGCCGCCGCAGACGAGCCTGGCGCCTTCCTTCTGTCCGATGTCGACGTACTTCATCACCGTGTCGAGCTGACTCCTGCTGACGACGGGCCCCATCTGCGTGCTCGGATCGACTCCGTCGCCGACGCGCAGCGATCTGGCGCGCGCGGAAAACTGCTCCACGAACGTGTCGTAGACCGCGTCGTGCACGACAACGCGGCTCGCGGCGGTGCAGCGCTGGCCGCTCGTTCCAAACCCGCCCCACAGGCATCCTTCGACCGCAAGATCGAGCTTGGCGTCATCCATGATGATGATGACGTTCTTGCCGCCCATCTCCAGATGCACTTTCTTGAACGACGGCGCCGCTGTCTCGGAGACGGTCCGTCCGACACCCGTCGATCCGGTGAATGACACGACGCGCACGTCGTCGTCGACGAGGAGCGCGTTGCCGACTTCTTCTCCGCCGCCGGTCACGAGGTTGACCACGCCGGGCGGAATGCCGGCGTCTTCAAGAATCTTGACGAAGTTCAGCGCGGAGAGCGGCGTCAACGTAGCGGGCTTGAAGACGACGGTATTGCCGCAGACGAGCGCCGGAATGATCTTCCACGACGGAATCGCCATCGGGAAATTCCACGGCGTGATCACGGCGCACACGCCGAGCGGCTGACGCACTGACATCGCGAATTTGTCGCGCAGCTCGGACGGAACGGTCTGCCCGTACTGGCGGCGCCCTTCGCCCGCCATGAAGTACGTCATGTCGATCGCTTCCTGCACGTCGCCGCGCGTCTCGTCGAGGATCTTTCCCATCTCGCGCGTCATGTCGCGCGCGAGCGCCTCTTTGCGTTCGGCGATCAGCTGCGCGGCGCGAAACAGCCGTTCGGCGCGGCGGGGCGCCGGAACCAGCCGCCAATGTTCGTACGCGCGGCGGGCCGCCTCGATCGCGCGCTCCACGTCGCGCCGCGTCGACTTCTGGAAGACGCCGATGAGATCACCGGAATCGGCCGGGTTGCGATTCTCGAAGAGATCGCCGGAAACGGACGGCACCCAGGCGCCGTCAATAAAGTTGTGATACGTCGTCGCTTTCGCCGTTGTGATCGCCATGGTGCTGAGAGTGCCGTACTGTGGACTTCGCCTGCAACAGAACACCAAAAAGTCCGCTGCGGCAGGGATTTACGTCTCCTCCTGCGCTGCAACCTTTTGGAGTCAACCACGACCAAAGCGACAGGCGGAGCCGCAATTGGCCGATAAATGAGAGCAAATGACCGCGGCCGTCGTGGCATGAATCCTGAATTATAGATAGCTGTCCGTGGAGACGGACCACCGATGCTGCCAAACGCTGGGACCACCAACACGCTCCGCAGGGCCAATGCCGCTGCCACCGCCCAGAAGGTGGTCATCGTCAACGGCAGTCCGGAGATCCTCGAGCTGCTCGAAACGGTTCTGGACGCCGGTCGGTACGACGTCGTCTTTGTCGAATCGAGTCAGCATGCGTATTCGCAGATCAAGCGGGTGCAGCCCAATCTGGTCATCCTGTGCGTCCGCATCGACGACGGCGACGGTTTTCAGGTGCTGTCGATGCTCAAGCTTGACGAGGAGACCCGCGCGATTCCGGTTCTCACGTATACGAGCGAGTACGAAGGGCGCGAATCGCAGGACGAGGTAGCCGAACCGGCAGAGGCGGAAATGTTCGCGGCCAAGCCGGCGGTGTGGATGAACTGACGGCTCAGGTGCCTATGCTATAGTCCGGCCGGATGCCAGGTGCCGATAAGCGAGACTCCGAACGGATTCTGATCCTCGGGGAACTCCACGGCGAAGTCATGGTTTTCCAGCCGATGGCGATCAAGGACATCAGCCGCGGCGGCGCTCAAGTCGAAACGACCTTCCCCCTTCAACTCGATTCTCTCCACGACTTCCGGCTGACGCTCGGCGAGCGTTCCATCGTCGTCAAAGGTCGCGTGACGCACTGCAGCATCAGCGACGTCGAGCAGGAAGGCGTCCTCTATCGATCGGGTGTGGAGTTCATCGAGCCATCCGATCGCGTCGCCGGCGTCATTACCGATTTCATCGACGCGGTCGCCAACGGCCGCCGGGCGCCGTAACGGCGCCGAGCGCACGTCGCAGAATCACTGACGCCCTCTGGTAGCACAGGCCTTCACGGCTGCGAACGGTCGCCGGCAGCCCGAAAGAGTGCGCTACCACTCAGTTTCGGGCGCGTGAAGTTCTCTCGCGACTCGCGGAAACCGACCGCCGTGAAGCCGAGCTGGGTGTACGCGGAATGATCGCCGCCGCGTTCGAAACGATCGGGCCGCGCCATCGGGCGAACCCTGTGCGACGGGACGTAGCGTCCACCCCACCCGTTGAATGAACCGTGCGAGGGCGCGCGACGCGAGCCGGACGGGTCGCCTCATCATCATTTCACCTTCAGATGTTGAAGATAGTCCCCCGACTCGATCCGCTGCGCGCGTCCGAGCGGCGCGTTGTAGAAGTACGCCCAGGCGGTGGCGACGTGACCGTCCTCGAACGTCACCGCTGTCTCGACTCGCGTATAGAGGCTGGCATCAGGCTCGCCTGGACGAAATCCTTCGAGCTCGTCGAGCGCTTCGAGTACCGTCTCGACGTCGAGCATCCGGTACACTTCACCCCACACGCGCCCATCGTCGGCGGGGACTGCTGCGGGGTAGATGCCGAGATCGAAGAGCGCGGCGTGAATCGATCCGCGCCCCTGCGGCTGCAGCTTGGTCTCGATGCGCGATCGCCCGGGACGCCTGAAGCCGCTCATGAGCGTGCCGTAGAAGAAGACGAGCTCGGTCAAGCTGCGGCGAGTGTAGAAGTCACGGAGCGGGACGGTCAAGCATGTCCTTGACCGCTCATTCGCTCGTCGGAAAGCTCAGATCGCGAGAGCAGGCCGGCAGACGCGCGGATCTGTCGGAGACAAACGGTGACGTGTGTGAGAGGTCGGTGAAATCAATGCACGGGCGGGCGGATGCCCTTCTGGCCCGCAATTGCGCCGATCGCATCGAACACCTGCGACGGCACGTCGAAGGACAGTGCCACGGTCTTTCCGGCGCCACCAAGCTCCAGCGACTGCATCATCGCCTGCATCTCGGGCCGCGATCCTGCCTGCATCTTCGCCAGCGCCATGAAGCCGCGCACGACATCGCGCAGGTTATTGGCCGCCTCTTCGTCGCGCGCGTCGGCGCGAATGACGCCCCTGATGCCGCCGTCGATGTGCGTGCTCACCGAGAACCAGGTGATGGCTGGAAGCCGAGTCGAGAGATCATCGGGAAGGTGCGCTTTCGACGTCAGCGCGTCGAAACGGCCGACGGCCCACGCGTTGTTCCCGGTGTCGAGCGCGTGAACGAGGTCCATCAGTTCCTCGTTGCCGACAACGCTCTGAAGACCGGCCTGCGGGTTGTCGCCCGCCTGGTGAAGATCGATCGCCGAGCGAACCAACTTCGTGCTGCCGAACACTGCGAGCCCGGGCTCCATGAACGACAGCGCGAAGCTGTTGCCCTGCGCTTCGTGGAACTCGCCGACGATGAGCCGCTTGCTTCTGTAGTCCTCGACATGCGCGCCGTGATCGCGCATCAGCGCCTCGATTTTCGCCTCGTCGAAGCGACCGCGCGCGAGGATCATTCCGGCGCCCGGCATGTTGGTCGTTGTCGTGTCGGGATGCAGACAGGCGACGACGCGATCGACGTCGCTTTCGAGGTTGATGCCGGTCCTATCCTGAAGCTCGCGCTGGCCGTCTTCCTTCAGAGGCAGCCTGCTGCGAAGTCTCTGACGCACGTCCGAGGTCATGATTTCCTGAACGTTCGCAAAGGCGATGACCGTCGCGTCGCGAGGGATGAATCCAAGCTCTTCGGGCCCTGCATGCTTCGCGAAGGCGCCGGCGGGGAACCCGACGTAATACGCCACGAGCCCGGTGCCGAGACCGATTCCGAGCACCAGCAGCGAGACAATCACGAAATAGCGGGTTCTCGTTGTCATGGGAAGAGGCCTCTAGACCTTATACGGGACGCCCCAAATCATTGTTCCAGAACGTATTCGCGATTTTCGACCGCCCGCCCCGACAGCCACAGCGTACCCGCGACGATCGCAGCCAAACACACGAGGCTGGCCGCCACGGACGGCACCTCGCGGAATACCTGCATCAGCACGCTGACGGCCGAATCCTGCGGCATCTCATGCTTGACCAGTGCCTGTAAATAATAGGCCACTGTGAGCCGCTTGAGATAGCCCGGCAGCAGGAGCACGGTCGGTTCCCAGCCGAACGAAAACACCAGGCCTACGATAAGCGGCCGTTTTACGCGAGTGCCGACGAACGCGAACACGGCGCCATAAGCCGCCAGGCCGGCAATGAGCATCCCGAAGTCGCCGACCAGCGAGGGGAACGCGGCACCGATGCTGCCGCCGCCGGTCGGGACCACCAGAAAGAACACGAGCATGACCGACGGCAGCACGAGGAGCACGGTACAGGCAAGGTATGCGAGAAACTTGCCGAAGAGCACCGCGCGTCTCGGAATCGGACGCGTGAACAGATACGTAATCGTTTTGTCGTCGACCTCGTCGGCAATAAGCGCCGTTCCGTAGAAGACACCCAGAATCGGTACGATGAACCGCAGGTACAGCAGCCAGATCATCATGCCGAAAATCGACGCGCCGGCGGCGCGGACGCCGTTGATGCGGAAGCCGGCCTCGTACAGCGTCGAGACGATGCGGAGCGCGAGCGCCAGCAGGACCGGCCCGCCGAGCAGCACGCCCAAAAACACCGAGCGGCGCGACCACAGCATCTGACCCAGCGACAGATCGAAGATGCGGACCGACGACTGAACGAGCGGCGGCGGTTTCATGATTTCACCAGGTACTTGAAGACGGCCTGCAGGTTGTCGTCGGGAGACGTGACTTCATGAATGGCGCCGAGCTCGCCCGACGCGGCGAGGTCGGTGAGCCGCGCGTAGAACGCATCCGGACGCCCGGTCTGGACGACAACCGCTTCGTCCTCGAAGCGCAGGCTCAGCACGTCGTCCTGCGCCAGGAACGCACGGGCGAGCCCGCGCGTCTGCTCCGCTCTGATGTACACCGTGTGCGGATGCTCGTCGATCAGATCGCGAATCTGATGAACGTTGCCCTCGGCCAGGATGCGGCCCTGGTTGATGAGCAGGATGTTCGACGTCATCGACTCGATCTCGTGCAGGATGTGGCTCGAGACGATGATGCTCTTCCCCGCGCGCGCCCAGTCCTTCACCATGCGTATCGTCTTGCGCCGCGCGATCGGGTCCATCCCCGACAGCGGCTCGTCGAGGATCAGGAGATGCGGATCGTGGGCGAGGGCCTGCGCCATCTTCACGCGCTGGCGCATGCCTTTGCTGTAGGCGCCGATTTTCTTGTTCGCGGCGTCGGTCAGCTCGACCGCTTCGAGCGCGCGGTGCGCCATCTCGGTCGCGTCGCCGTCGCTGAGGCCGTTCAACCGGACGAGCGCCGTCACCCATTCGAGCCCCGTCATGCGGTCGTAGAACGCGTCCTGCTCCGGGCAGAAGCCGATGCGGAAGTAGAGCGACGGGTTGTTCCAGATCGGCTCGCCGAGCACCGTGATGGTGCCTTTGCTCGGTTTCAGCTGACCGGTGATCACCTTCATGAACGTCGACTTGCCGGCGCCGTTCGGACCGAGCAGGCCGGTGATTCCGGGCGGCACCGACACCGACACGTCATTCAACCCGATGACCTGGCCGTACCATTTTGAGAGATGATCGGCGACGACGATTCCTGTCCCCGGATCGGCCGCGTTCGTCATCACGTGACGATCTCCACGCCGCGGACGCGCCGCTCGAGGACGAGGCCCGACGCGGCGATGACGCCGGCGATGACGAGCAGCGAGACCAGCCACGGCGTCTCGTACTTCGGCGGCAGGCGGAAGATGACGTCGCCGATCTGCGCAAGGTTCGCCGGAAACGAGATCCACGAGAACGACGTGCTGCGCGTGACGGCGAACAGCACGCCGTAGATGGCCTGCGTGAAGAAGATGACCGCCGAGTAGAGGATGCCCACGTAGCGGCTGCTGTTCGACAGCGACGACAGCGCGAGCATGGCCGTGGCGACGAGCGTCACCTGGATGAACGCGAAGACCGTGATGGCGGGAAACAGGAAGATGTTGTTGCGGAGGAACGTGAAATTGCCGGCGAACGCCAGCTGCACGATGAGCAGCACGATCGCCGGCAGCCACGTGACGATCAGCAGGAACGTCATCAGAATGGCGAGCTTGCCGAAGACGTACTCCGAGCGCGTGAGCGGCTTCGACAGATAAATCTGCAGCGCATTCGCACGCCGATCGTTCGCGATCAGTCCGGCGCCGACGTACACCGTGACGAAGAAGACGAAGATCTGCTGCTGATCGAGGAACTGGCGGAACGTCTCCGGCGTCGGCGCGAGGAACGCCGCCTGCGGCAGGTTCGCGGCGGCGTAAATCTGGACCGCGCGGACGAAGAACGGGAACCACGACAGCAGCAGCAGGCCGAGGAACGCGCGTTTGCCGAGCATGTGCCGGATGCCGTTGCGCGCGATGACCATCCACGCCTGACCGCGCGGCGCCTTGTCGCCCCCGTAGCGACGGTATCCTTGGTCGTGTATAGGCATAGTGACTTATGTAAAACGCAGACGTGCGCTCATTGTTCTCCTACTGCATTCGCGAAGACGTCCTCCAGCGTCGGCACGCTCGGACGCAGATGACGTACCTGAACGCGCTCGGCCGCCGCGAGCGCGAACAGATCGCGCGCGCCCCCGTCGCCGGGCACGAACACGCGCATGACGTCCTCGTCGGTCGCGTGGCACTCGAGTCCGCGCGCGCGCAGCAGCTCGATGAACGGCTCGATCTCGCCAGACGGCGTCTTGACGCGAAGCTCGTAGACGCGGCCGCGCGGCTGCTTGAGCGCATCGATGGGACCGGCGGTCGCGATGCGCCCCTTGTGCATGACGACGACGTCGTCGCAGGTGTACTCGACGTCGGGCAGCAGGTGCGACGACAGAATCAGGTTGACGCCTTTGTTGTGCGCCAGATCGCGGACGAGATCGAGCATCTCGTCGCGCCCTTTCGGGTCCATGCCGTTGGTCGGCTCGTCGAGGAACAGCAGATCGGGATCGTGAACGAGCGCCTGCGCCAGCTTGATCCGCTGCTTCATGCCGGTCGAGTAGGTTTCGACATTGCGGTAGCGCGCCTCGCCGAGGCCGACGTAGAACAGCACCTCGTGCGCGCGCTGCATCGCGTCGACGCGCGGCAGGCCGGCCAGCTCGCCGCAGTACGCCACGAAGGAGACCGCGTTCATGCCGGGAATGTGCCCGTCGGTCTCCGGCATGTAGCCGACGCGCGCGCGAATCTCGAGCGGCGATCGGGCGACGTCGAGACCGAGCACGCGCATCTGTCCGCGATCGGGCGCGACGAAACCGAGCAGCGATTTGATCATCGTGCTCTTCCCGGCGCCGTTCGGGCCGAGCAGTCCGACGGCGCCGCCGGCGAACGCGGCCGTCACGTCGCGCAGCGCCGCGTTCCTGCCGTACATCACGGTTACGGTGTCGAGCGTGACGACCGGGGCGACGCTGCCCGTCTCAGCCATGCACTTGATTTATACGCACCCGCGGATCAGAGCGTTCCGCGCAGGCCCAGCGCGTCGGCGCGCTCGCGCATGAACGCGATCACGTTGGCGATATGCTCCTCGAGCGGGATGCCGAGCGACTCGGCGCCGGCAATCAGGTCCTCGCGCTTCACGCCGCGCGCGAACGCCTTGTCCTTCATCCGCTTTTTCACCGAGCTGGCTTCGAGATCGAGCACGCTTTTCGTCGGCCGCACGAGCGACGCCGCGGTGACGAAGCCCGCGAGCTCGTCGCACGCGAAGAGCGTCTTCTCCAGCAGGCTGTCGCGCGACACACCCGTGATCTCCTGCGCGTGCGAGAGAATCGCGCGGATCATCCAATCGGGATACCCCTTCTCGTGGAGAATCTCGCTCCCTTTGTTCGGATGATCGCCGAGCGTCGGCCAGCGCTCGTAGTCGAAGTCGTGCAGCAGCGCGGTGATGCCCCAGGCGTCTTCGTCTTCCCCGAACTTCCGCGCGTAGCCGCGCACCGCGGCTTCGACCGCCATCGCGTGTTTCAGCAGGCTGTCGCTTTTCGTGTACTCGGTCAGGAGCGCCCAGGCGTCGTCGCGATTCATGATAAGTTTCTGCATCTTATGCCAGCTTCGCGCAGCGAGTCACGAGCTACGGCGCTGGACACCGAGTTCCATCGCGACCTCGGCCTCTACGACTCGACGATGATCGTCGTCGGCTCGATGATCGGATCGGGCATCTTCATCGTGTCGGCCGACATGGCGCGGAACATCGGCAGCCCCGGGTGGCTGCTGGTGGCGTGGCTCGTCACCGGCGCGCTGACCGTCGTCGGCGCTCTCTCGTACGGCGAGCTCGCCGCGATGATGCCGCGCGCCGGCGGCCAGTACGTCTACCTGCGCGAAGCATTTTCGCCCCTGTGGGGCTTTCTCTACGGCTGGACGCTCTTCCTCGTCATCCAGACCGGCACGATCGCCGCGGTGTCGGTCGGATTCGCCCGCTATTTTGGCGCGCTGGTGCCGTGGATTGCCGACGACCGTTACCTGATCCCGCCGATTCATGTGTCGACCGGGTACGCGCTGTCGCTGTCGACGACGCAGCTCGTCGCGCTGTCGATCATTGCGCTGTTGACGTGGACGAACACGCGCGGACTGGAATACGGAAAGATCATCCAGAACGTCTTCACGACGGCGAAGACCGGCGCGCTCCTCGGATTGATTGTCGTCGGCGTCGTGCTCGGCTGGAATCACACGGCGGTCGCCGACAACTTCGGCAACGCCTGGACGGTTCGGAACGTCATCGACATCGTGCCGGGGCTGAATGCGATGACGGCATACGGGTTGTTCGTCGCCATCTGCGTGACGCAAACCGGATCGCTCTTCTCGGCCGACGCATGGAACAACATCACGTTCACCGCAGGTGAAGTAAAAGATCCACGGCGCAACATCCCGCTCTCGCTTGCGCTCGGGACCGGCATCGTCATCGCCCTCTACGTGCTCGCCAACGTCGCGTATCTCGCGACGCTGCCGTTCGATCAGGTCCAGCACGCGCCGGCGGATCGCGTCGCAACGGCGACGCTCGACGCGATCTTTCCGGGCCTCGGCGCGACGATCATGGCCGTCGCGATCATGATCTCGACCTTCGGCTGCTGCAACGGCCTCATCCTCGCCGGCGCCCGCGCGTCGTACGCGATGGCTCGGGATGGACTCTTCTTCCGCTCGGTCGGACAGCTGAACAAGGCAAAGGTGCCGGCGTGGGGCCTGGTCCTCGAGGGGCTCTGGGCAGCGTTTCTGGTCCTGCCGCGGACCTACGATGCGGCGACGCACACGTACGGAAATCTGTACAACAACCTGCTCGAGTACGTGATCTCGGCCGCGCTCATCTTCTACATCCTGACGATTGCCGGAATTTTCCGGCTGCGCGCGACGCGCCCGGCCGTCGAGCGACCGTATCGCGCCGTCGGCTATCCGCTGGTTCCGGCGTTGTACATCGCCGGCGCCGCGGCGATCCTCATCCTCCTGTTCACGTACCGCACGGCGACGACCTGGCCGGGCCTCATCATCGTGCTACTCGGAGTGCCAGTGTACTTCGCGTGGCGTCCACGGTCCTGAGCGCACGCGATCGAATCCTTTCTGGATGACGCTGATCGTCGCGTCGGCGACGCCGTGCTGCGGCAGGTCCATCAACGGCGTCCACATCGCCTCCGCCGCGTCCGTGGCGCACGCGAGCGTGCCGCCGGTCGGCCGGCAGACGAAATCGATCAGCACGTAATGAAACATAAGACGGCCCGCCGGATCGAAACGGATCCGATCGAGGACGTCCACCATCGGTCCGACGTCGATCTCGAGTCCCGTCTCTTCACGCACTTCGCGCGCGATGGCGACCTCGAGCGTCTCGCCGATTTCGACGGCGCCGCCCGGGATGCTCCATTCGCCCTTCAGCGGCTCGTTCGCGCGCCGCACCAGCAGCACGCGGTTGCCTTCGATGATGACTGCGCCGACGCCGACGATCGGCCGATCCGGGTATTCGCGGACGGATGTTGTCACTCCCCCATCACCTTCACGACAACGCGCTTCCTGCGCTGGCCGTCGAACTCGGCATAGAACAGCTGCTCCCACGGTCCGAGATCGAGCTTGCCGGCGGTAATCGGCACGATCACCTGATGTCCCATGATGGTGCGCTTGAGGTGCGCGTCGGCGTTGTCTTCACCGGTCTGATGGTGACGGTAGTCGAGTCCCGCAGGCGCGAGCTTCTCGAGCCACACCTGAAAGTCGTGAATCAACCCGTCTTCCCAGTCGTTCACGTACACGCCCGCGGTGATGTGCATCGCCGATACGAGGACCATACCCTCTTTCACGCCGCTCTTCTTCACAATCGTGACGACGTCGTCGGTGATGCGCACGAACTCGTGGCGCTTCTTCGTGTTGAACCACAGGTAGTCTGTGTGAACGGTCATAGTCGCAACGACGCATCGGCGTTGATGTCGAGCGGCGCCGTGACGCCTGCGCGGAACTGTCGGAGTCCCGCGGCCGCGATCATGGCGGCGTTGTCGGTCGACAGCTGAAGGCTCGGCAGAAACGTCGGCAGCTCGCGCGCTGCGCCGCGCGCCTGCAGCTCCGCGCGCAGGCGGCTGTTCGCCGACACGCCGCCGGCGATTCCGACGCTCTTCGCCTCATATCTGCGCGCGGCGTCGAACAAACGCTCGATCAGCACTGTGACGACGATCCGCTGAAAGCTTGCGGCAACGTCGGCGATTTCGCGAGGACTGAACCCGCTCCCCCCGCCTGAAGGCGGGTGCGATCGCACGTATCGCAGCACGGCCGTTTTCAGGCCGCTGAAGCTGAAATCGAGATCGCCTTTGAGCTCCGGCGCGTTTCGATCCGCGTGCGTCAACCTCGTCGTTGGCAGCTGCACCGCGCGATCGTCGCCGCGCTGTGCGAGACGATCGATCACCGGACCGCCCGGGTACCCGAGCCCCAGCAGCTTCGCGACCTTGTCGTACGCTTCGCCTGCCGCATCGTCGCGCGTTCGGCTGAGCAGCCGGTAGCGGCCTGGCTGCTCGACGAGGTATAGGCTCGTGTGCCCGCCCGAGACGACGAGCACGACGGCTGGCAGCGGCATCTCGCCGTTCTGCAGCACGAGCGACTCGATGTGGCCGGCGAGATGGTGAACGGCGACGAGCGGCAGCCCCGATGCCGCCGCCATAGCTTTTGCGAAGGAGACGCCGATGAGCAGCGAGCCAACCAGTCCCGGTCCCTGCGTGACCGCGATGGCGCCGAGGTCACCGAGGCTCGTCGCCGCCTCGTCGAGCGCGCGCTCCACGACGCCGCAAATGTCGCGGATGTGCTGGCGAGAGGCGAGCTCCGGCACGACGCCGCCCCATTCGCGATGGATGGGCACCTGCGACGCGATGACGTTGGAGCGGATCGTCCACGGCTTCGCGGCGTCGCCAGTTTCTTGGACGACGGCGGCGGATGTTTCGTCGCAGGAAGTCTCGATACCGAGAATGCGCATCTGTCGCTCGGCTGAAAGTCTGGCGCTACAGGCCAAAGATTGGTAGCGCAAGCCTTTCAGGCGAGCGTCACCTGTTCGAAGCCTCGCTTCAGCGATTCCGCGTACGGCGGCCTGAAAATGCCGCGCTCCGTGATGATGCCGGCGATGAGATGGTGGGGCGTGACGTCGAACGCGGGATTCCAGACGTGCGCGCCGTCGGGCGCGAGCTGCAATCCGCCGACGTGCGTCACTTCGCGCGCGTTCCGTTCTTCGATCGGAATGTGGTCGCCGTCGGCGGTGTTGAGATCGATCGTCGACATCGGCGCCGCGACGTAGAACGGAATTCTGTGCTCGCGCGCGAGGACGGCGACCGTGTACGTTCCCACCTTGTTCGCCGTATCGCCGTTGGCGGCGATGCGATCGGCGCCGACGATCACGAGATCTACTTTTCCCTGCCGCATGAGCGCGCCCGACATGTTGTCGGTGATGACGGTCGTGTCGATGCCGTCGCGGACCAGCTCCCAGGCCGTGAGCCGCGCGCCCTGCAGGAACGGCCGCGTCTCGTCGGCGAACACGACGACGCGCTTTCCTTTCTCGACCGCGCCGCGGATGACGCCGAGCGCCGTGCCGTATCCGGCCGTGGCCAGCGCGCCCGCGTTGCAGTGCGTCAGGATGCGGGCATCGGCGGGCACCAGGTCGGCGCCGAACGCGCCCATCGCGCGACAGCTCGCGACGTCTTCGTCGTGAATCAGCTGCGCCTCCTGGTCGAGGCGATCCTGGATCTGATCGACCGACTCGCCGACCTCGACCGCCGCGGCGAACTCGCGCTTCATCCGATCGATGGCCCAGAACAGGTTCACCGCCGTCGGCCGCGTCGCCGCCATCAGCTCGCAGATCTTGTAGAACTCCGCCGCCAGCTTTTGCGTGCCGGTCGATTTGCTGTTCCTGATCCCGAGCGCAATGCCCATGGCGGCCGCGACACCGATCGCCGGCGCGCCCCGGATGACCATCGACTTGATCGCGCGCGCGACTTCCGCCGCCGTCCTGCAGCGAACGTACACTTCTTCAGCGGGAAGCTTGCGCTGATCGATCATCACGACCGCATCAGCTTCGCGCGCTATCGTCGGCAGCATTCACCGATTCTACCGGGTTCGAGGTTCGGAGTTCCGAGTTCCGAACCCATGACAAGCTACAGCAGTCGCGCATCGAACGGCAGCGGCAGCAGATTCTTCAGCTGATGCGTCCCCGTCTCTTCCTGCAGGTTGGCCAGCACGATTTCGAGATTGCCGCCGAACTCCCAGAGGATCTGACGGCACGCGCCGCACGGCGGCGTCGGCGATTCTGTGTCGGCGACGATGGCGATCCGCGTGAACATGCGGTGGCCTTCGGACAGCGCCTTGAACATCGCCACTCGCTCGGCGCAGATCGTCAGGCCATAGGTGGCGTTCTCGATGTTGCAGCCGGTGACGACGGTGCCGTCGGCGGTCTCGATGGCCGCGCCGACCTTGAACCTGGAGTAGGTCGCTTCCGCGAACTCGCGCGCGCGCCGCGCCGCCGAGACGAGGTCCACTTCGCCGGGACGATCGCGCAGCCGCCTCGGGCCGATCCGGCGGTCGCGTCCGGCGCGGCGGTCCGCGCCGGCGGGGTTGCCCGAGTCTTTCATGCGCCGATCGAACCCGGTGCGCCGATCCGCCTCGATGCGCGCGCGCCGGTCGTCGAGGAGGAGCCGGAGCATGTCCGGCCGGCGCACGCCGTTGACGACGTGCGTCACCCGCGCAATCTGGTACAGCTTCGACGTGATCGCCTGCACGTCCGGGTCGGCGTGGCACTTCTCGGCTGATTTCGCGTCGGTCCAGTTGCGCACCGCGTAGAAGCGCAGCGGGTGCGCTTCGTCGCGAACGACGACCCCGCGTCCGTAATTCTTGGCGATGAGGATCGCCTCGAAGGCGGTGGCGAGCGTCTGGAACTCCGCCTCGTGTCCTTCCATGACGTCGACGAGGGCAACCGACAGGCGCCGCGTATCAGAGCTGCTCAACGATGTTCTCCACCAGCGCGCTGAACTGGCCGCGGATTCGACGCGCGGTCGCCATCACCTCGGCATGATCGAGCGGCTTCGGCAGCACGCCTGCTGCCATGTTCGTGATGCACGAAACGCCCAGGACCTCCATGCCCATGTGGCGCGCGACGATGGCTTCGGGCACCGTGGACATGCCGACCGCGTCGGCGCCGATCGTTCTCAAATATCGGATCTCCGCCGGCGTTTCGTAACTGGGACCCAGCAGAGCCACATAGATGCCGCGCGGGAGGCGCAGGCCAATCGCCCGTCCGGCCTTGTCGGCAATTCTACGCAGCCGCGCCGAATACACTTCGGACATATCGGGGAATCGCGGGCCAAACCGATCATCGTTCGCACCGACGAGCGGGTTGGTCCCCATCAGGTTGATGTGATCGTCGATGATCATCAGCGCGCCCTGCGAGAAGCCGGTATTCACGCCTCCGGCCGCGTTGGTGAGAATCATCGTCCTGACGCCGAGCAGGCCGAGCGCGCGGATGGCGAACGTCACCGTCGGCCCGCCATGGCCTTCGTACATGTGGCAGCGGCCGGCCAGCGCCGCCACCGTGCGGCCGCGCACCGTTCCGATGACGAGCTTGCCGTCGTGACCGATGACGCGCGAGACGGGCCAGTGCGGAAGGTCCCCGTACGGCATCGTCACCGCGTCGGCGAGCGTTCCGGCGAAATCGCCGAGGCCCGAACCAAGCACGATTCCGATCTGCGGAACGTCGCGGATCTCCGATCGAACGGCGTCTGCAGCTTCCCTGACCTTGTCGTAATAATCCATCGTGAAGCCGAACCCGGAACCTCGAACCGTGTGGTCGGTTACAAGAGAAACCCCGCGATCGTTGCCGTCATGAAGTTCGCGAGCGTTCCGGCGAACATGGCGCGCAGACCGAGCCGCGCCAGATCGTGCCGGCGGTTCGGCGCGAGCGCGCCGATGCCGCCGATCTGGATGCCGATCGAGCTGAAATTCGCGAAGCCGCACAGCGCAAACGTGCAGATCGTGAACGACTTCGGATCGAGCTGCGCCTTGAGCGGGCCGAGCTGCGAGTACGCGACGAACTCGTTGAGCGCCATCCGCGTGCCGAGCAGGTTGCCGATCGTGGGCGCGTCGCGCCACGGCACTCCCATCGACCAGGCCACCGGAGCGAACACCCATCCGAAGATCTGCTGCAGGCTCAGGTTCGCCAGACCGAGCAGCGCGTTGACGAGCGCGACGAGCGCGAGAAACGAGATGAGCATCGCGCCGACGTTCAGGGCCAGGTGCAGTCCCTCGCCGGTACCCCGTCCGGCGGCGTCGATCACGTTGACGTCGGTCTTCTCAACCTCCAGCTTCACCGTCCCCATCGTTTTCGGGACTTCGGTTTCCGGGACGAGCATCTTCGCCATCATGATCGTGCCGGGCGCCGTCATGATCACCGCGGTGAGCAGATGTTTGGCTTCGATGCCGAAGAGGATGTACGCCGCCATGATGCCGCCGGAGATGTGCGCCATCCCCGACGTCATCACCGTCATCAGCTCCGAGTAGGTCATCTCCGGCAGGTACGGCCGGATCGTCAGCGGCGCCTCGGTCTGGCCCATGAAGATGCTCGCCGCCACGTTCAGCGACTCGGCGCCGCTCGCCTTCATCACGCGTTGCATCACGATCGCGAACAGGTGGACGATGACCTGCATGACGCCGAAGTAGTAGAGGATGGCGAACAGCGCGGCGATGAAGATGATGGTCGGCAGCACCTGAAACGCGAAGATCGTCGCGTACTGCGAGCCGTCGGGCCCGAGCGCGGCGGTCATCACGCGACCCCACACCGTTCCGTTGCCGAGCGGTCCGAACACGAACGCGGCCCCCACGCCCGCAAAGCCGAGCAGCTTCGTGATGAGACTGCCAAGCGTGGTGAAGACCCGCTGTCCGATCGCTGTCTTGAGGACGATGACGGCGAACACAACCTGCAGACTGACGCCCCAGGCGACCGTCGTCCAGTTGATCGCGCGCCGGTTGGTCGAGAATCCGTAGCCGATGCCCAATATGACGAGCGCTCCGAAGATCGGCTGCAGGATCCGGAGCATCAGCGCACCTCTCCGACGATCAAGGGGGCGCGAGGCGGCTGGTCGTCGCGGATCGCGATCGCCTGCGTCGCGAGTCCCAGCGCCGTCTGGAGCCGTGCGCGATCGCGGTAATGCAGTTCCAGCAGCGGATCGCCGGTGCGGACGGCGTCGCGAACGGTGGCTCGAATCGAGATGCCGACCGCCGGGTCGACCGCATCCTCCACGCGATCGCGGCCGGCGCCGAGCGCGACCGAGGCACGGCCGATCAGTTCGGCGTCGAGGCGCGCCACGTATCCAGACCGCTCGGCCTCCACGACGTGGCGATTGGGCACATGCGGCAGGCGCGAGTAGTCGTCGACGACATGTGGATCGCCGCTCTGGGCTTCGATGATCTGACGGAAGCGCTCGAGCGCGGCGCCGGTTCGAATCGTCTCCCGCGCCCGTCGATCCGCATCAGCGAGATCCTCGGCCACCTTGCCCAGCACGAGCATCCGCGCCGCGAGCTCGATCGACACGTCCACCAGGTCGGTCGGACCGCCGCCTTTCAGCACCTCCAGGCACTCGATCACTTCGAGAGCGTTGCCGACGGCGCGGCCGAGCGGCGCATCCATCGCCGAGATGACGGCTTCGGTCTTCACGCCGGAGCCGTTCCCGATGGCGACGAGCGATTCGGCGAGCCGCCGCGAGTCGGCTTCGGTCTTCATGAATGCGCCGCTGCCAGTCTTCACGTCGAGCACCAGCGCGTCGATCCCTTCGGCGATCTTCTTGCTCATGATCGAAGCGCTGATGAGCGGAATGCTCTCGACCGTGCCGGTGACGTCGCGCAGCGCGTAGAGCCGTTTGTCGGCGGGCGCGATTTCTGCGGTCTGCCCGATCATCACGCACCGCGTCCGCGCGAGCGCGCGCTTCATCTCGGCGAGCGACAGGTCGACGCGAAAACCGGGGATCGATTCGAGCTTGTCGAGCGTGCCGCCCGTGTGGCCGAGACCGCGGCCCGACATCATCGGTACCGGCACGCCGCACGCCGCGGCAATCGGCGCGAGAATCAACGACGTCTTGTCGCCGACGCCGCCGGTACTGTGCTTGTCCACCTTGACGCCGTCGACGTCGCGGAGGTCGAGTCGCACGCCGGAGGCAACCATGGCCTCGGTGAGCCACGCCGTCTCCTGCGCCGTCATGCCGCGGAGCACGACGGCCATCAGCAGCGCTGCGGTCTGGTAATCGGGAACGGTACCGGCGGTTGCGCCGTCGACGAAGTAGCGAATTTCTTCTCGGGACAGCACACCGCCGCCCCGTTTCTTCAGGATGACGTCTACGGCTCGCACGGAATTGGGGCAGTATACTTCGAGACTCCATGACCCAGGCGTCCCAGTTGTCCCCGGAGCTGTCGCGCGGTCTGCTGCAGCTGGCGCGAGCGCTGATCGTCGCCGCGCGCAACTGGTCTCTCTATCCGCCCGAACATCCAACCGTCGGCGTGTCGGTGAAGCGTCTGTGCGATGCCATCCACGCGTCGTCGCTCGGCGCCGTGTTCTCGATCGGGATCACGCCCGACACGCTCATGATCGAAAGCACCGCCGCCGATTCGTCGCAGACGGCCGTCGCTGAAGCCGCCGCGCTGCTGCACGATCGCGATCTGCTGCGCGTCACCTTTCTCGGCGACGTGCCGCCCGAAGCGATCCATGCCTTCCTGACGATCCTGGCGCTCGATCCCGCCGATCGGCGCGCGCGCGGCGGGCCGGCGCGCATCTGGGAAATGGACGGCCACCCGTCGCTCGCGCTGGAACAAATCGATTACCAGAAAGTCCTCGCGCGCGAGGCAGGCGACATTCCCGAACCGGCCAAGCGCGACGACGTCTGGAAATCGATCGTCACGTCGATCGCGGGCGGCCAGAAAGCCTTCTTCGACGAACGGCAGCAGGCGCGGCTGCTCGAGATCGCCGGAAGCGTGCCCGACATCGCCGACCTCGCCATCGCCGTCGCGGCGCCCAAATGCACGCTCGGCGGGTCGCCGATGATCACGCTGCAGGCGGCCACCGTCCTCGCCGCCTTCCGCCACTTGACGAGCATCGTCGGCGTCATGGCGCCCGATCGCATGCCGGAGGTGATGAACAACCTCGCCGCCGCCGCCATCCAGCTCGACGCGCACCTGATGATGCAGATGATGCAGGCCGAGGAGAATCCGGCTGCGGGAATCGCGATCGTACAGGGGCTCGCCGGCGCGTTCGACGATGCGAAAGTGGCGCAGCTGCTGGCCACCGCCCTGGCGCTCGACGGCAAAGCGAGCGATCGTCTCGCCACGATCTTCAACACGATCGCTCCCGACGAGGACCGCAAGCAGCGCGTGCTGAAGATGACGCGCAGCATGCTCACTGAGACCGACTTCGGCAAGACGGGCCAGTTCCAGGTGCTCTGGACGTCAATGGAGACGCTGCTCGTCTCCTACAACGACAAGCCGTTCGTATCCGATGGGTACAAGACCGCGCTCGACGGCCTCGGCGGCCGCGCCGACCGGATGGCAACCGTCGGCGAGCTGCCGCCGGAAGCGGGCGAATGGTTGACGAGCCTCGGGCAGGAAAACGTCCGCAGCCTCTCGGTCCGCATGCTGATCGACTTGCTGGCGCTCGAGAAGGACGCGAAGCGCGCCGCCGAGCTCGCTCAGGACATGGCGGTGCTGGTCGAGGACCTGCTGATGTCGGGCGCGTACGACGACGCGCTGACGGTGACGACGGCGCTCGCCAGGCGCGGGAACTCGTCGCTGATCGGCCGCGACGAATGCCGTCAGGCGCTCGATCGGCTTGGGGAGTCGCTGGCTCTGCTCGAAACGGCGGCGCTCATCGGCGACGTCGACGAGGACGGCTGGAGCGCCATCAAGGCGGTCATCGAGACGATCGGTCTCCCGGCGATCGAGTCGCTGAAGCCCGTGGTGACCGTCGAGGCCGATACGCTGACCACGTCGCGCGCCGAGGAAACAATCGTCGGGTTCGGCGCGCCGGCGGTCACGCGTCTGGCGTCGCTCGTGGCCGACTCGCGCTGGTTCGTTCAGCGGCGCGGGGCGCGCCTTCTCGGCCGGATTGCCGCGCCCCAGGCAGTTCCGCTGCTGCAGCCGCTCGTCCGCCAGTCCGATCCGCGTGTCGCGCGCGAAGCGATCTCGGCTCTGACGGCCGTCCCCGATCCGTCGGCGGCACGCGCCATCCACACCGTGCTGCGCGCGGCGACGGGCACGCTGCGAACCGCGGTGATCGAGGCGCTGGTGGGCAGCCGCGACCCGCGCGTCGTCCCCGTGCTCGTGCGGATCATCGAAGAAAGCGATCCGCTGGGAAAGGACCACGACGTCGTGCTGCAGACCGTCGGGGCGCTCGCGACGATGGGCACCGACGCCGCCGTCCAGCCGCTGATGGCGCTGGCCGGGCGCCGCCGCTTTCTGGGCGGCCGGAAGCTCCGGGCCCTCAAGGAGACCAGCGTCGACGCCCTCCTGAAGATCGGCACCCCAACAGCCGAAACGACGTTAAGAGAAGCTGGGCAGACGGGCGACCGGGCCCTGAAAAAGATCATCGCCGCGCGCCTCAGAAACTGACTTGCATATCAAGAAGGCCGAGGAACTGATACGCCGGCTTGCGGCAGCGCTGCGGGGTACCGAGCTCTATTCGCCGAACCACCCCCTCGTGCAGCGCGGACTCGATACCCTGAATGCCGCCGCGACCGAAGCGCTCCAGGCGGCGCCGGCCATCGTCATCGGCTTCATCGGCGACGAAGTCGTCGTCGACGGCGACCGCCTGCCGCGCGGGACCGCGGCGCTCGTCGGCTTCGCGCGCGATCTGCGCGAGCGCGGCATCGAGAAGATCACGCTGACGCGCGGTCTCACGCGCGACGAGATCAGGAACCTCATCGCCGTCTTCAGCGACCGGACGTCAGCGCCGCCGCTCGCCGACCGCCTCGCGGCCAGAGGCGTCCGCCACGTGACGCTCGGCCGCATCGTCATCGAAGAGGTGACCGACGAACAGGCCGGCATCGCGGCCGCCCGCCGCGTGTACGCGACGGCGGTCGAAACCGCCGAGTCGCTGTGGGAAGCGGCCAAGGCCGGCGACAAGCCCGATCCGACCGCCGCGCGGAAGATCATCGACGGCCTCGCGAAGCTGGTCACTCAGGACCGCACCTCGCTGATGGCGCTGACGGCACTGAAGAAGTACGACAACTACACGTTCACGCACATGGTGAACGTCTCGGCGCTCGCGATGGCGCAGGCGCGGGCGCTCAACGTCGACGGAACGCTCCTGCGCGAATTCGGCTTCGCCGCGCTGATGCACGACATCGGCAAGGTCAACACGCCGCTCGAGGTCCTCAACAAGCCGGACAAGCTCACGAAGGACGAGTTCGACGTGATGAAGCAGCACGTCGTCGACGGCGCGCACATCCTGCGGCGGACGCCGGAGATGCCTGCGCTCGCGCCGATCGTCGCCTTCGAGCATCACCTGAAACAGGATCTGAGCGGCTATCCGGAGAACATCGGCAGCCGCAAGCTGAATCTCTGCACGATGATCGTGTCGATTGCCGACGTGTTCGACGCGCTGCGCAGCAACCGGCCGTACCGGCAGGGGCTCGCGACGAACCGCATTCGCGCGATCATGGGCGAGCAGGGCAACCCGGCGTTCAATCAGCCGCTGCTGAAGCGATTCGTCAACCTGATGGGCCTCTTTCCAGTCGGCAACCTCGTGCGATTGACCACCGACGAGCTCGCGGTCGTCTCCGCGGAACATCCGACCGATCCGTTCCGGCCGCAGGTGAAAATCATTCAGGATGCGAAGGGTGAATTCCTGGAAGAGCCGCTGCTCGCGAACACGTGGGAACATCAAGGCGACGACGACGAGCGCGCCGTCGTCGAGGCGGTCGATCCCGAGCCGTTGGGCATCGATCCGTTGAAGTATCTGTGAGCGAAAAGCCAGCGCCGTTGGGACCCGAGCATGCATCGCGTCTCATCGAATTCGCACGCGCCTGCAAGGCCGCGGCGCGGGCGGTCGTGCTCTATCCATCCGGGCATCCGGCGATCACCGCGACGCTCGGTCGAATCGTGCAGATCACGTCGATAGCCTCGCTGAACGCGCCGCTTCGGTTGACGGTTCTCCCCGAGTCGCTGCTGCTCGACGAACGCGCGCTGGCGCGCCCGGAATCGGCGGTCGGCGAATTGGCCGCGCTGCTGCATAGCCACCTGATCGGCCAGCTGACGGTCAATCCCGGCGGCGATGCCGACGCCTGGCGCAGCTTCCTGCTTCTGCTCGCGCGGACGCCCGAGTCGATTCGCACCGACGGCGGCATCTCGCGCGTGTGGGCGACGATGGCGGGACGGCACGTCGAGCTGCGCGAGATCGACTACTCCGAAGTGCTGCGCGAGCGCACGGGCGGCGAGTCGGCCGTGTGGGACAAGGTGCTCGCCAATTGCCTGCAGGGCATGGCTTTCGATCTCGACGAGGCGGCGGTCAAGGAGCTGCTCGGGATCGCCGGTGACGCCGATCGCCTGGCGGACCTGATGGCCGCGGTGGAAGAGGGCGCGTCCGATTCGGGCGGGGTCGGCGCGAAGACCACGGCGCTGATGCGGATGCTCCGCGGCATCATCGACGCGGTGTCGAAAGCCGATCCCGATCGCCTCGAGCCGGTGTTGGGGAACATGGCGTCGGCGGTCGGCCGGCTGTCGGCGGAAATGCTCATGGGGCTGCTCGAGCAGCGCGAGGTCGACGAGGGGCCGCAGCTGATGAACGCGGTGGTCAGCCGCATGACCGACGGCGCGATTGCGCGCTTCGTCGCGCGAAACGTCATCGAGGAAACGACGGCCACCGATCGCCTCGCCGTCGCGTTCCAGTCGCTCGTGCAGGATGCGGAGCAGCGGCCGCGGCTGCTCACGCTGGCGCACGAGGACGTGAAGGCATCGCCGCTCGGCAGCACGGAAGGCTTCGAATCGGTCTGGAACCATGTCGCCGGGAAGCTCCTGACGTCGTATTCGGACAAACCGTTCGTCGGGAACGAGTACGCGCGCGAGCTGTCGGGCGCGCGGACGCAGGCCATCGAAGTCGAGCAGGTCAACGACGATCCGCCCGAGCGCATTTCCGCATGGCTCAGCACCGTCGCGACCACTCAGCTTCGGGCGCTCGACCTGACGTTGCTGCTGGATCTGCTGCGGATCGAGCCGGACGACGCGAAGTGGGGCGAGATGATGACGCCGGTCGTGCGGCTCCTCGAAGATCTGCTGCTCGTCGGCGATTTCGACGCCGCGGTGCAGCTGATCGAGGTACTCGTCGGCGAAGGGCGCACCGGCGCGACGACGGGGCGCCGCCAGCATGCGATCACCGCGATCGACATGCTCATCGCCGGCACGATGATGCGCCACATCACGACGCACCTCGCCACGATAGACGCGGCGCAGTTCGAGCGCGTCAAGGCGATGTGCGTGTCGCTCGGCGAAGTCCTCGTCCGTCCGCTGGCCGAGACGCTGTCGGTCGAAGAGCGCCCCCGTACGCGCGAGCGGCTCGCGTCGATTCTGCTGGCGTTCGGCCCCGCCGGACGGCGGACGGTTGAACGGCTGAAGAGCTCGCCGAACGCGGCGGTGCGGCGGACGGCGATTCTGCTCATGCGGCAGTTCGGCGGGAGCGAGGCGCTGCCGGATCTGACCGAGCTGCTCGACGACAACGAGCCGCAGGTGCAGCGCGAAGCGGTCCGCGCCATCCTCAACGTCGGGACCGACGCCGCCTATCAGATTCTGCAGCAGGCGCTCGCGAGCGGCACCGAGCGGTCGCGCGAGGCGATCATGCAGTCGATCAGCCTCGTGCGCGACGAGCGCGCGACGCCGCTGTTCGGCTACATCGTCCGAAACATCGATCACCGCGGTCCGCTGGCGCCGGTGTACCTGCGCGCCATCGAGTCGCTCGGCGTCTTGAAGGATCCGGAAGGAGTCGTTCCCCTGAAGGAAGCACTGTACAAGGGCGAATGGTGGGCGCCGCGGCGCAGCGCGGTGCTGCGCGGCGCCGCCGCCGCGGCGCTCGCGCGTATCGGCACGTCGGAAGCCATCGCGGTGCTGCAGGAAGCGGCCGCGACCGGCAAGCGCGGCGTCCGCAACGCGGCGAAATCGCACCTGACCGAGGCGCCGGCGCACCGACGAGCCGCCGCGAGAGGAGACGCATGACGGCGCCCCGCTTCCAGCTCGCCGACGAGTTGCTGCGGCGCCTTGCGGCGGCGCTGCGGTCGTCGCAGCTGTACTCCAAGGGTCACCCGATCATCGGGCGCAATCTCGAGCAGCTGTCGGCGGCTGTCCAATTGCTCCACAGCCTGCAGCCGACCACCGTGGTCGGTTTCGTCGGCGACGAGATCATCGTCGACGACATGCCGGTCGCGCGCGCGGACGTGCTCGGCGGAATCGTCCGCCGGCTGCAGCAGGCCGGGATCGAGCGGATTACGTTCGACCGCGGCGTCACCAGCGACGAGCTCTCGACGTTCATCGAGGCGGTGACGGCGATCGAGGTGCGCGAGGGCGACGAAAACGGGCCGGCGTTTCCGGCGCTGCCGCACATCCGCGTCGGCCGCGTCTCGATCGAGCAGCGCGTCGAAGGCAGCCTCACCGACATGGCGACGATCAAACGTCTGTACCACGATGCCGTGTCGGTCGCGACGAGCCTGTGGGAGAGCGCCGAAACCGAAGGCAAGCCCGACGCGACGATAGCGCGGACGATGATCGACGGTCTCGCGCAGGCGGTGGCGCAGAACCGGACGGCACTGCTGGCGCTGACGACGCTGAAGAACTACGACAACTACACGTTCACGCACATGGTGAACGTCTCGATTCTGACGATGGGACAGGCGCGCGGGCTCGGCATCGACGGGCCGCTGCTGCGAGAGTTCGGTCTGGCGGCGCTGATGCACGACATCGGCAAGGTGCGCACGCCGCTCGAAGTGCTCAACAAGCCGGACAAGCTCACCGACGACGAATTCGCGATCATGAAGCGGCACGTCGTCGACGGCGCGGAAATCCTGCGGCAGACGCCCGACATCCCCGCGCTCGCGCCGGTCGTCGCCTTCGAGCATCACCTGCGTCTGGACGGCACCGGCTATCCGGGTGGCGCCAAGAGATCGTCGCTCAACATCGGCACGATGCTGTGCAGCATCGCCGACGTCTACGACGCGATGCGCTCGCAGCGCGCCTACCAGCAGGCATTTCCGTCGGAGCGGATCCTCCAGGTGCTGAAACGCAACGACGGCACGCAGTTCGATCAGCACCTGGTGCGCCGCTTCGTGCAGCTGATCGGCATCTACCCACCCGGGAACCTCGTGCGGCTGAACACCGGCGAGGTCGCCGTCGTTCTGAAGGTCTACGCGCCGGATCCCTACCGGCCGCAGGTGCGCGTGCTGATTTCGCGCGACGGCACGCGGCTCGAGCTCCCCTGCGAAATCGAGTTGTGGAACGTCAGCGAGGATCCCCAGCGGCCGTCATCGGTCGTCGCGCCACTCGATCCGGCCACGTACAATCTCGATCCGCTGGTGCTGATGTGAGGGGCCTTACGAAGAACGGGGAAGGGCAAAGGGCAAAGGCCAAAGGGCAGGCAGGAATCAAAGGCCAGCTGCCATCTGCCCTTTGCCCTTTGCCCTCTGCCCTACAGGGATCATTCAAAGATCGTGTGCTGGCCACTGTCCGCCGCATCCCGCCCGGGCGCGTCGCGACCTACGGCGACGTCGCCGAGCTCGCCGGACGTCCCCGTGCCGCGCGCGCTGTCGGCAACATCATGCGCGACTGCCGCCGCCGCGACGTGCCCTGCCACCGCGTGATCGCGGCCGGCGGCCGTATTGGCGGCTACGGCGGCAGCGAAATGTTGAAGCGGTCGCTCCTCGCGGCTGAGGGGATAATCGTGTCGGGATTGCGCATCCGCGACCTCGACCGAACCTTGTGGAGACCGCGAAGGTAAAACCTGCCGACCCTCTTCTTCGTCTTTCGTAACCGTGACCGCCAAGCAACGCCCGCCAATCCCTTTCCCGTCTAAGGAAACGGAGGAGACCGACCTGTTCGAGGCGATGTACCGCGAACATTCCAGGCGGATTTACACGATGGCCTGCAGGATCGCGGGATCGCCCGAGGACGGCGAGGATCTTCTGCAGGAAATCTTCCTGCAGGCGTATCGCAAGATGGGAACGTTCAAGGGCGAATCGGCGCTCGGCACGTGGCTGTACCGGCTGGCGCTCAACCATTGCCTCGATTACGTGCGCAGCAGGAGAGCGAAAATGGACAAGCTCACCGACACGCTGGACGACGAGACGTCGATCGAGCCGGTGGCGCGACGCCAGACGCCGATTGCGAAGATGGATCTCGATCGCGCTATCGACCGGCTGCCAGACGGCTGCCGCGAGGCGTTCGTGCTGCACGACGTCGAAGGATTCGATCACAAGGAAGTCGGCGAGCTGCTGGGCATCGCGGAAGGCACGTCGAAGTCGCAGGTGTTCAAAGCGCGCCTGAAGCTGCGCGCGATGTTGGGAGGGCGGCCCTGAAAGAAATGAAAGGGCCGGTTGAAATGCATCCGAACGACACCGTTCTGAACGACTACGTCGACGGCACGCTCGGATCGCGCGAGCGCACCGAGGTGGAAGCGCACGTCGAGTCGTGCGCGCCGTGCCGGGCGCTCGTCGACGACCTGCGCGACATCGCGCGGACGGCGGCGTCGCTCGACCAGCGCGAGCCGCCGGCGCGCGCGTGGGCACGCATCGAGCGGGCGATCGAGCTGGAGCGGGAATCGCGAGCCGTTGGAGCGCGAGACGATGGAGCGCGAGGCTTTCAGCCGAGCGGCGGCGGTGGCGGGCCCGCTCGGCTGAAAGCCTCGCGCTACACGAAGTATGGCGCCTGGCTCGCCGCCGCCGCAGCCATCGTCATCGCGACGGTCGTCGGGCTCCGATACGTGCCGACGCGCGGCACGCAGCCGTCGAACGCGGCCGCAGGATCGAGCGCAGACGTCACGTCGCAGACGATCGAGGCGGAGCTGCGCGCGGCCGAAGCGCATTACGACAAGGCGATCAAAGGGCTCGAGCAGATCGCAAACTCCGAGAAAGGCGCGCTCGACACGCAGACGGCGGCGACGCTGCAGAAAAATCTCGCGGTCATCGATCAGGCGATCAGCGAGAGCCGCGCGGCCGTTCGCATGCAGCCGACCAACGAGCCGGCCCAGCAGAGTCTGCTCGAAAACTTCAAGGCGAAGCTGGCGCTGCTGCAGGACACCGTGGCGCTGATCAACGAAATGCGGAAGGGCAACGAGGCGGGTGCGGCCCGCATCGGCTCGGGACTCCGACAGAAGGGCTAAAGGCTCAGGACCATGCGACTCACATTCTCGTTCGTTCTGGCGGGCGTCGCGCTCGGCGCCGTCTCCGCGGCCGCGCAGGGGCCCGACCCGCGCGAGCTGCGCGACGCCGTGCGGCACGCGGTGACGCGCGCGTACCAGGGACGCTACACCGGCCAGGAGCAAACCGATCGGTTCTCCGGCAAGTACCGGATCGGGCGAGACGGCCGCGTCAGCATCCAGAACATTTCGGGCGATATCACCGTGACCGCCGGATCGGGAGACGAAGTGTCGGTCGAAGCGGTCAAGCGCGCGCGGCGCGATCGCAGTCAGCTCGATCAGGTGCGCATCGAGGTCGACAATGCGGCCGGCCGCGTCGACATTCGCACGTCGTATCCCCGGCTCAACAACGTCAACGTGTCGGTCGATTACACGGTGACCGTTCCGACCGGCGTCTCCGTGGAGCTTCACTCGGTGTCCGGATCGGTGAGACTCTCCGGCGTTCGCGGTGTCGTGCGCGCCGAGACGGTGAGCGGCAACGTGACGTTGACCGATACGCCAAAGCTCGAAGTTGCCAAGAGCGTGTCGGGCGACGTGTCGTTCTCCGGCGTGTCGACCGATACCGACGTGTCGATCGCCAGCGTCAGCGGCAGCGTCCGCGGCAGAAGCGTCAAAGCGCACGGTCTCGAGTTCAACTCGGTCAGCGGCGACGTCATGATCAGCGACGTGACGTGCGACCGGCTCGGCGCGAAATCGGTCAGCGGCGCCATCGAATACTCGGGCAGCATCACGAAGGCCGGGCGATACGACATGAACAGCCACTCAGGGTCGGTTCGCCTGACGCTCATCAATCCCCCCGGCTTCGAAGTCACGGCGAACACGTTCAGCGGCTCCATCCGCTCCGATTTTCCGCTGACGATCGGCGGCGACAGCGATCGCCGCGGCGGCCGGCCGGAGATCACCAGTCGATCGATTCGTGCCACGTTCGGCGACGGCAGCGCAACGCTTACGCTGCGAACCTTCAGCGGAAACATCGTCATCGAGAAGAGATAGCGTTTCCACGACTGAGGCGTGCTGGCACCTCGCTTGCTCGGTTTACCGTGGACGTATAATTGATCGTTAAGCTCAGCCGCGAAGTGGAGGCCATGATGAAGCGAATGGTTCTTGTGGGCGCGATTGCCGCGGCGCTGGCCGCCAGCACGGCCTTCGCGCAGTCGTCGCGCGCCGCCGCGAACCTCGGCACCGTGCACATCGCCAAGAAGGTCATGGCGGATGGCAAGCCGCTCGCGCCCGGCACTTACCAGGTTCGCGCGACCGACGATGCGCCGAAGCCGGGGACAGGACAGGATCCGAACGGCGAAAAATACGTGGAGTTCCTCAGGGGCGGCAAAGTCGTGGCGCGCGAGGTGGCGACCATCGTCCCCGCGTCGGACATCAGCAAGATCGCGAAGAAAAATCCGCCGAAGGCCGGCACGTCGCGCACCGAACTGCTCAAGGGCGGCGACTATTATCGGGTGTGGATCAATAAGAGCGGCACGAACTACATCATCAACCTGCCGACTTCGTAGTCACACCGCCATCACATCGAACTGCTCGTGGTGGAGCTGGACGTCAGCCTTCACGGTGACGTCCTTTCCGATTGACTGCTTCAGATCCTTCAGCACCGCCGCTTCTTCTTCCTTCAGCGCGCGCGCGATGTCGGGGTTGACGCGCAGCACCAGGCGGTGGCCGTTCAGATCCGGACCGATCTTGCGTACTTCGCTCAGAATCTCGTAGCAGATCGTCGAGCTCGATTTGATGACGCCGCTGCCCGAGCAGTACGGACACGGCTCGGTGAGGACGCGCTCGAGGCTCTGCTTCACGCGTTTGCGCGTGATGATGATCAACCCGAAATCCGACACCTGCAGCGCCTTGGACGGCGACCGATCCTTTTTCAGCTCCTGCTCGACCGCCTGGAGGACTTTCTGGCGGTTCTTCTTCTCCTCCATGTCGATGAAGTCGAGCACGATGATGCCGCCCAGATCGCGCAGCCGGATCTGACGGACGATCTCCTTGACGGCCTCGAGGTTCGTCTTGACGATGGTGTCCTCGAGGCGGCCGGCCGACTTCTTGCCGACGTAGCGGCCCGTGTTCACGTCGATCGCGACGAGGGCCTCGGTCTGGTTGATGACGATCGATCCGCCGGACTTCAGCCACACCTTGCTCTTCAGCGCCTTGTCGATCTCGGCCTGCACCCCGTATTCGTCGAAGATCGGGTAGGCCTTCGAGTACAGCTTCACTTTCGGTCCGAGGCTCGGCATGATGCGCTCGACGAGCTCCATGACGCGCTGATACTCGACGGCGTTGTCGATGCGGATCGCCTGATACTCCTCGGTCAGCAAATCGCGCAGCAGCTTGCTGACCAGGCTCGCCTCGCGGTACACGACCGCGGGCGCGCGAGAGCTCTCGGTCTTCTGCCGCATTTCCGTCCAGATCTTGTGGAACGCCTCGAGGTCGCTGACGATGTCTTCTTTCGGCCGGCCGGAGGCCGCGGTGCGGATAATGACGCCGCCGGTGAAGCCGCGCTGCTCGCGGAACTCCCGCACGATGCCGCGCAGACGGCTGCGCTCGTCGCGCGACTCGATCTTGCGCGACACGCCGACGTGATCCACCGTCGGCATGAACACGAGGAATCGTCCCGCCATCGTCACGTGCGACGTGAGGCGCGCGCCCTTGGTGCCGAGCGGCTCCTTGACCACCTGGACGAGGATTTCCTGTCCCTCGCGCAGGAGCTCTTCGATTTTCTGTTGAGGCTTGTCGCCCCTCGGCTCCGCGCGGGGCGATGGTGACCCGGTCGAACCGTCGCGGTCTCGCTGGCCGTCGGCGCGGCTGTCGCCTTCGTCGGCTTCGAGCCTGTCGAACTCCTCGAGCGTGTCGATGACGTCGGCGACGTAGAGGAAGCCGTCGCGTTCGAGGCCGATGTCGATGAACGACGACTGCATGCCGGGGAGGACCTTCGAGACGCGGCCCTTGTAGACGTTGCCGACGACGCCGCGCTGCCGCTCGCGCTCGACGAAGACCTCGGCCACGAGGTCGTCCTCGAGGATGGCCACTATCGTCTCGTGGCCATTCGAGGAGACGATCATCTCCTTGTTCATTCACGACTCCTGTCACGCGTTCGGGATTCGGGATTGGGGATTCGGGATTTGCGAATCCCGAATCCCCAATCCCAAATCCCGCCGCGTGTCAGTTCGTGAATCTGCGCATTCGTACGTTCAGGATCAGCCCGAAGCCGGCGAGCGTCGCGATCATCGACGACCCGCCGTAACTCATGAGCGGAAGCGTGAGCCCTTTGACGGGCGCCAGTCCGGCCGACATGGTGATGTTGTAGACCACCTGGAAGGTGAAGCTGGCGAGCACGCCGAGCACGAGGTACGAGCCGAGGCGATCCTTGGCCAGGCGGGCCGCCTCCAGCGCGCGCAGAATCACGAACAAATACAGGCCGAGCGCCACCAGGACGCCGGCGAAACCCTGTTCCTCGGCCAGCACCGAGAAAATGAAATCGTTGTGGGCGACCGGGAGAAAACGCAGCTGACCCTGCGTCCCCTGCCGGAACCCCTTGCCTGAAAGCCCTCCCGATCCCACGGTGATGCGCGCCTGGATCTGCTGGTAGCCGGCGCCCTTCGCATCCTGCGACGGATCGAGGAATGTCGAGACTCGACTCTTCTGATAGTCCTTGAGCGCGAACTTCCACGCGACCGGCGCCGCGAGAAGCAGGCACAGAAACATGAGGCCGAGAATGCGCATGCGCATGCCGGCGAGATACGCCACCGCGAGGAACACCGGCATCAGCGTCACCGCCGTGCCGAGGTCGGGCTCCTTCGCGATGAGCAGGAGCGGGACGGCCGTCAACGCGCCGCCGATCGCGAGGTCGGTCCACGACGGCGCGCCGCGATTCTCGCCGTAGAACTTGGCGAGCACGAGCGCGACGGCGATCTTCGCGAACTCCGACGGCTGCAGGTTGAAGACCCGGAGCGGAATCCACCGGCGCGCCCCCATCTGCACCATGCCGAAGAACATGACGTAAAGAAGCAGCGCGCAGACGCCGATGTAAATCAGGTGCGACTTGTCGGTGAACGTCCGATAGTCGATCGACAGCATGAAGACGAGCGCGCCCATGCCGATGACGATGGCGTAGAGCTGCGTCGTGTACATGCGCGCCGTGCCCCGCGTCGGATCGAACGTCGTGCTGTAGATCATCAGCACGCCGAGCGAGCACAACGCGATGATCGCAATGATCAGCGGCCAGTCGATGTGGTAATACAGTCGGCGCTCGAACATGGACTATCTTTCGGTCGGCTCGACCGGCGGCGACTGCTTCTTGGCCATCGCATCGCTGAAGTCGAACCGCAGCGATTCCTTCGTGGGCGGCGGCGGCAGCGGACGGCCGTCCTGCTTGGCGAAGAACGTGTCGAGGATGTGGTGCGCGACGCGCGCCGCGTTCGGGCCGTGGATGCCGTGCTCCAGGAACACGACGCCGGCCACGGTCGGATGATCGCGCGGCGCGAAGAACACGAACCAGCCGTTGTCGCGCAGGTCCTTGCTCGTCCGCGCGGCGGCGCGTCCAGCGTTCGAGATCACCTGCGCCGACCCGGTCTTGCCCGAAACATCCTTGCCGGCGATTCTGGCCGTCGCGCCGGTGCCAGCGCTGTTCACCACCATCCAGAGTCCGTCGCGGATCGCCTGCAGCTTTTCCGGATTGATCTCAACCTTCGATTGCGGCGCCGGCCCCGGCACCGGCTTCCAGCCGGTGCCATCGTCGACGGCTTTGAGCAGGTGCGGCGTGACGCGCGTGCCGCCGTTGGCGAGCGTCGCCATGTACACGGCCATCGACACCGGCGTCACCGACACCTGGCCCTGGCCGATGCCGACCGAAATCGTTTCGCCGGCGTACCACTTCTCGTGGCGCACGCGCATCTTCCATTCGGTGGAAGGCACGAGCCCCTGATTCTCGTTCGGCAGATCGATTCCGCTCTTCACGCCGAGGCCGAGCGCCGTCGCCCACTTGTTGATCTTGTCGACGCCCACCATGTTGGCGACGGTATAGAAATAGACGTCGCACGACTGCTCGATCGCGTGACGCAGATCGATCGAGCCGTGGCCGCCCTTCTTCCAACACTTGAAGGGACGCCCGTAAAAGGTCGCCGCGCCGGCGCAGTGCGCGTGGAAGTCGGGGGTGATGATCCCCTCTTCGAGACCGGCGAGCGCCACGGCCATCTTGAACGTCGACCCCGGTGAATAGCGACCTTGTATCGCGCGATCGTTGAGCGGTCGATCCTCGTCGATGTTGAGCGACGCCCACGTTGCGCGATCAATGCCCGCCGCAAACGCATTCGGATCGTACGCGGGCCGGCTGGCGAACGCGAGGATGCCGCCGGTGTTGGGATCGAGGACGATCGCCGCGCCGGCGTTCGTCAGGCCGGCCGCTTCGGTCGCGTCGAAGGCGTCTTCGACTGCCTTTTGGAGGTCGTAATCGATCGTCAGCTGCAGCCGCTTTCCTTCGGTCGGCGGATCTTCCTCGAGCGTCCGAATCTCGCGCCCGACGCTGTTGACGACGACGCGCTTGGCGCCGTCCTCGCCCATCAGCATCGCGTTGTAGACCTTCTCGATCCCGGACTGGCCGACGATGTCGCCGCTCTTCAGCCCTTCTTCGCCGGCGGCGACCTGCGCGTCGTTCACTTCGCCGACGTATCCGAACGCGTGCGCCGCCATCGTCTCGGGATACTGGCGCGTCGGCACCTCTTCGACGACGACGTCGGGCAGCTCGAAGTCGAGCCGCCGCGCCTTGACGGCGGACACCTGCGCGAGCGTCGCGTCCTGCACGATCGTGATCGGCCGGTAGGTCGGCTCGCGGCGATGACGCTCGACGATCGTGCGCACCCCGGGCTCGTCCATGCCGAGGACGCCGGCGAGGAGACGGATCGTGCGGTTCAGGTCTTTCGTGTGCTCGCGCACGATCGAAATGCTGTAGGAGTGGCGGTTCTCGACGAGCACCTTGCCTTCGCGGTCGAAGACGATGCCGCGCGGCGCGCGCAGCGCGAGCGTCCGCTGATGGTTGTTCTCCGCCATCTCTTCGAACTGCGCGTGCTCGACGACCTGCAGCACCCAGAAGCTGACCGCGAGAATCGAGAAGATGACCGTGATGACGTACTGCAGAATGGAGAGGCGCATGCCGATGCCGCGCCGTTCTATGGTCATAGAATCACTCTACCGCCGCAGCCGCGTTCGTGCCGCGCGGCGCCGCTCAACGGCTCCAGGTAAAAGCTCGACCAGCTGAAACGCCACGACGCCGACCACCGCGTTCCCCGTCGCCTGACCGGCGACCGCCGCAACGGGCGTACCAAAGTGCCGCAAATCGAGCAGCACGTAAAGCCCGATGTAAATGATGGCGTGGAGCACCGTCGCGCCAAAAAACACCACAAAACGGGGAAGCGGCTGCGTCACGATGAACTGCGTGCCGATGATGCCCGCCAGGAATCCCACCACGGTCTTGGACAGGCCCCCGATGCCGACCACGCCGGTCGTCAGCGCGTCCTGCACCAGCCCCGCAAACGTCCCGGTCAGCAGCCCTGTCACCGGTCCCGACGTCAGCGCCACGTAGACGACGGCGACGAGCACGAGATCGACGGCGACGAGGCCGCGAATCACGAAGCGAGCCAGCGTGGTTTGCAGCGCGACAGCCAGCGCGACCGCCAGGAAGACCCCGGCGGCCCTCACTCGCGTCCCCCGCCGGCCTCGCCCGGCGCCTCACGCGCCGGCGTCGGCGTCACGACGACGAGCACTTCCTCCAGGCTCGCGAAGTCGACGGCCGGTTTCACCGTGATGGTGCGGTACGACGGCCCGTTCTTCTCGACGGTGTCGACGCGTCCGATGATGAATCCCTTCGGATAGATTCCCTCGATGCCGGACGTGACGACGATGTCGCCGACGACAATATCGGAGGCCTCGGAGACGTTTTCCATCCGCAGCCGATCCTCGCCGCTGCCGACGACGACGCCCTGCGCGCGCGAGCGCTCGATGATGGCGCCCGCCGCCGCGTTGCGATCGATCAGCAGCTGCACCTTCGCCGCCCGCGCGCTCGGCATGACGATGCGCCCGACGACGCCGGCCGGCGCGATCACCGCCATGTCGGGGCGCAGCCCGTCGCGCGTCCCCTTGTCGATCGTCAGCGTGCGGAAATCGGGCGTCGCGGCCGCGCCGATGATCTCCGCTGCCGCCATGCGCAGATCGGATCGGTCGCGCATCTCGAGCAGCTGCTCGAGCCCGCGCGACCGATCGGCGAGCGCGCGCTGCGCCTGCAGCGCAACCTGCGCGTCGGCGAGCTGCCGTTTCAGGCTGTCGTTCTCCGATTTGAGTCCGCGCAGGCCGACGTAGCCATTCCACACCCGCCGCACGCCCATGATGCCGCTCGATACGCCGCGCTGCACCTCGGCGAAGATTCCGAACGTGACGGCCTCGAGGACCGGCACGCCGGTGCGCGAGTTCACCTGGGCCGAGATCAGCAGGATGTGGCCGAAGATGACGGCGAGGAACAGGTAACCCGAGCGTTGGCGGATATCGAGGACAGCCATAGGTGCCGCTCGCCTGAAAGGCTCGCGCTACAGGTGCGGGTGGCGCCTGCATTTGTCGCGAGCGCCGCGTCTGTAGGGCGAGGCTTTCAGCCGAGCCTAATCGATCGAAATCTTTCTCAATAGATTGAAATCCGACAGCATCTTCGGCCCGGCGCTAGTCAATGGAAATCTTCCTCAGCAAGTTGAAGTCGGACAGCATTTTCCCTGCACCGAGCACCACCGACGACAGCGGATCCTCGGCCATCGCGAGCGGCAGCCCCGTCTCTTCGCGCAGCCGTTTGTCGAGGTTCTTCAACATCGAGCCGCCGCCGGTCAGCACGATACCGCGGTCGACGATGTCGGCCGAGAGCTCCGGCGGCGTACGCTCGAGCGCGACGCGCACGGCGTCGACGATGACGTTCACCGTTTCCGCAAGCGCCTCGCGGATCTCTTCGTCGGTGATCGTGATCGTCTTCGGCACGCCTTCGATCAGGTGGCGTCCTTTGATCTCCATTGTCATCCGCTCGTCGAGTGGAAAGGCGGATCCGACCTCGATCTTGATCTGCTCGGCCGTGCGCTCGCCGATGAGCAGGTTGTACTGTTTCTTGATGTATTGAATGATGGCTTCGTCCATCTCGTTGCCGGCGACGCGCACGGCTTTGCTGTACACAATGCCGGCGAGCGAGATGACGGCGATGTCGGTTGTGCCGCCGCCGATGTCGACGATCATGTTGCCCGACGGCTCGGTGATCGGCATCCCCGCGCCGATGGCCGCGGCCATCGCTTCCTCGACGAGGTGAACCTCGCTGGCCTTCGCGCGGTACGCGCTGTCCTTGACCGCGCGCTTCTCGACCTGCGTGATCTCGGACGGCACGCCGATGACGATGCGCGGCCGGACCCAGACGTTGCGGTTGTGCGCCTTCTTGATGAAGTAGGTCAGCATCTTCTCGGTGACCTCGAAGTCCGCGATGACCCCGTCCTTCATAGGCTTGATCGCCACGATATTGCCCGGGGTGCGGCCGAGCATGTCCTTCGCGTCCTTCCCCACCGCCTCGACCCGGCCGTTCACCTTGTTGATCGCAACGATCGACGGCTCGTTCACCACGATGCCTTTCCCGCGCGCGTAGACGCAGGTGTTGGCCGTGCCGAGATCGATGGCCAGATCACTCGAGAACAGCGAAAGCATCGAACGAAGGCTCAATCGGAAACTCCTTGGTCGCTCGGCCGTCGGTGCGGGTCATGGTCAGGCTGTGCAGTTCCGCGCACGAAGAAGGGTCAATGACCAGTGACTATTGATTAAATATCGGCAGGAGCAGGGGCGGCCTGAATACCGTTTTTGCCGGAATCCTTCACGGCATACATCGCCTTGTCGGCGGCCTGGACGAGCTCTTCGGCCGAAGCGGCCACATCGGGCAGCGTCGCGACGCCGACCGACGCGGTCAGATGGACGTCGAGGGCATCCTCGGCGAGGAACACGTGGGCCGCAATGCGCTCGCGGATGCGTTCTCCGACGGCGAACGCGCCTTCGCTGCCCGTATCGGGGAGGACCAGCGCGAACTCGTCGCCGCCGAACCGCGCCACGACGTCGGTTTCGCGCGCGCTTCCACGTATCACCGCCGCCGCCTCGACCAGCGCGCGGCTGCCGAACAGATGCCCGTGCGTATCGTTGATGGCCTTGAAGCCGTCGAGATCGATGAACAACAGCGACAGGGGGCGCCCGCTGCGCGACGCCCGCTTGGTTTCACGGCGCAGGACCTGGTTGAGATACCGCGAGTTGTAGAGATGCGTCAGATCGTCGGTCACCGACAGCGCCTCGGCGCGTTTGAGCTGCAGGGCGTTGTCGAGCGCCACCGAGGCCGGTTCGAGCAGCAGGCGAACGGCGCGGAGCATCGGCGCCGACAGCCGCGGCTCGCGCGCCGACGCGACGCGATCGATCCCGATGATCGCCCCGACGCGGCGGCCGCGGGAGCTCAGAGGAAACGCGAGCACGGTCCCCATCAGCGGATTCTGCAGGCGCGCGTCTTCGCGCAGATCGGCCGTCGCGAACTCCTGGCCGTTCTTCATCACCCATTTCGCGATCGCCTGCACCGCCGGTCCCATCTCGGGCAGCAACCCGCGATCGGCGAGCACCGACAGCTCGCCCGACTGATCGGCCGACACGATCGCCCAGCAGGGCGCCGGAATCCACGTGGCGGCGCGATCGATGACGTTGTCGGCAATCTTTGCCGGTTCGAGCGTGGCGTTGACCGCCCGCACGATGTCGACCACCGCCTCGCGGCGCTCGACGCGGCTGCGCAACGCGCGTTGAAACACCCGCAGCTTCGTCGCCAGGTCGAGGCCCGGCGTCGTCAGCGAGATTTCGCTCGCGCGTCGCAATTTCGATCCGCTTTTGCCGGCGGGGCCGACGGCCTGAAAGAGGGCGACCGGCACGCGTGTCGCACGACTGGCTGGAGACATGCGCTCAGTATTTCGATACTCTGCAAATATAACACGGCGCGCCGGTAACTGCTTGCCACACCGTAAGTTCATGGCGTACCATGGATGTTTCCGCCGCCCTCGGCTGTCAGCGTCCTGCTATGAGCTCACAGTCCGAGCTCAGCCCAGTCGATGATGTTCAAGCTGAAACCAGGAAGCTGATAGCTGATAGCTGATAGCTGATAGCTGATAGCTGATAGCTGAAAGCTGGAAGAGTGCAGTCATGACAATGCTCGATCGGATGCGCCGGCATATGAGTTGGCTCAAGTGGAGCCTCGGTCTCGTCTGCCTGGCGTTCATCATCTTCTACATTCCCGACTTTCTGCGTGGCAGCGGCGCCGACGCCGCGTCCGGCGAGACCATCGCGAAAGTCGCAGGCCAGGAGATCACGACCGGCGAGTTCCGCCGGACGTATCAGGCTCAACTGCAGGCGTACCGATCCGCGTACGGATCGAACATGAGCGAGCAGCTCCTGAAGCAGCTCGGGATCGAACAGCAGATCCTCTCGCAGATGGTCGACGAGCGCGCGGCGCTGGCCGAAGCCGATCGCCTCAAGATCGACGTGAGCGACGAGGAAGTCCGGCAGCGCATCCTGTCGATGCCGGCGTTTCAGGAGAACGGCACGTTCATCGGCGACGCGCGCTATCAGCAGCTGCTGCGGATGCAGCGGCCGCCGATGGCGCCGTCGGAATTCGAGGACAGCGTGCGCCGCAGCCTGAAGGTCGAGAAGCTCCGCGGTTCGCTGACCGACTGGCTGTCGGTCACCGACAAGGAGCTCGAGCAGGAATACCGGCGCCGGAACGACAAGGTGAAGCTCGCCATCGTGAGCTTCACGGCCGACACGTTCCGCAATCAGGTGAGCGCGAGCGATTCGGACGTCGCTGCCTACTTCGAGTCGCACAAGGACGATTTCAAGATTCCCGAGAAGCGCAAGATTCGGTATCTCCTCGTCGACATCGATGCGATGCGCGCCAAGATCAACCTGCCGCAGAGCGAAGTCGAGCGCGCCTACAACAACAACATGGAGCAGTACACGACGCCTGAACAGGTGCGCGCGAGCCACATCCTGCTCAAGACCGAGGGCAAGGACGACGCGGCCGTGAAGGCGAAGGCCGAGGACGTATTGAAGCAGGCGCGCGGCGGCGCCGATTTCGCCGAGCTCGCGAAGAAGTATTCGGAGGACGAAGGCAGCGCGAAAAACGGCGGCGACCTCGATTATTTCGGCCGCGGCCGCATGGTGCCCGAATTCGACCAGACCGTGTTCGCGATGCAGCCGGGACAGATCAGCGATCTGGTCAAGACGCAGTACGGCTACCACATCATCAAGCTCGTCGACAAGAAAACGGCAACGACGCGATCGCTGCAGGAAGTGCGGCAGCAGATCGTCGATCAGCTCTCGTACGAGCGCGCGCAGGCGCAGGCGGCCGACCTGTCGCAGACCATCGAGAAGCAGATCAGCAAACCCGCCGACCTCGATCGCGTCGCGAAGGCGCAGGGCATCGTCATCCAGGAGTCGGGCTTCTTCGCGCGCGACGAACCGATTCTCGGCCTCGGGCCGGCGCCGGAGGTCGCGAACAAGGTATTCGAGATGAAGCAGGGTGAAGTGTCCGGCGCGCTGCGTGCGTCGCGCGGCTTCGTGTTCGAGACGCTCGTCGCGCGGCAGGATCCCTACACTCCAAAGCTGGAGGAAGTGAAAGATCGCGTCCGCGATGTCGTCGTCAAAGAGAAAGCGCGAGATGTGAGCAAGCAGAAGGCCGCCGAGATTGCCGCGAAGCTGAAGGCCTCGCCCGATTTCGAGAAGACCGCGAAGGCCTCCGGCGTCGAGGCGAAGATGACCGAGCTGATCTCACGAGATTCGCCGATCCCCGATCTGGGCACTGCGCCCGCCGTCGAAGAACAGGCGTTCTCGATGACCGTCGGCGCGGTCAGCGACCCGATTCCCACCGACAACGGCACCGCCGTCGTCAAGGTGCTCGAGAAGAAGGAAGTCACGCCGGACGAATGGAAGAATGCGAAGGAGCGCTTCCGCGAGGAGCTGCTCACCGACCGCCGCAACCGCTTCTTCAGCGCTTACATGGTGAAGGCGAAGCAGCGGATGAAGATCGATGTAAACCGGGAGACGCTGCAGAAGGCGATCGGATGATGAACGTCATCTGACAAACGTGAACGGCATCAACGCCAGCGGTTCGCCGCGCCGGAACAGCGCCAGCGGGCCGCGCATCGTCCTCAGTACCTCCAGCTCCCCCCGTGACAGGTTCGCGTTCAGCCAGGCGCCGACCGTCGCCGACTCGCTCGATCCGCTCAACTGATCCGACACCAGCTCGTAAAAGCTCTTGCGCGGCGGGTAGATGACCAGCTCCACGTCGTTTTCCGAAGGAATCTTCGCGCGCTGTTTCGCGATGGCGATCGCGCGATCGAGGCCACCGAGCTCGTCGACCAGGTGGTTCTGCTTCGCCTGGCGTCCCGTCCACACGCGTCCCTGGGCCAGTGCGTCGATCTGCTCCGGCGTGCTGTGCCGCGAGTCGGCGGCCTTCTCGACGAACTGATCGTAGAAGGCCTGCAGCTGCTCCTGCAGCTTCTTCAGCTCCTCGGGATTGAACGGCCGCGCCGGCGAGTTGATTTCGGCGTTCCTGCCGATGCTCGTCGACTCGATGCGCGCGCCGAGCTTGTCGTACACCCCGCCGGTCACGATTTTCCCGCCGAAGATGCCAATCGATCCGGTGAGCGTCGACGGCTGCGCGACGATGACCTGTGCCGGCATCGCGATGTAATAGCCGCCTGACGCCGCCAGATCCGACATCGACGCCACCAGCGGACGATCCGCGCGCTCGTTCTTCGCAATCGTCAGCTCGCGCCAGATCGCGTCCGACGCCGTCGCCGATCCGCCGGGGCTGTCGATGCGAAGGACGATGGCCCGCACCGAGCTGTCGCGCCGGGCCTGACGGATGTACTCGATGAGCGTGTCCGAGCCGACGACGGCGCCGTTGAGCGGATCGAATCCGCTTCGGCCGCCGGTGATGGCGCCCGCGGCGTAAATGACCGCGATTCGGGGGCCTCGATTGAGTCCGACCGACGAGAGGCTGATCCGTGTGTAATCGTCGCTGTCGATCTGACGCCGTTGCTCGCCGGCGCGCAGTTTCTCGTCGACCTGATCCTCGTACGCCACATCGTCGATGAGTCCGGCGCGCAGCGCGTCCTCCGGCAGAAACGGACCGTCGTCGAACAGCTGCTGGACGTCGGCTTCGTTCTTCTTCCGGCCGTCGGCGATGCCGCGCACGATCTGCTCGTAGAGATCGCGGTTCAGCGACTGGTCCATCTCCTTGTGCGCCGGGGTGTACCCCTTTTCAGTGAAGGTGTTGACGGCCGTCTTGTAGTCGCCGATGTGGTGGAGGTCGGGGTACGCGCCGATCTTGTCGAGCGTGCCGCGCAGGAACAGCTCGTAAGTGGCCACGCCGGTGAGGTTGAGCGGCGATGCCGGCATCAGATAGATCTTGTCCGCCGCCGTCGCGAGGTAGTACTCGCGATCGCCGCCGTATTCCAGGTACGCGTAAACCGGCTTCCCCGACTTCTTGAACTCGATCACCGCGTCGCGAATCTCCTGCACCTTGCCCCAGAACGGCGACTCGAATCCCGTCGGCTTGAGCATCACCGCGCGCACGCGCCCGTCGGCCTTCGCTTTCCGCAGGTTGTCGACGACCGACCGCACCGTCGGCGTCCTGACGCCGCGCAGGTAGCCGACGACGTCGGCCGGGACGACCTCGCTCAGATCGCCGCCGACGCGCAGCACGAGCGTCGCGTTCGACGGCACCGCCGGCTCGCGGCCGAACATGAAGTACAGGATCGCGAAGCCGACGATCGAGACGAAGAACGCGATTCCGAGCAGCGTGAAGAGGATGGCAAAACCGCGGCGAGCCATGTGCAACCTCGTTCGAATCGCTCGGCTGAAAGCCTCGCGCTACCAGCTTCCGTAGGGCGCGCCATCACCTTCCACGATCGTAGGGCGAGCCTTTCAGGCGAGCCTCCATGGTCGTAGGGCGAGCCTTTCAGGCGAGCCTCCATGGTCGTAGGGCGAACCTTTCAGGCGAGCCTCCATGGTCGTAGGGCGAACCTTTCAGGCGAGCCTCCATGGTCGTAGGGCGAGCCTTTCAGGCGAGCCGACCCTCCGAGTATAGTCCGACCGTACGGACACGCTGATTCGCGACGTCGGCTACGGGCTGACGATGATGCGGCGCAACAAGGGATTCGCCGCGGCTGGGCTCCTGACGCTCGCGCTCGGCATCGGCGCGACCACCGCGATGTCCTCGGTCGTGTACGGCGTCCTGCTCAGGCCGCTGCCCTATCCGAACGCCGATCGACTGGTGCGTCTGTCCGAAGAACACGCGTCTATGCGGCCCGCCCTGCTGGTGCTCGCAGCCGGCGTCGTCTGCGTGCTGTTGATCGCGTGCGCAAACGTCGCGAACCTGTTTCTCTCGCGGGGATTGCGCGGCAGCGCGAGCTCACCGTGCGCGCGGCGATCGGCGCGAGCCGCGCACGGCTCGCGCGGCAGCTTTTGACCGAGACTCTCGGCTCGTGGGTGGCGAGGGGCTCGGCCTGACCCTGATCGGCCTCGCGATCGGGTTGGCCGCGGCGGCGGCAGCGACGCGGCTGATGCAGAGCGCGCTGTTCGGCGTGACGCCGCTCGATCCGATATCGTTCGCGGCCGCTCCGATCGTGCTCGTGTTCGTCGCGACGATCGCGTGTCTGCTGCCGGCCGCGCGGGCCGCCGCCGTCCATCTATCCGAAGCGTTGCGGTGCGAATGACAGTTACTACGCTTTAGGACTATTCGAAACCGGAGATCATCTTTGCCGATTCTTATAGGCGGCGATCGCCTCGCGAAGAATTCTCAGCCCATCGTCGGGACCGAGCGGTTCGTCGACGACGACTTCTTTCCCTTCGAGCACCTTGTAGTCCTGGAAGAAGCGGCGCATCTCGCGGATGACGTGCTTCGGCAGCTCGCGGAAATCGCGGTAATCGGCGAACGCCGGATCGCCGATCGCGACGGCGAGCAGCTTGTCGTCAATCCCCTTTTCATCGCGCATCTGCATGACCCCGATCGCGCGCACGTCGACGACCGTCAACGGCAGGACCGCCTCCTGGCCGAACACGAGCACGTCGAGCGGATCGCCGTCGTCGCAATACGTGCGCGGCACGAAGCCGTAGTTCGCCGGGTACACGACGGCGCTGTACAGCACACGATCGAGCCGCAGCAGCCCCGACACCTTGTCGAGTTCGTACTTGTTCTTGCTCCCCATCGGAACTTCGACAATGGCGGGAAACCATTGCGCGACAGATGCCTCGTCGATCGGATAGTCGTGCCAGGGATGCATCGCGCTAGTTTATGTCTCGTTAAGTTTCTTCAGTGGCGTACGGCTTCAGCCGGACTCCCATCGCGGTGAGTCGTCCACTAATCGGTTGAAGCCGGACGTACAAGTGAACGTATAAGTGCGCTCAAATACGCGCGCGGCGGCATACGCATTGCACGCACGTCGTCGCCATGATCAGTCGACGTGTCGTTTTTGCATCTCTCTTGTGCTTGTTCGCTCAAGGCGTGTTCGCGCAGCCGCCCGCGCCCAAAGAGCCGCCGCCGCTCTGGGATGTGCAGGTCGGCGCATCGTTCGTCGGCACCAGCGGCAACTCCGAGCAGACGTCCACCGGCGCCGACTTCGCCGCGCACCGCCGCGGCCTCGTCTGGAAGATCGATTCGACCGCCCAGGCCGTCCGCACCACCGATCACGACGCGAAGACCGCCGAACGCTACCTCGGCATGATCCGCGGTCAGCGCAAGCTGACGACGCTTCTCGGCGTGTCGGCCGGCGAGCGGCTGGAGCGCGATCGCTTTTCGGGCGTCGACCTGCGCTCGATTCTAGACGCAGGCTTGAGCTGGGCGCTCGTGCGGCGCACTGATTGGACGCTCGACGGCGTCACCGGCATCGGCTGGAACCATGAATCGCGAACCGTCGGGCCGGACATCAACGATCCTGTCGGCATTCTGCAGCTGCTCAGCCGGATACCGTTCGGCGGCGCCGGCGACACGACGCAGCGCGTCACGTTCTATCCGGATTTCAAGAACTCGTCGGCGTACCGGCAGGAAGTGGAGCTCACGGCACAGGCGGCGATGAACGCACGTCTGGCTTTGAAGCTCGCGTACCTTCTGCGCTTCTCGAACGAGCCGGTCCCGGGATTCAAGAAGACCGACAACACCACGACAGCCTCGGTCGTGCTCCGCTGGAAGGCGACGACGCCCGCGCCGGCTCCGTAGCGATTAGATTCGCCACCGACCGGCGGAATGCTGCGCGTCGACGAACTGCGATGCGGCGCTTGCTCCGCACATGCCGATCGCGACAACGACTGGACCCATCGGCGGAGCCGGTCGCGAACGTGCACGTAGTTCCGAGCAGGACGAACGTTCCGGTCCACGGCGCGCTGAAGCGTTCCGGCGGACGACCGTGCCCGCGCCGAAGATCGACGCGGTCGACGCGATCGCGAACCGGCACGTTTCAGTTCGCGTCGGAAAAATCACTGGCGCTTAACGCGATGGGCGCGCAGCATGTCGCCGGCATGCAGCAGCGTGCGCAGTCGGGCTGAGGTCGCCAGCGCGGCGGGTCTGCGATATACTGAACGTTCCTGCGTACGAAGATCTTCACCAACCTTCGCTCACGCTTCAACTGCATGTGAGCTTCGGTTGGCAAGCCCACTGCGGAAGTGGCGGAACGGCAGACGCGCTAGCCTCAGGAGCTAGTTGGAGCAATCCAGTCGGGGTTCAAATCCCCGCTTCCGCACCAACGATTTCAAACCGTAACGACGGGCCTTTCTCGCGAGTTTCGCCCGTCGCATTGTCAGACTGCCGGCACCACTGCACTACTTGGCTGCTCGACTCGTGTTCGACTTGTTCGGTCGACGCGACCCGTGCGGGCAGGGGAGCCGTTACGGCGCTAGGAGTCCGTCCGAGTAATCGCCGTGATAGTTACAGTGCTTCGTGCTGCGCGCCCACGACGTCTCTCTTCGCCATGGGCGATGGCCGCTGGAGTGTGGCGCGTGCCCAAGCTCGCCACCCGCTGCCGCCTGGGCCTGAGACGCAGAGCCGATACAGCTTGAGGATGTTGTGCGTCGTGCACACCAACGACCACTCACTTTGGACCTTCTCGAATCCGCGCAACAAGAATTGACGAAACCCCCGTGCGTGCTTGATCTGACCAAGGACCGGTTCCACGATCCCTTTGCGCGCCGCATACACCGCTGCGCCGCGCTTGGTGCGCAGCTTACGAGCCACCCGATCGACGATCGTGGCGCTCTTCGGCAGCGGTCCACGCGGACAAGGTCCCAGCCGTTCGCCATGCCTCTGCTTCCGCGTCGACACGTAGGCATCGATGCCAGTGGCGGCGATGGCGGTCAGACTCTCGTCCGAGCAATAGCCCGCATCAGCCAGTACCTGCGACGGCGTGTCCCCCGACTGTTGCTCGATCGTGGTGATCATCGGCATCAGCTGTTTCTTGTCATTGGTCTCCTGTGTCACGGCTTGGCCGACGATCAGTTGCAGCTCGTCGACCGCCACTTGCACGTTGTACCCCTGGACGAATCCGTCAGGCCCCTTCATGATCCGCGACTCGGGATCGGTGAAGTTGTATTGCGCCTTCGGATCCGGCTTGGCCGACTCGTCGGGTTTGCCCGCGGCGGCAGCCTCGTCTTTCGCGCGGGCCTCCAGGGCCCGTTTGGCTTCGCGAATCCGTTTCAACCGACTCTCGCGACGTTGCAGTTCCGCCGGCAGCTCGTCACCGCGTCGATCGCGTCCGTACGCCGCGTCCTCGGCCGCATCCGCCGCCTCCGCCTGGGCGAGCAGATCCTTCACTTCCTCGCGCAGCTGCCGTTGTTTCTCGCGCATGCGTCCGTAACTCATCGCCTTGTGCTTCGACGCGTTCGCTTTGATCTTGCTCCCGTCGAGCGCCACCCGGCCCACCCGTGGTGCGCCCAGTTCCCGCGCCAAGTGCAGCACCTGCTCGAAGAAGCCGCGCAAGGCGGCCAAAATGCGTCTTCCGAAAATCGGCGATCGTCCGAAAGTCTGGTGCATTGCCGGCGGCCAGGACGCGGAACGCCACGTCTTCGACCAGCCGTCGCTGAATCTTCCGGGACGAAAAGACGCCGACGCAGTAGGCGTACACCAACACCTTCGTCAGCATCACGGGGTGATACGGCGGGTAACCGCGTTCCTCGTCTTCATACACCTTTGTGATCGCCGACAGGTCCAATTGATCGATCAGGTCGCTCACGAAGAACGCCAGGTGATCCTCCGGCAGCCACTCGTGCAGGCTCGGCGGCAGCAGCAGATCCTGCTCGGGCACATACGGACGATAGGTCTTGGCCATCGCCCGCAGTGTAGTACAACCCTCATTCGGCGCGCAGTCTGAGAATGATCATCTCAGAGGCGATTACTCGGACACGCTCCTAGGCCGGCGATCAACGCGTCGAAAGCGTCGTCGCTATCCTCACACGCAGCTGTGTATTTTGCATCCATCGACAGCCACCGGCCAGTCTGCTCGAACACCGTGTTCATCAGGCTGCATCGGGCCGCCCTGTTCTTCTTGCGCTTATACCCCAGCGCGTTGAAGCCCCACATCCTGAGGGCCGCTGCCGGGTAAACCTCCACCACCTTGCCGGACCCATCTCGCGCGACGGGGTGCCCGCTTGCGGCTAACCGCGAGAACAGCGCCGCCGCGCGCATCGCCGGAATCGCGATCCGGTCAGACGATACGCTGAGCGGCCACGCGCCAGTGATTTTGTGGACGAAGCGGTCTGTCTCTCTGAACTGCAACTGCTTCGGCGCTGCGGACGGTTGCGGTACCGCTGCAGGCCAAATTACAGAAGCGCTGTACTCCGCTACGGCACGGACGAAATCTTCCGGCCATCCGAACGGCACATCGATGCCGGCCCTGTCGACCTCTGCGATGGCCTCCACGAGCGCGTCATCGTCAGCGCGCGATTCTAGGCGTACTACTTCCGCTCGGCCCGCGTCCCATTCGATCCAGCAGACAGCGGTCCGCTTTGCAGCCGACGCGAGATCGACGCCGAGCGTGACCACGAGTCGACGATACGCATAGTGTGCAGGGCATTTCAACAACAATCACACTCATCGTGTGTAGACCCGATGACATGCTGGCCGAATTCTATGGCGCGTGGCGCGGGAGGATTTCCGGGTAGCGTTCGGTCGGCGGGTGCGCGAGCTGCGGGATCAGCTGCAGCTGTCGCAGGAACAGTTGGCCGAGCGCGCGGGCTTGCACCGCAACTACGTCGGCGGGATCGAACGCGGTGAGCGCAACGTTGCGATTATCAACGTCGTGAAACTGGCCGCCGGCCTGGACACGAGTGTCGCCGAATTGTTCAAGCCCTTCGACCGCGTACCGAAACGCCGCTCGCGAACGGCTTAGCGGTCCACCGCCCGAAATCCAGCTTCAATCAACTCCGATCTGATGTCGGCCAGGTGTTGACACGCGAGCGCAATCGCGAGGTCTAGCGACGGCGGGTACAGGTCCATTTGATAGTAGATGAGACTGGCCAGCGTGGCGAGGACATCGATGTCTGGTGCAGCCGTTGCCCGATCCTGCTGGAGGCGCGCAACCAATGCTGCATGAAGGGGGTCGAGCACTTGTTTGCGAAATAAATCACACCGCGGGGTTCGCACGCAATTCCCATCCACGTGCCTGTCGAAGAGTGCAGGGAAGTTGACGTTTACGTTGAACCGAACGTGACCGGGCCGTCATAAGACGGCGAGCCGATGATCCTCGAAGTCACGTCGCGCTGCCAGGCCGCGATGAAAAGCCGGCGAGGATTAGTCGGTCAAGGCGCAGAAGGCGCAGCTCAAAGGACATTGGGTCGAGGTGACCGGCTGGCCGATGCTTGACGACGAACACCCTGGGAACGCAGAGAACTCCACCGCGATCGTAGAGCACAAAGTGGGCACCGATCCGGATATCTGGCGCCGTACCTGCTGGGTTCACCCCGTCACGGCGATACGCGCGACTGACTGAACCGTCTCGGCCAAATTCTCAACGCCCGCAATTGGGAGCACACCCGGCGGAGCCGTCGCCGCCCCGTACACGTAACTGCACATTGCCACAATTGGCGCGGTTCGTGCTCAAGACGACTTTGTGACGCCGGTTCAGTCCGTGCTCGTGGTGGACGACGACTTTGCCGTGAGGGACACGTTCAAGCGGATGCTGACGCTTGAAGGCTTCGCCGTGCGTACCGCCGCCGATGCCCAAGGGGGCTTGGCCCAGGCGATCGCGCACCGCGTCGACGCGATCGTTCTTGATCTCCGGATGCCGCTGGTCGACGGCCTCGGATTCCTGCACCAGCTCCGGGAGCACGCCACATCGAGGGAGATTCCAGTTGCCATCGTCACGGGTGATTACCTGATCGACGACGCCACGATCGAGACCGCGCAGGCACTCGGGGCTGTCGTGAAGTTCAAGCCAGTTTGGTTGGATGATTTGTTGGACATCGTCCGCCAGCTCGTGCAGCCTGTTGCGGCATAGTCTTTTCACCGACCAGCGAACCCGATCACCCCAACGCGCACTGCGCAAGGCTGCGCGCCTGATTCCACCTTTGTCACGGCATGGCTTAATTCAGAACACGCGTCGATCGCGCACCGCGTGAACGGGACGACGGGATTTCCTTTTCGTGCGGAATCGAATTTGTAGAGACGGGGTGCATGAGCGTACGCCCAGCCGTTCACAACTGCCGAAAGTGCGGAAGCCCTCGGACGCGGCGCTTCGGTCCGCCGCCGGCGCTCTATTTCAGATGCGACGCGTGCGAGTTTGTGTTTCCTGTGCGCGACGAAGGCGTGAAACGCCCGCATGCCACACCAGCGTTGAACGCGGCTTCTACCTGTCAGAAATGCGGAAGTTCACGACTGGAAGCCGTCGGGCGGTCGACAGATCCTCCGCTCGTTCACACGCGGTGCGGCGCCTGCGGACACGTTTCGTCGAGCCCGTTGAACCGCTAACGACGGGCCGATTCCTGCGCGACGAGCGCCGCTTGATACGACGGCTCGATTCAGAGACTCGACCCCGATCGGGCCTGACCATCCGTTCGATTTCACTTCGCGCTCGAGTTCGGCTTGACGCCGAGCGAGATCTGCAGCATCCCTGAAGCGCTCAAGACGTTCGCTGCCGTCCGGCGTCACGATGCAGAAGTTCGAAGGTGCCGTCGGGCGCTTGGCGCGACTCGCAACTGAGGAACTCGCCTTTCCGCTCGAACCACCAGAACATCGTCCGACTATCGAACCGACCGGACGGCGATCGCGCGCTGGACAGTTGTGATCAAGCGATCCGCCGGACACGGCTTCTTGAGAATCGCGTCGAGAACGGATCGCAATTCCGCGGCGCGGTCGTACGCGACGTCGTCGCCGGTCAGCACGATCAGCGGGATCGCCGCAGTCTCTGGATGCTCACGCAGCCGCTGACACAATGCCAAGCCGTCCGCGTCCGGCAGCAACACGTCGACGATGATCGCGTCCGGCCATTCGGTGATGGCGACAGCGAGTCCTGTTTCGCCACGCGACGCGGTGACGACGTCGACCTCGTCCTGCAGGATGAGCGAGTAGAGATCGAGGTGCGTCAGGTTGTCTTCGATCAACAGGACCAACGGGCGGGTTCGTCGCCGAGCCCCACTAGTGTAATCCCCGATCGGAGTTGCGGCCATCGTCGGATTATCGGCTTCGGGACGGCCTGTCGATAGATTGTGTTAAAGCTGGCATTAATGGTGCGTAAAGGTCATCGAACGGACAATTTACGGGGACCATGCGCATCAAAATCATCCAGAAGCCCACGGTGACGTGTATCGATGGGGTACGGTTTGACCGGTTCGAAGTCGGGTACCAGTACGAAGTTGGCAACCTGATCGGAGCGGTAATGCTTGCCGAAAAGTGGGCCGAACCGGCCCCATCAGATGAGCCCGTGTTGGTCGTGCCACTCGACGAAGTCTCTGCGGATCGCAACAAAAGTCTGCCGTCCACTCCACCAAACTTGATCCGAGAAACGTATCCGCCGTACTACGAGAACCCACCTGCGGTCGCGTTCGACCGCCGTCGTCGCCCGCGCAATGGGCCGACATAGCGACGATTCCGCCGCGCACGCATCTTGCGTCAGGAGCAGGCATGAGGATCGAACGGCGTCAAGGGTGAACGGCGCAACGGCGATCGGCGCAGCACTCCGGGAGCCGCCATAGACGTGACCCGCATCGAGCACGAAAACCTCTACGGCCAAGTGGAAGAGATTCTTCGCATAATCCGGCGCGTCGAAAATGATTTGCGAAACGTTGGTGAGCGTCTGGGACGTGTCGAATCGGACGTCGATCTGGTGGCTCGCAGCAAGGCCGGCTAGAGGCTCGTCGCCTCGGTTTCACCGCTGAAACCGATCACCATCGATCATCGCAACGCCAGCGCGCGAGGACGCCGCTCGTGCAGCCGAGCGTCAACGCGCGGACCCGCGCCGCCGGCGAACGAACCGCTTAACTGCCCTCTGGGTCCGTCGCTCGGCGACCGCCACGTATGGTCTTGCGGCGTTCCGAGCGCCGACGATCCACGTTCGGCGCCTCGGCCGGCGGTTCCTCGATCGGGATCACGTCGAGATCATCGGTGCTCACATTCAGCTGAAGTTCGAGACGGCAAACGTGACACCGATACCGCGTACCGTGGCGTGGTGTCGCTTCGCTCTCATTGTGTTGGATCGGCGTCGCACAGACCGGGCAGCGCCAAGACATGGACCCATTCATCGTAATCGGATGCGAAGGCAAAGATCGACAGAATATCTGTAAATTTTAATGGCTCGCTGGTTGCGTCGTTCTCCGCGATTGATATCGAACGCGCTGCGAACAAACTCCTTGACAGCATCCGACGGATGACGAGCTCCATCGGCGATGACCGTCGACTCAAAGTTCAGACGCGCTTCTGAGTCTGGGACCGCACGGTCCCCGCGTTCCGCTGAGTGAGTGTCCGCAGCGCCCGAATGCGCTGTCGATGACGCAACTTGCGCTTACGGTTCTTTTGGAACCTGGCTCGGTCTCCATTGCGTTCCGACATCTGTCCTCCGCCATGTAAGAAGTCGATTCCAGGCTACCGGGCCGCGAGCGCACGCTCCTCCATCCGCTCGGTGCTAGGCGCTCGTCGCGCAGCGGTTTCGACCAAGGGTGCGTGACGGCTTCGCATCCACGCAGTCAGCAACGTCACGGGGACAGCAGCTTGTACGCGAAGAGCGCGGCGACAGCGATCGCCGCCGTGACGATGACCACAGTGAGGAACCGTCGCCGAACGGTGCGTTCATGGGCGAGGCCGCGCGCCTCCCACGCAGTCCACCGGCGCTCGAACTCGATGTCCGGATTCTCCGTTGGGACCGACCGATAGCTCGTCGGCGTGGCAGTTGAAGCGGCAACAATCGACATTCAGACCTCCTCCATGCTTTGGTGAGGGCTGAAGGCCAGGACGGCCGCAGGCCTCAGAAAAGCTCAAACAATTCAGAGTTACCCCGGTTCGACTGAGCTCGGTTCCTGTTCGAGTTCCTCGATGCGTTTCAAGGCCCGGGCCTTGAGCGCCGCCGCATCGCGAGCGATCGAAGCCTCGCTCGCTCGGTGCACCTGAGGGACTCGGCGATCGAGGGCGGCGATCAACTCGAGCAGTTCACGGACGACTCGTGTACGCATCACCGCCATCGTTGCCCACGATACCAGTCCGTCTGCGAACGCGACGCGTTCCAGACTTCGCCGCAGTTCTCGCACCGCCAGTAGTTGTCGGCATCCGGGATCTTTGCGGTCGTTCCGATCGAGGACGACTGGCACGCCGGACACGATGTGGTGATCGGATCAATTCGTCGCGAGTGCCTGGACCACGTCATCCTGCCGTCGACCGCGCTCAATTCTATCGAGTACTGCCGCAGCTCAGCCCGATGACGTTCTGGCGAACGACAAGAGGTCGAAGCCATGGACTTCCATAATGTCGTGCGGCTGCCGAGTGAGTCCACTTTCGTCATGCGCCATGTGTCACTCGCGACAGTGTATTGGCAAGACGGTTGTGGAGCCCTGTGAAAAAATTGTTGACCTGCGTGGCCCTTGATTTCCGCCGTGCTGCCCGATGCGCACAAAAGTTCTGTAAGAATGCGGAACCATCGTGAGAAAGTAATCGAAGCGCCGTTCGTCGGGCGGAGGAGGCGTGATGTTGCGCGAGTTCATCGGCTTCAATCGGGATGTGATCATTTCGCGTGCGAAAGAACGGGTGCGCGCGCGTGCGTGGCCGTTTGTGTCCACAGACGAACTCGAGTACGGCGTGCCTCGATTCCTGACGGAGCTGTCGGAAACGTTGCGGGTAGCGACCACTGCCACGCCATTTGACGCGGGCGCGATCAGCGCCTCCGCCGCGCGGCACGGCGAGGAGCTCCTGGCGTCCGGCTTCAATGTCTCTCAGGTAGTAAACGACTACGGCGACATTTGCCAAACGGTCACCGAGCTCGCCGTTGAGCAGAGCGCGCCGATCACTGTTGAGGAGTTCAAGACGCTGAACCGCTGTCTTGACATCGCAATTGCCGAAGCGGTGACCGTGCATACGCGCGTGTCAGCACACAGACGTTCAACCGAAGAAGTCGAACGTCTCGGGCAAGCCGCTCACGAACTTCGAGACCTTCTCAATAGTGCGCTCCTTGCCTTCCAGGCGCTGAAGCGAGGAAACGTCGCGATAAACGGCAGCACGGGGGCGGTCCTCGGCCGCAGCCTCACAGGCCTAAGGGACGTCGTCGACCGCACATTGTCCGAAGTTCGCCTTGCGGCTGGCAGACAGCTGCGCGAACGACTGCCAGTGATCACGCTCCTCGACGAAATAGCTGCCGCGGGGTTGCTGCATGCCGAGTACCGCGACATCGCGTTCACCGTCGACTCGATCGATCCCGCCCTGGCTGTCGAGGGGGATCCGCAGCTGCTTACGTCTGCGGTGATGAATCTGTTGCAGAACGCGTTCAAGCACACGCCGTCGGGCGGCAACGTCGTGCTGAGGGCGCGCGCAGACGGCGTCCGGGTGGTCATCGAGATTGAAGACGAATGCGGAGGTATTCCGGACAGTACGGGCGACCCGTTCCAACCGTTCGGCGAGCGGCGCGGGGAGGACCGGTCCGGCCTCGGCCTCGGGCTCTCGATCGCGCGAAAGGCCGTCAGGGCTCATCGCGGTGACATCCTGATCCGCAACATGCCGGGCAAAGGATGCATCTTCATCATCGATCTGCCGGTGGCGGAGGCGGACGTCCGCTCTCCGCAAACCGTCGGATAGGCAGCGTGGCATCCGCCACCGCTGAAATCTGAGACATCACGAGGCTCGGCGGCGAGAGACACAGTCGGCGGGACGTTGAATCGGGCATGGTATCGACAATCACTTCTGGCCGCTCGAGCGGCTACGGTGCGGTCCAGGAGCACGCCAATATTGTTGGTTGCATGCCC
>Ga0209474_10000219_pt1 | contig 69553 bp, 62 predicted proteins | sample GraSoiAngelo_145_FD_185902 | JGI IMG/M metagenome (GOLD analysis project Ga0209474, IMG submission 185902) | Grasslands soil microbial communities from the Angelo Coastal Reserve, California, USA - 14_1009_05_20cm (SPAdes) (version 2) | ecosystem: Environmental > Terrestrial > Soil > Grasslands...
TGACAGGCCGAGAATTAGGGCTGGCGCGACGATGCCGACGATGAGGATGACGCCCATCAGGGCGACGGCCACGGGACGTCCGAAATTCAACGTCCAGCGGTCGCCGGCGCGGGTCGGGACGAAGAGAGCGGGGTCATCGGCGTTCTTGTACAACTGGCCGAAGCGCCAGTGTTCGGGAACGAACGGTCGCGGCGCCGGCGCACGCAGCTGCGCGTAGGCTCGCGCGGCGACGACACCGGTCAAGATGACGCCTGCAAGCTCGACCGCGTTGTAGGCATACAGCCCGGCGTGCTCGCGCTGCCACATCGCGATCAGCGCGAAGGTCGCATACGCCTGAAACGCAATCCAGATGAATGTGAGCAGCGCCACGGCTTCTGCGGCCGCCGCCGCCACCTTCACGTCCGGCGCGTCGCGATCGTGCTCGCCCTGCGAACGCGAGAGCAGCAGCGCCGCAATCGATCCGAGTGTGAGCGCGAGCGCCAGCTGCACGAAGACAGGCATCAACACGCGCGCGTAGGTCTTGTACTGCCACCCGTTCGGCACTCCGCCGCGCATGAAATGGACGACGAGGACATCCGGAAGACCGCGATACCGCGTCAGCGCGAATGCGGCGCTGATGACGATCGCCAGCGCGCTGCCGGTGGCGGCCGCCCTGGTCAGGCGAGTCGGGCGAATGTAGCGGCCGGTCCTCACGATTTCAATTCTACAGGCCCGATCGACGACGCGGTGCGATCGAAAACGCCGCAAAAGTGTGCAGCGATGCGATCTTCGACGTCGCGCCATCCGACAGCTCGACCGAGCAGCCGCTCGAGCGAGGTGACGCCGCGGTCGGCAATGCCGCACGGCACGATCAGGTTGAAGTAGTCGAGATCGGTCGTGACGTTGAACGCGAACCCGTGGCTCGTGATCCACCGCGAAATGCGAACGCCAATGGCTGCGAGCTTGTCGCGTCCCACCCACACGCCGGTCAGACCCTCGACGCGGCCGGCGTCGACGCCGTAGTCGGCCGCCGTTCGAATGAGTACCTCTTCGAGATCGCGCACGTAACGGTGCACGTCGCAGCGGTCGGGCTTCAAATCGACGATCGGATAGCCGACGACCTGCCCGGGACCGTGATAGGTGATGTCGCCGCCGCGTCCCGCTTCGAACACTTCGATGCGCCGGGCGGCCAGCGTCTCGTCGGACGCGAGGATGTGCGAGCGGCCGCCGTCGCCGCGCACCCCGAGCGTCAGCACGTGTGGATGCTCGACGAGCAGAAGAAGATCATTTTTTACTCCGGGGGCCCCTACGGTCCGCTCCGCCTCTGCGCGAGAATGCACACGCTCCTCGACGAGCGCGCGCTGCAGCGCGAGCGCCTCCCCGTACGGCACGCGCCCGAGCCGCCGGATCTCTAGCTGACGCCTGGGTCCCAATTCTCCAGCGATCGCTTGACGAGCGACATGAACTGATCGGCGACGGCGCCGTCGATGACGCGGTGATCGTACCCGAGCGTGAGGTAGGCCATCGGTCTGATCGCAATCGCATCGTCGACGACGACCGGACGCTTTTCGACGTTTCCGACGCCGAGAATGGCCACCTGTGGCTGATTGATGATGGGTGTGCCGAGCAGCGCACCGAACACGCCGGGGTTGGTGATCGTGAACGTGCCGCCCTGCACGTCGTCCGGCTTGAGCTGCTTCGAGCGTGCGCGGCTCGCCAGATCGGCGACGGCGCGCGTGACGCCGAGAAGATTCTTCTCGTCCGCGTGTTTGATGACCGGAACGATGAGCCCCCAATCGAGCGCCACCGCGATGCCGACGTTGATGTCCTTGTGATAGATGATCGAGTCGCCGTCCACCGAGGAGTTGACGATCGGCATCGAGCGCAGCGCATCGACTGCGGCTTTGATGATGAAGGAGAGATAGGTGAGCTTCGCGCCTGCGCGCTCGAACTCCGCCTTCTTCGCATCCCGAATCTGCGCGACGCGCGCGAAGTTCACTTCGAATACGGAATGGACGTGAGCGGAAGTGTGGCGGCTCAGCACCATGTGCTCGGCGATCCGCTTGCGCATCACCGACATTTTCTCGACGACGTCGTGCTCGCCGTGCTCGAGGCCGGGCGCCGCCGGAAGCGACGAGGCTTGTGCTCCTTGTCGCGCCGTAGCCGCGCCCGTCTTCGACGCGGCGGAGGCAGACCCTGCCCACCCCTGCTGCTCCTCCCGCCCGATGAACTGCAGGATGTCCGCCTTCGTCACGCGGCCGGCGATTCCGCTGCCGTGCAGCTGCGAGATGTCGACGTGGTGCTCTTTCGCGATCTTGCGAACGAGCGGAGAGGACCGCTGCCGGATGGCGTCTTCTGTCTGTTGCGGGCGGCTCTGGAGACCCAGCTCTACCCGAGATGGTGTGGGCTGACCCGCCCCTCTTACGCCACTCGCGCCATCGCCCTGCGCCGTCGGCTCTGGCGGCTCCACCGGTTTGACTGCAGGCGCGGTGGGTGTTTGCGCTGCAGGGGCAGCCTTGGCTTCTCCAGCCGCGCCGATCACGGCGACGATGCTGTTGACCGGAACCGTCTCGCCTTCCTTCGCGCGGATCTCAGCGAGGACACCGGCGGCCGGCGACGGGATTTCGGCGTCGACCTTGTCGGTCGAAATTTCGAACAGCGGTTCGTCGCGATCGACTTTGTCGCCAACCTTCTTGATCCAGCGGACGATCGTGCCCTCGGCAATCGACTCGCCCATCTGGGGCATCACGACGTCAGTAGCCATGTCAATTCACAATTCACAATTTACAATTCACAATTTACAAAGGGCCAAAGGACAAGATCGACCGCCAGGACTTTGTCGATTCACAATTGTAAATTGTAAATTCACAAGTGGATGGCCGCACCGTGCACCGCATGCGCGGCTTCGCCAACCGCCTCGGCCATCGTCGGATGCGCATGGATTGTGCGGATCAGTTCCTCGACGGTCGACTCGAGGCGCAGCGCGACGACCGCTTCGGCGACGAGCTCGGTGGCGCGCAGACCGATCATGTGGATGCCGAGCACTTCGTCGTACTTCTTGTCGGCGACGATCTTGACGAAGCCGTCGGTCTCGCCTGCGATCTTCGCCCGTCCGAGCACGCCGAACGGAAAGGTGCCGGTGCGCACGTCGTATCCGCGCCGCGCCGCTTCGCGTTCGGTCAGGCCGACGCTGCCGATTTCAGGATCGCAGTACGTGCAACCCGGCACATGATCGTAGTTGAGCGGACGAACGGTCCGGCCGGCGATCCGCTCGGCGGCGATGACGCCTTCAGCCGACGACACGTGCGCGAGCTGCGGGTGCGGGCCGCCCATCGTGATGACGTCGCCGATCGCCGAGATGCCCTGAACGCTGGTGCGATATCCGGCGTCGACGCGCACGTATCCCGTCTCAAGATCGATCCCGATGCGTTCGGCGTCCAGTCCGGCCGTCACCGGCCCGCGCCCGGTCGCGACGAGCAGGTAATCGGCGCGCAATTTTTCCGCCGCGCCGTCCGACTTCTGAAACTGAAGATCGACGCCGTCTGCCGTCGCTCTCGCCGACGTGACCTTCGCGTTCGTGTGGCTCGTGATCCCCTGCCTGCGAAACGCCTTCTCCAATTCTTCAGACACCGCCTGGTCTTCGACCGGCACGAGCCGCGGGAGCAGCTCGAGAATCGTCACGTCGCTGCCGAACCGCCGGAAAATCGACGCGAACTCGACGCCGACCGCGCCGCTGCCCATGATCGCGATCGATTTCGGCACCTCACGCAGGGCGACCGCTTCGTCGCTCGTAATGATGCGTCTGCGATCGATCTCGACGCCGGGAACGCTCCGAGGCGTCGAGCCGGTCGCGACGATGATCTCCCTGCGCGCGCGCAGCGTCTGCCTGTCGCCTTCGAAGACGTCGACGCCGCCGTTGCCGGTCAGCCGCGCCGTGCCTTTGATCCAGTCGATCCGGTTCTTCTTGAACAGGAACTCGACGCCTTTGGTCAGGCCGGTGACGACGCGATCTTTCCGCGTCTGCACCTGCGCCATGTCGATCGAGACGCGCGGCGCGCCGGAGCCCGCCGAAGCGTCGCCGATCGCGACGCCCCAGTCTTTCGCGTGCTGCATGACCTTCAGCGCATGCGCATGCTCGAGCAGCGCCTTGGTCGGAATGCAGCCCACCAGCAGGCACGTGCCGCCGAGCGCTTTCTGTTTTTCGACGACGGCCGTTTTCAGACCGAGCTGCGCGGCGCGAATGGCGGCGACGTAGCCGCCCGTCCCCGCACCGATGACGACGACGTCGTAGTCGGTCATCGCTTGAGCGACGAGAGTGGAACGAACGCAGTCGTCCCCGCCGGACGCGACGCCTCGGACGGCGTCACCGGTTCGGGATCGATTCGGTTGAGACGCGCGCGCAGCTGCCCGTGCTCGTAGCGAAGTTCCCAGTACGACTCAGCGAGTCGTTCGAGACGCTTTGCCAGACGTCGCGCTTTGATGAGTGCGGCCGCCGCTACGACGAGCGCTGCGCCGGTGAGCAGCCACTGGAACGTCAACAAAACTCGTACCTTACCGAACGGCTTGCAACAGTGTCAACCGCCTGACAAAATACGCCGATTTCGCTCGCATGACCCACAAGCCGAAGACCGTTCTCATCGTCGATGACGACGAGGGCATGCGGGATACGCTCACCGCGATCCTCAAACGCGAGTACCGCATCCTCCGCGTCTCGAGCGGCGAAGGCGCGCTCCCGATTCTCAATCGCGAAGACGTCGACCTGATCCTCCTCGACGTCCGCCTGCCCGGCATCAGCGGCTTCGAGGTGCTGCGGATCGTCAAGGAGAATTACAGCCTGATCGAGGTGATCGTCATCTCGGCGATGAACGACGTGGAGACCGCGGTCACGGCGATGAAGTTCGGCGCGTATCACTACGTCACGAAGGACTTCGATTACGACCAGCTGCGCGCCATCGTGCGCAACGCCGGCGAACGGCAGGATTTGAACCGGCAGGTGCTGACGCTCTCGGCGCAGGTCGCCGAGCAGACCGAGCGCGAGTTCGTCGTCGGGCCGAGCAAGATGACGCGCGACATCATCGATCTCGTGAACAAGATCGCCAAACTGTCGGCGACGGTCCTCATCCTCGGCGAGAGCGGCACCGGCAAGGAGCTGCTGGCGCGGCTGATCCACCGCGAAGCCGGCGATCCCGAAGCGCCGTTCATCGCCGTCAACCTTGCCGCAATCCCGCGCGAGCTGGTCGAGAGCACGCTGTTCGGCCACGAGAAGGGGGCGTTCACCGGCGCGCACCGGCAGCAGCTGGGGAAATTCGAGCTCGCGTCGAACGGCACCTTGTTTCTCGACGAAGTCGGCGACCTGCGGCTCGATCTCCAGGCCAAGCTGCTGCGGGCGATCCAGGAAGGCGAAATCGAGCGCGTCGGCGGCACCAAACCGGTCAAAACCGAGTTCCGGCTGATTGCCGCAACCAACATCGATCTCGAAAAAGCCGTCAAGGACGGACGCTTCCGCGAAGACTTGTTCTACCGGCTCAACGTCATCCCGATCAAGCTGCCGCCGCTCCGCGACCGCCTCGAAGACATCCCGCAGCTCGTCGACTTCTTCCTCCGGCGCTACAACGCCCGCTTCCGCAAGCGAATCCAGGGCATCACCGACCCGACGATGTCGGTCCTGAAGAAGTACTGGTGGCCGGGCAACATCCGCGAGCTGGAGAATCTGATCGAACGCCTCGTCGCGGTCAGCGACAAGGACTACATCTCGGAAGAAGATCTGCCGCTCGAGTTCCACTTCGCGCAGCTGGAGCCCGAAGGAACAGTGCGATCGGCGAATCTCTTCGAAGATGCGACGAACACGTTCGAGCGAAACTTCATTCTTCGAGCGCTCGAAAAAAATGGTTGGAACGTCACTGCCTCCGCGGAATATCTCGGAGTACCGCTGAGCACTTTGAAATACAAGATGGATAAACTGGAAGTGCGACAGCTCGCGAAAAGATTACGCGGTGGATAAACATTACGCGAAGGGAATTACGGAGGCCAATAATTTGGCCTGACCGGACAACCGCTTGTCTTCTCCCGTATAATTCGCTGATTTTGCGCCAGTAATCGCGACCCGCGCGCGGCCTCTCAAACCTCACCCGGGTAATCCTTTACCTGAGCCGCCAAGTTCCGGACCTGAACCGTTTCGGACCTTTAATGGCGACGCAAGAAATCGTTAGGAAAACCCGCGATTCGTGCGGCCATTCGTCATGGAACATCGGTTGCTATTCCATGGCACTACGGTCCTCATCATTTATAAACACGATTCGGTTCTCATCTCGGCCAAGCAACATCGTTTCGGGATGTAGTTGGGAGCGTGATGCAGTCGTCGATGTTCAACCTCCGTGTGACGCTCGATGAGCGGGGCGAAATCTTCCTGATGAATACGCTCACCGACGCCCAGCTCGTCGTGTCGAGCGACGTCGCCGCCCTGCTCGATCGGTCGAGCGACGCGATGGTCGGGAACGACGAGGACGAGCTCGAAGCGCTTGCGCTCCTGCACGAGAACGGATTCCTGGTCGAGAGCCGCGACGCCGACCGGCGCGCGCTCGATCAGTATCTGTCCGAGGTGAAGAGCGACGCGACGGAGCTGAACGTCACGATTCTGACGACGCTGCAGTGCAACTTCGCCTGCGACTACTGCTTCCAGGGCGATCACGCCGACTACAACCAGCGCGCCGATCGGATGTCGCTCGAAACGGCGAGCCGCGTCGGCGATTGGATCGAGCGCGAGCTCGATCGTGTGCGCCCTGAGAAGCTGGTGCTCACGTTCTTCGGCGGCGAACCGCTCCTCAATCTGCCGGTGATGTACGCGATCGCCGAGCGGCTGTGGAAGGCAACGCGGGAACGGGGCGTCGCGCACTACGTCAACATCATCACCAACGGGCTGCTGCTGACTCCGGACGTTGTCGATCGCATGTCGCCGCTGGGGCTGAACGGCGTGAAGATCACGCTCGACGGCGATCGGAACACGCACGACCGGATGCGCCCGCTCCGCGGCGGACAGGGAACGTTCGATCGCATCATCGACAACATCCGGAAGGTCGCGGGCCGCTGCCGGATCGCGGTCGGCGGAAACTTCGACGAGAGCTCGGTCGACAGCTTTCCGGCGCTGCTCGACTTCCTGCACGAGCAGGATTTCGCCGACAAGCTGTCGAAGGTCTTCTTCAAACCGATCGTCCGGACCGAGCCCGTGTCGGCGAAGGGCATCATCCCGTTGACGCCGATCGCGGCGAAGGACAGCTTCAACGGCACGTGCATGACATCGGTCGGCTCGGGGGCCGGCCGCGCGTGCGATTCGTGCAACGTGCTCGACGACAAGCTGTCGATGGTGCGCGAGCACACCAAGCGCCTCGGCTTCCCGACGCACGACGGCGTGCACAACGGTCCGTGCCACGTGCACAAACAGCACGCGCACACGATCGGCCCGGACGGCTCGCTCTACGCGTGCCCCGGCTTCACCGGCCAGCTCGCGCTGTCGACCGGCCACATCGACGACCGCAAGGACTCGTGGCGCGAGACGGCGCTCGAGCGGTTCAACCGACTGCATCCATGGAAAGAGTGCGGTGACTGCGCGTTCATCCCGGTCTGCGCCGGTGGGTGCGTCGCAGCTTCGTACTCTCAGCTTGGCGACATGAACCTGCCGACATGTCACAAGCCAAGTTTTGAATCGGCACTCGTGTCCCTGGCGCATGAAATCGCCAGAAACGAAGCGACCCCCCAGGTCGCATAAGGAGAAATAGCCATGAAAATCAAAGTGATCAACAAGGCGACGAACCGTAAGCCGACCGGTTTCTGCGTCCAGATGGTCGACGATCCGCCGATGAACAAGAAGTAAACATGCCGCATCACCGCGGCAAGTGCCGCGAGGGTAGGATCTGCCTAGCGATCGTTACAGCCGCCCTATCGACCGTAGCGATCGCTATCGGATCGTGCCGAAAGCTCCCAGCATCACGCGCCGATACGGCGTCGGGCATTTTGCGCGTCGGAACGGCTCAACTCTCGGCGAGCAATCCAATCGCCGGCCTTCGTCAGTTGAGTCAACTCCTTACCGTGGAAGGTCTGGTCCGTGTCGGAGAAGACGGTCGCCTCGAACCCGTCCTAGCCGAAAAATGGTCTTTCGCAAACGGCGGACGGTCGCTCTTGCTCACCCTCCGATCGGGTGTGCAGTTTCACGATGGCACCATCCTGGACTCGAATGCGCTCGTACGCGCGCTTCCGGAAGGCCTGAAATCCTTTTGGGGCTCACTCGCGCAGAACGTTGAACAAATCAAGGCAATCGACGACCGCACGATCGAGATCACATTCAGAAGCCCATCGCCGCTCTGGCAGGAAATGCTTGAAGTGACGATTCGAAAGCCTGGTGGCTCGATCGTTGGTACCGGGCCCTTCATCGCGGCGCAAAACGCTGCCACGTTACGAGCGAATGCTAATTATTACCTCGGGTCCCCACGAATTAATGAAGTTGAAGTCACGAGCTTTCCTGCTGTTCGCACGGCGTGGGCTGAACTGCTGCGAAACCGAATCGACATGCTGTGGGAAGTCGGAACCGACGCGTTAGATTCTCTCCAGAGCTCCACGACGGTTGCCGTTTTCGCCTACACTCGACATTATCAATACGTGCTTGCCTTCAACCCGAGGACACCTGCTCTTCGATCGAGTGATGTCCGTCGGGCGCTGAACATGGCCATCAATCGGGCCGAAATCGTCCGGCAGGCGCTGAACGGTCATGGCGTTCCATCGTCGGGGCCGGTTTGGCCGCGATACTGGGCGCTCCCGCCCCCCGTCGCGACATTCGAATTCGACCCCGCGCGCGCCGCCGAGCTGCTTGCAGGTCGTGCCCAGCCGAAGATTCCTGTTCGGTTTACGTGCCTCATCCCTGCCGATGCGATGTACGAGCGCCTTGCTCTGGAGGTGCGGCGGCAACTTCAGGCCGTCGGTGTCGAGATGGACGTACAAGGAATGCCAACGGACCGGCTGTTTGAAGCAGAACGAACGGGAAAGTTCGACGCCGTGCTTATTGACTTCGTTAGTGGACCGACGATGCTGCGCGTGTGGTCCCTGTGGGACTCGCGTACCGAGAATAACCTTGGCGGGTTTGGAAACGGCACGATAGATTCGGGATTCGACCGAATTGGTCAGGCCGCAGACGAGGACAATTACCGACAGGGCGTCGGCAGCCTCCAGCAGGCCTTCCTTGATGATCCGCCGGCGATTTTCCTCGCCTGGAGTGAACGCGCACGCGCCATCAGCAAGCGTTTCGCTGTTCCTCCGCCTGAAAACGGACGTGATGTAATTAGTACGATCCGACTCTGGTCTCCGCGTAATAATGACGCGAGGTTCGCTAGCCGAAATTAGATCCGGATGGCTTTGAGAATCCGGCACATCGCGCATCGCTTCGCGCTGTTGCTCGCGCTTGCCGCAGTAGTGCCGCTCGTCGCATACGGCGTCATCTCGATCTGGTCGCTTCAACGCGGCACGCGCGCATCGATCACCACCGGAAACGAGAACGTCGCCACGCGTGCCGCCGAGGAAATCCGCCGCTACGTCGTCGGCAACGCGGACCTGCTCAAGGCGCTCGCCGCCGATCTGCAGAACACCGGCCTCGAGGCGTGGCAGCAGGACCGCATCCTCAAGAACTACGTCCTCGAGTTCCGCGAATTCCGGGAGATCACGCTCTTCGACGAGGGCGGCGCGATCATCGCGTCGAGCCGCGTGGGCAAGCCGCGCGTCACGATTCCAAAGGACGCGGAGCTGTCGGTCGACGGCGTGCTGATGTCGCCGATGCGCGTTGACGAAGATCTCCTCCCCACGTCGGCGTTCGGCATCCATCTCACGCGCCTGAACCGGCCCGCGGGCTGGCTCGCCGGCGAGCTCAACCTCGAGGAGATGTGGCGCATGGTCGACCGCATCCGCCTCGGCGAGCACGGCTACGCGATGGTCATCGCCCCGGACGGCGCGCTGATCGCGCACGGCGACCCGGACAAGAAGGCGCTCGTCGCGCAGACGCGCAACATGTCGTCGTCCAACCCGATGCTCGCCGCGGCTCGAGAGCAACGAGAGGACGCGCCGGTGGCGCGCGAGTACGTGGACGAGGACGGCCGCCGCGACCTCGGAGTGGCGGCGAAGATTACGGCGCTCGGCTGGACCGTCGTGGTCGAGCAGCCGACCAACGAAGCATTCGCCAGCGCCCAGGAGCTGCAGAAGCAGCTCATCGTCGCGATCTCGCTGGCGCTGTTCGCGATGATTGCCGTCGGCTACGCGTTCGGCCGCTCGTTCATCGATCCGATCCTCGAGCTCAAGCGCGCCACGCACGACGTCGCCGCGAGAGGCCATCTGGACACGCGCGTCGACATCACGACCGGCGACGAGTTCGCGGATCTGGGTGAGTCGTTCAACGTCATGGCGGATCGCCTCGTCGAGCTGCAGGAAGACCTGAAGCGGCAGGAGCGGCAGGCGATATTCGGGCGCATGGCGGCGGGTCTCGTGCACGACCTCTCGCACCCGATTCAGAACATCGGCAACAGCACGCGGCTGCTGCTGCGCGACGACGTCGACGCCGAGTCGCGCGACATGTTCCGGCGCACGATCGACCGCGAGCTGCAGACGCTGAAGCGCTTCATGGAAGATCTGCGCAACATCGTGAAGCCGAAGCCGATCGAACGCTTCGCGATGGACGTGAATGCGTCCGTGGCGGAAATAGTCGAATCGATGCGCGCCGAGGGCGAGCGCCACGGCATCGCCATCGAGACGCAGTACGCGTCGGGACCGTTGTTCATCGAGGGCGACCGCTTCGCCCTCGGCCGTGTGTACCGCAATCTCATTACGAATGCGATTCAGGCCACTGAAGCAGGCGGGCGGATCCTCATCGGCACGGCGCGCGCCGGCGACCACGTCGAGATTACCGTTGCCGACACCGGTTCGGGCATTCCGGCCGATCGACTCTCGAAAATCTTCGACGACTTCGTCACGACCAAGCGGCGCGGCCTCGGCCTCGGTCTCGCGATCTCGAAGCGGATCGTCGAACAGCTTGACGGCACGATCGCCGTCAACAGCGAAGTGGGACGCGGCACGGCATTTACGCTGCGCTTTCCGGCGCGCGACGACCGCGCGCAGGCGGCTGCCAGTTAGCGCCTGCGAGCCGGCGCCAGCGGCCGGGGGGCGCACAGCCTGAGCCGATCGAGGGGTGGGTTGCGCGTAAGAAGTGGGGAATGGGAGGGGAAGCGAGAACCATGTTTCGGACACTCGTCAAGACAGACGCCATAGCCGTCGACGATCACACCGTCGCGGTACGGTACTTCGAGCTGCGCACGCTGCGCGGCGGCCGGCGTTACAGCGCCGAAATCCTGCTGGGACCGGGCGACCGGATCATCCTCGATGACGATTCGGTGACGAATTTGGAAGCGCGCGCGGAGATGCTCGTGCCGGCGACGCTGTACAGCCGCGTGCTCGCCGCGCGTCCGACCGCCGCCTAGACCAGGAACCGCCGACCGCGAGGTGGCGCGGCAGCCGTCGCCGCGCCGCTCTCGCATCAAGCGTCAAGCAGGTTGGGGAGAGTTACTTTCGGGGCAGAACCGCGTCTTTCAGCTGTTTGGCAATCCTCGCCTTCACGACCGTTTTCGCTGGAATCTTGATCGCCTCACCTGTCGCCGGGTTGCGGCCCATTCGCGCTTTGCGCTTCTGAACGACGAGCTTCACCATGCCGGGCAGCACGAACTCGCCCGATCGCTTCAGCTCCTTCTCCGAGAGCGCCGTCAGCTCGTCGAAGAACTCCCGAGCCTGCGTCCGCTTCATCTCGAAGCGTTCGGCGAAATGGGAAAAGAGTTCGGATTTGCCCATCCTGCGGGCGTCGGCCATCGGCGTTCTCCCCTGCTCACGCGCGTGATGTTCACCGCAGCACGTCGCGCGCGCAGCGACAGCGCAGTTTTTGTTCGAAAAAACGCCGTATCCTAGCGCGCGCCTCTCGCCAGTGTCAATTGGCGCACGCTAGAATTCGCCTCGTATGTCAAGCTCGACGATCGAGACCTTTCCCAACCCGCGACCCGAACGGGATTATGAAATTGCCATTCACTGTCGGGAGTTCACGTCGGTGTGTCCCAAGACCGGGCTGCCCGATTTCGGTGAGATTCGAATCACCTACGTGCCCGACGCGAGCTGTATCGAGCTGAAATCGCTGAAGTACTACATGATCGAGTTCCGCAACCGCGGAATCTTCTACGAGCACGTCACGAACCAGATCCTCGACGACCTTGTCGCCGCCATCCATCCGCGCCGCATGACCGTCGTCGGCGATTTCTCCGTTCGCGGAGGCATCAAGACCGTCGTCACCGCCGAATACCTGTCGAAGGGCAGTCGCTGATGGCCGATCGCGTCGTGCGCATTCCGATCGAGGCGGAGCTCGATCTCCACGCGTTCGCGCCGGCGGAGATCAGATCTGTCGTCGAGGAATACGTGGAAGCTGCCGCCGCGGCAGGATTGCGAGAGGTGCGGCTCGTTCACGGACGCGGCCGCGGCGTGCAGCGCGGCATCGTGCAGGCGGCGCTGGAACGCCACGCGCGCGTCGTCGAGTTCTGGGACGATACGGAGTCACATCTCGGCGCGACGATCGCGATCCTGTCGCTCGGCTAGAAGCCTCGCGCTACAACGCGTCCGCTATACGACGATCGCCCGGAACCTTTCAGTCGACTTCAAATTGCTTCGGGCGAGCGTTTCAGGCGAGGCCAGACTCACTGTAGCGCGAGCCTTTCAGGCGAGCGCACATCTTCGGGCGAGCGCACATCTTCAGGCGAGCGACACTTCCATCGATTCCGCCGGAACGTGTTCAGATCCGATGTAGAGACGGTCGCCGACGCGAACGTCGCGCGTGCCGGCAACCGCGCCGGCCGCAAGCTCGATGACCGTGTGCGCGCCCCACGCCGCCGCAATGCGCCACGGACCCATCTGACGCACCACCTTGAGGACGATGCCGTTTCGATCGACGAAGACGACATCGATAGGAAATTGCATGAACGCGGTATGTACCGAAAAGCACGGAGTGAGCACGAGCGCAGCCGCCGGATCGAGATGATCGCGGCCCAGCAGCCCCTTGCGACGGGTCGCGCGGTCGTCCGCAACCTCCACGGCGCTGGCGACGACCGTTCGCGTGTGAGCGTTCATCAACCGCATGCCCTGACCCCTGTCCTCTGATCCCAACCCCAACAAGCAGCCCCCAGCCCCCAGTCCCCAGCCCGCAGCCCCCAGCCCCAGACTCAGAACAGTCCCGGCACCAGATGCCAGGCGACACGGGTGCAATACGCCTGATAGGAGCTGTCGCTCGCCAGCACCCGTTCCTCGAGGAGCGCCCGAACGATCAGCGCCGAATCGGCGACGAGCACGACGGCCGCGTTCCACACCGTCGGGTGCGCCATGACGAACGCGAAGTGGGTAATCACGTAGCCGGTGTAAATCGGGTGCCGGACGATGTTGTACGGTCCGCGCGCCACGACGCCGCGATTGGCCGGCACGATGCCGAAGCTCCGGCCCAGCGTCAGCTTGGCGGCTATGACGACGATGAGGCCGGCCGCCGACATCGCGGCGGTCATCGCGTCGCCGGCCAATGGCGCCGCGGCGGATGGGCGCAGCAACGGCGGCCCCGCAACCGACAGCATCGTCATCGCGGCGGCGGCAAAGGATCGATCCACCACCTGCGCGCGGCGGCGCGCGATCGTCAGCACGACGATCAGCGACTCACTCGTCAGCAGAAGCATTCCGGTGATGTGACCGGTCCGCAGGAATTCGGCGAGCAGGTTCATCGACAACAGCGTGAACAGGACTGCGCAGGCCGCTCGCGCCGCCAGGTCGCGGGCGTGCTCAGACGACATAGCTGTTGCGGCTGCTGGATTGCCCCGCTTTCGGTGCGGGTGCGACCGGATGCGCAGGCGGGTCGTCGTCGACGAAATACGACTGGCACGCCCGGTCGAGCAGCTCGCGCGTGATTTTGGGCTGGATTCCTCGGTAGCGGCAGAGCGAGATCACCTGATCGAGCAGGTCTCGCGGGTGGCAGGCGCGCAGCGGCCGTCCGAGCGGCTCGTAATAGCGGCGCAGCAAGTACGCCACCATCAGCTGGTGATACCGCAGGTGACGGCGGCGGCAGTTCAGCTCGAAGATTTCGGTGAACTCGTCGACCGTCGGATCGACGACCGGCACCTTGTACGGAATGCGGCGCAGGAACGCTTCGTCCGCCAGCGATTTCGGATCCAGGTTGGTCGCGAAGACGATCAGAACGTCGAACGGCACCTGGAATTTCTTGCCGGTGTGCAGCGTCAGGTAATCGAAGCGGCTTTCGAGCGGCACGATCCAGCGGTTCAACAGCTCCTGCGGACGGATGCGCTGCCGTCCGAAGTCGTCGACGAGAAACACGCCGCCGTTGGCCTTCAGCTGAATCGGCGCTTCGTAGAACTTCGACAGCGGGTTGAACGTGAGATCGAGCTGTTCGAGCGTCAGCTCGCCGCCGACCATCACGACCGGGCGGCGAATGCGCACCCACCGGCGGTCGCGCGGCGCCGACGCGATGATGCTCGATGGTTCGTCGTCGTCGGCCTCGAGCGACTCGTGGTTGATCGGATCGAACATCGTGATGATCTGTCCGTCGACGTCGATGGCGTGCGGCATGTACATGTCGCCGCCGAGCGAGTGGCCCATGCCTTCGGCCAGCACCGTCTTGCCGTTTCCGGGCGGCCCGTACAAGAACAGCGCGTTGCCGGCGTTGACGGCCGGCCCGATCTGCTCGAGCACGTGATCGCCGACGATCAGGTGTGAGAATGCCTGGCGCAGCCGCTCGCGATCGATGTAGCCGCGCTTGGTCGCCAGCGCGCGCACTTCGGCGACGTAGGCGGCGAGCGGAACCGGCGTCGGTCCGATGTACGAATTGATCTCGAGGTATTGGCGCGTCCGATCGCGTCCGAGATCGGTCAGCGCGTATCGGTACGACGCGGATCCGGATCCGGTCGCGCCGCGCACTTCCATCAGCCGCTCGGCGCGCGCGCGCTCGATGAGCGGCTCGAGGATGCCGAACGTCAGCCGCATGCGATCGGCGACGGCCGTGCCGATGGCCTCGCCCTGATACAGCGTCTTGATCAGCAGCTGCTCGATCTGATCGACCGCGATGCCGGTCGCCTCGATCGTCCGCGGCATCTCGGGCGTGTCGGCGATCTTCGGCGTGTCGAGGAGTGACGCGGCGGCGGCTTGTGATGTCATCTTCTTATTAGTTCTGCGCCATCGGGAACAGGACCTGGACGAACTTGATCGCCGCCGGTCCGATGGTCACCACCCAGATCGCGGGGAAGATGCAGAACACCAGCGGGAACACCATCTTCACGCCGGTCTTCGCCGCCGCTTCCTCGGCGCGCTGACGCCGTTTCGTCCGCATCACGTCGGAGTGCACGCGCAGCGACTGCGCGACGCTCGTGCCGAACTTGTCGGTCTGCACCAGCATCGTCACAAGCGACGAGATGTCGTCGACGCCGGTGCGATCGGCGAAGTTGCGGAGCGCTTCCGCGCGCGCCTTGCCGGCCCGCAGCTCGAGGTTGATGAGGCGCATCTCGCTCGAGAGATCCGGATGGGCGAAGGCGAGCTCCTCGGACACGCGCAGAATCGCCTGGTCGAGGCCGAGCCCCGCTTCCACGCTGACGACGAGGAGATCGAGCGTGTCGGGCAGTCCGAGACGAATGCGGTGCTGCCGGCGCGCGGCCATGCGCTTCAACGCCATCGTCGGGAGCAGGTATCCGATGCCGCACGCGCCGAGCGCCATGATGAAGTTCGGCCGGTTGAAGATGATTGGCGTCGCGAACATCGCGAACGCGGCCACCGCGAGCGCGACGCGAATGCCGAAGAACACGATCAACGCTTCGGTGCCGCGGTAGCCGGCGGTGACCAGCTTCATCCGCAGCTTGCCCATCTCGGACGGCGATTTCGGCACGAGGTTGCCGAGGCGCTTCAGCCCGTCGATGACGGCCTTTTCATAGCTCGAATCGGCCACCCTCGGCGTCGTCCCGGTCACCTCGCCGAGCCGCTGCTCGATGGTCAACGCGCCGCTCGACGTGAACATCATGGCCGCCGCCGCCACCAGCAGCGACACGAAGACGAAAGCGAGCAGCGGGATGAGAAGCGTCACGGCTTATACCTCGATTTTGATGACCTGGCGAATCCAGAAGTAGCCGATCGTCTGCATGACGATCGCGCCGATCACCATCATCTGTCCCATGTGCTCGTGGAACAGCAGGTTGATGTGATCGGGGTTGATGAACATGAGCGCGACCGCGAGCGCCGCGGGCAGCGCCATCAGCACGTAGCCGGTGAAGCGCCCGTGCGCGGTGTGCACGCGCACCTGCCGCAGAATCTTGAACCGCTCGCGCACCACGTGCGCCAGGTTGTCGAGAATCTCGGCGAGGTTGCCGCCGGTGTCGCGCTGGATCAGCACGGCGGTCACGAAGAACCGGACGTCGAGCAGCGGCACGCGCTCGGCGAGGCCGTTCAGCGAGTCTTTCAGCGGCAGACCGAAGTTCTGCTGGTCGAACGTCGTCTTGAATTCGGGTCCGACCGGCTCCGGCATCTCGTCGGCCACCATCCCCATCGCGGACTGGAACGCGTGGCCGGCACGGATGGCCCGTCCCAGCAGATCGAGCGCCTCGGGGAATTTCTCCTCGAATCGCCGGATTCTCGCAGACCGGCGGTTCAGCAGGTAGCCGAAGGGGACCATCAGACCGGACAGGGCCGCCACGATCGGGGCATACGGCACGCGCACGAACGTCGCGGTGACGAACGCCGCCAAACCGCCGAGCGCGAGGCTGAACACGACGACGGCGCTCGGCGTGGTCTTCACACCCGAACGCTCGATGAGGCGCGCGAGCCACGAACCTGCCGACGTCTGTGCGACCAGGCGATCGACTGCGGGCAGCGGCCCCTGATCGCGCTGCTTGAGCACCGACTCGTCTTCGGTCGAAGGCACGCCGGGCGAGGCGACGTCGCGGAGACGCTCGTTCAGCTTGCGATTGGCAAGCATGCCCGGGAGATACATGACGGCGGCGTACCCGCCGACGATCGCTCCGGCGAAGAGCACGAAAGCGAAGAGTGCGAGGCCCATCACCGCACCTCCGTGACGCCTTCGAACATGTCGGCCGGCAGATTGATGCCAGACGCCTTCAGGCGCTCGCAGCACTTCGGCCGGACGCCGGTTGCGCGGAAGCGCCCGATGACCTTACCGTCCTGCGTGACCCCCATCTTCTCGAAGACGAAGATGTCCTGCATGGTGATGATGTCGCCTTCCATGCCGGTGATCTCGGAGACGGCGGTCACCTTGCGCGTGCCGTCGCTCAACCGCGTCTGCTGGACGACGAGCTGAATGGCCGACGAGATCTGCTGGCGCATCGCGCGCTCCGGCAGGTTCGTCGCGCCCATCGCGATCATCGTCTCGATACGGCTCAGCGCGTCGCGCGGCGTGTTCGCGTGCACCGTCGTCAGCGATCCGTCGTGGCCGGTGTTCATCGCCTGAAGCATGTCGAGCGCTTCTTCACCGCGCACTTCGCCGACGACGATGCGATCCGGCCGCATACGGAGGGCGTTGATCACCAGCTGCCGCTGGCGGATGGCGCCCTTCCCTTCCACGTTCGGCGGCCGCGTCTCGAGGCGCGCCACGTGCTCCTGGTGCAGCTGCAATTCCGCCGCGTCCTCGATCGTGACGATGCGCTCGCGTTCCGAAATGAAGCCCGAGAGCACGTTGAGCAGCGTCGTCTTGCCGGCGCCGGTGCCGCCGCTGATCAGCCCGTTCAGCCGCGCGCGGACGCAGTGCGACAGGAAGTCGAGCATCGGCCGCGTGAGCGCGCGCAGGTTGACGAGGTCGTCCGCCTTCAGGCGTTCCGCCGGAAAACGGCGAATCGAGAGGATCGGTCCGTCCACCGCGAGCGGCGGGATGATGGCGTTGACGCGCGATCCGTCCTTCAACCGTGCGTCCACCATCGGCGAGCTGTCATCGACGCGCCGGCCGACGCCGCTCACGATGCGATCGATGACGCGGAGCAGATGCCGATCGTCCTGGAACGACGTTGGGATCCGCTCGAGTTGGCCGCCGCGCTCGACGTACACGTGCTTGCAGGTGTTCACGAGAATGTCGCTGATCGACGGGTCGCGCAGCAGCGGCTCCAGCGGGCCGAGCCCGAACACGTCGTCGACGATCTCGCCGAACAGCGTCTCGCGCTCGCTGAGGCTGATCGGCGCGCCTTCTTCGGCGAGGAGCTCGGTCAGCAACGAGCGAATCTCGCTTTCGGCGCGCGAGCGATCGGCCTGCGCCAGCGCTTCGAGGTTCAGCCGGTTCAGCAGCTTTCGATGCACGCTCGCGCGCAGATCGAGGTACTGCTGCCTCGGCGCGGCGTTGAGTGCGGCGGCTCTCTTGGGGTCGCCGCTGCCTTCGCGGCCCTGAAGGGGCCGCGCCACGGAACTGGTTCCTGCCACTGAGCTCATATCCGTTTACCAGAGCGATGCAAGCCGCTCGATCCCGAGCGCGTTTTTTTTGCCGGCGGCCACCGGAGCGATCTGCGCGTTCGGATCGAGGATGAGCCGCGTGAAGCGATCGAACTGCGACGCGATGTCCGAGTTGCCGGTCAGCGCGAGCGGCACGCCGGAATTCAGCGCCGCCGACACGGTCTTGTAGTCGCTCGGAAACATGTGGTGAATCGGGTGGCCGAGCGCGCTCTCGATCTGCTTCGGCGGAATCGGAAACGGCTCGGCCGCGCGGTTCATGACGATGCGCACGCGCTCGCCGCACGCGCCGAGCTGCCGCACGCGATCGAGCAGCCGCTGCGCGTTCCGCACCGACGGAACGTCGGGGTTGCCGATCAGGAACATCTGATCCGCCGTATACAACGCCGCCACGGTGCACGAATTGATCTGGCTGCCGGCGTCGATGAGGATGTAGTCGTACTGGCGGCCGAGCAGGCGGAACAGCTCCTCGAGCGCGCCGGCGTCGCCGGCGCCCGGACGATCGAAGTGATCGGCGCCCGCGAGGATCTCCAGCCCCGATTTGTGCTTCACCACCAGCTCGCGCAGGAACTCGCGATCGAGCCGGTGCAGGTTGTCGATGGCGTCGATGAGCGTATACCGCGGACGGACGCCGAGGAACAGCGAGACCTCGCCGAGCCCCGCCTTGAGGTCGACGATGACGGTCGATCGCTTGCTCAGGCGCGCGAGCTCGACGCCGCAGTTCACGGCGACCGTCGTCGTGCCGGCGCCGCCCTTGGCGCCGAAGAACACGAGCGTCGTCGCCGGCGGCTTCGAGCCGATGGCCGTCTCGCGACGCCCCGCCAGGCGGCGGATCGCGTTGTGAAACGTCTCCTCGGGCGGCGGCCACGTGAAGAATTCGTTCGCGCCCGCGCGCATCGACTGCAGGATCAGGTCCGGATCGGCGGCGAGCGCCACGGCGAAGATGCCGGCGCCGGCGGCCGTCGCCCGCATCCGCTCGATCGTGCTCATCGCAGACGAGGCGTCGCCGCGCGCATCGACGACGATGACGTCGGGCGCAGCGCCGTCGCGGGCCAGGCGCTCGTCGAGCACGCTGAGCGGGATCGGTCCCGTCCTCAGCATGCGGCCGACATGCTTCTTGAAACCGTCGTCTTCCGAAACGATGAGACCTGCAAGTTGCGCCATAGGGAGCCTCTGGCCTGACGCCGTTATTGAACGAGACGAATCGCATGCGCGAACATCGTCGAGGGAACGTTGGTCGCGGTCTTGTCGACGAGGCCCATGATGTTCGTGATGATTCCGTAAATCTTGCCGTTATTGTCGATGTGATCCGCGTAGAACCCGAGGAAGTTCGTGAGCTTGAAATCGGCCACGCGGCCGTTCAACTTGCCCTCGGTGTAGTACTGCGGGTCGAACAGCGGGATCGGGAACACGCGCGGGCTCTGCCCCGAGAACTTGCTCCCCTTCACGCACGCGCAGCCGGGGGCCGGCTGCCAGTACGTGTTTGGGTCTTGATCCATGAGATCCTGGATGCCCTGCAGCGTCGGGCCTTGTTTGTCGCCCGGCTCCTGGGTCATGTAGTACGGGTTGTCCGGGTCGTACGCAATCACGCTCGGATTGCAGCCGTCGATGTTGTCGCGATAGAAGTTGCCGCCGATGTCGCCCGGCATCTTCCACGAGAAATAGAAGCTCGGATTCAGCTGGTCGCCCTGGCCCGCGCGAAGGACGAGCGTCGTTCCGACGTCTTTCGCAACCGTGTAGCCGGTGTAGTTGACCTGGTCGGTGGGCGGCACGTAGATGTCTGGTTTGGGGACCGGGTTCCCTTTGTTGTCGAACTCGTTGAACTCGCTGGCCGGCGCCGTGTGCTCTTCCCACTTATCGGGAATCATGAACGGCTTCACGCAGGTCATCGCATTCGCCGGCGACGCTTCAGCCGTTGCCGTCGCCGTGATGTTGACCGTCTTGACGCCGAAGATGCCACCGATCAACGTGGGCACGGGGTTGTTCCGATCTGCAGCGTCCGTGCGGTACACGTCGACTTTGACGCGCGTCGGATTGCCGGCCGGATCGTTTGGAAACGTCACGTCTGCGGTCTTCACTGACACGTCGCTGCCGATGACCTGGTTGGCCAGCGCAGTGTTGATGGCGCTCTGAACAGCCGGACCAGTCGGCGTCCGATCCGTGAAGCTGTTGAACACGAGCGCGGTCGCGCCGGCCAGGGCGCCGGCGTCGGCCGAGTTCTGCGCCTGCGAGCGGGCGGTCATGAACATGCCGACGTCAATCGCGAGCGTCGTGCAGGCGAGAAACGCAAAGAACCCTACTCCGACGAAGATGAACGACATCCCGCGCTCGTCGTGCCGAAGACGTTGAAGTGGAGAAGGCATAATCCCCCCGTCAAATCCGATCCGACTCCTGGAGTCGAGCCGTCTCGACTCCTACTGGTCCTTCTTCTTCGCCTTGGCGAGCTCGGCTTCGTACGCCGCCTGCGCGGCCTTCAGCTTCGCTTCGGCCTCGGCGATGTCCTTCTGCTTCTTCTTGTCGATCTCCGCCTGCTTCCTCGCCAGTTCGGCGCTCCGCCTGGCGGCGGCGGCCTGCGCCACCTTGTCGACCTCGGCCTGTTTGCGCGCGGCGGCGACGGCCTGGCTGGACGCCTCGGCGTCTCTTCTCGCCTGGTCCTCGGCCACCTTGTCGCGCAGCTTCTTCGCCGCGCCGTTCTGCGACTTCCGCGCTTCCATCTCCTGCTGGCGCGCGCGCGCGATCATCTTCTGCTCCTGCGGCGTCAGCGGACGCGAGACGGCGCTCGCGGGCGTCTCGGCCGGATTCGACGGCGAGTCGCCGTTCACCACCGGGCGCGTATTCGGCGTCAGCGCCTGCATCTTCGCGGCGGCAGCTGCGGCGTCCTGCGACGTGGCCGTGGGCACCGGCATCGGCGTCGCGTTCGCGGCGCCGCTTCGCGGCGGCACCGGCGGGAACGCCGGCGGCGGCATTTCCCGCGTGCGCTTCGGATCGAGGGGCGGCAGGAACGTCTCGGGCGGGCGCGGCAGCTCGTTGGTCACGCCCGGCGAGTTGTTGCGCAGAATCTGCGGCGTGATCATGACGACCAGCTCGGTGCGATCCTTCTGCGCCGCCTCGCTGCGGAAGAGCAGCCCGAGAATCGGGATGTCGCCGATACCCGGGACCTTCTGCATCGACTTGTTCATCGTGTTGTTCATCAGGCCGGCGATCGCGAACGTCTGCCCGTTCTGCAGCTCCAGCTCCGTTTCAGTACGGCGCGTCGACAGCGCCGGGATGCGGAATCCCTGCAGCGTGATCGCGTTGGTGAAGTCGAGCGTGCTCACTTCCGGCCGCACCTTCAGGTGCACGCGGTCGCCGTTTACTTGCGGCGTGAAGTTCAGGCGGATGCCGAACTCCTTCCACATGATCGTCACCGCCACGCCTGCGCCGCCCGGCTGCGCCACGGGGATCGGGATCTCGCCGCCCGCGAGGAAGCTCGCTTCCTTGCCGCTCTCGGCGACGAGGTTCGGCTCGGCGAGGCTCTGGAACAGACCGCGCGTCTGCAGCGCCTTGACGACCGCGCCCAGATCGTTCTTGAAATCCCAGATGAAGAAGTTCAGGAAGTCGCTGAAGATCAGCTTGTTCCCGCCGCTCTGGCTGTCAAAGGTCGGCGCGGGATATTGCCCTGTCGTGACCCGGCCGATGACGTTGTGGAACTGGCCGTCGGGGCTGGTGAAGAAACTCACGCCGAGCTCGGTCAGCGCGCTGCGCGACACCTCGGCGAACCGCACGCGGAGCAGCACCTGATTCGACGGCGCGCCCTCGGCGAGCTGCAGCAGCGTGATGACGTCGTCCTTCTTGTCCACGTAGCCGCCGGCCAGGCTGACCGCGCGGTCGATGACGTCCTTGTTGCTCACCGCTCCCGAGAGGACGATGCTGCGCCCGTTGGCGCGGGCTTCGATCTTCTCGTTCGGGAACAGCTCCTTGATCTGCGACGTGAGGCGCGCCAGATCGCGCTGGACGTTGATCTCGTAGCGCTTGATCCCGCCCGCGCGGTTCCAGACGAACATCGAGATCGTGCCCGGCGTCTTGCCGTTGATCAGCAGTTCGCTCGGCGAGGTGACGAGCGCGTCGGCGATGTCGGCGCTGGTCAGCGACACGCGCGCGATCTGCATGCCGGTATCGACGATGGTGGATCGCCCGACCGTCAGGCTCACGCTCTCGCCATCGGCGCCCGCGCCCGCGTAGACGATCGAACCGCTGGCGATGGCGATCAGCAGGATGAACAACTTCAGACGCCGGCTCATGGCTACTCCTCGCGCACGACTTCGCGTGCCCGCTTGTCCCCACGGATGATTTCAACAGTCGCTTCCGGCAAAGCAGAGAGCGGCATCGGTTCCGCCTTCGTCGTCGTGTGCGCCGCCGCCGTGCGCATCCGCGCCACGGCCGGCGCCGCGGCCGACGCGCCGATGAGCCCCGCAGGCCGGATGCCGCGCGTCACCGGCGTGTCCTTGTCCAGCGGATTCCGCAGCGCGAGCTGAATTCTTCCTTCGCTGCTCGCCAGCGTCAGCCGCTCGGCCTCGTCGGGATTCACCAGCAGGGTCACGACGCTGACCGGGATCGGCTTGTTCTTGTCGGTTTCACGATCGATCTTCGTGCCTGCCGCCAGCACCTGCACGTTGGTCAGGATCACCTTCGAGGTGATGGTCTCGTGCTTGTCGCTCGGGTTCAGCGTCACGACGACGTCCACGTGGGTGCCCGGCAGGACGTAGCCGGCGACGCCGATGACCTCGTTGACCTTCACCGACACGGCGCGGAGGCCCGCGGGAATCGCCGGCGGCAGACCCGCGCCCGCGTCCTTCGAGGCGAGCTTCATCGGCAGAATCGGCTCGTTCTGAATCACGGGCAGAATCAGGCCGCGGCCCATCACGTCCTTCGGATCGGTGAACGCGCCGGCGGGTACGGCGTTGGCCGGCCAGTCGATGATCCGGATGTCGTCGCGCCCGAGCTCGGCGCCGACGTCGAGATCGGCGGCGGCCACGACGACCTGTTTGGTGGGAATGGTGACCGTCTTCGCCGGAATCCTGTTCACGTAGTTATACGTGGCGAAGGCGAACACGCCGCCCACCGTGACGGCGAGCACCAAGACGATAAAGACGCGAATGCGGGCCATGATGGTCCTCGGTTCTCCGATCCTCTGTTTGCTGCTTCGAACTTCCTACTTCGTGCTTCCTACTTCTAACTTCGTACTTCTGACTTCCAGAGTTACTGAGATTCGTTGCGCATTTCAGCCGACGTGCTCATCGTGATGTCGTTTCCCATCGTGGTGCTCTGCGAGAACAGCTGCGCGATGGGATGGAGCACGATGAACTTGAACGGGTAGTTCACCGTGACGAGCGACGCCGTCGCCGTCTTGCCGCCGCCGAGGTCGATCGTCTTGGCCATGTCGACCGTGACGCTCGTGGCATCGATCCTGTCCTTCGGCAACTGCCCCGACGTCATGTACGCCGACACACGTGTCTGGGCGTCCGAGACGGTCGCGTTCGGCAGCACCGCGACGCGCGCCCCTTCGCGGGCGGCGTTGGTCAGCACCTGCCACGTCTGATAGGCGCGGCCGAACTCGAAGATCGACACCGACACCAGCAGGAGCAGCGGCAGCGTCATCGCCGCTTCGAGAAGCGCCTGGCCCCGTTCGTTTTTCACCATATGCATGGCTACGACCCCATCGCGGCGGCGAGCGCCCCGAGCGCGATCGCCGGCGCGTACGCGAACCGGTTGTTCTCCGACGACCGTTCGATTTCCACCGCGACGGCGCCGCGCGTCGCCACGAGCGCCGCCGTGTTCGCCATCGTCGTCCGCAGGCGGCGGCGCCAAAGGGCGACCAGCACCGCGAGCGCGCCGCCGGCGATCGCCGAATAGAAAAACGCCATGACGACCGCGGACGGACCGAGCAGCGTTCCGAGCGCCGCGAGCAGCTTCACGTCGCCGCCGCCCGTCGCTCCAATCACGTAGCCGGGCAGCATCAGCAGGAGTCCGACGCCAAGTCCTGCGAGCGCGCCGCCGATGCCAGTCCCCGTTCCGTGCGTCGCTGCGAGCACGAGCCCGAGGGCGACGATCCCGAGCGTGAGCGGGTTTGGAACCCGCCGCACCCAGAGATCGATCGCGGCGCCCGAGGTGCCGCAGCCGGCGACAGCCGACACGAGGATGGGATCAAAAGTTCTGGGCAATGCCATTCCAAAACACCGTGGTGATTTGCTGGCCGACCGTGGTGACGGCCACCATCGCGACGACCGCTATCAACACGGCAAGAAGCCCGTATTCGAGCAAGTCCTGGCCGTCGTCCTGATCCGCGAAACGTGCGACGGCCGCAATCACGTTCTGCATTGGCGTTCTCCCTTGCTTCGGTCGTCGGTCGTCGGCCGCCACGCGAGTGGCGGCCGACGGACCGACGGACTGTCGACCATTAGATAGCGGCCGCGATCTGCGTGAAGATCGTGCTGACCTTCTGTCCCGCCGTGGTGACCGCGAGGACCGCCACGAGGGCGATCAACGCCACGAGCAGCGCGTACTCGAGCAGGTCCTGCCCCGAGTCATCGCGAACGAGCGAGCGCAGCCGATTGATGATCAAATTCATTTCCGTCCTCCGCGCGTTCCCTTGACGCGCAATACCGTGTGTGCGAAATGCGATCACGCGTTGTGCACGATCGCGCGACGGAGATGACAAAGGGCAACTGGTGTGCCACGCACTCGGAGTCATGCGCCGCAAAGGACTCTAAACGCCGTGACGGTGCAGCAGTTAGCGACCGCCGCGGGCTGCGCGACCGGCGGGGAGCCGGTAACGGGGCGCGCGCGCCTTCGCGGCACATTCGTAACGACGCCGGCGAAATTGGTGCGGATGGGCCGGTCGCGAAACAGAACACGCACTGGAAGACCCATATTGATCTGAGGAAATGGAGCGCACGCGAACCGGAACGCGAATTGCCCTCTAGGCGGTGTTCATGTGTCCGTGGAGGGAAGTGACAAATGGTGGCCCGGGCCCGGCGCACATTCGGCGAGGCGCTCATTTCGACCGGAGCGGTGGTGCTGCTCCTCCTGACGCTCGTCGCCATCGACGATCGCGTTCGCGAGCAGCTGTCGCTCAGATTCAGAACGACGCCCACCGCGGATCTGGTGAATGCAGGCACGCGGGTCCAGGACCTCGCGACCGTCGTGTTCTCGGCCGTGCGCGATCAATCGATCGCGCACGCGCCGCTGGTGATCTTCGTCGTCGCTGCGACGCTGCTCACGGTCTTCATGCTGCGGACGTAAACCATGGCACTGATTCTTGCGATTGAACCGGACCGCCGTCAGGCGAACCAGCTGAACTCGATGGTGCGCGGCCGCCTCAGGGCCGAGCTCGTACTCGGCGACTCCGCCGAACGCGCGCTCGCCGCTCTGGGCGATCGCGTTCCCGATCTGATTCTGACGACAGCGCTGCTGTCGCCTAAGGACGAAACGGCGCTCGCCGAGCGGCTGCGGAAACTCGACGGCACCGCCGCCCACGTGCAGACGCTGACGATTCCGATGCTCGCATCGCCGCGCTCGCACGCGTCGAGCGGCAGTCGCGGCGGCGTCCTGTCGGCGCTGATCGGCGACCGTCCTCAGAGCGCCATGATCGAAGGGTGCGACCCTGCGGTGTTCGCCGAGCAGTGCGCCGCGTATCTCGAACGCGCCGCTGCCGAGCGCGCATCGCACGCGCACCTGATCGACGAGCATTTCGAAGAACCGGCGCCTGCCGTCGAACGGCCGCAGGTCGTCCGGGAACCTGAGTTCGTCGAGGACTTCGTCTCGGTACAAGCCGAGACGCCGGTCGCCGCTGAGTCTCCGACGTGGCAGCCCTTCGCGGATGTCGAGACATCTCCGGCAGCGCAGCTCTTCAGCGCTGCAGAAACATACGCGGAAGCCGAGCCCTTCAGGGCCGCTGAAGCAGCCTATCCGGTGCCGCAGCCCTTCAGGACTACCGAGACGTTCGCGGAACCGTTCGCCGCCCCGTCCGATGCGATGACGGATCTCGACGCAGCGCTCGACCTCGTGCTCGTCGGCGACGACGCGGAGCAGGACCAGGCGATCGAGGAGCTCGAACAGAACGTGATCGAGCTCGACCTCTCGACCCTCGTCGAAGACGAGGACGCGATCGTCAAGGACTTCAGCATGCCCAACGATCCGACGGCAACCATCGCGTCGGCGGTGCTCGCGGTCGTCGAAGCCGAGGAACAGGCCGCGCGCGCGGCCCAGGCGCAGCCGGTCGCCGCGGTCCGTGTGGTCGAGCCGAAGAACCCAGTGGTTCAGCCGAAGAAGAAGATCGAGCGCGACGCGTCGATTCCCACCCGTCTCGGCGTCACGCAGCTCTGGCCGGCCATGGACAGCTACGTCGCCGAGCGACGGCCGGCGGCCGTGAGCCTCGACTCCGATGATTCGCTGGCGGCCACCGAAGCGGCTGCAGCGCCGCCGTCGTCCATGCCTGCGCCGGCACGCCGCCGACCCAAAGTCAAGCCGATCGAGGACGAATGGGGCTTCTTCGATCCCGATCAATGCGGCTTCGCCGCGCTCCTCGCCAAGCTCGAAGAGATCGCCGACGGCGACGACACGCCTGTCACCAGACGCCCGGCGTAACAGCCCCACCTAACCTGCTGATGTGAGTGAGGCGTCCGTGCCGACTGGGAGGGCGCCTACCCGCGCCACTTGAAAACTGAAAGGAGGTTCGAAAAATCGTCGGTCCAGATCGGACGACCCGCACGTGGCAGAACGTGCTCCCAGCGCGTATCGTTCGCCAGTTCTTTCATCTGCTCACCGCCGCGAACCATGACGAGCCATCGCGAGGCGAACTTCCCGTTTGCGATATCGCCTTCGGTTAGCTTGAGATCGTCTCGCTCGAAGCAGACGAGCCCGTGAGTCATGCCTGCGTCAGCCAGGACCTGCTTCAACTCCACATATCGGCTTGAGATGTGGAACATCAATACCCCTGTCTCCGAAAGCTTCCGGGCGTACAAATCGAGCGCCTCACCAGTGAGCAGGTGCATCGGTATCGCATCCGAACTGAACGCGTCGAGCACGAGGAAGTCAAATCGGCGATCGGACGTGTCTGCAAGCTTCAATCGTGCGTCCCCGAGAACGACGTCTACATGCGCGGGAGAATCACTGAGATATGTAAAGTAATGGGGATCGCGTGCAATCTCCACGACGCCGGGATCGATTTCAAAGAACGTCCAGTCCTCGCCCGCGCGGCTGTATGCCGCCAACGTTCCAATTCCAAGGCCGACGATGCCGACCCGGAGTTGCGGTTTGCGCTGAACATTCGCGAAGATCTGCCCGGCAGGTCCGCTTCGGTGGAAGTACGCGGTCGGTTCCCGCCTTAAGGCCGGGTTTGTGCTCTGCATTCCATGAACGATGCCCCCGTGCACGAATCTACGTTGGCCGATCTTGGAATCAACCGTCACTCGGTGAACACTGAAGAAGCTGCGACTCCGGAAGACGACGTGCTCGTTCGCGCTCATGAAGGTGCTGCTCGCAATCATTAGCGCCGCGACGGCCGCGGCGAATCGTAACGGGCGCCTCCGGAATCCGAATAGGACAACACCGGGTGCGACAAAAACCATGAGCACTCCGGCCACGGTCTTTGAATCGGCACCATGAAATGCGAACATCATCGCCGCCGCCCCGGCGCCGAGCAACACAGGCAGCAACAGATCCATAAAGCGCGTCCATCGGCTCACGCTCGAAGATGCCGCCGGACGGAACAGGCAGGCGATGACCACGGCCAGCGGATACTCCAGTACGGTTTTGAATGCGACAGGTGCGATGACGGCGTTAAATAGTCCCCCGAGGCTTCCGCCAGTGGCAAGGCAGACATAAAACGTGGTCAAGTACGCGGGCTGCGGTTTGTTCCGGGCGAGCTCGCCGTGACACACCATGGTCGCCACGAAAAACGTCGCCACGTGAAGAACGATCTGCAGCGCCGGGGGCATTCGACTGTCAAAAATGATCAGACTGACGATCGGCACCACCAGAATCGGCAGCAGCCGGTCCATCAGAGCATGGGGCAGTATCGAGCGCTCCATGAAGACCAGCACGAGCGTGAGCAGGTACAACCCAAGTGGCAGGATCCAGAGGAGCGGAATCGCGGCGATATCCGTCGTCAGAAATGTCGTGACGCCTAGCATCAGGCTCGAGGGCACGGCGGCGAGTACGATCCAGCGTACGAGCGTCGCCGTGGGAGGCGGGGCTTCAGCCACCGCGGTTTCGTCCACCGGGTACAACTGACCCTTACCGAAGCCCCAACTCAACCAGGCCCACGCAGCACACGCAAGGCTCAGGAGGCCGAAGCCGACGTACGCCGTGGTCCATGTGGCGCTTTGCTGATGAAGCGTCAGGAATGGCTCGAGCAGCGCCGGGTACGCCACGAGCGCGAGCATGCTGCCAGCGTTACTCGCCGCGTAGAGCGCATACGGGTTCGTTCTCCCTCCCGAAGCGATCCAGCGTTGCAGGAGCGGTGACGTCGACGAAACGACGAACAACGGCACGGCGGCCGTCCGCGCCAGTACCAAGAGCAGCCACGGAATAGGCGACCGATCGGCAGGCGGCGTCATCCCGGACGGCAGGATGACCGGCAGCGCGGCGATCGACAATCCCACGAGGGCCGTATGGATAATCACCTGCCGCCGTTTGGTGAAAATGCGTGACAGCATGTGCGCGTATACGTATGCAGCCAGCAGTACGAGTTGATAGAACACCATGCAGGTGTTCCAGACGGCGGGACTGCCGCCTAGAAGGGGCAGCATCATCTTGGCGATCATCGGCTCGACGATGAACAGCAATGCCGCACTTGTGAAGACCGTCATCGCAAACAGCGTAACCATCCGAACGCTCCTGGCGCATCGTTGTCTTTGGATAGAGCGCCCGCCCGGGAGCGCTGTGCGAGGCCGAGGCAACTGGAATGCCAAGGTGCTTACGGCCGCCCGTGACCTCGCGGAGAACAGCGCATCAGATTTGAGTGCGTAAGGTTCATCGTGACTGTGCTCTCTCGTGAACGCGTGCGAAGCCTTACGCATGCGATTCTGAGACGGAGTGATCAGAGACCCTGAGGCCGGCGAACCGCACGAATACGTTTTCGAGGGTCGCTGATCACAATTGTGTCCACGCCTGCGGCCCCCTCTTGGTTCGACCGTCGGTGTATGTCTCGTTACTCCTGCGGCAGCACGAGCGGTGTGAGCCGAAACGTCGATGGCTCCAGCACGTACGGCTTGCGATCGGGCGCGAGAGCCAGCAGGCGCTTGTCGTCCGCGCCGCGATCGTAGACGACCCACGCGCGCGCCGACGCCAGGTCGGCCTCATTTCGCGTCACAGCCAGGTGCGGATTGTCAGACGGCGCGTAGCGAACGAAGACAATGGAATTGGAAGGCGCCGCGCGGATGACTTCCTCGGCGCGGCGATGGAACGCGTTCCGAACGTCGATCGCAGCGCGCGCGCGCCAAAGATCCGTCAGGCAGAGCGGCAGGAGCAGGGCGGCGGCAAGAGCCGACGAGCGCGCGACTGCTGCGGACACCGGCGCGGCCGCGCTCGGTGCGCTCTCGCCCGGTATGCGGCTCGAAACGGGAACTCTGCACTCGTTTTCAGGAGCCGCATAACGGGCTAGGCGCGCCACAGGCGCGCCCGCCGGAGCGGAGCGGGGCAAGGAGCCCCCGCGAGCGACGGCGTGGGGGGCCCGCGGGGGCGAAGCCCCCCCGATCTGACTGGATTGGCCGAGCAGTCGCATCAGGCCGATGGCCGCGAGGAAGTGTAGTGCCGGCAGGAGCTCGAGATAGTACACGACCCAACCCGGCGGGTGCGCGAAAGCGAGATACGCGATGAAGAGGCTGGCGCTCACCACGAGCGCCAAGCGCGCCGCTCCTCGCGCACGGATCAGCGATCCGACCAGCAGTGCCCCGATCGCGAAACGCCACCCGAAGGAGTACGTAGCGAGCAGCGCGAGAACGCGTTGCGCGAACGCCACAGGAACTGCCGACGGCACGTACACTTCGTGCACCTCTCGCGACCACGCGTCCATCGGCAACAGCTCCGGCGGAAGCGGCCGGAGCGGCGGCGTCGGATCGATACCGAAACCTGGCTTGTCGAACGGAAAATACGTTCGTGAGTACAGAGAATACGGATCGGTTCTCCAGTCTCCGAGCGTCTGTTGGTTCCAGATGAGCCCCACACCCAACAGCGCGATTCCCGCCAGGAGAGGCACCGCCGCAGGTCGAAACGTACCGATCTCGATCAACCTGCGCAGGATGACGAACCCGAGCGGTGCGGCGAGCGCAACCATCGTCAATGGCCTCGCCTCGAAGCCCCATGCGAGGGCCGCGGCGACACCGAGCAGATAGATCTGTTTTCCCGATTCCAGCCAGAGGACGGTTGCGGCAGCAGCGGCAAGCCACATGACCGTGGTCGTGCTTTCCGAGAGATAGGACGTCGCCCATACGAGCGTCAGCGGCGCGGTCGTCCACAACATCCACGTGAGGAGCGCGGTCCACGCATTCGAGAGCCGCCGCGCCAGCCAGAAGGTCAGCGCCCCTGCAATGCCCGCGAGCAGCGCCGGCATCAGTCCGGGCATCCCGAGCCAGATTCCCGGGACGAGCATCATCGCGTGAGCAGGCGGGTACTTGGCGAACACCGCCGGCTCCACGAACACATGCATCTGCTCGAAGAACGCGGCGATCGGCGGCGGCGACGCCGTCCAGCGGCCTCGCGCGAAGATTTCCGCCTGAAGCAGGTACGCACGCTCGTCATGAATGACGCCGGGCTCACCAAACGATCGCCAGACGAAGCGCACGATGATGATCGTGACAAGTCCGAGCGCGGCGGGCGCCCACGGACTCCGCAGAAAGGCGGCTATTCGCGCGGGGCGCCACGTCCACGATCGAGCGGTGCGGCCGACAATCGAAAGTCCGAAAAGGATCGCGACGGCGAGGCACGCGTTGAGAAGAACACTCACGTGACGGTCAGGCGCGCTTGCGGCAGAGCACCATGTACTGGGCGCCGGCTGGTACACGCGTCAGGGCCGGCTCGAGCGGCCGGAGCAGCGCGAGCGGACGTGGAAAGACAAAAAGAAAATCGGTCGTCATGATGTCGAATCCCGCGCTGTCCAGCAGCTTTCGGGCGTGGCGGGCCGACAACGTCTTCGCGTCACGGTCGAACGGAATCCGCCGCATGACCAATCGTGTGCCGGGATTCCACGGATTGTTCTCCCAGAGCGCGAAGTACCCCCGCGACGCCAGCGCGCGGCTGATGTACGCGAGCGCGTCGCCGCGAAGATCGGGTTCGATGTGATGAAACACGCCGTTGCAATAGACGAGATCGAACTCTCCGGCAGACTGTCCTTCGTCGATCGTGCTGAACTGCACGTTGGCGTCGGCGTAGTGGCGGCGCGCAAGATCGATGCTGTCGGCCGACACGTCCACACCTGTGACGGACGCGGCCGGCAGGTGCATCAGGAGCTCCCGTGCCGTCGCTCCAGTCCCGCAGCCGTAATCAAGAACGTGCATCGGCCGGCAGCCGTGCTGCCGAAGCCTTGAAGACAGCCATTCGATCCGACGGTGCGCGAAGTATTCCTTCGATTCACCCGACAGCGACAGGCCGCGGTTCAACGCCGCGTCGTACGCAGCGGCGCAGGCATCGAACGCTGCCGGCTCGCTCATCGCCTTCGCATCGTCAGCAGGCTCATGAAGAAGCAGCCGAGGATCACCTGATAACCGAGCACGACGAGCGTGACGCCCGGCACGACGACACGCATCGTCTCCGCGTAGTCCAACCGGCCGAAGCCGTGCATGCGCCACACGTTGACCGCGGCCAGCAGCATGAGGCCGCCGACGAGCCCTGCGGCGATGCCGAGAAACAGCCCACGCTCCAGCGTCACGAGCCTGGAGAACCGCTGGACGCGCGGATCGTGCGGCAGGATGCCTTCGGTCATCGCGAACGTCTTGGCAATGGCGGCGAAGAACATGCTCTGGGAGCCGCAGATGACCGCAAGGCTCGCAAACAGCAATGTATGCGCATCGAATGTGATTCCGCCGATCTTCATACCCGGCATCGCCACCGTGTAGCCGCCGATGCCCAGCACGATCAACATCAGACCAGGCAGGAGAAACAGCCGGCGCGGAGAGCACATCAGGAAGAATCGCAGCGTTCGCCAGCCGTCGCGAAACGTCTTGAGGTGCGGCGGATGGCTCTTCCGGCCGTCGGGATGCAACGTAATCGGGACTTCGCCGATCTTCGCGCCGGCGAGACTTGCCTTGATGATCATCTCGGTGGCGAACTCCATGCCCGTGCACCGCTGATCCAGACGTTGGTACAGCGCCTTCGTGAAGCCGCGGAGACCGCAGTAGACGTCGTGGACCGGCGCGCGGAACCATCGACGCGCGACGCGCGAGAACAGCGGGTTGCCAAGCCAGCGATGCAGCCGCGGCATCGCGCCCGGCAGCACGCGTCCTCCGCCGGACCCGAGCCTGCACCCCTGCACGAGCTCGTCGCCGGCGCGCAGCCGCTGGACGAACTTCGGCAGCTCGCCGAAGTCGTAGCTGTCGTCGGCATCTCCCATGATCACGAACCGGCCGCGTGCCGCCGTGATGCCGCCCATGAGGGCGGCGCCGTAACCCTTGTCGGCCACGAGCACCACTCTCGCGCCGGCGTCGCGCGCGATGGCGACGGAGTCGTCCGAACTGCCGTTGTCGGCGACGACGACCTCGCCGACGATGCCGGCGTTCGCCATGGCGGCATGCGCCCGGTGAATGCACGTCGCCACCGTGTCGGCCTCATTGAGACAAGGCATGACCACGGTCAATTCGATGCCATCGCGCGCAGTCTCGTGTGGGAACGATGGAGTCGTGAGTGACTCTTCGTCGGCGTTCAAAAGGGCCGTGAAAGCTTGGCTGGTGTGCATCATGGCTCGATCCCGCCGTGACGCTGCAACTAAAACGCCAGTGTTTTCGCGTGGGAGCGAGGCGGGCCACGGTTATGGATGTCTCACGTTTTTGCCGTGCCCATTACGGATCTGTGCTGGAACGCGCGCGGTAGCCGAGCGTGATCTGCGGTGGATCGATGCATGCGCATCCGCCGCGCTGCGCATGCCTGTGTCGAAGCAGTCGGATCGTTGTTTGCCGTACGCCACATGCAGTGACCGAAACGGCCCTGAGGGTCAACGCAGTCGCGCTCCGCGTGCTGACGCCGCGCCGGCTTCGCTTGTACCCGCTGGCGATGTTCGGGGGGGCCGCGATCGGATTCCTGGTGTTCCTTGCAGGAAGCAGTGGCCTGCGCGGGCTGGGCGGCGGACGCGTCGGCGGCGACTTCCCGGCGTTTTACGGCGCCGCACGGATCATCCGGAGCGGTGACTGGAAAGGGATGTACGAGCCGGCGACGCTGCAGCGCGCGCAGGCGGAGTTCTTCCCCGATCAACCAGGCGGCTGGCTGACATTTCCCTATCCGCCATTCGTCGCGGCAGCCTACGTTCCGCTGACGCTGTTCTCCTTCAAAACGGCGTACGCGCTGCACTCGTTGATCATGGCGGCGTGCTGCGTTGCGGCGCTTGCACTGCTCCTTCCTGCGCTACCGCGACTCCGCGGATCGTTTCTGCCGTGCGCGGCAGCGACACTCACCTTTTATCCAATGGTCCGTGCCGTGATGGGCGGGCAAAACACCGCCCTCAGCCTGCTGTGCGCCTCGGGCGCGGCTGCGGCGCTGGCGCGCAGGAAAGATGTTCTCGCCGGCGTCTGGCTTGGTGCATGGATGTTCAAGCCGCAGCTTGCGCTGCCGGTCACAGTCGTTGTCGCGATCGCGGGACATCCGAAGGTTGTCGCGGGGGCAACGATCAGTGCCGCGACGCTGTACCTGGCCGGAGCGGCGATCAGCGAGCCGACGTGGCCGATCTGGTGGGTGCGCGACATCCTTCTTCCGTACGCTGCGGCCGGCCTGCCGCCCGACCTCCACAGTGGCGCCTCCTTCACAGAAGTCGCGCGCGAGCTCGGCATGCCGGCGCTCGGCTGGATTGCCATTGGCGTCGTCGTAGCGGTCACGCTTCGGACGGTGTGGCGGACTCAACCCGCCCCCGTCGTGCTCGTCGGCATCGCATCGCCGTTCGCCGTCCTCGTCGCGCCGCATGCACTCTTCTACGATGCCGGTCTTGCGATGATGGCGTTCGCCGCCGCTGCCGCCGTATCCGGCCGCACTGTTGTTCCGCTGTTGCTCGTCCTGTGGGCGCTCGCGGCGCTGGAGCCGATGCGGATGTACCTGCCGCTGCCGCCGAGCACCGTCGTGCTTCTCGGCTCGCTTCTGATATCGATCCGGATTGCTCGACGCGCCGCCGATGAAAGACCTCCTTTGGATGATTCCACATCATGCGCACTCGCTTGACGCCTCGGCTGATCGTCCGGCTGTCGTTCGCGTTCGTCGTCGCTGCGGTTCTGATTCCCGCCGTCCCCGACGTGGACTTATGGGGCCACACGTTGTTCGGCGGCGACATCGTGCACAGCCGCGCGATCCCGGCCGCCGACTCGTACGCCTTCACGAGCGACCTGCCGTGGGTGAATCACGAGTGGCTCAGCGAAGTCTGCATGTATGCCGCGTACGCGCTGGGCGGCGGTTCGGGTCTCGTGGCGCTGCGGCTCGTTTTGCTGGGCACGCTGCTCTGGACCTCGTGGCGGACGCTCCGGCGTGAGGGCGTTTCCGGCGAGTCGGCGCTGGTCATCGCGATGGTGCTGGCGCTCGTTACTTATCCCAGAACTCAGCACGTTCGGCCGCAATTGTTCTCGCTGAGCATGTTCGCCGTCCTGCTCTCGACGCTGATGGATTTCGATCGGACGCGCGCGGTCACCCGGTTGATTTCGATTCCCCTCCTGATGTTCCTCTGGGCCAACCTTCACGGCGGCTTCATCCTCGGGTTCGTGCCTGTCGGCATCTGGGCCGTTCTGTACGCGCTGGATCAGGACGCGCCCGTGGAAGTGCGGCTTGCGCCGGCCATTGCTCTCGTCGCCGCAGTCGTTGCCACGCTGATCAACCCGTACGGCGTCGGTCTGTGGAAGTTTCTCTGGCGCACGGTCAGCATGAATCGGCGCGATATCGACGAGTGGTGGTCCATCCTGAGCGCCGAGCGCGCGCTGCTCGTCTTGTGGTCGACGACCGCGCTGATTGCCATCGCGGGCGTCAGGTGGCACGGACGGCCGCTTCGATGGCCGCGCACCGGCCTCGTGGCCGTTCTTGCGCTGGCGTCGTTCCGAGTGAATCGTCTCGACGCGTTTTTCGCGATCGCGACCATCATGTTGTTCGGACAACCGCTGTCGAGATTCCTGACGAGGCGCGAGCGCACCAGCCCGCCGAAAGAGCTGTCGCGCGCGTTCGTCACGGCAACCGTCGCCGCGGCGATGTGTACGGCCGCAGCCGTTCTCCTTCGCGCGCAGCCGGAGTCGAACGGCTGCGTCGATCGCGCGAGCTGGCTGCCCGAGCAGGACGCCACCGATTTCGTCGCGCGCAATCATCTGCACGGGCGGATGGTCGTGTTCTTCAACTGGGGCGAATACGTGCTGTGGCAGTTCCGTCACGATTTGACGGTATCGACCGACGGCCGCCGCGAAACGGTGTACTCGGACCGCCAGATCAACGGCCATCTCGAGCTGTATCGCGGCACCGATTCAGGGCTGACGTACTTTCATCAGCTGAACGCGGATTACGCGTGGCTTCCGACTGAATCCCCCGCCGTCGACAAGCTGCGCGCTGAAGGGTGGGTGGAGATTTACGCGCGCGATCGTTCGGCGATTCTCGCGCGACCGTCACTCGTTCCGGCGGGCGGTTACATCGTCCCCGCCGCACGATGCTATCCGGGGCCGGGCGCGCGGACGTCTCCACTGAGTGCCGGTTTTTGGCGCGTGACTTATTAGGGACCCGGAAACGTACGCGACACCGACGTCGGCTGGGATGTGCTGGTGGTTGCGCACGCCGGTCGCCTCGACAACAGCACCGAGCGGGGCCCGCTGAAGATCGGGCACCATCCGGACGCTTCGAGGCGGTCCACAACGCGCAACGTGGCAGGGAGCCACACGTAATCGGGATCCAACCGCGCCACTTCATCCAACGCCTCTGGTGCGTTCGTGTAAACGCGCCAGTGCCGTTCGCGCAGCTCCTCTGAGTACACGGTCTCGCGCCGACCATCCATCGACACGCGGATCGCGGGAGAGAAGTGCCAAATCGCGAGCTCGCCGTAGTCGAACCACGTGAGCATCCTGCCGCGGATGTCGTGGGCCTTGATGAAAGCCGTCGCCTCGCGCTCGGGAAGCCACTCTCCATCCATTGCGAGCGTACGGCCGAACGCAGTGACCGCAACGGCGATGAGCGCGCCACATGTCACGATCGGCCGCCACCACGTGGCTGCCATGTTCAATCGCGTCGTTTCCTCGTCTCCGGTTGATCGCTGAATCCACGGCGGCATCAGGAACGCAACGGCAAGCGCGTAGAAACCGACCAGGCGAATGACACGGAACGACCCGACCGCGAACAACAGCACCACGAGAAGCGACGAGAGTGCCGGCGTGCGACGGCGCCTCCACGCGCCGCAGGCTGCAACGGCAGTTGGTATCGTCCACAACAGAAGGCCGACGAGCGGCACACGCATCGCAGGCTGCCACTCGATGATATCGGCGCGAGCCGGACGAACGGTCTCCGTCAGGAAACTGAGCATCGATGCGCCGTACGGGTTGCACAGCGTCGCAAGTGCGGATGCGCACGCTGACGCGAGCAGCAGCACGCGGCTTCGCGTGGACCACGCCGGGTCGCGCCATGAGCACGCCACGAAGACGGCCAGCGTGCCGGCTCCGACGATCCACCCGCCATGAACGTTGACCCAGACCGCAAAAACGATCGGCGGCGCGAGCAGCCACCGTGTGCGCCCTTCGCGGGCACGATGAAGAACGAACAGCAGCACCGCGAAGAGAAACATCGAGAATGCCTGCGGCCGAATGGTGGCGACGAGCGGCCACGTGCCGAGCGCAGTGAGGAACAGCGTGCCGTCCCGCACCGCCGGGCGCAGCGGCTGGAGGCGCCACGTCGCCAGAAGCGCTAATCCGGCGGCGCACGCCAGAGTCAATTTCAGCGCGGTGAGGCCCGCCGCGCCGGCGACTGAGTATGCGACCCACATCACCGCTTCGGCGAGCCACTCGTGGTTTATCCACGGGCGATCGCTCGTGAACGAATACGGATCGGCGCTGTGAACGCGCCCGGCGTGGACGATGTCTCGCCCGAACGTCAAGTGACCCCACAGGTCAGCGTCGGCGCCCGTTCTTGCCAGGAAGCACACGATGACCAGAAGCGTGATGAAGGACAAGGCGCGCATCGCGAAATCGTTGCGAGGCGAGCTCGAAGTACGCACGGGAGATTCGGAAGCAATCATGTGGTGGTTTGCTGCTGGGCGTCGGCGTCGTCCCGTTGTGCAAGCCGTGGGCCAGACGGATACCGTTCTCGGTCGCTGAAGGCGACGACTGGAACCGCGTTGCGTGGGACCGCGCGAGATTTCACGATCGCTCGTGCGGGCACGACGTTTGCCGCTTCCTCGCGCGGCCCGCGCGGCCCACTCACTTAAATCGTTGATTCCACTGTCCGCGCGCGAGCGCGCGCGGCAGTTTCTGCCAGCGCGTGGCCGATGCTGGTGGAGAAAATCACCACCGATCCGGCTGAAGCCCCACCCGTCACGCGTGGCGCGATCGTGCGAATGCGACGCGCGCAATGGCGCGTCGTCGACATCCGCCCGTTCGACGGATGCGCGATCGTCACGCTTGCCGGGCTCGCGCCGCCTCACGCCGGTCTCGAGCGGCGCGTCCTCACTCCGTTCGACACAATCGAGCCAATCGAAAGGACGCGACGCGCTCGCATTGTCAAGGCCGGCGCCTGGACGCGCGCGTGCCGCGCGCTCGTCGCGGGCGACACGCCGCCGGCGTCGCTGCGATCGGCGGCTCGCGCGCGGATCGATCTCCTCGCCCATCAGCTCGAGCCGGCGCTCGCCATCGTTCGCGGCCTCGGGTGCCGCGTGCTGCTCGCCGACGAAGTCGGCCTCGGCAAGACGATTCAGGCCGGCCTCATCGCGTCCGAGCTGCGCGAGCGCGGCGCGATCGATCGACTTCTCGTGCTCGCGCCCGCGGGGCTGCGCGAGCAGTGGGTCGCCGAGCTCCACGGCCGCTTCGCGATCGAGGCGACGCTCGTCGACGCGCATTCGCTGCGCCGCATCGCCTCCACGCTGCCGATCGACCTGAATCCCTGGACGACGCTGTCGGCCGCGGTTGCGTCGATCGACTACGTCAAGCGGCCGGAGGTCCTGCCCCTCGCCGCCCGGTGCCTGTGGGACCTCATCGTCGTCGACGAGGCGCACGCGTCGGCTGCCGATTCGGATCGCCGTGCCGCCGTGCACGCCCTGTGCGCACGCGCGTCGTACGTGCTCCTTCTGACCGCGACGCCGCACAACGGCGACGAGCGCGCGTTCGAGTCGCTGTGCGCGATCGGATCGATCGGCGACGAGCGCGACGATCCGCTGCTCGTGTTTCGACGGACGCGGCACGATGCCGGCCTTGCGGCGCGGCGCCGCGTGCACGCGCTTCGCGTGCGGTCCTCCCCGGATGAACAGCGCGTTCATCGCGCGCTCGCGCGCTACAGCCAGGCGGTCCGCGCCGAACGCGGCGACGCGTGCCTCGCGCTGGCCGTGCTGCACAAGCGCGCGCTGTCGAGCGCGTGGGCGCTGGCCGAGTCGATCGATCGCCGCCTCGCGATGCTGGCGGCGCCCGCCGGGGCCGACGCCGGCGAGCAGCTGACGCTGCCGATGTTCGACGTGAACGGTGATTTCACTCCGGAAGACGATGCGCCGGCGTGGCCCGAGGGCGTCGGCCTGGCTGACGCCGATCGCGAGCGGCGGTTGCTCGGGCCTATCGCCGGCGCCGCCCGCGCAGCCGCCGCGCGCGAATCGAAAGTTGCCGCGCTCAATCGTCTGCTTCGCCGCATCGGTGAGTCGGTCGTCGTCTTCACCGAATATCGCGACACGCTGCAGCACCTTCGCGCGCTGCTGCAACGGCCGTCCATCGCGCTGCACGGCGGCCTGACGCGCGAAGAACGTGCGTGCGCGCTGAACGCGTTCATCCATCGACCGGGATCGGTGCTGCTCGCGACAGACGCCGCGGGCGAGGGCTTGAACCTGCACCACAGCTGCCGGACGGTGATCAACCTCGAGCTGCCGTGGAATCCGATGCGGCTCGAGCAGCGCATCGGCCGCGTCGATCGCATCGGCCAGGCACATACCGTTCACGCATTTCACCTGATCGCCGACGGCGCCGGCGAGCTGCGGATCCTTCGCCGCCTCCGAGAGCGGATCGACGCCGCGAAAGCTGCCATCGGCGCGCCGGATCCGCTTGGCATCGTCGAGGTCGCGATCGATGAACTCTGATCTGGGCGCCGCAGCCGTGGCCGAAGTCGAGCGGCTGACGGCCGCACGGACCCTGATGCGCGACGGCGACACGCTCGCGCTGACGCGCCTCGAGACCGAGGGGCCTTGGATCGGCATCGCTCGATCGAAGCTGAAGAGACGTCTGGGCGGGCGCCGATTGGAGATCTGGCGCGTCGGCTACGAAGACGCGTCTGGAGGGCTCGTCGAGTCGCGATTGGTCGTGCTCGCGATTCACGAACGCGAGCGCTCGCCTGAAAGGCTCGCGCTACGCGAAAGCCTCGCGCTATCGGAAAGGCTCGCCGAACCCGTCGCCGAATCTATCGCCACACCTGTAGCGCGAGCCTTTCAGGCGAGCGAAATCCGAGCCTTTCAGGCGAGCGAACTCCGAGCCTTTCAGGCGAGCGAAATCCAAGCCGTCATCGACTCCGCGATGGTCGAATGGCGCGACGCGGTCGCACGCGCTGTCGCGTCGTTCGCGTCCGCGCGGCTCGCACGCGAAACGGCGATCGCCGCGTCGGCGGCGCCGGTGCGCTCAGCGCCGATTCAGACGGGACTCTTCGATCGGCGCGAAGAGCACGCGCATGCGGCCCTCGAAGAGGGACGTCGTAGCGTCTCGGAGGCACTCGCCGAACGCAAGGCGTCGGCGCAGCGCGCGGCCGCCCTCGTCGCAACCGCGCCCAAGCTCCTGCTGGTGATTGCCGGTGCTGGCCGGACTTGACGGCTATCTCGTCTCGCACGCCTTTCTCGAACGGCGCGTCGCGATGCCGGCCGATGGACTGGCGGCGGACGCGCGGCGTCGGAACCTCGCGCAGTGGCGCGCATGGTCGGCCGCGCTCGGTCCGGCCTCGACGACGCGAGCGCTGCTTCAGAACGGAGCCGCGCCGCTCGCCGCCGCGCTCGGGTTCGATCCGCCCGCCGACATCCGCGAGCTGACTGCGGCGACGAGCGCCACGCTTCGACCGATCGGCAGCGCCGGGAGCGTCGGGTTGATCGTCGCGCCGTTCGGCGAGCGCCTCGATCCGCTCTGGCGCCCGGCGGTGAGCGAAGCGCTGCGGCGCGGCGCGAGCTGGTGCGTGCTCTTCAACGGCACACATCTCCGCATCGTCGACGCGAGCCGCCTCTATGCTCGCCGATATCTCGAGTTCGACCTCGATCTCGCCGTCGACGGTTCGCACACGCTGGCGGCGCTGTGGCTGGCCGCCAGTGCCGGCGCATTGTGCGGCGCCGCGGACGCCGGCGAATCGCTGCGCGCCTTGATCGCCGATTCCGACCATCACGCGGCGGCTGTGTGCCGCTCGCTGCGCGACGGCGTCCTCGCCGCCTCGTCAGGCATTCTCGGAGCGCTGACCGGCGGCGGGCGATCGCGGCCCGTCCGGTCGCTCCACGACGGCTTCGAGCAGTCGCTGACGATCGTGTACCGCATCCTCTTCTTGTTGTTCGCCGAGGCGCGGTCGCTCGTTCCGCTGTGGCACCCGGTGTACCGCGAGAGCTACAGCGTCGACGCGCTGCGCACAGCGGCCGCTGCCTCTCCTCACAGCGCCGGATGGTGGGACGCGCTGCGCGCGATGGCGCGCCTCGCTCACGCCGGCTGCCGCGCCGGAGAACTGCGCGTCACGCCGTTCAACGGCCGGCTCTTCGCGCCCGCACGCACGCCGCTCGCCGAACGGCGCGACCTCGACGACGAGGCGGCACGTGGCGCAGTACTGGCGCTGTCGACGCGCCGCGCGCCGGACGGCGCCGGCCGCGAACGCATCTCGTATCGCGACCTCGGCGTCGAGCAGCTCGGCGCCGTGTACGAAACGCTGCTCGACTATCAGCCGTGCGCCGGACCGTCCGGCGTGACGCTGCAGCGGGGATCCGGCGTCCGCAAGGCGACCGGAACGTTTTATACGCCGCAGCCGATCGCGGAGTACGTCGTGCGCCGCGCGATCGGACCGCTCGTCCGCGATGCGACGCCCGAACGGATTCTCGGTTTGCGGATCGTCGATCCAGCAATGGGCAGCGGCGCATTTCTCGTGGCGGCGTGCCGCTACCTCGCATCTGCGTACGAGCAGGCGCTCATCGGCGCGGGACGCTGCCACGCGGCCGATCTCGGCGAGCGCGAGCGCGTCGCGATCCGGCGGCAAATCGCGGAGCGATGTCTGTACGGCGTCGATCTCAATCCAATGGCAGTGCAGCTCGCGCGCCTGTCCATGTGGCTCGCGACGCTCGCCGCCGACCGTCCGCTGAGCTTTCTCGATCACCGCCTGCAGACGGGCGACAGCCTGCTCGGCGCATCGCTCGTACACCTCGCGCGCGCGCCGCACCGGCGCAAACGGTCGGGGAAATCCGATGCGCTCCCGCTGTTCGACGGCGAAACCGTGGCCGAGGCGCTGCGCGCGGCGCTGCCGGTGCGCTTCTCTCTGGAGGCGACGCCGAACGACACCATCGAGCAGGTGCGCGAGAAGGAGCGCGCGTACGCGGCGATCACCGCACGCGACGGCTTGCTGTCGCGCTGGAAGCGAATCGCGAACGTGTGGGCCGCCGCGTGGTTTTCGTCGCCCAATCGACCGGTGCCGGCCGCCGCGTTCGGCGCGCTGGGGGACGTCGTGCTCTCCGGCCGCGGCGCGCTGCCGCCGCGAACGGCGGAGGCTTATCTCAGCGCGGCGGAAGCGATCGCGTGCGCGCGGCGGTTCTTTCACTGGGAGCTGGAATTCCCGGAAGCCTTCTTCGCCGTGGACGGCCGTCCGCTGTCCAACGCCGGGTTCGATGCGGTCATCGGTAATCCACCGTGGGACATGATTCGCGCCGATACCGGCGCAGCCGACGCCCGCGACCGCGCGCGTGTCGACATCGCGCCGCTTTTGCGGTTCACGCGCGACGCCGGGCTCTACTCGGCGCAATCCGACGGGCACGCGAACCGGTACCAGCTCTTCGTCGAACGCGCGATCGCGCTCACGCGCGCCGGCGGCCGCATCGGCCTGGTGCTGCCGTCGGGTCTTGCGATCGACCATGGCAGCGCGCCACTGCGCAGAATGCTTCTGAATCGATGCGACGTCGACGCGATCGTCGGCTTCGACAACCATCGCGGCGTGTTTCCGATCCACCGCAGTGTCCGCTTCCTGCTCCTCACCGCGACCGGCGGCGCGCCGACGCGGGCGATCGGCTGTCGTCTCGGCCTCGACGATCCGGCCGATCTCGAATCGGCTGGCGACGAGCCGGCCGAGCAGTCGCCGTGGTATCCCGTGCAGGTGACGCCGGAGATGCTCGCGCGCCTGTCCGGACCGGCGCTGACCATTCCGAATCTGCGGAGCCCGGTGGACGTCGCCATCGCCGAGCGGGCGGCCGCGCTGTTCCCGCCGCTCGGCGATGCGGCCGGATGGAACGCCCGGTTCGGCCGCGAGCTGAACGCCACCGACGATCGCGCGTTCTTCCATCCCGCGGACCCACACCGCGCCGATCGGCTGCCCGTTGTCGAGGGAAAACATCTCGATCCGTTTCGCGCGGCCGTCGGCCGGACCGAGCACGCGATCGCCGCATCGGACGCGCGCCGCCTGCTCGCGTCCGATCGCCACGAGCGCCCGCGCCTCGCGTATCGAGACGTCGCGAGCGCCACGAATCGCGTGACGCTCATCGCAGCCGTGCTGCCGGCACGGTGCGTGTCGACGCACACGGTCTTCTGTCTGCGCACGCCGCTGCCGCCAGGCGCGCAGCACTTCCTGTGCGGCCTCTTCAACAGCCTCGTCGTCAACTATCTCGTGCGGCTGCGCGTCACCACGCACGTGACGACCGCGACCGTCGAGCGGCTGCCGATTCCAACGTCGGAGATGGCGCCGGCGCGGATCCGGCAGGTCGCCGCGCTCGCGCGCCTGCTGGCCCGCCGCGACGATCCCGCGGCGTTCGCGCGCCTGAACGCGCTCGTCGCGGCGCTCTATCAGCTGTCGGCATCAGAGTTCGAGCACGTTCTGGACACGTTTCCGCTGATTTCCACAGAGCTGCGACGGCAGGCGTTGCAGCTTTTCCAACAAGGCTCGGATTAGAGCACCGGAACAAGCATGGACAAACCACAGAGACTCGGAGGCTCAGAGCTACGGGATATCAATTCGATGACGGACGAGATCATCGGCGCCGCAATCGAAGTCCATCGCGCTCTCGGGCCAGGATTGCTCGAGTCAATCTACGAGACCGCGCTCTGCATTGAATTGCAGGACCGAGGATTGAAGTACGCGCGTCAGGTCTGTGTGTCCGCTCGCTACAAAGGACAAACCGTTGGAGAGTACCGAGTCGACTTGATCGTCGAGGATCGCGTCGTGGTCGAAGTGAAATGCGTGGCAAACATTACTCCAGTATTCGAGGCTCAGTTAATGGCGTACCTTCGACTGACCGGAAAGCGTGTCGGTCTGCTCATCAACTTCAACGCGCGACTAATCAAGGACGATTTGCGGAGAAAAATCATTTGAGCACAAGGCGTCGCACGACGCCGCGAAGCGGCGGGCAGTGAGAAAGAAGGCCGCGGAAACATGAAACACACGGATCAGAGTTTCATGTTTCCGCGGCCTTCTTTCTCACTGCGCCCGACCGGCTACGCCGGTCGGTCGTGCGACGCCTCGGACCCTGTCAATGTCTCTGTGTTCTCCGTGTCTCTGTGGTTCTAAATCTTGCGGTGAAACACGAGCGCGGCGACTGCTCCGATCACGAGCTCCAGCAGCACGATCGAGGTGAGCACGGCGAACGGCCAGTCGCGCTCGAGGATGTACTCGATCGTCGACAGGACGACGCGCGCCGCGGGCGTCGCGATCAGGAAGAGGATGCCGATGTTCAACAGCCTCGCGCCCGCGCCGGGCTCCGGCCACGCGAGCGACAGCGGCAGCCCGATCGCCAGGCATACGATGCTCGTCACGACGCCGGTGCGCAACACGCGGCCGATGAGGATCTCGAATCTCGTGTCGCTGGATTTCACCGTCCACCTCGCGTCAGCATCAGCAACGAGATGCTTCCGAGCACAGCCGCGAGCAGCAGCTTGAGAACCCGTACCGGGATGTTCGGCGACGCGCGCAGGCCGAGCCACGATCCCGCCTGCACGCCGAGGATCGCGGCGGCCGCCGCGACCGGCTGCAGTTGTCCGTTGCCGTAATAGATGATGGCGCCGCCCGTCGCCGTGACGCCGATCATGAACGCGCTCGTCGCCGCCGCGGCGCGAAGCGGCATGCCGCACCACGCGTTCAGCACCGGCACCTTCATGAAGCCGCCGCCGATGCCGAGCAGCGACGACACGTTCCCCGCGATGAACGAAACGACGACGGCGAGCGGCAGCCGCCTGATCCGGTAGACGACCGTCGCGCCCGTTTCGGCGTCGAAGAAACGACCGCCGAGCCGTCCCGGATCGACGCGTGGGTCGGTGATCACGTTGCGCTGCGTCGACCGCGCGATCGTGACGACCGCCACCGCGCCCGTCACGAACGCGAACAGGCGCTGCAGCGTCGTCTGCGCGACGAGCTGTGCGGTGATGCCTCCGAGCACGCTGCCGGCGGCCGTCGCGACCTCGAGCAGCATGCCGAAGCGGAAGTTCATCAGGTTCATGCCCGCTCTGCCGGCGGTGACGCTGCTCGACGTGGCGATGACGGTGGTGAGGCTGATCGCCGCCGCCATCGCGATCGGAAATCCAAGGCCGAGATTGAGGAACGGGACGAGAAAGATGCCGCCGCCGAGCCCGAGCAGCGCGCCCGTGCTCCCGGCGACGGCGCCGGCGGCGAAGATGATCAGCGCAAGGGTTGGAGTAACGGCCGGCATCGAAAAGTTCGAAGTCAGAAGTTCGAAGTCAGAAGTACGAAGTACGAAGTACTGCAGTACTTCGGTACTTCGTACTTCAAACTTCAAACTTCGAACTTGCGCGTCTGTGCAAGGTGACGCGTCGCCTTCTCGATGGCGACCCGCTCTGCTTCTTCGCGCGTCGGACCGTCGGCGCGCGCAAAGCGGGCGCCGGGGTCGACGTTCGCGATTGTGCAGTGGTAGACGTCGCCGAGCTTGTAGGTCTCGATCGTCACCTGCCATCCGCCGAGTTCCTGCTGCCGCCGCGAATAGTCTTCTGGCTTCATGAGATCACATCGAACGCAGAGCGCCCGGAGGACGCAGAGAAAAAAACATCTCTCCGCGATCCCTGCGGTGCCTGCGGTGCCTGCGGTGCCTGCGTTGGATCCTCGTCATTTCTCAACAGGCGCACCGACAAGGTTTCCCCATTCCGTCCACGATCCATCGTAGTTCTTCACCTTCTGGAACCCGAGCAGGTGCTTCAGCGCGAACCACGTGAGGCTCGATCGTTCGCCGATGCGGCAGTACGCAATCACCGGCTGATCGCCCGAAATGCCCTGCGCCGAGTACAGCGCGCGCAGCTCGTCGAAGCTCTTGAACGTCCCGTCGTCGTTGCAGTTCTTGCCCCACGGGATGCTCTTCGCGCCTGGAATGTGTCCGCCGCGCTGACAGGTCTCCGGCAGACCGGGCGGCGAGAGAATCTCTCCCGTGAACTCCTGCGGGCTGCGCACGTCGACGAGCGCCGCCGCCTTCTTCTTCATGGCCTCCTGCACTTCCGGCAGGAACGCGCGGAGCGACGTGTCGGGACTCTTCGCCTTGTAGGTCTTGGAGGGGAACGACGCCTTGTCGGTGCTGAGATCGCGCCCTTCGGCGAGCCATTTCTTCCGGCCGCCGTCCATGATCCGCACGTCGTCATGGCCGTAGATCTTCAGCTGCCAGAACGCCCACGCGGCGAACCAGTTGTTGTTGTCGCCGTAGAGCACGATCGTCGTATCGTTGTCGATGCCGGTCTTCCCGAGCAGCTGTTCGAGCTTGTTCGGCGGCACGATATCGCGCACCACCGTATCGCACAGCTCAGTGGTCCAGTTCCACCCGGCGGCGCCGGGCACGTGGCCCTGATCGTACGCAGTCGTATCGACGTCCACCTCGACGACGCGGACGCCGGCATCGGTCGCGTGTTGCGCGACCCATTCGGTCGTCACGAGCACTGACGGCAACGTTGCAGGCATATATCCCTCCCGTGAGCTGAGAATCATACGACACGAAGGTTACGGAGGACACGTCTCTACTATTTCGGTGCCGACTGCACAACCCCGACGCTCGCAATCGTGTCCCCCTTTCTCAGCGACGGCAGCGCGCGTACGAACATGACGATGCCGGCCTCGGGTGAGACGATGTCCTGAAGCGGACGATTGAGGTAATCGGTCACCGATCCCAGCTTCGCGCCCTTTGCGACGTGCGAATCGCGATCGACGGCGGGATGAAACATGCCGTCGCGATCGGCCGACACCGAGACGACCTCGACCCAGACGGGACTCCGCACCGGCGCCGCCACCTGCCTGGTCATCTTCAGATGGCCCATGACGCGCATCACGCCATCGGCGAGCGTCTTCACTTCGTTCGGATCGACCGGACCGGAACGCCCCGCTTCAGCGGTGAACGACGGCTTGCCGCGCGTCGACGCGGTGTTCTCGAGGAAGCGCGACGCGTTCGGGTCCTTCGGCCGATCGCGCGAGATGATGATGTGGTCGAGACCGAAGGCGAGCACCATGCCGCGCGAGATCTCGTCCTGCCGCTGATTGCCGGTCACCGTCCAGTAGCTGTACGGCCGGAGGTTCTCGTCCAGATCGCCGCCGTGGAGATCGATCAGGTGATCGCACTTCTCGACGACCTCCTTGGTGACCGCGAACGACGCGCGATCGGTCTGCGTCCCGCGGGCATTCCCCGGATAGAACCGGTTCATGCTCTTGTTGTCGACGGGGTTGACGTGCGGCGTGATCTTCTCGAACGACGCGATGTTGACGATGGGGACGAGCACGAGCGTGCCCGACAGCTCCACCGGGTTGACGCGCGCGATCAGATCCTCGACCGCCATGATCGACGCGTACTCCGATCCGTGTGAGCCGGCGACGACGGCGAGCACCGGCCCGGGGCGCGCGCCGTGAACGAGCGCCACCGGGATGTCGTATCCGGCGTCGGATCCCGCCGGTACTTTGATGGCGCCGTAGACTTTCTGTCCGCGCGACGCTGTCGCCGTGCCCACCGTGAACGTCTGCCGTGTGTCCGCCTGCGCCGCGAAGACGAACGAGGCCAGTGCGCAAATGATTTGTTTCATGTTTCTCTCGCCTGCCGAGTCGCTCGGCTGAAGGCCTCGCGCTACGACGCGGTCACGCCACTGCGTGGCAACGCCACCGCCAATTGGTAGCGCGAGCCGCCGATTGGTAGCGCGAGCCGCCGATTGGTAGCGCGAGCCGCCGGTTGGTAGCGCGAGCCGCCGATTGGTAGCGCGAGCCTTTCAGGCGAGCGCGGCCGCACGCGCCGCGTAACTTTACAACCGTTTGCCGCAGTCAATATAGTTGGCGGCCTTGGGCGCCGAAGCGCCGGAGGCGCGAAGGCGGCTTGGACGGCGTGAAAACCTACACGCACCACATCAACGGCGAATTCGTTCCCGCCGGCACGTCGACGACGCTCGACGTGATCGATCCCGCAGCGGAGAGCGTCATCGCGCGCGTGCCCGACGGGAGCCGCGACGACGTCGATCGCGCCGCGGCGGCGGCGCGCGAGGCGTTCGACGCGGGACCGTGGAAGGACACGACTGCGCAGGATCGCGGGCGCATCCTCTTCGCGCTCGCGCGGATCGTGCGCGAGCGCGCGGCCGAGCTCGCCGAGCTCGAGACGCGCAACACCGGCAAGCCGATCGTCGAAGCCGAATTCGACGTCGTCGACGTCGCGACGTGCTTCGAGTACTACGGCGGTCTCGCGACGAAGATCCACGGCGACGTCATCCCGGTCCCCGACAACGCGATGAGCCTGGCACTGCGCGAGCCGATCGGCGTCGCGGGTCAGATCATTCCGTGGAACTACCCGCTGCTGATGGCGGCGTGGAAGCTCGCGCCGGCGATCTGCGCCGGCTGCACGATGGTGCTGAAGCCGGCCGAGCAGACGCCGCTGACGGTCCTCGAGCTCGCCTCGAGCTTCGCCGATGCCGGCCTGCCGCCGGGAGTCGTCAACATCGTCACGGGCGCGGGCGAAACAGGCGCGGCCATCGTCGCGCATCCCGGCGTCGACAAGATCGCGTTCACGGGCAGCGCCGAAGTCGGCAAGTCGATCATGCGCGGCGCCGCCGACACGCTGAAGAAGATCTCGCTCGAGCTCGGCGGCAAGTCGCCGAATATTTTTTTCGCCGACGCCGACTTCGAGGCCGCCGTCGAAGGCGCCCTGTTCGGCGTGTTCTTCAACCAGGGCGAAGTCTGCTCCGCCGGCAGCCGCATCCTCGTCGAGCGGCCGATTTACGGCCGGTTCGTCGACGCGATCGCCGAGAAGGCGCGCGCGATCAAAGTGGGTCCGCCGCTCGATCGCGAGACGAAGATGGGCGCGCTCGTCAGCCGCGAGCAGTTCGATCGCGTGCGTCGATACCAGGAGATCGGGAAGCGCGAGGCGAAGCTGGCCGTCGGCGGCGGCGCGGCGCGCGGCGCGGCGATCGACCGCGGCTACTTCGTCGAGCCGACGATCTTCTACGACGTCGACAATTCGACGCGCATCGCGCGCGAAGAGATATTCGGTCCCGTCGCGTGCGTCATCCCGTTCGACGGCGAGGAAGAAGCCGTGAGAATCGCGAACGATACCTACTACGGCCTCGCCGCCGCCGTGTGGACCCGCGACATCTTCCGCGCGATGCGGACGGTAAAAAACCTTCGCGCCGGCATCGTGTGGGTGAATCATATGCAGCCGACCTACGTCGAAGCGCCATGGGGCGGCTACAAACAGAGCGGCATCGGCCGCGAGCTCGGCAAGTGGGGCGTGGAGGAGTACCTGAACGTCAAACAGGTGTATATCAATCTGTCGGAGCAGCCGATCGGATGGTATTAGCTGGTTGCTGGGGCTGGGGCTGGGGGCCGGTTGCTGGGGGCTGGCCCCACGTGACTTAAATAACGGAGGGGATATGAATTACTACGGCAGCAAAGAACTGGCGGCATCGTTTCGCACCGTTCGGAACAACACGATCAAAATCGCGGAGGACATTCCCGAGAGCAAGTACGAGTTCCGTCCGGCGCCCGACACGCGCACGGTCGCGCAGTCGCTGACGCACATCGCACTGTCGACGCGCTTTCAGCAGCGCCTCCAGACCAGCGGAGTCTCGGACCTGGCGACGGTGAATTTCCCAGACTTCTTCAAGGACATGGTGACCGAGGAAGCGAAGCCGCGGACGAAGAGCGACATCATCGCGCTGCTGAAGAGCGAAGGCGACTCGTACGCCGCCTTCCTCGAAGGACTGTCCGAGGCGTTCCTGGCGGAGTCGGTCAAGATGTCGCCGCAGGGCGGAGGCGGCACGAAGACGCGCTTCGAGATGCTGCTCGGACCGAAAGAACACGAGATGCATCACCGCGCGCAGCTCATGACGATTCAGCGGTTGATCGGCCAGGTGCCGCATCTCACGCGTCAGATGCAGGACCGGATGGCTCAGGCGAACGCCGGCCAGCAGGCGCAGCGGTGATTCGTGTTGTCGCTGCGGCGATCGTCGCGGCGGTGATGACGGCCGGCATGGCGGCGCACCCTTCGGCAGGCTCAGAGTGGCCCGAGCCTGTCGAAGGCCAGGTGCCGGCGGTTTCTCACGAGTACGCCGACGTCAACGGCGTGCGCCTCCACTACGCGCGCGCCGGGCGCGGACCGCTCATCGTCTTCCTCCACGGCTTCCCCGAATTCTGGTACGAGTGGCGCGACCAGCTCGCCGAGTTCGGCCGCGACCACACGGCGGTCGCGCCCGACATGCGCGGCTACAACCTGTCGTCGAAGCCGCGCGAGCTGTCCGAGTATCGGATGCCGTACCTCGTGTCCGATGTCCACGCGCTCGCCACCGATCTGCTGAAGGCGTCCGGCGGATCGACGTTCACCCTCGTCGCCCACGACTGGGGCGGCGTCGTCGCCTGGGTCTTCGCGGCGCAGCATCCCGAGCTGCTCGACAGGCTCGTGATCATCAACGCGCCGCATCCGACGATCTTCGGCCGCGAGCTGCGCGACAACGCGGCGCAGCAGCAGGCGAGCCAGTACATGCTGATGTTCCGCGGCGAGCAGGCCGAAGCGACGCTCTCGGCGGACAGCTACGCGGGGCTCGTCAACGCCATCCTCGGCGAAGGGCTGAAGAACGGCACCGTCACCGAAGAGGACAAGAAGGCGTACATCGAGGCGTGGTCGCAGCCTGGCGCGCTCACGGGCGGCCTCAACTACTACCGCGCCGCCGCAGCCGGTCCGCCGCGACCGGGCGAGACGGCGTCGCCGCTGACGGCGCAGCCGCTGATGGTGCGCGTGCCGACGCTCGTCATCTGGGGCGAGAAGGACACGGCGCTGCTCACCGGCAACTTGAACGGTCTCGACCAATACGTGACGAAGCTGACGGTTCGCCGCATCCCGGACGCGACGCACTGGGTCGTGCGCGAGAAATCGGCCGAGGTGAACCGCGCGATCCGCGAGTTCCTGTCGCAGTGAGCGCGCCGCGATTCAAGCCGCAGGCGCTGAAATTCCTGCGCGCGCTCAAGCGCAACAACCGGCGCGACTGGTTCAACGCGCACAAGGACGACTACGAGACGCACGTGCGCGAGCCGATGATTGCGATCATCGAGCAGCTCGCGCGCGACTTCCGCGAATTCGCGCCGGAGCTCGTCGCGACGCCGAAGGCGTCGCTGTACCGCATCTACCGCGATACGCGGTTCTCGCCGAACAAGGCGCCGTACAAGACGCACGCGGCCGCGGTGTTCCCGCCGCGCGGGCTGCCGAAGCACGAAGGCGCCGGCGTCTATTTCCATATCTCCCCGGACGGCGTCTGGGTCGGCGGCGGCATGTACTCGCCGCAGACGGCGCAGCTCGTGGCGGTGCGCGAGCACATCGCCGGGAACGTGCGGCGTCTGCGCGCCATCGTCGAGTCGCCGGCCTTCCGGCGTCACGTCGGCGCGCTCGAAGGCGAGCGGCTGCAGCGCGTGCCGCGCGGCTATCCGAAGGACCACGCCGCGGCGGAATATCTGAAGTTCCGGCAGTTCCTCGCGGGGCGCGAGCTGCCGGCGTCGTTCGCCATCAGCCCGCGGTTCTACGACACGCTGCTGACGATCTTCCGGCAGGTCGTCCCGCTCACGCGGTTTCTCAACGCACCGCTCCTCGGCGACCGCTGACGGCGCCAGAGCATGAGTGGCGCGGGCTCCCGCGAGCATTCGATTAAGCGCCCGCGGCCCGAGCGAGGCGCCGGGGTCCCCAACGCGGCAGCCGCGTTGGGGTGGCCCGCCGGAGGGAAGCCCGGCGAAGCCGGGCCGCCGAGTGAGAGCGAGCGGGGGTGGGGCCCCGCGAGCATTCGATTAAGCGCCCGCGGCCCGAGCGAGGCGCCGGAGGGAAGCCCGGCGAAGCCGGGCCGCCGAGTGAGAGCGAGCGGGGGTGGGGCCCCGCGAGCATTGAAAAATGACACGGAGAATCTGGACGCGCTCGTCAAGGAACTGAACGCAGGCGTCCGCCGCGCTCCGCGGGAGGACGAGCATACGGCGCGCCTCCGCTCGTGGCTCGAGCAGGTCGTCGAGCGCAACGCGAGCGATCTGCTTCTCGTCGCGGGGGCGCCGCCCTCGGTGCGCATCGACGGGCTCGTGACGGCGCTCCACGAAGGTCCGTTGAGCAGCGAAGAGATCGACGACGCGATCGAGCCGGCGCTCCCGTCGCACGCGCGTCGCGCATACCGCGAGGCCGGCATCGCCGACGCCTCGTTTCGCGCGCCGACGCTGGGCCGGTTCCGCATCAACCTCCATCACGAGCGCGGACGCGCCGCCGCCGCCATTCGCCGGCTGCCGCCGACGCCGCCGAGACTCGCCTCGCTTGGACTGCCGGCAGCGGTCGAGATTCTTTCGCGACTGCCGCGCGGTCTCGTGCTGGTCGGCGGTCCCACCGGCTCCGGCAAGACGACGACGCTCGCGGCGCTCGTCAACGAGATCAATCATCGCGAGGCGAAGCACGTCATCACGATCGAAGATCCGATCGAGTACGAGCACCCGCACGGCCGGTGCCTGATCGAGCAGGTCGAGATCGGCGTCGACGCGCCAGACTTTCCGACCGCGCTGCGCGCCGCCCTCCGCCAGGCGCCCGACATCATCGTCGTCGGCGAGATGCGCGATCCCGAGACGATGCAGATTGCGGTGACGGCGGGCGAAACGGGACATCTCGTGTTCTCCAGCCTGCACACGACCGACGTGGCGACCACGGTCGCCCGCATCGCCGATTCGTTTCCGCTCGAGCGGCAGAACACGATTCGGCAGGAGCTCGCGATGGCGCTCGCGGCCGTCATGACGCAGACGCTGATGCCGAGAGTCGGCGGCGGCATCGTGCCGGCGGCGGAGATGCTGATCGTCGGCTACGGCGCGCGGCAGCACCTCCGCAAGAACGCGCTGCAGCATCTGCATCAGGAGATCACGATCACGCGAAAACAGGGATCTTTCACGTTCGAGGAGTCGCTCGCCGAGCTCGTGCGCCATGGGCTCGTCGATCGCAAGGACGCGCTCACGCGCGCGGGCCATCCCGAGGAGCTCGAGCGGCTGCTCGGGTGACGTCGATGCGCGTCAACGCAGAGAACGCAAAGAACGCAGACCGGGAGATTTCGATCACGCGACCGGACATCGAGCGCGTCCATCGTCTGATAGCGCCGTACATCCGCCGCACGCCGGTCGTCGACGTCGACGGACGCGATCTCGGGATCGCGCACGCCCGCGTCACGCTGAAGCTGGAGCAGCTGCAGCGCGCCGGGTCGTTCAAGACCCGCGGCGCCTTCACGCATCTGTTGACGCGGCCCGTTCCTCCGGCGGGCGTCGTCGCGGCGTCGGGCGGCAATCATGGCGCTGCGGTGGCGTTCGCAGCGATGACGATGAAGGTGCCGGCGAAAATCTTCGTGCCGGTCGTAGGTATCGTGGTCAGCGGTGGAAATACGGCCGCCGTGCGTTTCGATTGAGGGCCACTTTGCGCACGACGAAGAGCGTCGCTCCTCCCGTAAGCGCAATCAGCCCGCCGAGTAATTGCTCGCGCGTGGCGCCGAACGCGACCGCGATCGAAACGATCATCGCGACGATCGGCACGACCGGCCCGAGCGGTATGACGAAGGTCGCAGGCCGCAGCCCGTCGGGACGCCGTCGCACCTTCAGCACAGCAGCGGCGCATCCCGCGTACATGATCAGCCGCGCGACTGCGGCCACCACCGCGAGCTTGGCGAACGACCCGCTGAGGGCGAGCGCAAGGGCGACCGCCGAGGTGAAGAGCACGGCGTTCGCCGGCGTCCGATATCTCGGATGAACCCGTCCGAACCAGACCGGCAGCTGACCGTGTTCGGCGAGCGCGAAGATCATCCGCGCACCCGTCAGCACCTGCCCGGCGTTGTTGCCGGTCATCGACACGATCGACCCGGCTCCGACCAGCAGTGCGCCGCCGGCGCCGAGGAACACGGCGGCGGCATCCGCAACCGGCGTGCTGTGCCGCGAGAGATCGGGCAGCACGCCCTGCGCCACGGCCTGCGCCAGCGTCATGACCGCGGTGACCGACAGGATCGTCGCGACGAGCGCGAACGGGACGTCGCGGCGTGGATCGATCGTCTCGCCGCCAGGCACCGGGACCACTTCGTATCCGCCGTACATGAAGATCAGCAGCAGCGCGCCGCCGAGCGCCTGCCGGACGGTAAGCGGCGGCAGCCTCGTGAGACGCGCCGGCTCGACATACCACACGCCGACAATGATGAAGATGGCGAGCGGCATCAGCTTGGCGATCGTCAGCGCGTTGATCACCCACGCGCCCTGACGAATGCCGCGAATGTTGATCCAGGTGTGGGCCGCTGACAGCGCCACGATCAGCAGCGCGCGACGCCAGCCCGCGTCGATCGCCGGCCAGTAGTAGCCGAGGGCGACCGCCGTGCCGGCCATCACGGCCGACTGGCTTGCGGCACGCGTGAACCACTGCATCCACCCGACTTCGAATCCGAAGAAGTCGCCGAACGCATGGCGCGTGTAGAGATACGGTCCGCCGGTCCCTTCGAATCGGCTCGCGAGCTCGGCGAAGCATAGCGCGACAGACAGGGAAGTCAACCCGACGACGGCGACGCCGATCGGACCCCATGCTCCGATGACGCCGGCGATTTGCGACGGCAGCAGGAATATCGACACGCCGATGACCTGATTGACGCCGATCGCCGTCAGGTCCCAGCGTCCGAGCGCGCGCCGGAGCGTCGGGCTATGATCGATTTCCTGGAGCGCGAGCCTTTCAGGCGAGCGAGAGACCTCGGGCGAACGAATCCTATGCACACGACGCTCCCGCGCCGATTCTATGCGGATCCTGATTTCTACCGGAGCGAGCTGGAACGCTTTTATTTCAATCGGTGGATTTGCGCCGGCCGCGCCGATCAGCTCCCGAACAGCGGCGATTACTTTACACGCTCGCTCGCGGACGAAAGCATCATCGTCACGCGCGATTCAGCGGGCGCGATTCACGCGCTGTTCAACGTGTGCCGCCACCGCGGCACGCGCCTCTGCGAGCAGGCCGAAGGCCGCTTCGTCGAGCGCATTCAATGTCCGTATCACGCGTGGACGTACGATTTGTCAGGACGATTGCTGGCCGCGCCTCACATGGCCGCAGGATTCTGCAAGGACGAGTACCCGCTGCATCGCGCGGGATGCGATGTCTGGGACGGCCACGTGTTCGTGCTCCTCCGTCCCGCCAATCCCGCCCATCCTCCCCTTCCCGCCCATCCTCCCCTTCCCGCCCTTCGAGATCAGCTGGGTGATCTGCCAGAGCGATTCGCGGCATACCGGATGGCCGACCTCCGTCTGGGCCGGCGCATCGTGTACGAGGTCAAGGCGAACTGGAAGCTGATCGTTCTCAACTACAACGAGTGCCTGCACTGTCCGACGCTGCATCCGGCGCTCAACAAACTCCATCATTACCTCGGCGCCGACAACGTGACGCCGACGGCGTGCTACTGCGGCGGCGCGATGGGATTCAGAGACGGCGTCGAGACGATGAGCATGGACGGAAAGCGCCGGCGCGAATATCTGCCCGGGCTGAGCGAATCGCAGCGGCAACAGGTCGCGTACTACTCGATTTATCCAAACTTCCTGCTCAGCCTTCATCCCGATTACATCATGACGCACACGCTCTGGCCTCGCGCGCACGATCGAACCGAGATCGTCTGCGAGTGGCATTTCCATCCCGACCAGATGGCGAAGCCCGACTTTCACATCGACGACGCCATCGAGTTCTGGGATCTCACGAACCGCCAGGACTGGTGGATCGCGGAGCAGTCGCAGGCCGGAATCAACTCGCGTGTATACCAGCCGGGGCCGTACTCGGAGCGCGAGGAGCTGCTCTGGTCGTTCGACGAGATCGTGAGACGAGAGGCAGAGCGGCTCGCCTGAAAGGCTCGCCCTACGCACGTCGCGCGAGGCTTTCAGCCGAGCGTGCTGTAGCGCGAGGCTTTCAGCCGAGCGTGCCGTAGCGCGAGGCTTTCAACCGAGCGTGCTGTCGCGCGAGGCTTTCAGCCGAGCGTGCTGTCGCGCGAGGCTTTCAACCGAGCGTGCTGTCGCGCGAGGCTTTCAGCCGAGCGTGCTGTCGCGCGAGGCTTTCAACCGAGCGCGCTGTCGCGCGAGGCTTTCAGCCGAGCGTGCTGTAGCGCGAGGCTTTCAGCCGAGCGTGCTGTAGCGCGAGGCTTTCAGCCGAGCGGCGGCGCGGTTTTTCGCGGTGGGTTGAAGAATGGCGTCTTCACGACCGTCGCAGGCACGCGATGGCGTACCGCTTCGACCGTCACCTCGAATTCGAGCAAAGCGCCTTCGGCGTCGTGCGGCGCCGACACGGTCGCGAGGGCGATCAACTTCTTCAGCACCGGCGACCACGTCGTGGTGGTCGCCTTCCCGATCTGCCGTCCGTTCTTGTACACCGGCACGTGCACCCGCGAGGCGGCCGCCGCGAGCTGCGGCGCCAGCCCGAGATCGTCGTACAGCTTCTCCACCGCCGGCCAGCTGATCTCGAGGCCGACGATGCGGCGCGCGGGGCCGCGGCGCTGTTCGTCGGCGAGCGGCGCGCGGCCGACGAACGGACGTTTGTCGAGCTGCACGAGGCGGCCGAGCCCCATCTCGTAGGGCGAGTATTTCTGCGCCTCGATCAGCGCCTTCTTGCTGCTGTTGAAGTCGACGTCGATGAGCAGCAGACCAGCCTCGACGCGCGCGACGTCGAGCGCGAGCATGCCGGCCGGATGAATGTCGAACGGCCGGCCGCCTTTCATGAGCGCATCCCACACGTCGAGCGCGCGGGACCACGGCATCCAGATTTCGTATCCGAGATCGCCGGTGTAGCCGGTGCGCGAAATCTCGACGGCGACGCCGCCAATCGAGCCGCGCGTCATGCGGAAGTACTTCAGCGATCGGATGGGCGCGTCGGCGACGGCATCGAGCAGCCGGCCGGAGGTCGGCCCCTGCAGCGCGAGCGCGGCAACGTGTTCCGAGATGTCTTCGATCGCGACGTCGAGCCCGATCGCGTTCTGCGTGAACCATCGAAGGCTGGGATCCGCCGCGGTCCAGCGAAATGTGTCCTCCGCTACGCGCGTCACAGTCCCGTCGTCGATGACCTTGCCGTGCTCGTCGCACCACGGCGTGTAATACACCTGACCAACGGCGAGCTTGTACGCGTCGCGCGTGATCACGCGGTCGACGAGCCTGACTGCGTCGCGGCCACGAACGAGGTACTTGAACAGCGGCGAGACATCGATGAGCGCCGACGCGTTGCGGATCGCGTTGTACTCGTGCTCGTGATGCGCTTCGTACGCGCTGACGGCGTAGTAGCCGGACCACTCGCGATAGTTCAAGCTCTCGGCGAGCGCGAACGTGCGCTCGTGCACGGCGGTCCCGATGGGCATTCGCGAATTATATGGGGCGGGAGGGGCGGTTCCCGCGCATCCTGCCTGTCCTGCCCATCCTGCCGTTCCCGCCCGTCCTGCCTCGGTGTCGCCGACATAGAATCTCCGCATATGAAACAAGTGATCGTTGCCGGCGCGGCGGTGATCGTCTTCTGCGCTCAGATTGCGGCGCCGCCCGTGATTGCCGTTCGCGCGGCGCGGCTGATCGACGGGCGCGGCGGTCAGCCGATTGCGCCGGCGGTCGTAGTGATTCGCGGCGATCGGATCGAGGCCGCTGGAAGCGGCGTGACGATTCCGAGCGGCGCGCGCGTGATCGATCTCGGATCCGCGACGCTGCTGCCGGGCCTCATCGATCTCCACACGCATCTGACGAGCACCGGCATTCACTGGGAAGAGGAGTTGTTGAAGACGACACCCGGCCAGGCGGCGCTGCATGGCGCACACAACGCGTCGATCACGCTGATGGCAGGGTTCACGAGCTGCCGCGACATGGGACCGACGTGGCCGTACACCGATATCGATCTGCGAAAGGCGATCGACGAAGGGATCGTGCCCGGTCCGCGGCTCATGGTGTCGGGCAACTACGTGTCGCCGACCGGCGGCGCCGGCGATGCGCGCCAGTTCTCGATCTACGTCGACGTACCGATCGTCAGGAACCTCGCCGATGGTCCCGACGAGATCCGCAGAGCGGTGCGAACGAACCTGAAGCAGGGCGCCGATTTCATCAAGATTCTCGGCACCGGCGCGGTGCTGTCGAAAGGCATTCCGCCGGGCGCGCAGTCCTACACCGAAGAAGAGATGCGCGTTGCCGTCGAAGAAGCGGCGAGATGGGGGAAGCACGTCGCGGCGCATCTGCACGGCACCGACGGCATCAAGGCCGGCATCCGCGCTGGCGTGCGCACGGTCGATCACGGCAGCATCATGGACGACGAGGCGGTCGCGCTGCTCAAAACACATCGTGCGTACTTCGTGCCGACGCTCTACACGAGCGAATCGATTTCGGGCAACGGGAACGTACCGGAGTCCGAAAAGGCGCGGTCGCGCGAGATCAAGGCGTTGAAGGACCGGTCGTTCCGGATGGTGCTCGCGGCCGGCCTGCCCATCGGCTTCGCGACCGATGCCGCCGTCGTTCCGCACGGCGAGAACGCGCGCGAGTTCGCCTATCGCGTACGGCTCGGACAGACGCCGATGGCCGCGATTCTGTCGGCGACGAAGACCGCCGCGGAGATCATGGAATGGAGCGACCGCGTCGGGACGATTGAAGCAGGCAAGCTGGCCGATCTGATTGCCGTGGCCGGGGATCCGCTGCGCGACATCACGGAGCTCGAACGCGTCACGTTCGTGATGAAGGGCGGCACCATATACAAACGTTGAGATTGCAGATTGCAGATTTCTGATTTCAGATTGCAGATTTCAGATTGCAGATTTAATTTCAGATTGTTGTCGCTAATCAGCAATCTGCAATCTGCAATCTGCAATCTGCAATCTGAAATCTGAAATCTGAATTGTCACATGAAATATGACGCGGTGGTCATTGGCGGCGGCCACAACGGCCTGACCGCTGCGGCGTACCTGGCGCGCGCCGGCAGGAAGACGCTCGTTCTCGAGCGCCGCCACGTGCTCGGCGGCGCGGCCGTCACCGAAGAAGTGTTTCCCGGATTCCGGTTCTCGGTCTGTTCCTATGTCGTGTCGCTGCTGCGCCCGGAAATCATCCGCGACCTCGATCTGCCGCGGCATGGCCTGGAGATTCTGCCGCTCGACGGCACGTTCACGCCGATGCCGAACGGCGACTACCTGTGGCGCGTGAACGACCACGCGAAGACTCGGCGCGAGATCGCGCGGCACTCGAGGCTCGACGCCGAGGCCTACGACGAGTACGGCAAGGCGATGGTCGAGATGGCGAGGTTCGTCAAGCCGATCCTCAACATGACGCCGCCCGACCCGATGTCGCTCGATCCGCGCGAGCTGATGAAGCTGCTCTTCATGGGACGGCGCTTCCGTGCCCTCAACGACGTCGATCGCTACAACCAGGTGCAGCTGATGACGATGAGCGCGGTCGATTTTCTCGATCAGTGGTTCGAGACCGACGTGCTCAAGGCGACGATGTCGGCGTCGGGGATCATCGGCACGTTTCTCGGCGTCCGATCGCCGGGCACCGCGTACGTGCTGCTGCATCACTACATGGGCGAGATCGACGGCGCGTTCCGATCGTGGGGGTTCGCGCGCGGCGGCACCGGCGCGATCTCGGACGCCATCGCGTCGGCGGCGCGCGAGGCCGGCGTCGAGATCCGCGTCCGGTCGCCGGTGGCGCGCATCCGGGTGAAGGACGGCCACACGACGGGTGTGGTGCTCGCCAACGGGGACGAGATCGCCGCGGACCTCGTGCTGTCGAGCGTCGATCCGAACCTCACGTTCCTGAAGTTCATCGACGCGAAAGAGCTGCCCGGCGAGTTCCTCGACGAGGTGCGGCGCTACAAGTTCCGCGGCTCGTCCGGCAAGGTGAACCTGGCGCTCGACGCGCTGCCCGCCTTCCGGTGCCTGCCCGGCGACGGCCCGCATCTGCGCGGCGCGCTCTCGATTTCGCCGAGCGTCGACTACCTGGAGCGGGCGTACGACCAGGCGAAGTACGGCGAATTCTCGCGCCGGCCGTACATCGACATGGTGATTCCGACGCTGACCGATCCGTCGGTCGCACCGCCCGGCAAGCACATCCTGTCGTGCTTCGTGCAATACGCGCCGTACAAGCTCGCATCGGGAACCTGGGACGACGAGCGCGAGGCGTTCGGCGACACGGTGATCGACACGATCGCGGAGTACGCGCCGAACATTCGCGACATCATCCTTCACAGACAGGTGTTGACGCCGCTCGATCTCGAGCGCGAGTTCGGGCTCACCGAAGGAAACATCTTCCAGGGCGAGCTGACGCTCGAGCAGTTGTTCTTCGCGCGGCCGGTGCCCGGATGGGCGCAGTACAACACTCCGGTTCGGAACCTGTGGATGTGCGGCAGCGCGACGCATCCGGGCGGCGGCATCATGGGCGCGCCGGGGCGCAATGCTGCCCTCCGCATCCTGGGGCACCGGTCGTGAGCCACGAAAAACGCGAAGACTCGAAACACACGAAAAGACCTCGTTTCGTGAGTCGACCGTGATGGGCCGTTCCCACGACGCCATCGTGATCGGCGCCGGTCACAACGGCCTCATCGCGGCGACGTTCCTCGCGAAGGCGGGGCTGAAGACGCTCGTCCTCGAGCGATCGGATCGAGTCGGGGGCTGCGCGTGGCTGTCGCATACCGCGTCGATCGATCCCGGCGTCATCCGCGCGCTCGATCTTGCGCGTCACGGCCTCGAGATCGTGCGACCCGATGTGAGCGCGTGTGCGCCGGACGTCGACGGCCGGCCGCCGCTGATGCTGTGGCGCGATCCCGCGAGAGCCGCTCAAAGCATCCGCGCGTTCTCGTCCAAAGACGCGGACCAGTATCCGAAGTTCCTCGCGAGCTTCGCCCGCATCAGCGGGGTGCTGCGGGCGCTGTCGTCGGCGGCGCCGCCGTCGGTCGACGAACCGTCGCGCGCCGATCTGTTCGAGGCGCTCAAGGCCGGCCGCAGATTCCGCGCGTTGGGCAGGGCCGATGCGTACCGTCTGCTTCGCTGGATGCCGATGGCCGTCGCCGATCTCGCCGGCGAGTGGTTCGAGAGCGAACCGCTGCGCGCCGCCGTCGCCGCCGGCGGCATCCTCGGATCGTTTCTCGGGCCATGGTCGGCGGGAAGCGCCGCCGTGCTGCTGCTGCTCGGCGCGACCGAAGCGGACCCGATCGCGACCGGCTGGTTTGCGAAAGGCGGCGCCGCGGCGCTCGTCGACGCGCTGGCGGCGGCGGCGCGCGCGGCCGGGGTCCAAATCAGAACGTCTGCTGACGTCGCCCAGGTCGCAGTCGCCGGCGGCGGCGCCACCGGCGTCGTCCTCACGGGCGGTGAAGAGATCCAGGCGCGGGCGATCGTCTCGAGCGCAGATCCGAAGCGCACGTTCGGGCTCGTCGACCCGATTCATCTCGCGCCGGAATTCGTGCGGCGCGTGCAGAACATCCGCGGGCACGGCACGCTTGCGGCGGTCACGTACACCGTTTCAGCGCCGCCGCGGTTCACGAGCCTCGCCGCGCTCGATCCGCGCGAGCAGGCCGCAGCGCTCGCGAGCCGCGTTCGGCTCGGGCGCAACATCGATGCAATCGAGCGCGCGTTCGACGCCGCCAAGTACGGCAGCTTCTCGGACGAGCCGTGGGTCGAGCTCACCGCGTTCGACTCGACCGTGGCGGCGTACGTCCAATACGCGCCGTATCATCTCCGCGGCACGACCTGGGAGATGGAACGCGAGCGGCTGGCCAAGGTGACGACCCAGGTCATCGCACGATACGCTCCCGGTTTCGAGGCGTCGGTGCTCGGGCATCAGGTGACAACGCCGCTCGATCTCGAAGGCAGCTATGGGCTGACCGGCGGCCACATCTTCCACGGCGACCTCGCGCTCGATCAGCTGTTCGTCACGCGGCCGCTGCTCGGGTTTGCGCGCTACGGGACCCCGGTCCGCAACCTTTATATATGTGGGTCGGGGACCCACCCCGGGACGGGCCTCAACGGTCTGTCGGGGACACTGGCGGCGAGGGAGATCGTGAGGGCAATGAAGCGATGAAAAGGTGTGCGCTTCGTGGTGGAGCGTTTTGTGGTGTCGCGCTGTGTGGTGGAGGACTATGGGCCGCGGCGAGCGCATCCCCGCCGCCCGCAATTTACGGCTTCACTTCCCGCTCCTCCGCCGCCGAGCGTTCCATCGAACGCCGCTTCGTCACCATGCCGTCGCCGGCCAGGGCGCGCGAGGCGCATGCGTTTCTGACCGCCGAGCCGCACGTCGCCGGCACGCCGCGCGATCGCCTGCTTGCCGAATGGGTGCGCGACCGCTGGAAGGAGTACGGCCTCGAGCGCGTCGAAATTTCCGAACACGAGGTGCTGCTCCCCTACGCGGACGACGTACGCGTCGAGATGATGCAGGGCGAGCGCGTGTGGCGCGCGACGCTGAAAGAAGATCCGGTCCCCGGCGATCCCTTTTCCGCAAAGGACGTCGGCGTCGCGTATCACGCGTACTCGGCTTCAGGCGACGTCACGGCTCCCGTGGTGTACGCGGCGAGCGGCAATCCCGCCGACTACGACTGGCTGCGCGACCACGGCATCGACATCAAAGGGAAGATCGCGCTCGTCCGCTATGCCGTTCCCTACAGTTACCGTGGATTCAAGGCGCTCACCGCGGAGCAGCGCGGCGCCGCCGGCCTCCTCATCTACTCCGATCCTGCCGAGGACGGGTTCCGGAAAGGCAGAACGTATCCGGATGGCCCCTGGGGAAACGAAAGCCACATCCAGCGCGGTGGAACGGTGTACGACTTCCGCGTACCGGGCGATCCGCTCACGCCGGGATGGGCGTCGCTGCCGGGTGCGAAACGGATTGCGGCGCGCGACGCCATCTCGCTGCCGAAGATCATCAGCGCGCCGCTGTCGTGGCGCGACGCGCGCGTCGTCCTCGAGACGATGCAGGGGCCGGCGGCGCCCGAGGCGTGGCAGGGCGGCATCCCGTCGCTGACGTATCGCGTCGGCCCTGGCGCCATGGTGCGGCTGCGCGTGCACAACGACGACAAGGTGCGGCCGATCTGGACCGTCACCGGCCGCATCACCGGCGCAGCGAACCCGGACGACCTCGTCATCGTCGGGAACCACCGCGATGCGTGGGTGTACGGCGGCGTCGATCCCTCCAGCGGCACGGCGGCGCTGATGGAGCTCGCGCGATCGCTGGGCGCGCTCGCCAGACGCGGCGCGCGCCCGAAGCGCACGATCGTGTTCGGCAACTGGGATGCGGAGGAATTCACCCTCACCTCGTCTACGGAATGGGGCGAAGAGCACGCGCGCGAACTGACCGATCACGCAGTGGCGTATCTGAACGTCGACATGGGCGTCCAGGGCACGACGTTCGACGCCACGGCGGTGCCGTCGCTCAACAGGGTGATCGGCGAATCGGCGGCGACGGCGCTCGGCGCGCGCGGGGCGTCGGTCGAGGTGAAGAATCGACTCGGAAGCGGATCGGATTACACCGTGTTCCTGAATTTTCTCGGCGTCCCGGTGGCCGACCTGATGTTTACCGGACCATATGGCGTCTACCACTCGATTTACGACAACCATCTGTGGATGGAAAAGGTCGGCGACCCGCAGTTCGCCCAGCACGCCACGATGACGCGTCTCTGGGGCATCATCGCGCTGCGGCTCGCGAACGCCGACGTGCTTCCGCTCGATTACGCGGCGTATGCGTCGCGCCTGCGCGAGTTCGTCAAGGAAATTACCGATCGGATGCCGGGGCCCGACCGCGCGGCGGTAACGCCGCTCGCGCAGGCGGTCGATCGTTTCAGCGCCGCCGCAGGCGAGATGTCGCGCCGCATCGATCGCGCGTTGAGCGATCCGGCTGAGCAACCGGCGACCAGTCGCGCCCTCATCGCCGTCGAGCGCGCGTTTCTCGATGCCGACGGCATCCCCGGCCGCCCATGGTATCGTCATCTGATTTATGCGCCGAAGCCGACGTACGCGCCGGAGGTCCTGCCCGGTGTCGCCGAAGCGCTCGACGCCGGCGACCGCGCGCGGCTCGCATCACAGGTCGCGCGTCTGGCTGCCGCGCTGGACAGAGCTGCGGATGTATTGAGACGTTGAAATGGGATCACCAATGGAAACAGATACGAAGACGGCGCAAACCAAGATCACCTACGCGACGATGACCGCGGATCGCATGGAGGATCTCCACCGCGAGCTCGACACCGCCATCGAGCGCGTCAAGTCGACGTTCGGCAGGAGCTATCCGCTGATGATCGGCGGACGCGAAGTCCGCGCCGCGAGCGAGTTCGACGATCGCAGCCCGATCGACACGCGCATCCTGCTCGGCAAGTTTCAGAGCGCCGGGGGCGAGCAGGTGCGCGATGCGATTGCCGCCGCGAAGGCGGCATTCCCGGCGTGGAGCGCGCGTCCGTGGCGCGATCGCGTGGCGCTGCTGAAGAAGGTCGCCGACGCGATCCGCAGCCACCGCTGGGAGCTCTCGGCGCTGATGGGATATGAAGCCGGCAAGAGCCGCCTCGAATGCGTCGGCGACGTCGAAGAGTCGGCTGATTTGATCGAGTACTACTGCCACCAGATCGAACAGCACGACGGCTTCCAGGTGAAGCTCGGCGCGCTCGGGCCGGGCGAAGAGAACGCCAGCGTGCTGCGGCCGTACGGCGTGTGGGCGGTCATCTCGCCCTTCAACTTCCCGCTCGCGCTCGCGGCGGGACCGTCAGGCGGCGCGCTCGTCGCAGGGAACACGGTCGTGTTCAAGCCGGCGTCGGTGACGCCGCTCCTCGGGTACAAGCTGTACGAAATGATGATGGAAGCCGGCGTGCCGGCGGGCGTCTTCAACTTCGTCACCGGAGGCGGCAGCACCGCCGGCCAGGAGCTCATCGACAACAAAGACATCGACGGCATCGTCTTCACCGGATCGAAGGACGTCGGCATGCACCTCATTCGCGACAACGCGTCGCGGCCGTTCCCGCGTCCGCTGATCATCGAGATGGGAGGGAAGAACCCCGCGCTCATCATGCGGTCGGCGGACCTCGACAAAGCGACCGACGGCGTCATGCGATCGGCCTTCGGCGCGCAGGGGCAGAAGTGCTCGGCATGTTCGCGTGTCTACGTGGCCAAACCGGTCCGCGACGAGTTCGTGAAGCTGCTCGTCGACAAGACGAAGAAGATCAAGATCGGCAACCCGCTCAATCGCGACGTGTACCTCGGCCCCGTCATCAACGAAGACGCGGTGAAGACCTACGAGCGCACGGTGGCGCGGGCCAGAGCGGAGGGCGGAACAATCCTCACCGGCGGCCGCCGGTTGACCGACGGCGAGCTCGCGCACGGATACTTCGTCGAGCCGACGATCATCGACGGTCTGCCGACGAGGCACCCGCTGTTCTCGGAAGAGCTGTTCGTCCCGATCACTGTTCTCGGTGACGTGACGACCTTGGACGAGGCCATCGATCTCGCCAACGGTACCGAGTACGGCCTGACGGCGGGCATCTTCTCGGAGGACGACCGCGAGATTCAGCAGTTCTTCGATCGGATCCAGGCCGGCGTGACGTACGCGAACCGGCGCGCCGGCGCGACGACGGGCGCGTGGCCCGGCATCAATTCGTTCGGCGGCTGGAAAGCCAGCGGATCGACGGGCCGCGGGACCGGCGGTCCGTACTACGTCCAGCAGTTCATGCGGGAGCAGTCGCGGGTCAGGATCCGCTGACGTGGCGGGCGTGCCGTGGCACGAGCTGCTCGCACCGCTGCCGGCCGATGCGCTGCCGCGGCGTCAGCCGATCGCGGCGCCGGAAGTGCTCGCGCGGCCCGAAGCGGCGGCGATCGCGGACTGGCAGCAACTGATCGTCGAGCTGTCGGCCGGTTCCGCCGGCCTCCGCATCCTGCTCGTCGTCCTCGACGGAAGCGGCCGGCCGATCAGCGCGTCGGATGCGGTGCTGCGAACCGAAACCATCAGCGATATCGGCGACGACGCGGCGGTGGCGGTCAGGCACGTGCACGAGAACATCGGCGGACGGTTCGAGGAGGATGGAAGCTTCCGCGGCACACGGTGGCGCACCGTGAGCGTCGACACCAACGGCGGCAAGCGCGAGATCCAGCAGTCGACGCCGTCGGAGCCGAGCGCCGCCGACGCGGAACGGCTGAAAGCGCTGGTCGACGACATCGTGCGGCGAGGCCAGCCGGAGACGCGATAAGGTTATGTCCGGTTTCGGATAGTACGTAATCGTCATCACGCGGGCGGCCGCGAGATCTCGTAATCCAGATGCACGACGCCGTCCGGAAATTTCCTGACACCCTTCAGCTTCAGCGGCACGCGCCGGTGCCGCGGCGCGAGCAGCGGAATCCCCTCGCCGATGAGCGTCGGCACGATGTGGATGCTGAACGCGTCGATCTCGCCGGCGTCGAGAAACGACGCGATCAGCCCGCCGCCGCCCATCATCCAGATGTCCTTGCCGCGTACGGCGCGCAGCCGGCGCGCGAACGGCTTCACGTCCTCTGAAACGAACTCGACGCCGGGCGGCGGCGCGGCCGGCGGATTCCGCGAGAAGACGTAGTTCTTCACTTTCGGGTCGAACGCAGCCCCCTTCACGCCCTGCCGCTGGAAGTCGAGCGCGACGTCGTAGGTCTTGCGGCCCCAGAGAATCGTGTCGATCGATCGGTAGAATTCGCCCATGCCGTAGCTGCCCTTCGGCCGCGGGCGCTCGTTGAGGAAGTCGACGCTGCCGTCCCAGCGCGCGATGAAGCCGTCGGCGCTGGTGGCGATGCGGGCGATGATGCGGCGGCTCATGTGCGGACTACCTGCAAAATGCCCTCGGCGGCGATTATAAATGAACGGACATTTACTAATCAAGAACAAAGTAAACGCGCGTTCAGGAATCCGCGCCTTTCCGATTCGCGCGCGCTGCCGTCGACCCATGACGCCGGTCTGATTACGCTTCTGCACTTTTTTTTCGGAATCGTCTTCGAGCCCCTCCTTCACAGACGCTTACACGTTTTCCCGCCGTTGCACACGACCGCGTCAGCTCAACCGGCTTTCCTGACCGACTGGGACGATGGTCGCAGTGAGTTTGGGACGAAAGTTGGAGGGACACGAGCGGATTCTTACGATATTGTTGGTGCACCGTCAATTTCAGGAGGCAGGAATGCGTGCACTTGCGGTAACCGCAGCTCTCATAGGGGCCGTCTGGGCCACGGTCTCGGCGCAGGGCGCTGGGGACCGCGATCAGTTCTTCAAGGGCCAGGGGCGATGGATGCACCATTCCCTCAAGGGGATCCGTGGCCGCCATCCGAAGTCGAACAGCGGCTCAATCGATACCCTGGCCACATGGTCTTCATTCTTCGTGGCGGACGGAGTGGACTCGGTCGGAGTGCCGAAGTCGAACTGGCCGTTCACGATGGTCGGCCAGTCGCCGATCAGGCAGCGCGACGATCGACGCGGCCATGACGACGACGATCGCGGCGGCCGTACGACGTGGATTCCGGCGCCGATCATTCCCGTCAACCTCGAACTACATGAAGAGGATGGGTCAGTGCTGTTCATCGATGGCACGACTCACTTGCGTGACATGTTGAAGTCGCCGCTCTTCAGCTTGTCCGACTTCAGCTCGAGCCGCCGGCCGACGCAGTACGCCGACGCGATACAGCGTGCGCAGTTCTTCAGCCTACCGAACGTTGCGGAAGGTAATTGGCACACCATGCTGCTGCCGCGTATCGAACAGCCGCGCACCGTAGTCGTGGGACCGAGCGATCACATGATCACAGCGAACGACGACGGCACCTGCTGTCGCGCTGTAATAGTGAATATCGACGCCTTCCTGAAAGCGATGTTTCCGCCGACGCCGACCGACACAACGACGCTCATGGGCGCCGCCGAGAATGCGCGTCAGATCACGACACGCGACCTGTCGATATTTCTACTCAACAACGTGTTGTTCAATTCCAACAGCGATCCAACGTTTTTCGGGACCGGATTCCACAATTACGATTCCGAGCCGGGCAACGCGGCGAATGGTTGGCGCGAGAAACGGTACGTCATGGCAGCTTCGAGCTGGATCTCGCCGGACCTCTTCGGCACCGTCGAATTCGCCGACATCGCTGCCCTCAGCCACGAAATCGCCGAGACGGTTAACGACCCGTTCGCTGAAAACGAGACACCGTGGTGGTCGTCCCCAATCAACTTCGTGTGCAATAACCTTCTGGAGGGCGCCGATGTGATCGAGACTGCGCCGATCGGCGAAACCTTCCCGATAGCGATGCCGAATGGAACGACGTATCACCCGGTCAACGTCGCGCTTCTTCCGTGGTTCGCCGGGATGAGCCCTTCGCCGGCGATTGACCACGCGTACAGCTATCCCAACATCGGAGTCCTCACGTCGCCCAACATGTCTCAAGCTCCCGGCTGCGGCATGTAAGCTGATCTGTGATCACGGGCAGAGCGGCCTCAACGATCGAGACTGCTCTGCCCGGCAGTCTGCCGCCCGCCTTCACGACGAATCCAGTCGAAACTGAACGACCGTTTATAATCGCGGGACCTATGTGCCCGCGGCCGCGCGCGACGTCCGACGCCGACATCCTCGGCGCCGCCCTGCGCGTCGTGTCGCGCATCGGACCTGGACTGACGCTGGCCCATGTCGCGAAGGAAGCGGGCGTCTCGCCGGCCACGCTGGTCCAGCGGTTCGGTTCGAAGCGGGGACTGCTGCTCGCCCTCACCGCCGGCAACAGCAGCGGCGTTGGCGCCGAGTTCGCGCGCATCCGGACCGCGCACCGATCGCCGATCGCCGCCGTATACGCGGTCGCCGACTGTATGGCGGCGATGGCCGGAACGCCGGAGATGATGTCGAACAGCCTCGCCTTCCTGCAGATGGACCTCACCGATCCCGATTTCCACAAGCACGCGCACGCGCACTCGCGCGCCATGCAGGGGGAGCTGAAATCGCTGCTCGACGAAGCGGTCCACGCCGGCGAGCTGCAGCGGTGCGATACGATGCGCCTCGCGCGCGCCGTCCAGGCGCTCATCGGCGGCTCGCTGCTGCAGTGGGCGATCGATCGCG
>Ga0209474_10000220_pt1 | contig 69376 bp, 58 predicted proteins | sample GraSoiAngelo_145_FD_185902 | JGI IMG/M metagenome (GOLD analysis project Ga0209474, IMG submission 185902) | Grasslands soil microbial communities from the Angelo Coastal Reserve, California, USA - 14_1009_05_20cm (SPAdes) (version 2) | ecosystem: Environmental > Terrestrial > Soil > Grasslands...
CGGTCCCGCTGCTCGGGCGTGAGACTCGCCCAGTGCGATCCGAGGGACTCCCGCGCCATTGCCCGGAAGTCGAACCACTCGTGTATGACCTTCGCGACCCGCTCGCTGCGGTCGCGCTCCTTGCTCGATCCTTGGAGGTGAGGGTCGTCCAGCACCGCCGACACGGCGTCGAGCGTCTGGCGGACACATTGCTGCGGCGCTCCCGCGACCGCAGGCGCGGCGGCGACTGCGACGAGCAGGGCGATACAGAGCGTCGATCTCACAGCTGAACGGTTCGTGCGTGAGCCCATAGCTGAGGACATCATGGGAATCAACAACCGCTTCATGTGACGCAAGGCGCGGCCAGCCGCTCCAAGTGGCGACCGAACGGCCACCGTGCTGACAGGGTATCCGACCTGTTAGAAATTCCGCGGTTGCGGTGATTTTGAGTCCGCGACGTCTGCCAGTTCCGCCATCCCGGCGCGGTGGGCAACCCTTAGCACCTTACGCTCCGTCGCTCACCCGGCCAGGCCGGCCGATCACGCCGATCGCGACCACCCGAGCGGCCTCGCATTGATCCAATGTTTATGAATTCAATATACTACGGATTCGTGGTAGTGTGCTGCGCACGTACGCGATCGGCTTCACGGCGATCATCGCACGGCGCATAGCACGGGCTCTCGGCGCGGACCACAGCGTGCCGCGAGCCGCAGCGGCTACTTGCAGACGAGGGTGCGGCCGTGAGACCGGAAGGCGCACGCGGGAGCGGGGGCCGCGCTGAACAGCGCCTCTCCGCACTGACCGGTCGTCGCGAACGGCGAGTCGATCACCATCGTGCCCTTCGCCGGCATCCGCGCCGGTGACATCGGGTAGCTGCCGTTCTGTCCGATCACGACGAACTTGAGCCAGCCGGGCATCTTGCGCCGCCCGTGGATTCTGATCCGGACGATGCTGTCGAACCCGCTCGGGTTCCGGTAGCGCCACGCGGTATTGCGCTTGTTCCGCTTCCAGCCGACCCCGGTCGTCCTGTCGAAGCCGCCGGGGACGATCGTGTCGAGGAGCGAGGACCCGTCGGTGTCGTCGACCAGAACACGCACGCCCTTTGTGGACGGGTCGATCGGCGGCGACACCGGCACGGTGATGATGCCCTTGAACCTCATCTTCTCGCGGCCCGGAACGGTGAGCCGCGAGAACCTCATTCTCGGCTTCACGGCGAACACGGGAACGATGTTCGAGCACGGATCGCAGGCGTCGCCGATGCCGTCGCCGTCGCTGTCCCCCTGCTTCCCGTCCGACGTCGCGGGACAGTCGTCCACCGCGTCGCAGATGCCGTCGTGATCACTGTCCGGCCTTCCGGTGTCCTCGGGGCAGTCCGCGTCGGTGCCGCTGCACGTCTCCGCGATGTCGCACTCGTCCGTCGCGTCGCGGCACACGGTACCGGCGGGCACGAACGCATCGCGAGGGCAGTCGTCGGCGACGCCATTGCACGTCTCGTCGAGGTCGCAGGCGCCGGCGGCGGGCCGGCATGTGGCGGTGCTCTTCGCGTCCGCGGGGCAGCCGACGCTCGTGCCGTCGCAGTCCTCCTCGAGGTCGCAGACGCCGGCCGCGGGGCGGCACGGGGTACCGGCGGTGGCGATGTCGTCGGCGGGGCAATCGTCGCCGACGCCGTCGCAGAGCTCGTCGACATCGCAGACACCAGCGGCGGGCCGGCAGACGGCGGTGCTCTTGGCGTCCGCGGGGCAGTCGTCGGCGACGCCGTCGCAGACCTCGTCGACGTCGCAGACGCCGGCCGCGGCCCGGCACGTGGCGGTGCTCTTGGCGTCCGCGGGGCAGTCGACGCTCGAGCCGTCGCAGTCTTCCTCGAGGTCGCAGACCCCGGCCGCGAGGCGGCATGGCGTGCCGGCGGCAGCGACATCATCGGCGGGGCAGCCGTCGGCAACGCCGTCGCAGACCTCGTCGACGTCGCAGACACCGGCGGCCGGCCGGCAGACGGCGGTGCTCTTCGCGTCGACAGGGCAGTCGACGCTCGAGCCGTCGCAGTCCTCCTCGAGGTCGCAGACGCCGGCCGCGAGGCGGCATGGGGTGCCGCCGCCGGCGACGTCATCGGCGGGGCAATCGTTGGCGACGCCGTCGCAGACGTCGTCGAGGTCGCAGACACCGGCGGCGGGCCGGCAGACGGCGGTGCTCTTGACGTCCGCAGGGCAGTCGACGGTCGAGCCGTTGCAATCCTCCTCGAGGTCACACATGCCGGCCGCGAGACGGCAGGGAGTGCCGCCGGCGGCGACATCATCGGCGGGGCAATCGTCGGCGACACCATCGCAGACCTCGTCGACGTCGCAGACACCGGCGGCGGGCCGGCAGACGGCGGTGCTCTTGACGTCCGCAGGGCAGTCGACGCTCGAGCCGTCGCAGTCCTCATCGAGGTCGCAGACGCCGGCCGCGAGGCGGCACGGGGTGCCGGCGCCGGCGACGTCATCGGCGGGGCAATCGTTGGCGACACCGTCGCAGACCTCGTCGACGTCGCAGACACCGGCGGCGGGCCGGCAGACGGCGGTACTCTTGGCGTCGGCAGGGCAGTCGACCCGCGAGCCGTCGCAGTCTTCCTCCAGGTCACACACGCCGGCCGCGAGACGGCAGGGGGTGCCGGCCGTGGCGACGTCATCGGACGGGCAGTTGTTGGCGACGCCGTCGCAGACCTCGTCGACGTCGCAGACACCGGCGGCGGGCCGGCACGTGGCGGTGCTCTTGGCGTCCGCGGGGCAGTTGACCGCCGACCCGTCGCAGTCTTCCTCGAGGTCACAGACGCCGGCCGCGAGACGGCAGGTGGTGCCGGCGGGGGCAACGTTATCAGCGGGACAGTTGTTGCCGACGCCGTCGCAGCTCTCCGCCACGTCGCAGACGCCGCCGGCCGCGCGGCAGACCGCCGTGCTCTTGGCGTCGTTCGGGCACGTGGCGCTCGACCCGGTGCACGTCTCCGCAAGGTCGCAGACGCCGGCGGCCGCCCGGCACGTGGTGCCGCCGGCAACGAAGCCGTCGGGCGGACAGCTGTTGCTGACGCCATTGCAGCTCTCGGCCACGTCGCAGATCCCGGCCGAGGCCCGGCAGACGGCCGTGCTCTTGGCATCGTTCGGGCACGCGGCGCTCGACCCGGTGCAGGACTCCGCCACGTCGCAGACGCCGGCCGCCGCGCGACAGACGGTGCCGCCGGCAACGAAGCCGTCGGAGGGACAGGTGTTGCTGACCCCGTTGCAGCTCTCCGGCACGTCGCAGAGGCCGGCCGAGGGCCGGCAGACCGCCGTGCTCTTGGCGTCGTTCGGGCACGTGGTGCTCGACCCGGCGCAGGTCTCCGCGACGTCGCAGACGCCAGCGGCTGCCCGGCACATGGTGCCGGCGGGGGCGAAGTCGTCGGCGGGGCAGGTGTTGGCGACGCCGTCGCAGCTCTCCGCCACGTCGCAGAGGCCGGCCGCCGCTCGGCACACGGCGGTGCTCTTCGCGTCCGCGGGACAGCTCGCGCTCGACCCGGTACACTTCTCCGCGACGTCGCAGACGCCGGCTGCGCCGCGACACGTGACGCCGGCGGCGACGAAGCCGTCGGCGGGACAGGTGTCGCTGATGCCGTCGCAGCTCTCCGCCACGTCGCAGATGCCGGCCGAGGCCCGGCAGACCGCCATGCTCTTGGCGTCGTTCGGGCATGTCGTGCCCGACCCGCTGCAGGTCTCCGCGACGTCGCACACGCCGGCGGCCGCGCGACAGACGGTGCCGCCGGCGACGAGGCCGTCGGCGGGACAGTTGTTGCTGACGCCGTTGCAGCTCTCCGCCACGTCGCAGATGCCGGCCGAGGCCCGGCAGACCGCCGTGCTCTTCGCGTCCGGGGGACAGCTCGCGCTCGACCCGGTACACTTCTCGGCAACGTCGCAGACGCCGGCGGCCGCGCGACACGTGGTGCCCGAGGCGACGAAGCCGTCGGCGGGACAGTTGTTGCCGACCCCGTCGCAGCTCTCCACCACGTCGCAGATACCTGCGGACGGACGGCAGACGGCCGTGCTCTTCGCATCGGCAGGGCACGTCGCGCTCGACCCGGTGCAGGTCTCCTGGACGTCGCAGGCGCCGGCGGCGGCGCGGCAGACGGTGCCGGCCGCCTCGATGGTGCAGGCCGAGGAGCAACAGTCGCCGTTTGCCAGGTTGCCGTCGTCGCACGCCTCTGCGGCCTCGACGACGCCGTTGCCGCAGGAGGCGGCCCCGAAGGTCGCGATGGTCGCCGCCCATCGTGCGAAGACGGTCGTGCCGTCGGCGAGATAGCTGCCGGTCGCGGCCACGATGCGGTATTCGGGGTCGATCGAGACGTTCGAGCTCGGACTGCCCGACTTGCCGGTTCCGGTATTGGGGAGCCCGGTATAACCGGCTCCGGGAGAGAACGGATCGTTCTTCTTCGTCTCGACACCGATCGAGCCGAGGAGGAGCTCGTTCGCCCGCGAGGTGACGGCAGTCGAGCCGGAGGAAGGGGAACCGTTGTTGCCGCCGGCGGACGCGGTGCGATCCACGAATCCGAGTCCGGAGAACTCGTTGATACTGACCGCGCTGGCAGCGACGGAGGGGTAGGAAACGGTGATGGTGTTTCCCGCCGCCAGCGCGGTGACGATGCGAGCCGCGAAGACGACGGTGCGGACGCCGCTCGTGCCGGACCCGTTCGCGAAGTCCACGACCGCGCTGTACGAATTTCCCTTCGTGTCCGCGCAGGAGACCGCCCCCGCTGCCGGATCCATCGCGAAGCTGACGAGCACGGTGTGACCGAAGGCCACGCCTCCGGCCGGGACGGTGACGGAGATCGACGTCGAGTTGTTGCCGATCGCGTCGACGCCGACGTTTTTGACGAACGCGATCGCGCCGAGGGCCTGGGGAGCGTCCGCAACCTGGACGGCCGCGCCTAGGAGGATGGCGAGGGGCAGACCCCACCGCCGCGTCGGGGCTCGGCCTGACCTTACCATGCTCTCGTCGGGCGTGGTGTCCAGCGTCATTCTCCTTCCGAGTCCGCTCGCGGGCGCGGATCGGCCGCAGCGTGCCGGCCGCCAACAGCGTTTCTCGGCCGAATACTGCGGACACTTGAGCGACGTCCCGATCAGCTGGGCCGGGCGCCGCCGCCCCCTGGAGGATTCCCTACCGCGCGGGGCTTCCGGCGCGGACTACACGCCGCCCGTGATTCACCGGCTGCCGCTACTTGCAAACGAGGGTGCGGCCATGGGCTCCGAAGACGCACGACGGAGCCGGCGCCACACCGAACAGCGCTTCGCCGCGTTGACCGGTCGTCGCGAACGGCGAGTCGATCACCATCGTCGAGATCGCAGTCGCCGGCGGCCGGCCGGCACGTGGCGGTGCTCTTCGCGTCGGCAGGGCAGTCGACGTTGGTGCCGTTGCAACCTACGCGGCCGAGCGGAACTCATCGGTCGACGGGCTCGCGCCGGCCGTCGCTGGCGGCGCCAGCCGCCGGTCACGCGCGCGGATGGCCGCTCGCACGGCGACCAAGAGGACGGCGTTCCAGAGGAACGGCGCGAGAGCCGCCGGCGGGACTCCGGCCAGCTGAGCACCGACGCTCGTGAGGAGATTGGCGAAAACCGTGGTCATCCGTCTGCCCTCCTTTTTGCCCATCCAGGAGTGCAAGCGCGGTGCCGTCGCGCCGGCATCGGGGATACCGTGAGCCGAGAGCCCGCCGTGCGCAGTGCGTGCTGCAGCGGCGCAGCACGGGAGATGCAGCCTCACCGCACGAGCGGTAGCTCGACGCGGAACACCGTGTTCGCCCCCGGCGCGCTCTCGACGGCGACGCGGCCGCCGTGTGCATCCACGATGCGTCGCGCGATCGGCAGCCCGAGCCCCGTCCCGGAGCTCTTGGTGGTACGAAACGGCTCGAAGAGCCGCGATAGCTCGTCCGCCGGAATGCCGGGGCCATTGTCGCGCACCTCGACGACGCCGGCGCCTCCCTCGGCTGCGCAGCGCACGGCCAGCCGACGTGGCGGCTCGCGCGCGCCCAGCGCCTCGACCGCGTTCCGGCACAGGTTGGCCACCACCTGGACGAGGCGGTCGCGGTCGGCAGACACGGTCGCCGACGCGAGCTCGGTCTCGAGCTCGACCGCTCGTGCCGCGGCCAGCGAGGCGGTCTGCTCGATCGCCTGCCGGCAGACGGCCGCCAGGTCGACGTCACCGCGGGCCTGCAGCTCGTCGCGACGGGCGAAGGCGAGGAGGTCGGTCACCAGCCGCCCGATGCGATCGAGCTCGTCCACCGCCGGCTCGACGAGGCCGTCTGCTCCGTTGCTCCCCCCGAGCTGCTGCACGTAGCTCCGCGCGGCGGCGAGCGGGTTGCGGATCTCGTGGGCGATGCGCGCCGCCGCCTCGCCGAGCGCGGCGAGCTTCTCTGCATGGGCCCGCTCGCGCGCGAGCGCGAGGTTCTCGAGCGCCAGCCCGGCGTGGCTCGCGAAGACCCGGAGGGCCTGCACGGTGGCCACATCGTAGAGCCAGCCGCGGCGCGGGCCGAGGAGGAGCGTCGCCTCGGTGCGGCGGCCCGCGAGCGGACACGCGAGCATGACGCCGCATTCGAGCAGGCGGAGCTGGTGCGCCAGCGGCAGCTCCTCGATCGGGTGAGGAACGTTTCCGAGCCCGAGGTCCGCGACGGCGCGGGCGGCGCTGGCTGGCGCGGCGCCCAGCGGCCCCGGGTCGACACGACCGATCGCTTCCGCCCCCGCAGGTTCGGTCGCCGTCGCCGGCAGGACGACCAGGCCGCCCTCCCCGTCGAGCACCTCCACCACCCGGCGCAGGAGATGGCCCGCGGCCTCGGCGCGCGTCGCGCCCACGAGCGGCTCGGCGGCGATGGCGAGCAGGCGGGCGCGCATGGCGCCGGCGCGCGGGAAGAACCAGCGCTCGAGGGCCTCGTCGACGCGGGCGGGAAGCGCCGCCGCGGCGAGCGCCACACCCGCGAGAGCCGCCATCCACCCGACGGCGGGCGCCGCCCCGAGCCATGCAAACAACGCCGTCACGCCGAATACCGTTGCGGCCCCGACGCCGAGCAGCACGTGGAAGGCAAGGACACGCCGGCACACCGCATCGTAGACCCAGGTGAGCTGGTTCAGTCCGGGGAGCAGGCTGAGGGCGACGATCGCGACGAACGCCCCGCGCCCTGCCGCCGACGGGACGCCCGCGGCAACGATCACCGCGAGGGCGACGACGCTCGTCACTGCGAGCAAGCTGTTGATCCAGACGAAGCGGGCACCCACGTTGAGGAGACGGATACGGCCGACGACCCGCAGCCAGGTCCGATCGAGAAGGCCGGCGACGCCCATGTAGAGGCCGAACGCGGCGACCACCCAGAGCGCGCGCGACGCTGCGCGTCCGACCAGCGCCTCGGCGGGCGCCAGATCGACGCCTGGCACGCGGGCGGCGAGGCCTCCCGCCGTGAGCTGCCGGGCCATGTCCAGGATCGTGTACCCCGCGAGCAGCACCGCCGGGGCGGCGATCAAGACGGTGACGGCCAGGCCGAGGGGCACGGCGCTCGTGCCGGCCGCGTAGGCACGCACCTCGCGGTGGCGCATGAGGGCGAACCGGACCTGGTTCGCCCCGACGCCGGCGATGGCGAGCACCACGAGGGCATACTGCACGAGCGCGAGCGCCGGCGAGCTCCAGCGGAGCGGCAAGGGGAAGAGCCCGAGGAAGAGGAGCGTGACCAGCGCCTGCGCGGGCTCGCGCCGCACGCTCCACACGGAGAGGCCGGCTGCGTTCAGGCAGATGCCGACGTAGCAGAGAAGCGCGACCGCCAGCTGAGCGAAGCGGGCGTCCGGGAAGAACGCGGTGCTCACCGTTCGACCTTTTCGGCCCGGTGCCGGTAGGCCTCGGCGTCGATGCCGTACTCGGCGAGCTTCGTCTGGAGGTGCTGCCGGTACATGCCGAGCTCCTCCGCGGCGCGCGAGATGTTGCCCTGGTGGCGCTCGAGCGCCTCGCCGATGCACTGCCGCTCGAAGCGCTCGATCACCTGCTGCTTCGCCTCGCGGAAGCGGCCGGGCCGCTCGCCGGCCTCCTCGGGGGCCGCCGACCGTACTGCGGGCGGAAGGTCCTCGAGCCCGATCTCGGGCGCCGAGCCGAGCACGACCGCCTGCTCGATCGCATGCTCGAGCTCGCGGACGTTCCCCTTCCACTCGTGAGCGAGCAAGGCCCGGTACGCCGCGGGCGCGAGCGTCTTCGGTCCGCGGCCGAGCCGGGCGGCGGCCGCGCCGAGGAAGTGCTCGATCAGGGGCGGCAGGTCCTCGGGGCGCTCGCGGAGCGGCGGGAGGACGACGCCGACCACGTTCAGCCGGTAGTAGAGGTCCTCACGGAAGGTGCCGGCCTTCACCTTGGCCTCGAGGTCCTGGTTGGTGGCGGCGAGGACGCGCACGTCGACGCGGAGCGTGCGGTTGCCGCCCACGCGCTCGAACTCGCGCTCCTGGAGCACGCGCAGGATCTTGGCCTGGGTCTCGAGCGGCATGTCGCCGATCTCGTCGAGGAAGAGGCTGCCGCCGTCGGCCACCTCGAACTTGCCTTCCCGCGTCCCGACCGCGCCGGTGAACGCGCCCTTCTCGTGCCCGAAGAGCTCGCTCTCGACCAGCTCCCGCGAGAAGGCGGCGCAGTTCACCTTGACGAGCGGCTTGGCCCGCCGGGGGCTGTTGTAGTGGAGCGCGTTGGCCACGAGCTCCTTGCCCGTGCCGCTCGGCCCCCGGATGAGGACCGTCAGGTCGGTGTCGGCCACCTTGCGGATCACGTCGAACACCCGTTGCATGGCCGGGCTCTGGCCGATCATGTGCTCGAAGCGGTACGCGTCCGTGACCTTCTCCTGCAGCAGGCGGAAGTCGCGCCGGAGCGCGACGCCCTCGAGTGCGCGGTCGACGATCAGCTCGAGCTCGTCGTTGTCGAACGGCTTCGGCAGGTAGTCGGCCGCCCCGAGCTTCATCGCCTCCACCGCCGCCCGCTCCGAGCCGTGCGCCGTGATCATGACCACCGCCGTCTCGGGGCTGCGCTCGCGGATCGAGCGCAGGAGGTCCATGCCGCTCTGCCTGGGGAGCGTGAGGTCGGTGATCACCAGGTGGTAGGCGGCGCGGCCGAGCTTCTCGAGCGCCTCCTCGGCCGACAGCGCGGTCTCGACGTCGTGGCCGCGTCCGGCGAGCAGACGCTGGATCGCGAGGCAGATGGCACGCTCGTCGTCGACGATCAGGATCCGGCCCTTCATGCCGCGCTCCGGGCGAGGGGCAGCTCGATCCGGAACACCATCCCCGCTCCGGCGGCGCGCGCCGCCGCGATGCGCCCGCCATGGGCGTCGATCGTCCGCTTGGCGATGGCGAGCCCGAGCCCCGTCCCCTTGGCCTTGAGCGAGAAGAAAGGCTCGAAGAGACGCGGCAGGGCCTCAGCGGGCACACCCGGACCGCTGTCCTCGACGCGAACGCTGGCAGTGCCGTTGTCGGCGCCGACCGCCAGGGCGAGGCGCCTCGGGGCCGCCACCTCCGCGAGCGCGTCGATCGCGTTCTCGAGCAGGTTGACGAGCGCCTGCTGCAGCTTCTCGCGATCGGCGCGGGCCACGACGCCGGCGCCGAGGTCGAGCTCGACCCCGATGCCCGCCGCCTCGAGCCGCGGCCGCAGCGTCTCCACCGCGTCCCGTGCGAGCTCGGCGACGTCGACCGCCTCGAGGCGGAAGTCCTCGCGGCGGGCGAAGCGCAGCAGGGCCGCGACCTGCCGCTCCACCCGCTCGAGCTCGGCGAGGATGATCGCATGCTCGGTGGCGAACGGCGCGCCGGCCTCGCGGGCGAGCTGCTGGGCGAGGCTGCGCGCGGCCGTCACCGGGTTGCGGATGTCGTGCGCGATGCGCGCCGCCATCTCGCCGATGGCGGCCAGCCGCTCGGCGTGGGCGAGCGAGCGCTCGACGGCCACGGCGCGCGTCAGCAGCTGGGCCGCGTCGAGCACGAGCGCCAGCTGGTTCGCGACGGCATCGAGCCCCTCGTCGTCGCGGTCGCTGAAGCTGGCGCCGAGGAGGTCGGTGGTCACGAAGAGGTGCCCCCAGTGGCCGCGCGGACTGGCGACCGGCGCGACCGCCACGACGTCGGCCTCGATCAGCGCGTCGCGGAGCGGGAGGGGCAGCTCGCGGAACCGGCCGAGCCCGAAGGCGTTGTGCGGCAGGGCGGTCGCATCGCGCGGCCAGACCCGCTCGAGAGGCTTCACCCTGAAGGCGCCGTGCACGACGGTCTCGCCGCCGGCGAGCAGGACCGCCGCGCCGCGGAACTGCATCGCCCGCGCCATCTCGGCCAGTGCGCGGCGGCAGCACTCGACGACGCCGAGGTCGGGAGACAGCGCGTGCAGGAGCGCCTGCGCCTCGGCCCATCGATGCCAGCTCCGCCGAAGGAGGAAGCGATCGACCGCCGACCCTACCCACGATCGCGCGGGCATGAGGACGAGGACGACCCCGAGGATCGCACCGATGTCGGCGAGGCGGCGGACCTCCGGGTCCAGGCCTCGAGCGGCGAGCGCCTGGACGCCGAGGTACGCCGACGCCGTTGCGGCGATCATGACGACCGTGGTCACGACGCCCCGCAGGATCTCCCCGAGATCCCGGACGACGAAGGGGACCGCGATCAGGATGCCGCCGGCCGCGTGGAGCACGAAGAAGCTCATGACGGCCGGGGAGCGTTCCCAGCCGGCCAACGCCGAGAGTAAGTCGATGCCACGGGCGCCGGGAGCCAGCACCCCGGCCAGGACGCAGAGGAACCCGAGCGCAGCCGTGAGGGCGTCGGCGAGGCTGTGCTCCGCGAGCCTCCCCGGCCGCCACGCTCCGCACCTGGCGAGACGAAACACGTCCTGCATGCAGAGCGCAGCGAGGACGACGAAGTAGCCCGTGAAGAGCGCGAAGAAGCCCAACAAGCCGTGCTCGGGCAGGTGCACGATCCTCAGGTCCGCGAGCACGAAGAACGTCGCGGCCACGAGGGCCGACCCGTAGTTGACGGCCAGCCAGCCCCGCCTCGGGGCCTCGGCCCGGATCGGCCACAGGAGCACGAAGTGTCTGGCGGCGGCCATCAGCGCCACCACGTTGGTATCGCTCGCCGCGAGCAGGACGGCGCTGAGCCTGTTCCCCTCTCCCCGGAGATGCGAGGCAAGCAGCGGAAAGAGGCTCCACAGCGCGTAGTGCATGGCCACGAGGCAGGTGAGCGCCAAGAGGACGCGCTGCACCGTCCCCTTCGAGCCCCGCTTGCGGGTGAAGCGCGAGATCGCCTGGGCCATCACGGCCCAGACGAGCGCCGGGATGAAGGTCAGCGCGGCGGCGATCAGCTGGAACGTCGCGGGATCACTCACGGAGCCCCCTGGCGGTCCATGGCAAGGCTGATGCCAGCCATGGAGCGTAGGTATATACCGCGGTCAGTGCCCGTCGCGCAGGGGGAGGATGCCTACTGCGCCATGCAGCCCGGTGCAGTCCGGGTCTTGCGCCCGGCCCCGGGACCTGCCGGCGCCAGGGCCCGTGAATGCGGGAAGATCGCGGCGGCGACCAGCCCCGCCTTGCCTGGCACGGTCCGTGCGTCTCCACGGCGCAGCCGCACGCCACGGACGCCGCTGGAAAGGAGACGCGAAATGGAGGCTGCCATCCCGCTCGGTTCCGTTCCTCGAGAAGAGCGCCCGCGGGCCAAGGAGCCGTATGCGGCTCTCCTCGGCCGCCTCAGCCGCCAGTCGGTGGTGAAGCACTTCGACGCCTACGCCGACGTCGACTGGGAACGCGCGGAGCACCGCATCGATCCCGAGGACCCGCGCTGGGAGCTCGGGGACGACGCGCTCGCCGCCACGAGCTGGTATCGCGCCCTCCCGCCCGGCACGCGGGCGCGTCTCGGGCTCCACCTGATCGCCACCAAGATGAAGATCGGCGCCCAGTTCGAGAACGTGCTGCAGCGCGGGCTCCTCGAGTTCGCGCTCGGGCTCCCGAACGGCGCCCCCGAGTTCCGCTACGTCTACCACGAGGTCATCGAGGAGGGGCAGCACTCCCTCATGTTCCAGGAGTTCGTCACCCGCACCGGGTTCGACGTGCCCGGCCTCGGGTTCTGGGACCGGCTCGGCTCCCGCCGCGTGCTCGGTGCCGCGCGCCGCTTCCCTGCCCTCTTCTTCATCTTCGTCCTCGGCGGCGAGGACCCGATCGACCACGTGCAGCGCACGGAGCTCACGAGCGGCCGCCCGATCCACCCGCTGCTCGAGCGCATCATGCGCATCCACGTCACGGAGGAGGCCCGCCACCTGTCGTTCGCGCGTCACTACCTGCGCGCGCACGTACCGCACCTGAAGCCCGCGGCGCGCGCCTCGCTCGCCCTCCAGGCGCCGCTCATCCTCGGGCCGATGGCGCAACTCATGATGCGACCGTCGGCGGAGATCGTCGGGACGTACGGCATCCCGAAAGAGGTGGTCGCCGAGGCCTACACGCGGAACCCGCGCCACCGGGCAAAGACCGTGGAGGCCCTCGGCAAGGTCCGCGACCTTTGCCGGGAGATCGGCATCGTCACGCGCTGGTCGCTGCCGCTGTGGCAACGCATGGGGATCTGGGAGAATTGAGCAACGGCGGACGCCGGCGAATCAACGATCTCGATGAGGGCGGGCTTCGACCCGTTCAACCCCGAATTCCAGGCCGACCCCTAGCGTTCTGAACTGGGTCACCGAGGCGCCGCTTTCGGGCGGCTGCCGCCGGCTAGGGTGATTCAGCCCCCCCCGGGAATCTCCCCTCCTGTCGGGATGGTCGGTTCCGCGCCGCATATGTCAATTTGTTGCGGCACGCCAAGCCGGCAGGCTTTCAGAGATCTTCATGGCCAAGAGTCTTCGGGAATGGATCGACTCGGAGGTGCAGCCGGTGCGGGCAAAACCCCTCACCTGGCTTTCTGATGAGCACTTCTTCCGCGATCCGTTCCGTCCCACCTACCAGGACACCGCGTTCTTCTTTGCCCCGGCGGACGGGATCATCCTGTACCAGAAGACGGTCGAACCCGATGAGCCCATCGTCGAGATCAAGGGGCGATACTACTCGCTTCGCGACGCCCTCCGCGACGCCGCCTATGACCGGCCGAGCCTGGTCATCGGCATCTTCATGACCTTCTTCGACGTCCACGTGAACCGCATACCCTTCCCCGGTCGCCTGTCGTATCGGGAGGTGGAGCCCCTGGACACCCACAACCACCCGCTGCTCGCCGTCGAGAAGGGAATCCTCGACGAGCTGCACATCAACTTGGAATCCGCGGGCTACCTGCACCAGAACCAGCGGGTCGTCAACCGTGTCGATGCTTCCGAGCTCGACCAGTCGTACTACGTCCTGCAGATCGCCGACTACGACGTGGACTCGATCATCCCCTTCCAGCTCAAGCAGAACCGGCCTTGCAACCAAGGCGAGCGCTTCTCGCAAATCCGCTTCGGATCGCAGGTCGACCTGATCGTTCCGCTGTCCGATCGGTTCGACTTTGTCCCGACGAACGAGACCTCGATGCACGTCCAGGCGGGGGTCGACCCCGTGATCCGCATCGTTGAAAAAGGGAGCTCCAGGATCGCCCGGGAGCCCGGAGGTGACCCATGGCCCAATCGGTCCTGACCGCGGAGCAGGAACGCCAACCCGCCGTCCTCGAAAACCTCAGCCCCGGTACGCTGACCCGGCCCGCCTTCGTGATGAACCTTCCCTTCTCGTTCTCCACCGAGCAGGCCAACAACCCCTGGATGGAGGACATGCCCCTCGAGAAGCGAAGGGTCGACCGGAGGCTGGCGATCGTCCAGTTTCTTCGCGTCTACCGCTACCTCGCCTCCGAAGCCGTCGTCTACCTCGTCCCGACTCCGCGGAACTGCGGCCTGCAGGATCTGGTCTTTACCGCGAATCTCGGCGTCGTCCTGGAGCACGTGCCCCAGAGGGACGTCGTCGTCATTTCCAACTTCACGTCGAAGCCGCGATGGGGTGAAACGGAGATCGGGGTCGATTTCTTCAAGGCGATGGGCTACCGGGTCTACGTGGCCCCGTCCAGGTTCGAGGGGGACGCCGAGCTGAAGCACCTGCAGGACAACGTCTACGTCGGCGGCTACGGCACCCGTTCCGAGCGGGACACCTACGAGTGGATGGAGAAGACGTTCGGCATGAAGGTGATCAAGGTGAGGCTGAGCGACCCGTACCTGTACCACCTGGACTGCTCCGTATTCCCGATCACCCGCGAGAATACCCTGGTTTGTACCGAGCTTTTCGAGGCGGAAGAAGTCGCCGAGATCGAGAGTCACACCAACATCATCGATGTCTCCGTGGACGTGTGTTACTCGGGTATCTGCAACTCACTGCGCCTCTCCAACGCCCTTCTGAATGCATCTCACATCCACGACCTCAAGGCCGGGACGGAAGAGTATGCCCACGAACTGACCAAGAACCGCCGGATCGAGGACATCGCCGTCAACCTCGCCCTCGGCGTGACTTTCTTCAACCTGAGCGAGTACCTCAAGGGCGGAGCGCTCCTCTCCTGCATGGTGATGCACCTGAACCGGAACTCTTACGAGTTGAGCCTATTGTAGGGCCAAAAGGCGGACCGGGATCCCGCTCTCCCCGGGAGCGTCCTGCCCGCGGGGCCGTCCGTCGGCAAACGGCCGTTCGAGTCCCCTCGGGGCACAATAGGGGCTCCGCGAAGGCGGAAATGGAAACGCACGCATTCTCGAAGACGGTCTGGGCCGTGTCCCTGCCGATCGTTTTCGCCGAGATCAGCGAGACGATCGTGCATGTGACGGACACCGCCTTTCTCGCGCGCGTCGGTGTAGCGGAGCTCGGAGCGATCGCCCTCGCCGATACGATCTACGAGCTGGCGACGGTCCCGATGGTGGCGCTGGTGGACGGGATCCAGATACTCACCGCGCGCCGCGCCGGACAGCGCCGGGACGAGGCGGTCGGAGAGACGTTCAACCTGGGTCTCGCGCTACTCACGGTCGTCTCGCTGGTGCTGACGCTCGGGCTGCGAGTCGCGTCTCCCCGGCTGACGGGGCTCGTGGTCGCCTCGGATGACGTGGGAACCGCCGTCGAGGCGTTCGTCCCGGTCGTCGCCATCGGCACGGTCTTTCACGCCGCAAACCTGGCCTACAGCGCCCTACTCGTCACCCTGTCCCGGACGCGAGTGCTCATCCCTGCGACCATCCTGCTGGCCGCCACGAATCTCTTCCTCGGCTACTGTTTGGTCTTCGGCAACCTGGGGTTCCCGCGCCTGGGGATCGAGGGCGCGGCCTGGGGATCGGTGGGAGCCGAGGTCGTCACCTGCGCGTACCTGACGGCACACGTCCTCAGGCACATTGACGTCCGGAGGTACGCGCTGCTTCGGCTCCCACGGCTCGACGGCAGGCTGACCGGGTCGCTCTGCTCCGTCTCCTTTCCGGTGGGACTCCAGGCGTTGATGGAGGGTCTCCGGTGGTTCGTCTTCTTCGTCCTCGCCGACCGGCTCGGCGAGGAGGCGCTCGCCACCTCGAACGTCGTGTACAGCTTCTACGCGGTGCTGCGAATCCCGACCGAGGGCTTCTCCGAGACAACCTGCTCGATGGTCAGCCACATGATCGGGAGCGGCCGCGCCCGCGGCGTCGAGCATCTGCTCTGGGAGGTCATCCGGCCGAGCTACCTGGTCACACTGCCCTTCGCGGCGCTGATCCTTCTGTTCCCCCGTCCTCTCCTCTCTCTCTTCGTCGGCGACCCCCAGGTGATCGAAGCGTCCGTCAGGTGCCTGCGGGTCGTCGCCGCGTCCATGCTGGTGGTCATCCCCGGCCAGATATGGTTCGTGTCGGTCTCCGGGACCGGGGACACCCGGGCCGCCTTCCTGATCGAACTGGCGCTGACCGCGACGATCCTGCTCGTGGCGTACGTGGCCGGATTCTCCCTCGGTCTGCCGCCCGAGTACGTCTGGACCTCCCTGCCGCTGGGCTGGCTTCTGTGCCTGTCCCTGTCTTACCGATGGGTCCAGGCGGGGCGATGGAGGCGGCTGACGATCTGAGGTGCGCCGGTCGCCCCGCGGGCCGTCGTGCCCGGTCTCGGGTTCTGGGACCGGCTCGGCTTCCGCCGCGTGCGCTCGGCGCCGCCCGCCGCTTCCCCTGCCCTCTTCTTCATCTTCGTCCTCGGCGGCGAGGACCCGATCGGTCCGCGACCTTTGCCGGGAGATCGGCATCGTCAGAACTTCAGATGAGGGCGGCGAGAAGCTGCTGGAGCACGAGCTCCGTCGTGGCGCGAAGTCTGAGGCCGCGCAGTCCGTCGCCGGGGGCTACTCGGCCGTCGGAGTGACGCTGTTCACCGAGGTAGCCCCAGGAGCACAGGGCCGCGACGATCTCGTGCGTGGCGATTTGCCGGGTGTCGAAGACCACCAGGACGCTCCCGGTCAACGGGTTGGCGCTGGCGCGGTTGACGCCCTCGATTTCCTGTAGCCGGGTCTCCACCCATCGGGCTTCGCTTTCCGAGCCCTTCACCTGGGGCAGCCTGATCCGCAGCCGGCCCTCGAGGACGCGGAGGGACGTCGATGCATCGTTCATCACGAGGCTCCATCGGGCTTCGCTTTGCGGCCCCTTCACCCCGGGCAGCCTGATCCGCAGTCGGCCCTCGAGGACGGGGGGGACGTGGACGCGTCGCTCATCCTGAGACTCCCCTTTCTCCTTCTCTCGCATCGTCTTGCCTCACTCGTTTAGGCTGCCGACGAGATCGAGGAAAGGCTGCGGGAGTTATGATTGCGGGTCGTTGGTTTTAATTTTCCATGACGTGCGCAGACTGCTGCGCGGGAATCTGGATCGCCCCGGCAGGTCCGGTCCCGCCTCCACAATAGACGCCTCACGAAGCCACCGGGTTGACGGGCAGGCTGACCGAGACCCCCCCGCGACGGTGCGCGCTTGCCCCTCTTAACGGAGGCCATCTCCCCTATCTGCGGCAGGAAGAATACCGGAGCCGTGGAACTGTGCGGCCTTGAAGCAGGACGCGGTTTTGAGCGCGTATATTCGAGCCGAAGCGAAGCGTCGTCAAAGAGGGTTGAAGTAAAGTCGGCTCGGTAAAAGGAGGTATCGATGGCAAGTTTGCGGCGGCCGCTGCCACTTCTCGTCGCGTTCCTTGGCGGTCTCTCGTGGGGACCCGTGACGCTCTGCCGCGCTGGCGGCACATCCTCGACCACGGAGACTTACGCGTGGGGCTCGGCCGTACCCATCCCCACCGGCGGTCCCTCCTGGTACGACGACGCGTACTACGATCAGGTGCTCGCCAACGGCGTGGCCGGTACACCCCTGCCGGCGGGAGCACAGATGCCGGACAACGGGACCTACGCGGCCGCCGGGTCTGCCAGCACGGGCGAGGCAGCGCCCGGAGTCGAGCGGCCTCCCATCGGCATCGGCCCGGGCACGTGGCTGATCAGCCTCTTCTTCGGGAAGAACGGCGTGCCGAACGGCTTCGCCTGGTGCACGGCCAACTTCGTGTTCCAGAACGGCACCAGCTTCGGGCTGGGCACCGCCGGGCACTGCGCCAGCGCGCTCAGCAACCCCGTCACGGCGTTCGTCGTGCCTCCGCCCGAAGCCCCCTGCCCCTCGGGCGGCGTCTGCGGGCCTGGTATCTACCCGATCGGCAAGTTTTCGATCGTCCGCAACGGCGGCCTCGGCAACGACTTCGCGCTGATCGCTGTCAACTCCGCGTTCAACCCGTGGATGCGGCCGACGATGCCGGTCTTCGGCGGGCCGACGGGCGCCTACACGGGCGGGCTCCCGACCGTGCCTGCGGCCAGCAACTCGGTCGGCCTGCTCACGGTGCTCACCCCGAGCTACTCGCCGGCCGTCGTCGGGTATTGCGGGCACGGCGCGGTGGTAGGGACCGGTGGGACCTGCCGGGCGGCGGCGGGCCTGTTCGCCAGCGGCACCGCGTTCCTGTGGTACGGGCCCAGCACGCCGGGCGACTCCGGGTCGGGCGTCGTCATGGTCCCCGACCCCCTCACCCCCCTCGCCCCGGTTCCGGCGACGGCTGACCTGACCCACATCATCATCCTGGATGCCAGCGTCAGCAGGAAGCTCGCGGTGACGATCGGCCCGGACTACCCGGGGATGGTGGGAGGGACGCAGATGGCCAGGATCCTCTCCATCGTCGGCCCCAGCTGGACTCTGGTGAACGGCGGCCTGCCCTGAGCTGCAGCACCCGATCTTCGGAGCTCAGCGAGCCTTCCTGAGCGTCGGGTGGGACCGCTTCTGGCGCGCGTGGAACAGCGGCAGCAGCCACTATCTCTTCCGGGGTCCCCGCAACGACCTGGGAACGAGCGGCCGAGGACCGTGGATGACGATGTGGGCCCGACCGGTTGGCTCACCGACGAGGGAGACGGGCCACGGCGAGCCCCAGCCGGCGAGCGGCGTGGCACAGGTCGCGGTCGGCTCCGACGAAGACGACGTCGGGCCAGGCGATGATCTCGGCCGACGCGAGATGGACGGCGTCGTAGCCGCGGAGGTCGTGGTCGTGCGCGAGCACCCCGGCTCGCGTCGCGAGGATGGTCGACACGGCGACCCGATCGAAGTGCGCCCAGAGGCCTTCGAATTCAGTGATCGCGAGCTGCAGCTGGGCGTCCGTCAGCCGCCGCTCACGCCGCGCCCTCTGGAGCGCCGCCCGCGATTCCGGGTACATCAGCATGGAGGACACGACCCTGCGGGCGTCCCACCAGATCCCCTCCGCCTCGCTCGACCCCGGTTCCGCGATCACCAACTTCACCGCTGCGGAGGTGTCGAAGTAGGCGGTCACCGCCGCTGCCGGGCGACGTAGTCCGCCATCGACGGCCCGTCGCCGTGCAGGTGGACACGCGTGCCCGGCCGGCGCCGGCGCCCGCCTGTGGGCGCCGGTTCGATCACTCCCGCCTCGATCAGCGCCTCGAGCGGATCGGCGCCCCGGACCGGAACGAGGCGGGCGACCGGTGCCCCGCGATCGGTCACCAGGACCTCCGTCCCGCGGCGCGCCCGGGCCACCCAGCGGCTCAGGTTGTTCTTCAAATCGCGGATGCCGACCACCGCGCGTGCCATATGTGGCTACACTAGCCCTCGCTGTGTAGCTACATCAAGCCCCAGAGCCCCGGCTAACGTTTGCCGAAGGACCTTGGGGCCTCGCCCCCCCTTCAGCCGGTCTTCCGGAGCGTCGCGCTCTTCTCCGCGAGGCAGGCGAGGAGGTCCTCCCAGGACTTGACGAACGCGGCCGCCCCTTCGCGCTGGAGCTCGGCGGCCAGCGCGTCGACGTCGACGCCCGCCCGCGCGAAGCGATCGAGCACCTCCTCCGCGTCGCCGCCGTCGTGCGGCAGCATGGGACCGATCTCGCCGTGGTCGGCGAGCGCGAGCAGCGTCTGCTCCGGCATCGTGTTCACCGAGTGCGGCGCGGCGAGCGATTTCACGTAGAGCACGTCCGACGCCTTCGGGTCCTTCGTTCCGGTGCTCGCCCACAAGAGCCGCTGGGAGCGGGCGCCGACGTTGAGGAGCCGGAGCCAGCGATCGGAGGCGAGGAGGTCGCGATAGGCCTTGTACGTGCGCTTCGCCATCGCGATGCCGAGCTGGTCGTGGAGCGCCGGCGGCACCTTGCCCGCCACCGCCACGTCCCAGCGGCTCACGAAGAGCGAGGCAACCGACCCGACGTGCGGGTTCAGGCCAGCCGCCACCCGCCGCTCGACGCCGCGGACGTACGCCTGCGCGGCCGCGAGGTACTGCTCGCGCGAGAAGAGGAGGGTCACGTTGATCGGCACCCCGGCGAAGATCGCCTCCTCGATCGCCGGGATACCCTCCCGCGTGCCGGGGATCTTGATGAAGAGGTTCGGGCGGTTGGCCCGGGCGTAGAGCGCCTTCGCGGCCGCCACGGAGCCGGGCGTGTCGTAGGCGAGCGTCGGCGAGAGCTCGAGCGAGACCCAGCCGTCCACCCGGTTGGTCGCCTCGTGGACGGGACGGAAGAGGTCGGCGGCCTGCCGCAGATCGGCGAGCGCGAGCTCGAAGAAGAGCTCCTCGCCCGCCTTCCCGGCCGCCGTCTGCTCACGGATGGCGGCGTCGTAGTCGTGGCTGTTCTTGATCGCGTGGTCGAAGATCGTCGGGTTGGAGGTCAGTCCGGTGACCGACAGCTCCCTCACGTAGCGCTCGAGCGTGCCGCTCGCGAGCATGGCGCGCGTGATGTTGTCGAGCCAGATGCTCTGGCCGGCGTCGTGCAGCCGTTGCGTTGCCTTCATGCTTCCTTCCTCCCGAACGCGGATCGGTCGTAGCGGAGCAGGTCGCCGATGCGCGCGATCGTGATGTCCGCCGGCGGGTACGTGGCGACGTCGGCGGCGTGCGCGTAGTGGCCCTGTCGCGGGAACACCGTCGTCAGGCGCTCGCCCCACACCTTCTTGCAGGCGGTCAGCAGCCGGATCTTGTCGTCGACGAGGACGTAGTGCTCGGCGGGGAAGCGTCGCTCGACGTCGTCCAGCTCCCGCTCCTTGTGGATGTAGATCAGGACGCGGCCCTCCACCGCGTCGAACAGCCCCGAGCACTCGACCTTGCGCGGCTGGAAGACCACGTCGCCGTCGGACAGGATGACCGTCGGGCCCCAGGCGGCGAGGTGCTCGATCACATCGAGCGATTCCGGATAGAGGCGGTTCGCGAAGGGGTAGTTCACCAGGAACGAGGACACCGCGAGGAGATGGGGATCGCGCGGGTGCTCGACGCGATAGCGCTGGAGCGCGCCGAGGTAGTCGGCGTAGCCGAGCTCGGCGCGGAGCGCCTCGAAGATCGCCCAGTATCGCTCCTGCCGCTCCGCCCCGACCTCGCGCGTCAGGTGGCGCTTCAAGTCGGCGGCGACGCGGTCGTTGTCGATGAGCGTGTTGTCGACGTCGAGCAGGAAGACGATCGGGCTGCGTGCAGCCATCATCGCGTCGCCTGCCGGTCCCAGAGCCGGAACCCACCGACGAAGGCGTTCCGATTGTCGACCCATCGCGCGCCGTCGGGGAGGTGCTTCAACCGCTTGGCATTGCCGCCGCCGAGCACGACGTCGTCCGCCTCCAGGGCTCGCTTCAGGAGCTCGGTGACCTCCGCCACGTGCCGGCGCCACCGCTTCTTCCCGAAGCGCTCGAGCCCGCGCACCCCCACGTAGTCCTCGTAGGTGCGGCCGTTCTTGTATGGCAGGTGCGCGAGCTCCATGGGCTCGAGGACGCCGTCGATGATCATCGCCGATCCGAGGCCGGTGCCGAAGCCGAGGAACAGCATGCGGCCGTGCCGGTAGCTGCCGAGCGCCTGCATGGCCGCGTCGTTCGTGACCCGGACGGGGCGGCCGAACGCCCGTTGGAAGTCGAAGCCCACCCAGCCGCGGCCGAGGTTGTGGGGCTCGGCGACCGGTCGGCCATGGACGACGACCCCTGGATAGCCGATCGACACCACGTCGTAGCGCCAGTCGGTGGTGAGCCGCTTGACCGCCGCCACCATCTCGCGGGCGGTCATCGACGGACCCGACTCGATCTGGCGCGGTTTGCGCTGCCCGGTAGCGAGCACCTTCACGTGCGTGCCGCCCACGTCGATCACGAGCACCCTCGGCCGGCGGATCCCGGCCGCCCGGCGCGGGCGGGTCAGCTTGTCGGGCTGTGCCATCCGCCGATCTCGGCCGTCAGCGCCTCGGCCTCCCGGGGACCCCAGCTGCCGCACTCGTACTCGTACACCCGTGTCGTCGATCCGAGGATGGGCTGAACGATTGCCCACGCCGCCTCGACGGCGTCCTCGCGCGCGAAGAGCGTCGGGTCGCCCTCCATGGCCTCGCCGAGCAGACGCTCGTAGGCGTCCATCTCCTCGGCGTCGGGATGGTGCACCACCCGGAGCTCCGTCGGCTCCGTGTCCATCTGCTCGCCGGGGCGCTTCACGCGCGCCCCGATGGCAATCGTGACGTCCGGGCTCAGGCGGAAGCGGACGTAGTTGGTGTCGCCCGGGCAGAGGCGGCTGAGCGGCGGCCGGCGCAGCGTGACCAGCACCTCCGTGGTGGTGGTGGCGAGGCATTTGCCCGCCCGGATGAAGAAGGGCACGCCGTCCCAGCGCCAGGAGTCGATGTGCAGGCGCACGGCCGCGAAGGTCTCCACCGTCGAGCCCGGGGCGACGCCGTCCTCCTTCCGGTAGCCGCGGAACTGCCCGCGCACCAGATCCTCCGGCCGGAGCGGGCGGATCATGCGGAAGACCTTCACCTGCTCGTCTCGGATCGACTCGTGGTAGGTGGTGGCCGGCGGCTCCATGGCGAGGAAGCCCACCACCTGCAGCATGTGGTTCTGGATCACGTCGCGGATCGCGCCCGCCTCTTCGTAGAAGCGGCCGCGCCCCTGGACCCCGAAGCTCTCCGCCATCGTGATCTGCACACCCTCGACGTAGTTGCGGTTCCAGATCGGCTCGAGGAACGTGTTCGCGAAGCGGAAGAGGAGGAGGTTCTGCACCGGCTCCTTCCCGAGGTAGTGGTCGATGCGGAAGATGGAGCGCTCGTCGAACACCCGGTGCAGCGTCGCGTTCAGCGCCTGCGCCGAGGGGAGGTCGCGGCCGAAGGGCTTCTCGAGCACGACCCGCGCATTGGTCGCGGAGCTCGACCGCCCGAGCCCCTCGACCACGGTCTCGAACAGGCTCGGCGGGATCGCGAGATAGTGGAGCGGGCACGCCGCGCCGCCGAGCTCCTTGCGGAGCGCGGCGAAGGTGGCCGGATCGCCGTATTCGCCCCGCACGTAGCGGAGCCGCTCGCGGAGCTTCGCGAACGCGGCCTCGTCGAGGCCACCGTGCTGCGCGACGCTCTCCCGGGCGCGGGCCCGGAACTGCTCGGCCGTCCACTCCGACCGCGCAACCCCGATCACCGGCACGTCGAGACGCCCGCGCCGCGCCATCGCGTGCAGCGCCGGGAAGATCTTCTTGTAGACGAGGTCGCCGCTCGCGCCGAAGAAGACGAGGGCGTCGGAGCGCGGCGGGCTCATGTCCCGGCCCCCTTCTCGACGTGGCCGCCGAACTCGTAGCGCATGGCGGAGAGCAGACGGTCCTGGAACTCCGCCTCGCCCCGCGAGCTGAACCGCTCGAAGAGCGCGGCCGCCAGGACGTGCGCGGGGACCGCCTCGTCGATCGCCGCGTCGAGCGTCCAGCGCCCCTCGCCCGAGTCCGAGACCCGCCCGGTGAAGCGTTCGAGCGTCGGATCGCTGGCGAGGGCCGCGGCCGTCAGGTCGAGGAGCCACGAGGCGATCACGCTGCCCCGCCGCCAGACCTCGGCGATGTCGGCGAGGTCGAGGTCGTACTGGTAGTACTCGGGGTTGCGGAGCGGCGTCGTCTCGGCGTCCGCGGCGCGGGCGCGCTTGCCGACGTTGGCGTGCCGCAGGACGTTGAGCCCCTCCGCGTAGGCCGCCATGAGCCCGTACTCGATGCCGTTGTGCACCATCTTGACGAAGTGGCCGGCGCCGTTCGGGCCACAGTGCAGGTAGCCCTGCTCCGCCGTGCCGGCCCGCTTCTCGCGTCCCGGGGTGCGGGCGAGCGCGCCGGCGCCGGGCGCGAGCGTCGCAAAGAGCGGATCGAGGTGCCGCACGACCTCGGCCTCGCCGCCGATCATGAGGCAGTAGCCGCGCTCGAGCCCCCACACGCCGCCGCTCGTGCCGCAGTCGACGTAGTGGAGGCCGCGCACCGCGAGCCGCTTCGCACGCTCGATGTCGTCCCGGTAGAACGAGTTCCCGCCGTCGACCACGACGTCGCCGGCCGCGAGACGCGGGACGAGCTCCTCGAGCGTCGGGTCGACGACCGCCGCGGGCACCATGAGCCAGACGATCCGTGGCTTGCCGAGGCGAGCGACGAAGTCGTCGAGCGACGCGGCGCCGCCCGCGCCTTCCCGGGCGAGCGCCTGGACGGCGTCCCTCGAGACGTCGTGGACCACGCATTGGTGACCGCCCCGCATGAACCGCCGCACCATGTTGGCGCCCATGCGCCCGAGACCGATCATGCCGACCTGCATCGCGCCTCCTCTCGCTCCGCAGCCGCTAGTCGAGGCCCCATGGACGCCACGGCTGCTCCTGCACGGAAATCGTGCCTTGCCGTATCTCCGCCGTCCACCGGCTTCGATCGCCGTCTCGCCAGCAGCGCAGGTCCAGCCGCGCCGGGCCGACCGCCAGGCCGTGGAGCGTGATCTCCGGGAGCCAGCGCGGCAGCTCCGGGTCGACGTAGAGCCGGCCCCTCGGCGCGTCGGCGCGGAGGCCGAGGATCGCCTGCAGCAGGTGGAAGACGCTCCCTGCGGCCCACGCCTGTGGCACGTTCGCCTGCGGATACACGACCGGGAAGGTGCCGGGGCGGCGCTCGATGCCGGCGTAGAGCTCCGGCAGCCGGTAGCTCACGAAGTAGCTCGCCGCCTCCGAGATGTCGCGCGCCACGCGGGCCGCCTCGGCGGCGAAGCCGTAGCGCTTGAAGCCGAGCGCGATGATGCCGTTGTCGTGCGGCCAGACGGATCCCCGCTGGTAGGAGAAGGGATTGTACGCGGGGTTCCGCGCGGACAGCGTCCGGATGCCCCAGCCGCTCCACATGTCGGGCTCGAAGAAACGCTTCACGACCCGCGCGGCGCGATCCGCGCTGGCGATACCGCTCCACAGGCAATGGCCGGCGTTGGAGGCGATCGTCCGGACGGGCTGCTTCTCTGGATCGAGCGTGAACGCGTAGAACCCGAGGTCCTCGCACCAGAATTTCGCCTCGAACGCCGCACGGAGGGCGCGCGCCTTGGCACGCAGCCCGGCCGCGCGCTCCGGCTCGGCGAGCGCATCGAAGACCTCCGCCATGCGCAGCCACGCGTCGAAGACGTAGCCCTGGAGCTCACACAGCGCCTTCGGCTGCCGGACCTGGCGGCCGTCGGGATAGACGACCGCGTCGACCGCGTCCTTCCAGCCCATGTTCTCGTAGCCCTGCGGGGAGCGCGTCCGGTACTCCTGGAAGCCGTCGCCGTCGAGGTCGCCGGAGCGGTCGATCCACTCGAGGCAGCGGAGCGCCGTCTCCCGGTGCTCGCGAAGCAGCGAATCGTCGCCCAGCCACTTCCACGCCTCGTGCAGGACGATCAGGTAGAGCGGCGTGGCGTCGGCGGTGCCGTAGTACGGCGTGTGCGGGATCAGACGGAAGTGGGCGAGCTCGCCGGCGCGCACCTCGTGCGGGATCTTGCCGGGCTCGGCGTCGCGCGCGTCGTCCCGCTCCGTCGCCTGCAGCTCGGCGAGCTTCCTGAGCGCGCCCCGCGCCAGGTCAGGGTGGACGATCATGCTCTGCAGGCTCGCGATGAGCGAGTCGCGGCCGAAGAGCGCGACGAACCAGGGCACGCCGGCGGCGGGCACCCAGATGTCCGGGCCGAAGTCGTGGTCGTACAGGCGGAGCGCCCCCAGGTCTTCGACCGATTGGCGGTAGACGCGGTAGACGTCCTCGTTGGCGCTCGTCACCTTCGTCGCCACCTCGAGCCAGCGGTCGTGCAGGCTGTCCTGATCCGACGCGGCGCCGTCGTGGGAGCAGGCTCGTCGCGGCGCGCGCACCGTCTCACCCCTCACGAGGAGGTAGTGGCAGCACGTGTGCCATGTCGCCCCGGGACGCAGCTCGACCTCGAACGTGACCCGGCCGTTCGCACAACCGGGGGAAGAGCTCGCGTTCAGCAGCCGGTAGACGAGACTCCGGCGGAAGTCCCGATTGGTGTACGACGTCTCCAGCTCCGCGCGCCGCTCGTGCCACCGGGTCACGATCCGGCCCCGGCGCACGAGGTGTCCGAGCTTCACCTCGAACAGGTCGGCGAAGTCGGAGCGGAGCGCGATCTCGAGGTTGAAGCGCACGGGGACGAGCCCGTGGTTCGCGATGTCGAGGTCCTCGTGGATGCCGTCGGCGACGGTGCGGTGGATGACGAGCGACAGCGTGCCCGCGGGGACGTCGCCGTCCTCGGTCGGGACCACGGCGTTGGTGAGGTAGATCCTCGCCGCGTAATAGGCCGTGGCCGCGGAGTTGAGGCGCTGCCACGGGAGCCCGTTCGCGAAGATCGCGTAGTAGGAGACGAAGCGGGTGTCGTCGGCGAAGACCCCCTGTTCGGTATCCGCCTGGACCTCTCCGCCCAGGTCGGTGACCATGAAGGTGGCGCCGTGGTTGATGCTCAGGAGGGGCGGCCCGACGGCGATCTCGACCGGCATGGATCACCCGCCGAGGCTCGCGCGCAGGCGCTGCATCCCGGCCCGCACGCCGGCAGGATCCTCGAAGACGGCGGAGCCCGCCACCAGCACTCGCGCTCCCGCCTCGACCACGCGCGGCGCCGTCTCGGGGTGGATGCCGCCGTCCACCTCGAGCTCGCACTCGGGCCGCTCGCGGTCGAGGAGCTCGCGGACGCGACGGATCTTCGGCAGCGTGCTCGCGATGAACTCCTGGCCGCCGAAGCCCGGATCGACCGTCATCACGAGCACGAGGTCGAGCTCGGGCAGCACCTCCTCGAGCGTCGCGATGGGCGTGGCGGGGTTGAGCGCGAGGCCCACGCGCTTGCCGAGCCTGCCGATCGACTCGAGGGTGCGGTGGAGGTGAACGGCACCCTCCACGTGCACGATGAGCCCATCCGCCCCCGCATCGGCGAACGTCGCGAGGTAGCGATCGGGCTCCGCGATCATCAGATGAGCCTCCAGCGGGAGCCGGGTCACCCGGCGAAGCGAGCGGACCACCACGGGGCCGATCGTGATGTTCGGCACGAAGTGTCCATCCATGACGTCGACGTGGATCCGGTCGGCGCCCGCCGCCTCCACCTCGGCGACCTGCTCACCGAGGCGCGCGAAGTCGGCGGAGAGGATGGACGGCGCGAGGGCGACCGGGGTCATCGAACCTGATCGATTTGATCGTTACTGCGCACCGTATAGTTTGCCTGCTCGCTCCGCCATCCCCGGGCGAGACCTGCCCGGGGCATCCACGCCTCATGACCCGCTGGCAGCCCCGTGCGCGAGCATCGCCTCACGCGGAGGCCGCGCGCGGGCCGGCGGCGCCATGAACTCCGGGCCGACGGGATCGGTCACGGTCTCGCGCACGAGCGCGTCGATCGCCCGCTTCGCGTCCGCGTCGAGCGACCATCCCGTCACCTCGTCGAGCGGCTCGAGCTGCTCGGGGCTGCGGGCTCCCCAGAGCGCAACCTGCACGCCGGGCTGGTCGAGCACCCAGCGCAGGGCGACCGCGAGCACGCTCCTGGCGTACCACTGTCGAGCGACGCGCTCGAGCGCGGCCACCGCCCTCAGATACTGCGCGTAGCGCGGCGGGCGGAACTTCGGGTCGCTGTGACGGAGGTCGTCCCCGCCGAAGCGGGTGTCGGGCCGCATGCGCCCGGAGAGCAGCCCTCGGCAGAGCGCGCCGTAGGTCAGCGTGGCGATGCCATGCCACAGGCAGTAGGGAAGCACGTCCTCCTCGGCCTCCCGCTCGAACAGGTTGTACGGCGGCTGCGCGGTGTGGAGGGGCGCCGCGTGCCGGAAGACGTCCATCTGCTCGGGGGAGTAGTTGCTCACCCCGATCGCGCGGATGAGCCCCTTCTCGTAGAGCCGGTGCAGCGCTTCCGCCGTCTCCTCGATGGGGATCACCGGATCGGGCCAGTGGACCTGGTAGATGTCGATGTAGTCGGTGCGGAGGCGCCGCAAGGAGGCGGCGACCTCGCGCATGATCCGTCCGCGGCTCGCATTCCGGACCACGTCGCCACCGCTCCGCCACTCGAGCCCGACCTTGGTGGCCAGGATGACGCGCTCGCGCCGCCCCCAGCACGCCACCGCCTTGCCGACGATCTCTTCGGACCGGCCCTGGCCGTAGGCGGGCGCCGTGTCGATCAGCGTGATCCCGCGGTCGAGGGCCGCGCAGATCGTGTGGATCGAGCGCGCCTCGTCGGTTCCGCCCCACATCCAGCCGCCGATTGCCCAGGTGCCGAGCCCGATGCGCGAAGGCGACAGGTCCGTGCCCGGGATCTTCGCGTACTCCATCAATGGTCTCCATTCTCCGCCGCGGTCAGGCCACCGCGCTCGCGTGACTTCTTCTCGATCTCCTCGATGGTCGCCCGGGTCATGCAGCCGGAGGCCACGAGCGCCGCCCCCTGCTCATGCATCGCCCAGAGCAGGGCCTTGCCGCCGCTATCGATGAACGTCACCGCATCGAGGTCGACCCGGATCGGACGCGCGTCCCGGGTCGCCACCAGGCTTCGCCAGGACGCCCTCAGCTCGTCCACCCACGGACCGGCGAGTCGTCCCTCCAGCGCGAGGGTCGTCCCGTCGGGATGCGTCGTCACGGTGATTCGCAGCATCGCCCGCTCACTCATCAAGTCCCGTGCCGGACGCTGCCTGGGCGGAGCGATCGAAGCGGGCCGTCGGTTCAAGAGTTTGGGCACGCGGCCACAGTGCCGATGCCGAGGTGACGATGCCGACATGTCGGCAGTGCCGGTATGTCGGCTCACGGCCCCGGCGGTCGCAGGACATTTCCTACGCCGACGTGCGCCGGACCATGGCGCAGATGATGCATCGCCAGGAGCCGAGGAGGTGCGCGATGATGCGACTCCGGCTCGCTTCGATGGCTCTCGGCCTGCTCGCCTTCGCGACGCACGCCCCGGCGATCTGCAGTCGGTCCGGGACCCAGATCGCGTGCGACATCGGCGGGACCCAGCTCTCGATCGGGACGCAGCGGATGGCAGAGCCCGCTTGCGGGAAGGCCGCCTTGCCGCTGCAGCCGCTCCAGGGCTGTGCCGAGCTCCTCGACGACCACGCGGCACCCGAGTGGCCTCTCCGGCTCGAGATCCAGAACGTCGGCGTGGACCCGGGGCTCTGCCGCAAGCTCGGGAACGAGACGTACTGCTACTGAGACCCTTGCGGCGCGCCGACGATCAGACCCAGGGCCTCACGGCTCGGCGCGATGGATGCCGAGCTTGCGCATGCGGGACTGTAACGTGGTCCGCTTGAGGCCCAAGCGAGCGGCCGCGCCGTGCGGACCGGCGAGCACCCAGCTGGTTTCGCGCAGCGTGCGGAGGATGGCCTCGCGCTCCGTTGCCTCGAGCGTGGCGCCGCCGGACGGCGAGACACGGCCGCGGAACTCCGAGACGGGCACTCGAAGGACGAGGCCGCTCGTCAGGATGACGGCGCGCTCGATGGCGTTCTCGAGCTCGCGCACGTTGCCCGGCCAGGCGTAGCGGCACAGGGCCGCCATCGCGTCCGCCGGGATGGTCTCGATGCGCTTCTTCATGCGGCGCGCGAACTTCTGCGCGAAGTAGCGAACGAGAGCCGGGATGTCATCCGGGCGTTCGCGAAGCGGCGGAAGCACGATCGGGAAAACGTTCAAGCGATAGTACAGGTCGTTGCGGAACGTCCCGGCAGCGACCATCTCCTCCAGGTTCCGGTTCGTCGCCGCCACCACCCTGACGTCGACCCGGATCGTGCGCGTGCTGCCGAGCCGCTCGAACTCCTGGTCCTGGAGCACCCGCAGCAGCTTCGGCTGGAGCTCGAGCGGGATGTCGCCGACCTCGTCGAGGAAGAGCGTCCCGCCATTGGCCACCTGGAAGCGGCCGATCTTCTGGGCAATGGCGCCCGTGAAGGCGCCCCGCTCGTGGCCGAACAGCTCGCTCTCGAGGAGACCCGTCGGGATGGCGGCGCAGTTGAGCTTGACGAACGTCCGCCCGCGACGCCCGCTCAGGTCGTGGATGGCGCGGGCGATCCGCTCCTTGCCCGTGCCCGTCTCGCCCCGGATGAGCACCGCCGAATCCGTCGGCGCAACCGTCTCCACCTGATGCAGCACGCGCTTCAGCGCCGGCGAGTCGCCGACGATCTCCTCGAAGTTGTAGTCGGTGCGGATCTCGTCCTCCAGGTAGACCTTCTCTGCCGTGAGCTTGTCCTTCAGCTCGGCGATCTCCTGGAACGCGAGCGCGTTCTCGACGGAGAAGGCCACCTGGTTCGCCACGGCGGCGAGGAGCTCCGCGTCCCCGGCGGTGAACGGCTCGCCGCCGAGCCGGCCGACGTTGAGCGTTCCGAGCCGGCGGTCGTGGACCGTCAGCGGCACGCTGCACACCGACTCGATGCCTTCGGCGAGCAGCAGGCGAGCGATGTCGGCCGACAGCGCGGCGAGATCCGCCCGCTCGAACCGCACTGGCCTGCCCGCCGTGAACGCGGTGCCCGCGGGCGACCCCTCGACCGGGACCGACATGTGCTCCTTGATGAGCCCCTTGCCCGCGAACTCGAGCGCCCACATGTCGAACGCGTTTCGCTGGGGATCGTAGACCGAGAGGCTCGTGTAGTCGTGGGCGACGACGCGCCGCAGGCAACGCGCGATCACCCCGAAGAGCGCGCGGGGCTCGAGGTTGGAGACGAGCGTGTTGTTCACGTCGAGCAGCAGCCGGAGCCGATCGCGTTCCCGCGCCAGCTCCTCCTGCGCGCGCTGGGCGGCCTCGTGATGCAGGGTGTTGTCGACGGCGAGCGCCACCTGGCCCGTCAGCTGCAGCAGGAACGCGACGTCGGCTCGCCCGAAGGCGTCTTCCTCGCGGCTGGCGAAGATGAGCCCACCGAGACGGCGGAGCGACGAGGTGAGCGGGAGGACGCAGAACGACTTCATCGCGTCAGCACGAAGGCTCTCCGTGACGACGGGGAAGCGCGTCTCGCGGTCGATGCGCGGCACGACGAGGGGCTGCTGGGTCCGCCACACGAGGCCGGTGGGCGATTCCGCAACGGCCAATCCGTTCTCGGCCTGCGGGACGGGACGGAGGCCGACCAAGGTGTGAACCCGCATGACGTCACTCGCTGGATCGTGCAGCACGAGCCCCAGCCCGTCGAAGCTGGCAACCCGGCGGAGGAGCCCGGCCAGGTCATGCAACAGGCTGGGAAGATCCCGGTGCGAGGCGGTGGCGCGCGAGACGTCGAGCAACATCCGGGGGTGGTTCCCCGGCGCGCCCGTGCCCGCGCGGTGATCCGCGCGCGCCTTGCTCGCCGGCGCACCCGCCATCGTCTCGCATAGGGCGCGGGCCACGACTCGCAACCATCTACCGGGGCTGTCGGGCTGAAGCTACCCCTCGGGCGAGCTACTGCACCGTGATGGTGGCCTTCGTGCCGAGCGCAGCGTCCGGCCGGGGGAGATAGCCGCTGACCTGCCTCGCGACGAAGGCGTATTGCCCGGGGGCGAGCGAGCACACGCTCGCGAACCTTCCCGGCGGGATCGTCGCCGTCAGCCGCTGACCGAGGCTCCAGCCGAAGCGCAGCCAGCGCGCCTGGCTCGGGTCGGCAACTTCCGCACCGCTCATGCGGCACCGGATCTTGTCGGCCTGATCCCGGGGCTCGACGAAGACGAGCAGCATCGCATGGCCGGAGTAGTTCTCGAATTCCAGGACATCGTCGCGGCTCATCGTCAGCGCCGAGGGACTGATGAGCTCACCGTCGACCAGCATGATTTGGTGTGCGACGGGAGCGCCATCCTTCACCTCCTCCGACGCGAATGCGATTCCGCACGCGAGCGCCAGTGCAAGCGTCAGGATCACAATGCCTCTGCGTCTGATCATGGGAACCTCCGCTCGGCCACCTCCGCAACTCCCGTGCCGTCCCCCCGGAGGCACGGCCGCACGGACGAATGACGCGAACATGTCGTATTTCAAAACGTCGTGCGGTGTTCGATGGCGCAGAATGCGAATGCCGTGCGGTGGCTTGGCCGTGGCCCTGCCGTGCGGTAGTGGGAGCTGCGGAGTAGCCGGTTTGCACACCCCATGATCACGTGCGCGCACCGCGATCGCGTTCGCCGCGTCAGCCCCGCCTCGACGGGATGCGATGAATGCTCGAAGCTGGGCGAGCGATGGGTTCGCCTTCGCATGTGCCTCACGTGCGGCCACGTGGGCTGCTGCGACTCATCGCGCGGCCGGCACGCGACCGCCCACTTCGAGGCGACGGGGCACCCGCTCATGCGGTCGGTGGAGCCGGGCGAGACCTGGGCGTGGTGCTACGTGGATCGGCAGGGATTCGAGACCGCCGAGGTCGCGCTCGAGGACCCGCCGGCGCACGAGGCCGACCAGCTCGAGTCGGCACGCCCCTTCGTCGACGCGCTCTATCGCGAGTTCCTCGGCCGGGGCATCGAGTACTTCTTCCCCGAGGCGAGGCTCGAGATGCTCGGAGCCGCTGCGGGCGGCCGGGCACGAGCGGGCGAGCTGGAATTCGACGGCTTCGGCTTCCGCTATCGGCTGTCCACGGCGGAAGGCGCCTTCTCCACCGACGAGGCGCGCCTGCTCGACAGCATCCTGCGCGTGCTCTCCGCTCGGTATCACGTGCTGTTCGACGCCGCGCTCGCCGCGCGACGTCTCCACCTCTTCCACGGGCTCCCCGAGGACCGCTACGTCTCGGCGTTCCTCGATCCGACACCGTACGCAGACCCGTCGTCGCCGGTGCCGGATCGCGTGTCGGATGCGATCCAGGTGCTGCGGGTGAGCGCCCTCACCACCTACGAGAATCGCCGCATCGAGACCGGCGTCCTGCTGTTCGGCGCCACCCCGGAGGACTGCCATGCGCCGCCGCCACGGCCGCCGGCCGCGCTCCCGTACTCGACCGCGCTCACCGCGATTCGGAGCTTCCACCGCCTCTGCGACGGCCTGCAGACCCTCGCCCTCGTGGGCCGCGACGGGATGCTCGTCGAGCTCGTCGACGTGCACGAATGGGCGGCCGCGTACGCCGGCCTGCCGCTGCCGGTCCCGACGATCGAGCGCTACGCCGCCCACAGCCGGGCCACGCTGTGCGGTGGGCACGTCTGCCTCGTCCTCACGCCCAACGGCGAGATCAAGATCTTCGCGGACGGCCGGCAGGTCTTCAGCTTCCTCGATGGACGCTGGCGGTTGACCGATGCGCGCCAGAAGTACGCCGCCTGGCGGCACGCCGTCGGGGACGAGCGGGTGGCCGAGCGTCTGTTCACCGTCGCCCTGAATCTCGCCGAGGACCGCCGGGGGGCGCTGTTCGTCATCCTCGATGATTCGACGACGGCGGGGCACATCATTCCGCCCGGTGACCTGCTGGCGGAGCCGCGCACGGCTTCGCCGCGCGCCGGGAAGCAGGGGCTCCACTACCTCCTGCGCGATACGAGCCTGCTCCGGATCGCCCCGGCGGTGCTCGAGAGCGTCGCCCGCATAGACGGGGCGATCGTGTCGGACGCGTCGGGCAGGCTCCTCGCGTTCGGGACGATCCTCCGGCCACCGGCCAGGGTCGACCCCGAGGTGGCCGCCACGGAAGGCGGACGCACGACGGCGGCGCTGGCCGCCTCCCACTTCGGCAAGGTCCTCATGGTGAGCGAGGACGGTCGCGTCTCATTCTTCCATGGGGGGCGACGAGCTTGGCAGCTCTAGCACCGGGGGGACAGGCCCGCCGCACCCGGAACGCCAAAAGGGGGTTGCCAGCCGCGGCAGCACGGTTCTATTAGGTACGACCTCGTGTGGTTCGGCTTCGCTACCTTCCTCATGCTGAATGCGGCCGGCGTACCGCCCGCAAAGGCGGCAGAGCACGCCGCCGAGGTGGTGGCCGCGGTGTAGGCCGCACGCCCCCTCAGGGTGCTGGCCGGCTGGCTAGCCGCTCACCATGACTGCTGGCCCGCGACCCCGGCTACCCCGTCGCACGGCAACCTGCTACGAGGGTCCGCGCCCCCGCGTCGATGCCGCAGATCTTCCATCCGAGCACGAACACCATCTCGCGCGTCTCGATCGCGGCGACGGTCGCGCTCGTCGGCCTGGTCGCGGCGGTCGCCGGCGGACTGTTCGAATCTACCTACCTGACCGGCGTGCGCGTGCCGCGGGAGCAGCCCGTGCCCTTCAGCCACGCCCATCACGTGGGCGGCCTCGGCATCGACTGCCGGTACTGCCACACGACGGTCGAGACCTCGTCGTTCGCCGGCATACCGGCAACCGAGGTTTGCATGAACTGCCACAAGCAGATCTGGTCCGAGGCACCGATGCTGGAGCCCGTCCGCGCGAGCTACCGCACGGGCCAGCCGCTCCACTGGAACCGCGTCTACGACCTCCCCGGCTTCGTCTATTTCGACCACAGCATCCACGTGGCGAAGGGCGTCGGCTGCGTCAGCTGCCACGGGCGCGTGGACGAGATGCCGCTCCTGTGGCGCGCGAACACTCTCTACATGAATTGGTGCCTCGGCTGTCACGACGAGCCGTGGCGCTTCGTCCGCCCGCGCGAGCACGTCTTCGACCTCGACTGGCGGCCGAGCGAGGACCAGGAGACGCTCGGGCGCCGGCTCGTGAAGGAGTACGGCATCATGGATCGCGAGCACCTGACCAGCTGCTACGTCTGCCACCGATGACCGAGCTCGATGCCGTCCGCAGCCGGCTCGCCAGCGCGCGCGGCGAGCACTACTGGCGCACGCTCGAGGAGGTCGCCGATTCGGCCGCGTTCCAGGAGCTGCTCGCGCGCGAGCTGCCGGCCGCCGCGTCGCTCTGGCTCGACCCGATGCGGCGACGCTCCTTCCTGAAGCTCATGGCGGCGGCGCTCGCGCTCGGCGGCCTCGGCAGCTGCGGCGAGCGCCCGTCGGAGCCGATCGTGCCCTACGTGCGGGCCCCCGAGGGCATCGTCCCGGGCCGGCCGCTCTACTTCGCGACCGCGATGCCGTCCGCGGGCGGTCTCGGCCTCGGCCTCCTGGTCGAGAGCCACCTCGGGCGGCCGATCAAGGTGGAGGGCAACCCGCGCCATCCGGCAAGCCTCGGGGCAACGGACGCGTTTGCCCAGGCCTCGGTCCTGACGCTCTACGACCCGGAGCGACTCCAGGCGGTCACCTTCGGCGGCGCCATCCGCACCTGGCCGGACTTCCTCGCCTCCTGCCGCGCGGCGCTCGGCGTGCAGCGCGCGCGGCACGGCGCCGGCCTGCGCATCCTCACCGAGACCGTCACCTCGCCCACCCTCGGCGGGCAGCTCCGCGCCGTCCTCGAGGCGTATCCGGAAGCGCGCTGGCACCAGTGGGAGCCCGCCAGGGCCGACGCGGTCCGTGCCGGGACGCTCGCCGCCTTCGGCGACGACGTGCGACCGCTTCACCGCCTGGCCGACGCGGACGTCATCGTGGCGCTCGACGCGGACTTCCTCGGCTGCGGGCCCGCGCACCTCGCGCACGTACGCGAATTCGCGGCCCGCCGGCGGCCCGGACAGGCGATGAACCGACTCTACGTTGCGGAGAGCGGGCTCACGCCGACGGGCGCGAAGGCGGACCATCGCCTCCCCGTGCGCGCGGCCGACGTGGCGCTGCTCGCCCGAGCACTCGCCGCCGCCGCCGGCGTCGCGGGGGTATCGGCGCCAGCCGCCGACCAGATCCCTGCTCGCTGGGTCCAGGCCGTGGCCCACGACCTCGGCCGCCACCGCGGGCGAAGCCTCGTGGTCGCGGGCGAGACGCAGCCGGCGGAGGTCCAGGCGCTCGCACACCTGACGAACGCCGCCCTCGGCAACGTGGGCCACACCGTCGCCTACGTGCCGGCGGCCGAGGTGCGGTCGGAGGATCAGCTCGCCTCCCTGCACGAGCTCGTCGACGACATGGCGGCGGGCCGCGTCGAGCTGCTGGTCGTGCTCGGCGGCGACCCGGCGTTCAACGCGCCAGCCGACCTGCCCTTCGCCGAGGCCATGGCGAAGGTCCCGCTCCGCGTGCATCTGTCCCTCTACGCCAACGACACCGCGGCGCGCTCGCACTGGGTCGTTCCCGCCGCCCACTACCTCGAGTCGTGGGGCGACGTGCGCGCCTTCGACGGCACGGTGACGATCGTGCAGCCGCTCATCGCTCCGCTCTACGCCGGCAAGTCCGCGCCCGAGCTGCTCGCCGTGCTCGTCGAGGGACCGGCGCGCGCGGGCTACGACATCGTGCGCGCCCGATGGCAGGCCGAGCGGCGGGGCGCCGACTTCGACGACGCGTGGCGGAGCTGGCTCGAGGCCGGCATCGTCCCCGGGACGGCGCTCGCGACGCGCTACGTCCTCCCCCGCCGGGCGCCGGCGCCAGCGCCGGCGCGGCCGGGCGGCGAGCGGGGCCTCGAGGTCGTCTTCCGTCCCGATCCGATGGTGCACGACGGGCGCTTCGCGGCGAACGCCTGGCTCCAGGAGCTGCCGCGTCCCGTGAGCCGTCTCACCTGGGACAATACCGTGCAGGTGGCGCCGACGACCGCAGCGAGCCTCGGCGTGCAGACCGAGGACGTGGTCGACGTCGTCTTCCGCGGTCGAACAATATCGGCACCGGTCTTGGTGGCGCCCGGGCAGGCCGAGGGCTCGCTCACCGTCCACTTCGGGTACGGCGGCCGCGGCCCCTTCCGCGAGCACGGCTTCAACGCGTACACCATCCGCCCGTCCGACGCGCTCTGGTTCGGCGCCGGGCTCGAGATCCGACCGACGGCCGAGCGCCGCGCGCTCGCGCGCACGCAGCACCACCAGCGCATGGAAGGGCGCGACATCGTGCGCGCGTCCCCGATCGAGCGCTACCACGCGAGTGCCGAGCGGGAGCCGACCGGATCCGCGCACGCCCGGGAGAGCCTCTACCCGGCGTGGGACTATCCCGGGTATCGCTGGGGAATGGCGATCGATCTGAGCGCCTGCGTCGGCTGCAACGCCTGCGTCGTCGCCTGCCAGGCCGAGAACAACATCCCGGTGGTCGGCAAGACCGAGGTGCTGCGCGGGCGGGAGATGCACTGGCTCCGGATCGACACCTACTTCACCGGGGATCCGGCCGCGCCCGACGCCTACTTCATGCCCGTTCCCTGCATGCACTGCGAGAACGCCCCCTGCGAGGTGGTGTGTCCCGTCGAGGCTACGGTGCACGGCGCCGAGGGCCTCAACGAGATGGTCTACAACCGGTGCGTCGGCACGCGCTACTGCTCCAACAACTGCCCCTACAAGGTCCGGCGCTTCAACTTCTTCGAGTACTCGCGCTGGAACGCCGAGAGCCTGAAGCTGCTCTACAATCCCGACGTCACCGTGCGGAGCCGCGGGGTGATGGAGAAGTGCACGTACTGCGTGCAGCGCATCGTGCAGACTCGGATCGCCGCCGAGAAGGAGGGCCGCCGGATCCGCGACGGCGAGGTCGTGACGGCCTGCCAGCAGGCCTGCCCGGCCGAGGCGATCGTTTTCGGCGACCTGAACGACGAGGCGAGCCGGGTGCGGCTGCTCAAGACAGAACGGCGCAACTACTCCCTGCTCGAGGAGCTCAACACGCGGCCGCGGACCACGTATCTGGCGTCCCTCTCGAACCCCAACCCCGAGCTCGCCTGAGATGTCGACGCCGGCCGCGCCGTCCGAGAGCGCCCCCCCGCCCGTCATCGGCGCGCCGCACACCTATACCTCGATCACCGACAAGATCGCCGGCATCGTCCTCGCGCGACGGGCGCGGCGCGGCTGGCTCCTCGGCTTCGCGGTCGGGCTCGGCCTCTTCACGCTGCTCGTGGTGGCGGTCACGGCGCTGCTCTCCGTCGGCATCGGCATCTGGGGCGTCAACATCCCGGTCGCCTGGGGCTTCGCGATCGCGAACTTCGTCTGGTGGATCGGCATCGGTCACGCCGGCACGCTGATCTCGGCGATCCTGCTCCTCCTCCGCCAGGAGTGGCGGCAGTCCATCAACCGCTTCGCGGAGGCGATGACCATCTTCGCCGTCATGTGCGCCGGGCTCTTCCCGCTCCTCCACCTGGGCCGCCCGCAGTTCTTCTACTGGCTCGTCCCGTACCCCAACACGATGTCGCTCTGGCCGCAGTTCCGGAGCCCGCTCGTGTGGGACGTGTTCGCGGTGTCCACCTACTTCACGATCTCGCTGCTGTTCTGGTACGTCGGGCTCATCCCCGACCTCGCCACGCTCCGCGACCGCTCGCAGAGCCGCATCGGACGCGTCGCCTACGGTGTGTTCGCGCTCGGCTGGCGAGGCTCCGCGCGGCACTGGCAGCGGTACGAGGTCGCCTACCTGCTGCTCGCCGGCCTCGCCACGCCGCTCGTCGTCTCGGTCCATACCGTCGTCAGCTTCGACTTCTCGGTCGCCCAGCTGCCGGGGTGGCACTCGACGATCTTCCCGCCCTACTTCGTCGCGGGCGCGATCTTCTCGGGCTTCGCGATGGTCATCACGCTCGCCATCCCGCTGCGCGCGGCCTACGGCCTGCACGACCTCATCACCGAGCGCCACCTCCAGAACATGGCCAAGATCCTGCTCGCCACCGGCCTGATCGTCGCCTACGGCTACTTCATGGAGGCGTTCATGGCGTGGTACGGCGGCAATCCCTTCGAGCGCTACGTCCTCCTGAACCGGCTGGTCGGTCCGTACCGCTTCGGCTTCTGGGGGATGCTCCTCTTCAACGTCGCCCTGCCGCAGCTCCTCTGGCTGCAGCGCGTGCGGCGCAGCGCGATGGCGCTGTTCGTGGTGGCCGTCTTCGTGAACGTCGGCATGTGGCTCGAGCGCTTCGTGATCGTCGTCGAGTCGCTGCACCGGGATTTCCTGCCCTCCTCGTGGGGCATGTACTACCCGACGTTCTGGGACTGGGCGACGCTCTTCGGCTCGTTCGGGGTCTTCCTCACCTTCTTCTTCCTCTTCATCCGGTTCATCCCGATGATCTCGATCGCCGAGATGCGCATGCTGCTCGACGAGGAGCGGAAGGAGGCCGCGGCGTGATCGCGCAGCGGGCGATCTGGGGGTTGCTCGCCGAGTTCGAGAGTCCCGAGACGCTGCTCGTGGCGGCGCGCCGGGTGCGCGAAGCCGGGTACCGTCGAATCGATGCCTGCGTGCCCTTCCCGGTCGAGGGTCTCACCGAGGCGCTCGGCTTTCGGCGCACCGGTATCCCGCTGCTCGTCCTCGCCGGGGCGCTCTCCGGGGCCGCGGGCGCCTACTTCATGCAGTGGTACGCGATGGGCGTCTGGTACCCGCTCAACGTCGGCGGCCGGCCGCTCAACAGCTGGCCGCTGTTCATCCCGATCACCTTCGAGCTGGCGGTGCTGGTGGGCGGACTCACCGCGGTGCTCGGGATGCTCGCCCTGAACCGGCTCCCGACGCCGTACCATCCTTTGTTCAACGTGCCGCGCTTCGCCCGCGCGACGCAGGACCGCTTCTTCCTGGTAATCAATTCGCGCGACGCGCGCTTCGACCGGGGCGGCACGGCGGAGCTGCTGCGCGGCCTCGGGGCCGCGGAGGTGTCCGAAGTTGCGCGCTGACGTCCTCGTCCTGGCGGCGCTCGCCCTCACCGGCTGCTACCAGAAGATGAGGGACCAGCCGCGCTGCGAGCCGCTCGGGCCGAGCCGGCTCTTCGCCGACGGGAGATGCGCGCGCGAGCCGGTGGCGGGGACGGTGGCGCGCGGTGGCGCGCGCGACCCGCTCGCCGCGGTGGACCCGAAGAGCGATCGGCTGCCGGTCGCGCTCTCGCGCGACCTCCTCGCGCGGGGGCACGAGCGCTACGACATCTACTGCTCCCCCTGCCACGACCGCGTCGGCACGGGCGGCGGCATGGTCGTCCAGCGCGGCTACACGGCGCCGCCGTCCTTCCACGTCGACCGCCTGCGGCAGGCGCCCGTGGGACACCTCGTCGACGTCATGATGCACGGCTGGGGAGCCATGCCGCCCTACGCCGCCCAGGTGCCGCCTGCCGACCGCTGGGCGATCGCCGCCTACATTCGCGCGCTCCAGCGGAGCCAGCACGCGCGGCTCGACGACCTGCCCCCCGATGAGCGGGCCCGGCTCGCGGCGGAGCCGCCGCCGTCATGACGGATCCCGCGCTCCTCCGGCTCGAGCGGCGCGCGTTCGCGGTGGGCGTCGTCGCGCTCGTCGCCGCCGGGATCGGCGGCGTCTTCAGTCCCGCCGCGTTCCTCCGCGCCTGGCTGGCGAGCTGGCTCTTCTGGCTCTCGATCCCGCTCGGGGCGCTCGTCATCGTCATGCTCCATTACCTGTCGGGCGGATCGTGGGGGATCGTCATCCGCCGGGTCTCCGAGTCCTCGGCTGCCACGCTGCCGCTCCTGGCTCTGCTCTTCGTGCCGATCGCGCTCGGCGTGCGGGTGATCTACGAGTGGGCGCGCCCGGTGGCGGTGGCCGCCGAGCCGGCGCACCAGTACCAGCACGCCTACCTGAACGTCCCCTTCTTCCTCGCGCGCGCGGCGCTCTACTTCGTCGCCTGGATCGCGCTCGCGCAGATCCTCGTGCGATGGTCGGCGCAACGCGACCGGGTCCCCGACCCCGATCCGCGGCGCTTCCGGCTCTTCGCAGGCCCGGGCCTGGTCCTCTACGGGATCACGATCACCTTCGCGTCGATCGACTGGGGCATGTCGATCGAGCCGCACTGGTCCTCGACCGTCTATCCCATGATGTTCGCGGTGGGGCAGGTGCTGGCCGGCTTCGCCTTCACCATCACCATCGCCGTGCTCCTGCGCGACCGGCACCCCTTCGGGCGCCTCGTCAACCCGCCCAATCTCATCGACCTCGGCAACCTGATGCTCACCTTCGTCCTCCTCTGGGCGTACCTGGCGTTCTCGCAGTTCATGCTCATCTATGCCGGGAACATCCGGGAGGAGGTGACGTGGTACCTGGTGCGCGATCGGCCGGGCTGGCTCGCCGTGGCGCTCGTCCTCATCGGCGCGCACTTCGCCCTGCCCTTCGCGCTCCTCCTCCAGCGCGCCGTCAAGCGCAACCCGGTGTCGCTCGCGGGCGTGGCCGTCCTCATCCTCGTCATGCGCCTCGTCGACGACTACTGGCTCGTGTTGCCGGGGATGCGCGGGGCGGAGGGCTTCCACTGGCTCTACGTGGTGACGCCGTTCGCGGTCGGCGGGCTCTGGCTGGCCGCCTTCGCGCGACGCCTGCGCGGGCTCGCGCTCGTGCCGGCGAACGAGCCGCTGGTGGAGCAGGCGATGGCGGCCCATGGGCACTGAGCGAGAGATGGGGAGCGAGGAGACGGTCGCCCGCGGCCACGAGGGCCGGGACGTCAGCGTGCGCATCATCCTGCTGCTCGGGGCCGGGCTCGTCACCCTCGCGGCCGTGGTCCAGGTGGTCCTCTTCTTCCAGATGGGCGGACTCTGGCGCGCACGCCAGAAGGAGCTGCCGCCGCCCGTGCCCGTCGCCCAGGCGCTCCCCTCCGCCCCGCCCGAGCCGCGACTCCAGATCGCCCCGTCGCTCGACCTGAAGGCGCTCCGCGCCGCCGAGGACGCACAGCTCCACGGCTACGGATGGGTCGACCGCAAGGGCGGCGTGGTGCACATCCCGATCGAGCGCGCGATGGACCTCGTGACCCAGGAGGCGGCGCGGTGAGGCGCGCCCCGCTCGCCGCCCTCGTACTCGCGCTCGCCGGAGGGGCGAGCGCGGGTGATGGATCGCCCGCGGACGAGCGGCCCCTCCTTCTCCGGGACGTCGGCCTCGCGCCGCACCCGGGGGCGCGGCTGCCGCTCGACGCCGTCTTCCGCGACGAGGCGGGCGAGGCCGCGCCGCTCGGGCGCTGGCTCGAGGGACGTCCGGTCGTCCTGTCGCTCGTGTACTTCGGCTGCCCGATGCTGTGCGGCGAGGTCATGAACGCGCTCACCACGAGCCTCAGGCCGATCGCGCTCGAGCCGGGAAAGGACTTCACGGTCCTGGCCGTGAGCTTCGACCCGCGCGACGGGCCCGAGGCGGCGCGCGCCAAGAAGGCGGCCGCGATCGCCCGCTACGGACGCCCGGGCGCGGCGCGGGGCTGGCACTTCCTCACCGGCGACGCAGAGGCCATCCGGCGCCTGACCGACGCGGTCGGCTTCCGCTACGTCTGGGACGCGGCGGGCGGGCAGTTCGCCCACGTGGCCGTGGTCACCGTGCTCACGCCCGACGGGCGGATCGCGCGCTACTTTCCCGGCATCGAGTACCCGGCACGCGACCTGCGCCTGGCGCTCGTCGAGGCCTCCGAGGGCCGGATCGGTACGGTCGTCGACCGGCTCCTGCTCTTCTGCTACCGCTACGACGCCGCGTCCGGCCGCTACACCCCCATGATCGCGCGGGCGGTGCGGGTGGGCGCAGCCTTGACCGCCCTCGCGCTCGGCGGCCTCATCGTGATGCTGCGCCGGCAGGAACGGAAGGCCACGTGAGCCGCCTCCTGCCCTTCCCCATCTTCCCGCCGCAGGCGTCGACGCTCGCGCCGCGTACCGATCACCTCCTCTACTTCCTCCTCGCGATCAGCGGCCTCATGACGGTGCTCATCGCCGGCCTCATCCTCTACTTCTCGATCCGCTACCGCCGCCGCCCCGGCAACGAGCGCGCGACGCAGGTGCACGGCTCGAACCGGCTCGAGATCGCGTGGTCGGTCGTGCCCCTCGGCATCTTCCTCTTCACGTACGTCTGGGGCGCGAGCATCTACTTCTGGGCCTACACGCCGCCGACCGACGCCCTAGAGGTCTACGGCGTCGGCAAGCAGTGGATGTGGAAGTTCCAGCACCTGAGCGGCCAGCGCGAGATCGACGAGCTGCACGTGCCGGTGGCGCGGCCGGTGAAGGTCCTCCTCACCTCGCAGGACGTGATCCACAGCTTCTCCGTGCCCGACTTCCGCGTGAAGCAGGACGCCATCCCCGGGCGCTACACCGAGGCGTGGTTCGAGGCGACGCTGCCGGGCACCTACCACCTCTTCTGCGCCGAGTACTGCGGCACGCTGCATTCGCAGATGATCGGCTCCGTCGTCGCCATGGAGCCGGCCGCGTTCGAGCAGTGGCTCGCGGGCGGCGTCACCGCCTCGCCCGCCGAGCGCGGCCAGAAGCTCTTCCAGAGCCTCGGCTGCAACACCTGCCATCGCGCCGATGCCCTCGCCCGGGGGCCCGACCTGACGGGTCTCCTCGGCCGGCAGGTGCACCTCCAGGGCGGCGCGGTGCTGAAGGCCGATGAAGCCTACATCCGCCAGTCGATCCTCGACCCGGCGGCCGAGGTCGTCCAGGGGTACGAGCCGATCATGCCGACCTTCAAGGGCCTGGTGACGGAGGAGGGCATCCTGGACCTCATCGAGTACATCAAGTCCCTGGGAACCACGGAGAGGGCCGGACCATGACTGCCGCACCGATCGTCGTCGCGCCCGGCGCGCCGGAGAACTACCTCACCGTCGACTACGGCGTGCGCTCCTGGCTCCTCACGCGGGACCACAAGCGCATCGGGCTCCTCTACCTCATGTCGATCACGGCCGCCTTCTTCCTGGGCGGCTTCTTCGCGCTCGGCCTGCGTCTCGAGCTCCTGACGCCGGCGGGCGACCTCATGCGCGCCGAGACCTACAACAAGTTCTTCTCGATGCACGGCATCGTGATGGTGTTCTTCTTCCTGATCCCCTCGATCCCCGCGGTGCTCGGGAACTTCCTCCTGCCGCTCATGATCGGCGCGCGCGACGTCGCCTTCCCGCGTCTCAACCTGGCGAGCTGGTACATCTACATGCTGGGCGCGGCCTTCCTCACCTACACGATGGTCAGCGGGGGCGTCGACACGGGCTGGACGTTCTACACCCCCTTCAGCACCCTCTACTCGACCACGAACGTCATCTCCGCCGCCCTCGGTATCTTCATCGTCGGCTTCTCCTCGATCCTTACCGGCCTCAACTTCATCGTCACCACCCATCGCATGCGGGCCCCGGGGCTCACCTGGTTCCGGCTGCCGCTCATGGTGTGGGCGCTCTACGCGACGAGCATCATCCAGGTGCTCGCCACGCCGGTGCTCGCCATCACGCTCACGCTCGTCGCGCTCGAGCGGACGCTCCACCTCGGCATCTTCGACCCGGCGCTCGGCGGCGACCCGGTGCTCTTCCAGCACCTGTTCTGGTTCTACTCGCACCCGGCCGTCTACATCATGATCCTCCCGGGCATGGGCGTGGTGAGCGAGCTGATCACCACCTTCGCCCGCAAGCGGACCTTCGGCTACACGTACATCGCGCTCTCGAGCGTCGCGATCGCCGTCCTCGGCTTCCTCGTCTGGGGCCACCACCTCTTCATCGCCGGGCAGTCGATGTACGCCTCGATGGTCTTCTCGCTCCTCAGCTACCTGGTGGCGGTGCCGTCCGGGGTGAAGGTCTTCAACTGGACCGCGACCCTGCACAAGGGCTCGATCGAGTTCCGCACCCCGATGCTCTATGCGCTCGGCTTCATCGGGCTGTTCACGATCGGCGGGCTCACGGGGCTCTTCCTCGCGGCCCTCGGGATCGACATCCACGTGACCGACACCTACTTCGTCGTCGCGCACTTCCACTACATCATGGTGGGCGGGATGGTGATGGCCTACCTCGGCGGCATCCACAACTGGTGGCCCAAGATCAGCGGGCGGATGTACCCGGAGAACTGGGGCCGCGTGTCCGCGATCATCATCTTCCTCGGCTTCAACCTGACCTTCTTCCCGCAGTTCGTGCTCGGCTACCTCGGCATGCCGCGCCGCTACTGGTCGTATCCGGACGAGTTCCAGGTACTGAACGTGCTGTCGACCGCAGGCGCGTCGATCCTGGGCCTGGGCTACGTGCTGCCCATGTGCTACCTCGTCTGGTCGCTGCGCTACGGCGAGCCGGCACCCTCGAACCCGTGGGACGCGACCGGCCTCGAGTGGCAGACGCCGTCGCCCCCGCCGCGCGAGAACTTCGAGCGGACCCCGGTCGTCACGCGCCCGCCGTACGACTACCCCGGCCCGGAGGCGCAGGTTGGCTGACCACGCGGCCGCCGTCGACCACGTCGCGCACCAGTTCGACGACGCCGAGCAGCAGAAGCTCGCGGCCGAGCTCGGCATGTGGATCTTCCTCGCCACCGAGGTGATGTTCTTCGGCGGCATGATCCTGGCGTACACCGCCTACCGCTACTTGAACCCGACGGCCTTCGCGTACGGGTCGAGGCAGCTGAACGTGGTGATCGGCGGCATCAACACCGGCGTGCTCCTGGTCAGCAGCTTCACGGTGGTGCTCTCGGTCCACGCCGCCCGCACCGGCGCACGCCGGCTGCTCCTCGTGGCGCTCGGCGCGACGATCGTCCTCGGCCTCGTGTTCCTCGGCTTCAAGGCCTACGAGTGGCGGCACCACTACCACGAGGGCCTGGTCCCGGGGATCCGCTTCACCTACGCCGGCCCCGAGGCGGCCGGCGTCGGCATGTTCTTCTGGCTCTACTTCGCGCTGACCGGCGTCCATGCGCTCCACCTGACGATCGGCATCGGCGTGATGGCGGTCATCGCCGCGCTCGCCTGGCGCGGGCGCTTCACGCCCGCCTACCACAACCCGGTGGAGATCGCGGGACTCTACTGGCACTTCGTGGACGTCGTCTGGATCTTTCTCCTGCCGCTCCTCTACCTGGTCGGGAGGCACGCGCCATGAGCGGGCCGCGCCTCTACGTGCTCGTCCTCGTGGCGCTCCTCGGTCTCACCGCGCTCACCATCTTCGCCTCGTACCTCGACCTCGGGCCGTTCAGCGCCCCCGTGGCGTTCACCATCGCGGCGACGAAGGCGGTCCTCGTGATGCTCTTCTTCATGCACCTCAAGGACTCCCACGGCGTCCTCTGGCTCGCCGCGATCGGGGGCTTCTTCTGGCTCGGCATCCTGGTCGTGCTGACCATGAGCGACGTCGCCACGCGCGGCGTGCTGCCGATCCCGGGGAAGTAGGCGCGCCCGCGCGCGCTAGCGCCGCGTCGCGCGGCGTCTGCCGGGCGCTGTCCTCAGGCGCGTGGCCACCCGCGGGCAGCTGAACTCGCCGTGGGGCCTCGCGCTGGCGCCGGCCGCGTTCGGGCGCTTCGGCGGCGATCTCCTCGTCGGGAACTTCGGCGACGGTCGGATCACGGCGTTCGAGCGCGAGCCGAACGGGAGCTTCCAGCCGCGCGGCCAGCTGCGAACTGCGGACGGCAGCGCGCTGACGATCGACGGCCTCTGGGCGCTGCAGTTCGGCAACGGAACGGCGAACAACGGGCCGACCGACACGCTCTTCTTCACCGCCGGCCCCGACGACGAGAATCACGGCCTCTTCGGGACGATCCGAGCGGGCGGATGAGAAGTCCTGACCCCTAGAGACGGAACGCGTGCCGCATGCTCCGCGCGCGGCGGGCCAGCCCGAGTCGTCGGACCCCGAGGAGCTGCTCGGTCGTTTTCAGCAGAGCGTAGTGGGTGAACGGCCGATCCGACGTCGCGCCGGGCGGCGTCGACGGGCTCACCACGATGGTCACGACGTGGCAGGATTCGTCGGCAGGGTTGGCCGCGCAGTCCTCGCCGACGCCACCGCCCGCGCCCTCGTCGAAGGTGATGAACACGGCCATGCGACCCGCCTGATAGGCGGCGCTGTTCAGGATCTTCGGCAGCTCGGTCGAGAGCCACATGTCGCCGTTCTGGATCGCGATGGGGTCCGGGCCGTCGTGCATGTCGTGAACGGTGTTGGGCGTGACGAAGGCGAAGGCCGGGAGCGTGTCGTTGTCGAGGTCGGTCTGCAGGTCGGTGTAGGGGACGTCGAAGGTGCTGCAGCCGGAGAGGCTCGTGAGATAGGGCGGCGGGTTGTGGCGCACGGCGTAGCCGACGAAGCCCGTCGTCTGGCAGTTCATGAGCATCGACTCCATGTAGCCCTTCCACGACGGCACCTGGGCGAAGATGCTGGCCGCGTCGGTGCTGCATGTCGCGCTCGGGCTGCAGTCGCCATCGAACTTGAGCAGGTCGGGGAGCGCGAGGCCGGTGACCGCGCCGATGTAGTTCGGAAGGCTCACGTGCGTGATGTTGCGGTAGTTGGTGGCGAGCCCGCAATCGGCGATGAGAGCGTTGATGTAGGGCGCGTCCGACGAGCCCACGATCTGGCCGAAGCTGTGGTTCTCCATCCAGATCCAGAGGACGTGCTGGTAGCGGCTGGGGTGGCTCCGGCGGAGGCCGCAGAAGGCGCCCATCGGCGACTGCGCCCGGGCAGGGGCGGGTGCGGCGAGCATGCAGGCGGCGAGGGCGAGCGCGGCGGCGAGCTTCGTCATGGCGACGGAGCCTCGCGCAGCCCGAGCGCCGTTGTCAAGAAGGAAAATGCCTACCGGCTCGCCGCCAATTGCTCCGCCCGATGCTCGGCTTCCCGCAGAACGCCGCCGAGTGCATCCCCGCAGAGCAACGAGAGCTCGGCCTTCGCGGTCGCCGCGGCGGCGAGCGTGACGGCCTTCTGCAGCGTCTTCGACGCCTTCCGCGCGAACGTCCTCGCCTTCTTCCCGTTGCTCGCGCCCGCGCCATGATCGGCCAGGCTCATCGCCTGCGTGATGCGACGCCGGACCGGGCGGGGCAGCGTTTCATCGGCGCACGGCTGGACGACACTTCTCAGCATGCAGCCCACGCCCTCGAAGCCGCTGTCGGGGCAAGGGGTCGTCGTGGTCGTGGTCGAAGAAGTGGTCGTTGTGGTCGTGGTCGTGCACCCGGCAAGGGCGGTGCCGACGCAGGCTCCGCTGCCGTCGCAGGTGTCATCGTCGGTGCAGCCGTTCCCGTCGTCGCAAGACGTGCCGCTCCCGTTGAACTGGCACGTCGTCGTACAGCAAGAGGTGAACGCGCCGTTCGCCGTTCCGTCATCGCACTGCTCGGGCGCTTGCACGATGCCGTCGCCGCAAACCTGTCCCAGGTAGCGCGCGACGGCGAAGTCGGTGTCGCTGCCGTTGTACGAGTAGCCCGCCGCGGCGAGCTTCCCGTCGGGTTGAAGGACGAGCGCATTGGCCTCGCCGAAGGCGCCCGGCACCGGCGTGATGACCTTCCCGCCCGTGCCGAAACTCCCATCGAGGTTCCCATCGGCGCTGTAGCGCACGAGGGCGAAGTCCTGCTCGCTGCCGTCGTTGGTGTAGCCGGCCGCCACGAGCTTCCCGTCGGGCTGGAGGACGAGCGCAAAGGCCTCGTTCTCCATGGTGACGATCTGGGTAGTCACCTTCCCGCCCGTGCCGAAGCTCGCATCCGGGCTGCCACTGGCGTTGTAGCGCACGAGGGCGAAGGCGGTGTTGCTCGCGCCGGACGTGTAACCTGCCGCCACGAGCTTCCCGTCGGGCTGCAGGACGAGCGCAAAGACCTCGTCGTCGATGCTCCCGATCGCCGTCGTGACCTTCCCTCCCGTGCCAAAGCCCGTATCCAGGCTGCCATCGGCGTTGTAGCGCACCAGGGCGAAGGCGGTGCTGTTCGCGCCGGACGTGTAGCCCGCCGCCACGAGCTTCCCGTCGGGCTGCCGGACGAGCGCAAAGACCTCGTCGTCGACGCTCCCGATCGCGGTCGTGACCTTCCCCCCCGTGCCGAAGCTCGTATCCAGGCTGCCGTTGGCGTTGTAGCGCACGAGGGCAACGGCGTTGTTGCTGCCCCTGTCCGAGTAGCCCGCGGCGACGAGCTTCCCATCGGGCTCGAGGACAAGCGCAAAGGCCTCGTCGTCGACGCTCCCGATCGGGGTCGTGACCTTCCCTCCCGTGCCGAAGCTCGCATCCAGGCTGCCACTGGCGTTGTAGCGCACGAGGGCGAACGTGGTCTTGCCGGCGCTGGATGCGTAGCCCGCCGCCACGAGCTTCCCATCCGGCTGAAGGACGAGCGCGGTGGCGCCGCTCCCGGTCCCGATCGCGGTGGTGACCTTCCCGCCGGTGCCGAAGCTCCCATCCAGGCTCCCGTCGGTGTTGTAGCGCACGAGGGCGAAAACGGTGTTGCTGGCGTTGTACGCGTGGCCCGCCGCCACGAGCTTCCCGTCGGGCTGAAGGACGAGCGCGCTGGCCACGTCGTAGCCGTTGAAGATCGGGGTGACGACCTGCCCGCCGGTGCCGAACGCCGGGTCCAGATCGCCCGTGTTCGCCCGAGCGGCCGGCGGCAGCGCCAGCGCGGCGGCCCACAACAACACCGAGAGCGTGTGTCGCATCATGCCCACGTTCGCACCATGGCAAACCGAGAGGGCGTCAATGGCAAGAACCGTACCCACACGGCGGTACCTCGGGGGCGCGGGACGCGCCCGACGCGCCCTGACACATCTGTGCCATCGTGAGTGACAGCGGCGCGTCGTCTTGACGCAGAAACCCCCCGCGCCATACTCCGCGCATGCCGAAGCTCGCCATGGCGTTGCCCGGCGCGGCGTGGCGCCATGCGGTCGGCGGCGTGCTCCTGCTCCCGGCGCTCTGTCTGGCGACCGACGTGCGGGTCGTGGCCGTCACGCCGGGCCGGAGCGCCGATGTCGTGATCGAGCGCGGCGCGCCGGTGACGATCGAGGTCGGCGAAACGGTCGAGGGGGTCAAGCTGCTGAGGGCGGACGCGCTTGGCGCGGTGCTGAGCGTCGACGGGATCACGAAGACGCTGCCGCTCGTGGGGGACCGGGCGTCCGTCGGGGATACCGCCACGAGCGGCAGCGTAACGCTGGTGGCCGACGCGCGCGGACAGTTCTTCACGAGCGGAACCGTGAACGGACGTTCCATGCACTTCGTCGTCGACACGGGGGCCACGTTGACGACGCTCTCTCGGGCGGATGCGCGGCGCATCGGCCTCGACTTTCGTCGGGGCACGCCGATTCGAACGACAACCGCCAACGGTGTCGCGAACGGATGGCGAATGTCGCTCGACTCGGTGCGCGTCGGCGACACGACGGTGCGCGACGTCGATGCGATCGTGGTCGACAACGACACTCTGCCGGTGGGACTGCTCGGCATGAGCTTCCTCGATCGCTTCGATATGCATCGGCAGGGCTCGACGCTGGTGCTGCGGCGTCGCCGCTGAGGGCGCACCGCGGGCGACGTCGACGGCATCCCGGGGCGCCGAGGGCGCCGTTCGCCGAGCGCCCGGGGGTGGCGCAACCGTGACGTCCGTCACCCAGCGATGCGGCAGGTGCCGCGGCGCTGCCGTCAGCGGTTCCTCGGCCGCCACGGAAATCCGGCCCCGGGCTACGGGCACGGGCATTGCTCGCTCCGCGTCGACTTCACCCGACCACCACGGAGGCCCGCATGCGCCCATCCCGCGTCTTCGCCGCCACGCTGCTCGCGCTCGCGCTGAGCACGATGTCTGCCCGGGCGGAGGATCCTCCGCCCACCGGCCCGTCGCCCTGCGTCCAGGAGTGCGCGACCGCCGCCAGGGCGGCGGCCGAGACGTGCCAGGCCGGAGGCGGGACGCTCGAGGCATGCAGGCAGGCCGCCGAGGCCCAATACCTGCAATGCACCGCGGGCTGCCCGTCGGCGCCGCCTCCGACCACCGGCGGCACGCCCTGTCTCGAGCAGTGCGGCGCGCAGGCACAGCAGGCCTTCCAGGCTTGCCGCGCGCAGGGCGGGACGGTCGACAGCTGCACCGAGACCGCCAAGGCGGGCTACCTCCAGTGCGCGTCCGCGAACTGCGCGAACCAGGCGCCGCCGACGTGCGAGGCGCGCTGCACCGCGCTGGCGGACGGGATGCAGCAACACTGCCTCGACGAAGGCAACGGCGCGGACAAGTGCGCCACGGTTCGCCAGTCCGCCCTCGACCGCTGCACACAGGAGCTGTGCAGCTCGACGGCGCAGACGTGCGAGGACCGATGCACCGACTTCTCCCGCGGCGTCTTCGCCGAGTGCATGAGCGCCGGCGGTACGTCGACGGATTGCGCGAACCAGGCGGCCGACGCCCGCGCGCACTGCATCAGCGAGCACTGCCAGCCCACCCCCGGGCCGACCTGCGAGGATCGCTGCCAGGCGCGCGCGAAGGCCGCGGCCGACGAGTGCGTCGCCGCGGGCCATCCCGCCGACGCATGCACGACGCTCGTGCAGCAGCTCCTCGCCCACTGCGTCGACGAGAACTGCGCCGAGCCCGCGCCCGACTGCCGCGACGACTGCGACGAGCACGCCGAGCAGCAGTTCGAGGCATGCGTGGCCGGCGGCGGGAGCGAGGAGGCATGCCGCCGTGCCGCCGACTCGGCCGAGGGCGCGTGCGTGATGCACTGCGGGGACGGCTCCTCCGAGCCCGACTGCCCCGCGCGGTGCGCGAGCGCGGCAGAGGACCTGAAGCAGCACTGCGTCGCGGAAGGGAACGACCCGGCGGAGTGCGCGGCCCGGGCCGCCGAGGCGGCGCGCCACTGCGTGGCCGAGAAGTGCGACGGCACGCCGGAGCCGCCCACGTGCCCCGCACTCTGCGAGCTGCACGCGCGCGCCGACTTCGGGCGCTGCGTCGCCGCCGGCGGATCAGCGGACGACTGCAAGTCGCAGGCGATGGACGAGTTCCACGGTTGCGTCGCGCTGCACTGCCAGCCGCCGCCTGCATGCGGGCAAGGGTGCGACGCGCGCGCCGCGCACGTCGAGCGCCGCTGCGTCCGGCACGGCGGCAGCGCGGAGGAGTGCGCCGCCGCCGCGGCCACCGTTCGCACGGCCTGCCAGGCCAAGTGCAGCCCGCCGCCACCCGACAGCTGCGATGTGGACTGCGAGCAGCGTGCGCAGGACGCCAAGGACAAGTGTACGGCCGACGGAACCGACCCTGCGCAGTGCGACTCGCTCGCGCAGGGCATGCTGGACCGGTGTCAGCAGGACTGCGGCACCGCCCCCGACCAGACCTGCAGCGAAGAATGCGAGCAGGCTGCGCAGAACCGGCACGACACCGTCCTGCACGCGACCAGCAACGAGACCAGGGCGACGCGCAAGGGCCAGCGTCTCTTCCGGCGCTGCAGCCGGACCTGCGACTAGCCCGGCGAGGCTCGACGATCGGTCTCACCGCAGCGGCGTCCAGGCGCTGCGATCTGCTGGATCGAGCCAGGCGCGCACCCGGACCTCGATCTGCTGCGTTGCCCCTGGATGATCCTCGCTCACGGCGAGCGCGAACGAGCAATCGAGCAGCTCGCGCACGCGGAGGAGCGCCTCGAAGTGCTCCCAGCTCAGGAGGTCGAACCTGTACGCGGCACAGAACCCGAGGAGCTCTTCGACGGGGAGTCCGAAGCGGCGCTGCCGGATGGCCACACTGACGAGGTCCCACTCTGCGGGACCCACTCCAGCAAGGTCGAAGTCGAGCAGCAGCGGTCCCCGGGCGGTGAGGACCACGTTGAGGGGGTCACCGTGCACCAGCCCGCTGCCGAGCGCCGAGCGCAGGCGTGTGAGGGCCACGCGCGCTTCGTCGCAAGCGGTACTGAGGAGCGATACGTAGTCGCGGCGGGCCGTGACGCGGGAGGCGTAGAGCGCGAGGCGTTCCTCGACCCGGCCGACGGGATCCCAGAGCGAGACGAGTTCCACGGGCAGCGGCAGCTCATGGAGCCGACGGAGGGTGTGCGCGAGCCACGCCCAGTCGAGATCGCCGCCGATATGCTCGACCAGGGGCCAGAAGGTGACTGGCCCGTGGCCGGTCGCGATCGGGCGTGTTCTGACCGCATCGGCCGGAGCCAAGACCGGCAATCCCGCTCGCGCGAGGTGACGCGCGATTCGGAGCTCCGCGTCCAGGCGCTCGGGCGAGTAGCCCGGACGGCCGACGCGGGCGACGAGCCCGGCAGCGGGCAGCGCGACCACAGCGCAGTGACCCAGCCGGAGGACCCGGGCGTCGCCGGGCGCAATCTCCAAGGCCGCGCAGGCCTCGCGCACGGCAGCCGCCGGCCAGGAGCCACGCGCCGCCCTCCCAGGCGCTCTCATGGCCGGAGCATGCGCTTCGACATTTCGAACATGCGGCGCGCCAGGAGGCGCCCGACCACCACATCACCTTGTACCAGGTGGGCACGATGATTAGCCAGAATCGCCGCGCCCGACACCAGGCCGAGCAAGGCCAGAAGATCGGCTCAGTATACGAAGTTGGCCCAGGGATGGTCGGCGCCGGGGATCCGACTGATGTCCCCGGCGTCCGCGACCTGCGCGATCGGGCCGTACGAGCTGCCGGCGGGGATGAGATAGGCGACGGTGCCCGAGGTCCCGCGCACGCAGTTGCGGACGATGAAGCAGCTGGGAGCCTTTTCGTCGACGACAACGCCGCTGGTGGCACCGACGATCTGGTTCCCGTCGATGAGCGCCTCCACCGCGCCGGCGAGCACGACGATACCCGTCTGCGCGTTCGCGATGTAGTTCTCCTCGACGCAGCACCGCGCTCCGCGGATGGTGATCGCGGCTCCCGGCACGTCGCCGATGTCGTTCTCGGAGACGACGCTCCCGGCGCCCACGTCGATGCCCCCCACCTTTACCAGGCGATTGCCGATCAGCACGCCCCGGTTCCTGATGGTGAAGCCCGGGCCGTCGTTCTCCATCGCGAAGTTATCCTCCATCACGGCGTCGCCCGGCGAGAAGAAGCACCCCCCGTTCCCGTTGAAGTTGGTGCATTCCTCGATGACGCCATGCTGACCGACGCTCACCAGCGAGCCGCGGCAGGCGCGCACGTCGCAGTCGAAGACCACCCCGCCGGCGCCCAGCGCGCACGTCCCTCGAGCAGCGGGGTCCGTGGTGGAGTCGCACGAGTCGAACCAGCACTCCTCCACCAGGCTGTCGGCGGCATTTACCAAGTCGATGCACGTGTTCTGCCATCCCTTGAACCCGGCGTCGTAGATCCCGATGCACCGCTGTGCCCGCGGCGATGTGATGCACGCCAACGTCCCCGGCGCACCCAAGAACGTGAATCCGTCGCATTCGATCTCGACGTGGTCGGACTGGACCTCGATGGCGGCCTTCCCCGCCACTCCCGTGATGTTCCCGGTCAGGTAATACACGCCCGGCGCGGCGATGACGTACTGGGCCGTCACCGACCCCGGCAGGCTCTCCACGGGGATACGCGCTTCACCGAATCCCTCGTCGGTGCGTGCGATCTTGTCGTACACGTCTTGCAACGACGTCCCGTTCGAGGCGGGGCGTGGCGGCGGAAGCGCGCGTGCAACACGGGCCAAGGCCGCGGCGCCGGTGAGGCCGAGGCCAGCGATCAGAAGACGGCGGTCGGGATTGCGTGCCATGATGGTCCCCCTTTGAGTCAGGCCACCCTACCGGGGCCCTGTGGGGAGTTGCAATGAAAAGTAGCCCTGAACGTTTATCCCCAGCGCACCGCACGGCAGCTTCTCCATGAGCCTCCGTACGTCTCGAAGTAGGGCGCGCTGCTCCGCCGCGGCGGACCGTCAGCCGAGGATCGGGTACGCCGCGAGGTAGTCCATCTCCACGAGCCGGGCGCCCGGCATGCGCGCGGCGAGCGCGTGACGGATGGGCGCGACGTCGGTCGGCCGCGTGAGCGGCGGCATCCAGTCGTCGTGGTGGCAGAGCACGACCGTCCGCGGGCGCAGCAGCTCGACCTCGGCGGCGATGAATTCCGCGAGCGTCCCCTGCACGGGCTCGCCGTCCACGTTGCCCCGGCCGACCGCCGCCAGGAGCGCCACGTCCGGGCGCAGGTCGCGCAGGATCCCGCTCCAGTGCCCCGACGTGTCCTTCCAGAGGATCGACCCGGCCGGCGTCTCGATCAGGTAGGCGAGCGAACCGCCCTCGCTGCGTGGGTGCCGATCGCTCGCCTGCATGTGCGCCGCCACCTCCTCGCCGAAGGCGCCGCCGTGCAGCATCTCGAAGCCGCGTTCCACGCGCGACACGCGCTCCTGGTGCGCGACGCCGAGATCGCCGAGGCAGGCCTCGTCCACCGTCGCCCCCATGTGCGCCCAGATGCAGGAGTGGAGGCTCGGATACACGCGGACCCGTATGCCGTCGCCCAGGTCGAGCGGCTCGCCGCCGGCGACGGCGATCAGCTGCTCCTCGGCGACGGCGTCGACGTCGTGCAGCAGCCGGACCGTCTCGTGCGAGCCGATCACGGTGGCGCCCGTCCGCGCCGCGATGCGCTCGGCGCCCCAGAGGTGATCGAAGTGGGAGTGGCCGACGAGCACGTAGTCGGCGCGCGCGACCTCCGCGGCGGTGAGTCCGACGGGCGGCGCGGCAGGCACGCGGTCCATGTAGGCGTCGAGAAAGATCACCCGCTCGCCGACCGTCAGCCGGAAGGTCGCGACGCCCAGCCAGTCGAGGGTCACGCGCATGCGTCACGGGAACACGAGCCGCGTGCCACGCGCGCGCAGGTTGCCGGCGCGGGTGAACTCGAAGCTCCCGACGTCGACCTCGGCGTCGAACGCGCCGGGCGCCGCCCCGGCCAGGTTCAGGTTGTCCCCCCGCACGCGGAGCGTCACCTGCCGCCGGCCGCCGATCGAGAGACCGGTGATGCCGCCCGCCAGCGTGCCCGACGGGTCGCGGAAGCGCAGCATGGTCCCGGCGGCGTTCGGCACCAGCCGCGCGGCGGGCACGGTGGCCATGAAGAAGCTTCCGCCCGAGTTGCCGAGCTTGACGGTGACGTCGGCGCCGGGAAGCCCGAGCGCGGCCAGCGTCGACGGCATGAACGCCCTCAGCATCAAGCGGTCGCTGCCCGGTCCACGCCGCGTGAGGACGAGCCGCCGGAGATCGAACGCGGAGGTGCACGCGATCACATAGGTATGCGTCCCCGCCGCCACGTCGAGCAGGATGCCGCCCGGCACCGTCAGCGGGGGGCCTACCACCGTCCCGTCCCGCACGACGCGGCTGCAGGCCGGGAAGCCGCCGTCGAGCTCGAGGACCGCGTCCGTGTCGGCGTCGACGGCCAGCGTGAGTGCGTGGGCGGGGTCGAGACTCGCGCGAGCCATGTCGAGGCGTGCGGAAGCGAGGTTCCGGAGCGTCAGGTCGACGCGGTTCTCGGCCGGGATCGCGGGCGCCGCACCCCAGGTGCGGTTCGCCTCGGTGTAGGTGAACGGCGGCACCGAGCCTGCCGTCGTCCCCGGCGTGCTCGGCGGGTCGCCCATGCCGAAGGCGTGGCTCAGCGCATCGATCACGCCCTTGGCCGGCGTGCTGCCGCCCGCCGTGCTCTTCAGGCGCACCTCGGAGACCCAGTACGCGTGGTCGTGGACGAGGCCGCGGGAGGCGTCGTCGGAAGCCGGCACGGAGGCGAAGGTGACGTGCGGCGGGTTGCGGTCGACGGAGGCGGTATCCAGGAAGCCCGTCGAGAACGGATAGTTGTAGCCGTTGATCGCCTGCGCCAGGTGGTCCGACGGGCTGAAGACGAGAAAGCGAAAGCGGTAGCCGAGCTGGTCGAAGCCGCGGATGCCCTGCTCCGGTGCGCCCAGGTTCTGCGCCCGCGGTCCGGCAATGGGCACGAGTTCGTCCGAGCTGGCGGCCACGTTCAGGTACGGGATGTTGCGCGCGTTCTCGAGCCACAGGTTGGTGAGCGTCTCGATGCCGGCCGTCGGCGGGGCGGGCGGCACCCAGATGCCGTCGCCGGGCGGCCCCATCTGCGTGAAGGCCTTGCCAAAGAGATCCGGGTAGAGCGTCGGCAGGCGGTAGGTGCAGTAGCCGCCCATCGAGTAGCCGCTCGACGCCATGCGGTCCGCATCCAGGTTGAAGTGCGCGGCGACGTCGTTCCACATCTCGAAGGCGTCGTACTCCGCCTCGTGGATACACCAGCCGTCGGGCCCGCGGCCGAGCGCCGTCGCGACCAGGTTGCCGCGTGCCTCGCCGATCTGCTGCACGATCGTCGCGCCGTGGTACTGCCAGTAGTGCTCGCCGAGCGAGTGGAGATTGAGGGTCAGACCGGCGGGCGTGCCGGGGGAGTAGGTGCTCGGGATATAGAGCGAATACGGCTGGAGCTGGCCATGGTACTGCGGGAACGTGCCGAAGTCGGGCTCCTGCGGGATGTCGCCACGGCCCTCCCCCAGGTCGAGGCGACTCGGGAAAAGCCGGATCTGGAGCCCGGTCGCGGGCACGGTGGACTCCGTCACCCCCACGTCGAGCTTGTCGAAGTCGATGTCATGGGCGAAGTCGGTCGGCGTCTTGTTGCGGATCGACACCGCCTGCTTGGTGTCGGGCGGGACGTCGCAGTGGATCGTGTCGGGCGGGTTCTGGCAGTGCATGACGGCCTCGCCGAAGCGGAAGGCGAGGTTGAAGATGCCGCACGGCGTGGGATCGAGCAGCCCCGCGCCGCCGGGCGTGGTGGCGCTCGCCGATTGCTGCGGCCGCAGCCATCCGCCCGTCATCGGATCGTAGAGCCCGGCGGCCACGGTCGCGCGCCACGTCCCGCTCGGGTTCGAGATCGTCCGCGGCACGATCACGGTGATCTGGTTCGCCTCGAGGTCGGTGATCAGGTCGGTGAGCGGCGTCGTGACCGGCAGGCCCACGACGGGGAAGCGGGTGTGCTCCGCACCCGTGCCCCACACCGTGATCGCCTCGTCGGTACCCGGGAACGGCGCGCCGGGGTCACGCGGCAGCGTCAGCGCGCCGGTGGCGGCGTTGTGGTCGGTGTCGAAGGCGATCACGACGATCGTGCTGTCGGCCTCGAGCAGCGTGTTGAGCGTGATGCGGTAGGCGACGGAGTCGGGGGCGACGGCGATGCGGAGCTCGACCAAGTCGGCGGCGTTGCCGCCGTACCGCACGGTGTTCGTCGGGTAGGTGATGTCGCCGACGCGCGGGCTGAGCCCGTTGGCGCCCTGCCCGTCCGTGTCGCTTCCGTAGTCGTCGTACAGGAAGTCCTGGTAGAGGTACTCCCCGGCGACGTACGCCTCCTGCCCCGAGACGAGCAGCGGCGGCGCCGTGAAGCGCGGGTTGCGATTCTGGAGCTGCGGCGCGACAGGAGTCGGCGCATAGAGGACGTCGGGACCCGGCCGCGCACCGCTCGAGACGCTGGGCAGCGAGCCGGCGCGGGCCGCACCGGCGACCGCAAGCACGACGGCGCCGGCCCACAGGGCCCGCTGGCGATACACCCGCTTCTCTCGCATGGGTCCCCTCCTCGGCGGTGCCGTGCGGTATCGCGCGCCCTGTCTCGCGATCCATACCGGAAGGCCCGGGAACCGGGACGGAAAAAGCGGGGAAGAGTCCCTCCAAAAGAAGGGAGCCCGGCTAGCGACCCGTGAAGTGCGGCGCGCGTCGCTCCACGAACGAGGCGACGCCCTCGCGGAAGTCCTCGCTGCCGAAGGAGTCGACCATCTCGGCGTCGGCCACCCGGATCGACGCCTCGAGGTCGCCGAGCTGATCCGTCCAGAGCTGCCGCTTCATGATGCGGAGCGAGCGCGGCGAGCACTGGGTCGCGAGCTCGCGCGCATACTCCCGCACGTGCGCGAGCAGCGAGTCGTGCGGGACGACGCGGTTCACGAGCCCCATCGCGAGCGCTTCCTCGGCGGCGACCAGACGGCCGGAGAAGAGGAGATCGCACGCGTTCGCCATGCCGACCAGGCGCGGCAGGATCCAGGCACTGCCGTGCTCGGCGACCAGGCCGCGGCGCGGGAACAGGAAGCCGAGGCGCGCGCGATCGGAGGCGAAGCGGAGATCGTAGTACAGCATGTACGACACGCCGAGGCCGGCCGCGACACCGTTCACGGCGGCGATGATCGGCTTGGTGAGCCCGAGCGGGTAGCTGTACTCGCCGCGGAACACGGCGGGCAGCGAGGGGTCCGGCTCGACGCGCAGATCGTCGCCCACCGCCTCGACGCTGTGGCCGCGCTGCAATCCCTGGAGCATGTCCATGTCGGCGCCGGCGCAGTAGCCCTTCCCCGCCCCGGTGACGACGATCACGCGTACCGTCTCGTCGCGGTCGGCGCGGAAGGCGGCGTGGCGCACCTCGGCGCCGAGACGCATGGTCCACGCGTTCAGCGTCTCGGGGCGGTTGAGGGTGATCGTCGCGATCCCGTCCGCCACATCGTAGAGGATCTGCTGGTAGTCCATCGCGCCCTCAGCATAACACCGCTGTCTTCGCCGCGACCAGGCCGTGTAGAACCAGGCCGTCCGCGCTGCCCTTGCCCCGCCCGAGGGCGATGCCGGCGTCGCGCGAGACCACGCCGAGCCGGTGTCCCGAGAGGGGCCTCAGCAGCGCCTGCACCAGCTGGCGCTCGCACTGGAAGCACCGCACGCGCAGCTCGTCGCCGGCTCGCCGCGCGCGATCGAGGACGGGCGCTGGGAGCCGGCGGGACGACCCTTTCGGCGTCAGCGCAGAAGCCGCCGGGCCAGGACGTCCTGGATGTCGCGTCGGCCGTCGAGCACTGCGAGGATCCAAACGACCCGATCGCCCATCACGAGCCGCGGGGGCCTCGACTGGGCCTCCGCGGGACGGTAAGGATCGGTTTCGCGCCATGCTCCATTTCATCGGGCACACCCTCGAGGATTCCGCCGCCCGCGACGAGGCGCCGGCGGGCGTGACCGAGGCCGAGGCCCTCGACGCCTACTCGGCGATCGTGACGTCGGTGGCCGACCGCCTCGCACCCTCGGTCACGAGCCTGCGCGTCGCGCAGCGCCTGCGCGGTGGACGGCGGGCGGAGGGAGCAGGCTCCGGCGTCATCATCACGCCCGACGGCTTCGCGCTGACGTCGGCGCACGTGATCCAGCGCGCCGACGGGGGCACCGCGTCCTTCGCCGACGGCCGCGAGTTTCCCTTCCAGGTGGTGGGCAGCGATCCGCTCTCCGACCTCGCGGTCATCCGCATCACCGCCTCGGACCTGGCGCCGGCCGAGCTCGGCGACGCCGACCGGCTGCGCGTCGGCCAGCTGGTGGTCGCGATCGGCAACCCGCTCGGCTTCGCCGGCTCGGTGACGACCGGGGTGGTGAGCGCGCTCGGCCGCTCGCTGCCGACGCGCGCCGGCTCGGCCGGCCGCATCGTCGAGAACGTCATCCAGACCGACGCGGCGCTCAACCCGGGGAACTCGGGCGGCGCGCTGGCCGACAGCCGCGGGAGGGTGGTCGGCATCAACACCGCGGTCGCGGGCATCGGGCTCGGCCTGGCCGTGCCCATCAACCGGACGACCGCGCGCATCCTCGCCGCGCTCATGCGGGAGGGCCGCTTCCGGCGCGCCTATCTCGGGATCGCCGGCGGCCGCCGGCCGCTGCCGCCGCGTCTGGCCCAGACGCTGCGGCGGCGCGCCGGCGTCGAGGTCGTCGAGGTGGTCGACGGGAGCCCCGCCGCCGGGGCCGGGCTCAGGCGGGGCGACGTGATCGTCGAGCTCGCCAGCGAGCCGGTCGAGGGCGTCGGCGACCTGCAGCGGCTGATGGCGGCGGAGCTGATCGGCCGGCCGGTCGCGGTGCGCGTCCTGCGCGGCGGGGAGACGGTCAACCTGAGCGTCACGCCGAGCGAGCTCGCGAGCTGAGGCGACGATGGCCGACGACGGCGTGGAGCTGCTGCGCAGCTACCTCGAGGCGGTCGTCCGGCGGGCCGAGCACCACCTGCTACCGTTTCCCGACGTCACGGGCCACGTGCTCGTCGAGGTGATCCTGCGCCACGAGCGCGGCTCCCTCGCGTGTCGTGTGCCACCTCCGGGCAGCGAGCTGCCGATCGAGCTCGGCTTCAGGATGGACGGATACGCCTACGCGCTCGCCTACACCCACGCGGGCGGCGGCCGCCTCGAGCTGCGTAACGGCGAGGGCGCCGCGGTCTGCGCCTTCCGGAACTGCGAGACCTGGGCGTGGGTCAACGCGGCGTTCAACAAGCTCTAGCGGCCTCGCCCGTCACGGCAGCTCGAAGAGCAACGCCTCCGCGCCGTCGACGCCGCGCAGCGTGACCGACCGCTCCTCGCTCAGCGCCGCTCCGTCGCCCGCCGCGAGCCGCGCGCCGTTCACCTGCGCGGCGCCGCGTGCCATCTGGATCCAGGCGTGCCGGCCCGGTGCGAGGGCATGCACGACGTCTTCTCCGGGCGACAGGCGCGCGAGGTGGACGAGGACGTCCTGGTGGATCCTGACCGAGCCCTCGCGGCCGTCGCGTGACCCCACCAGGCGGAGTCCCGCCGCGGGAAACGAGCGCTGCTCGTAGCTCGGGGCGAGACCCGGCTGGTCCGGAAGGATCCACACCTGGAGGAAATGCACCGGCTCCGTGCCGGACGGATTGAACTCGCTGTGCGTGATCCCCGTGCCCGCCGTCATCCGCTGCACGTCGCCCGGCCGGATGACCGAGCCGCTGCCGAGGCTGTCCTTGTGCTCGAGCGCGCCCTCGAGGACGAAGGTGAGGATCTCCATGTCGCGGTGCGGGTGGGTGCCGAAGCCCTGCCCGGGATCGACCCGGTCCTCGTTGATGACCCGCAGCACGCGGAAGCCCATGTGCCGCGGGTCGTAGTAGCGGTCGAAGGAGAAGCTGTGGCGGCTGTCGAGCCAGGAGAGCCGGGTGTGGCCGCGTTCCTCGGCGGGGCGCAAGGCGATCATCGGTATCCTTCGCTCACGCCCCGGCCAGTGTGCGTCGCGTACGGCTTCTCATGCGGGCGGCAAGCGACTCAGCCCGCGTGCCTGTACCGTAGGCGCGCGTCAGTCGTCAAGAATAAAACCTGGTCTACCTGCTGTTGACCCTGCCGGTCCGGGCGAGCTATGGCCGCTTCCCGCCATGGACCGCCTGGTGACGTGGCTGATCGCCCACGGCGGCCGGGTGGTCGGCGGCGTCCTCCTGGTGTCGCTCGGCCTCGGCCTCGCGGCCGTCCGCCTGACGCTCGAGTTCCGCGAGGGCGACCTGCTGCCGCAGGGCCACCCGTTCATCGCCGTCCACAACCGCTACCACCGGAACTTCAGCGAGGCGAACGTCCTCGCGGTCATGGTCGAGGCGCGTAGCGGGACGATCTTCACGGCCCCGATCCTGGCCACGATCTTTCGCGCCACCGAGGCGGTCGACCGGCTCCCCGGGGTGAACCACGACCAGGTCACGTCGGTGGCGCACCGCATGACGCGCTGGGCGCGCGTGCGGCCGGGCGGCATGATCGCGAGCGAGCCGATCATGCTCCGCCCGCCGACGGGCGACGCGGAGGCGGCCGAGATCCGGCGCCTCGTCCTCCAGTCGTACGTCTTCGGCTCGATGGTCTCCATCGACGAGCACGCCGCGCTCATCCGCGCCGGCTTCGACGAGCGCCGCCTCGACTACCGCCGCCTGTTCGACGCCGTGAACGCGACGGTGCTGTCCCTCGCCGACGAGCGCGTGGCCGTCTACGTGAGCGGGCAACCGCGCCTGAATGGATGGATCCTGCGCCTGGAGAGCGAGGTGCTCGCCGCCTTCGCGGTCGCGATCGTCCTCACCTGGGTGCTGCTGTACGCCTACTTCCGCGACTGGCGAGGTGCGCTCCGGCCGACCATCTCCGGCGGTCTCGCGGCGCTCTGGGGATTCGGCCTCATGCGGCTCACGGGCTTCGCGCTGAACCCGTTGACCCTCGTCATCCCGTTCCTCATCACGGCGCGCGCCGTCAGCCACTCGGCCCAGATGCACGACCGCTACTACGAGGAGCTGGCGCGCGGCCAGCCGAAGGCGGGCGCGATCGGAAGCTCATTCGTCGGCCTCTTCGCGCCCACGATGGCCGGCATCCTGACCGACGCGCTCGGCGTGCTCGCGATCGGCATCGTCGCCATCCCGGCGCTCAGGCAGCTCGCCGTGACCGCGACGCTCTGGCTCCTCTCGCTGATCGTCACCGAGCTCCTCCTGAACCCGATCGTCTACAGCCGGCTCCGCGCCCCCGAGCCCCGGACCATCGGCGCCCGCGAGACGAGCTGGCTCGCGCGGGCGCTCGACCGGCTGGCCGACGGCGTCCTCGGGCCGCGCGGCCGCTGGGTGGCGCTCGGCAGCGGCGGCGCCGTGCTCGCCGTGGCCGTCGCGCTCCTGCCGGGCATGCAGATCGGCGATCCCGGCTCGGCGTCGCGTATCCTGGCCGCCGGAGCCGAGTACAACCGGAGCCACCGCGCCGTGCAGGACGCCTTCGGCGGCAGCGAGCCGTTCATGGTGGTGGCGGAGGGCGACGGCCGCGATGCGCTCCAGCGCGTGGGCGTCCTCCGCACCATCGAGAGCTTCCAGCGCTTCCTCGAGCGCACCCCGGTCGTCGGGGCGAGCTTCTCGCTCGTCGACATCCTGAAGAGCATGGGGCAGCTCTTCCACGAGCTCGAGCCGCGGTGGGCCGTCATCCCCGAGGAAGAGCGGGCCATCCGCACGATGTTCTTCACCTACTGGGGGTCCGTCTTCCCGAGCACGAGCACCCAGTACTTCACGCCCGACTTCGCGACCGCGCCCATCACCTTCTACTGCCGGGACCACACGGTGGAGCACGTGCGCGCGCTGGTCGCCGCCGCGCGCGAGTTCATCGCGACGCATCCCCTGCCGCACGTCCAGTTCCGCCTGGCAGGCGGCTTCATCGGCGTCATGGCCGCCATCTACGACGAGATCCTCCGCAGCCAGGCCCGCATGACCGCCGCCTCGTTCCTGGTGATCTTCCTGGTGCTCGTGCCGACCTACCGCTCGGTGACGGCGGCGGTGCTGCTCGTGGTTCCGCTCGCGCTCGCCAACGTCATCGTCAACGCCTACATGGCGGCGCGCGGCATCGGCCTCGACCTGAACACCTTGCCGGTCATCGGGGTCGGCGTCGGCTTCGGCGTCGACTACGGCATCTACATCCTGAGCCGCGTCGCCGAGGCGATGCGCGGCGGGACGTCGCTCGAGGGCGCCACGCACGAGGCGCTGCGCCACGCCGGGCGTACCGTCGCGTTCACCGCGCTCACGATGACCGCGGGCATGCTGTGCTTCACGGCGACGGCGCTTCGCTTCGTCGGCGAGATGGCCGCGCTCCTGGCGCTGTGGATGGTGAGTAGCGCGGCGACGGCGCTGGTGGTGCTGCCGGCGCTGCTGGTGGTGATCCGGCCGCGCTTTCTCGTCGCAGGACGCGACGAGGCCGGCCGGTGAGAGGTCAGCTCGCCGCGTTCTGCAGCGTCGTCGCGGCCTGGTTCCAGAGCGACGTGATGTTCGTGCCGACGAGCTGGACCGCCGCGATCACGGCGATGGTGATCACCGCGAGGGCGATGGCATACTCCGCGAGGTCCTGCCCGCGCTCATCGCGAATCAACTGCCTCGCGAATCTCATGTCAGCCCTCAACTCGCGGCATTCTGCAGCCCGGTCGCCGCTTGGTTCCAAAGCGTGGTGACGCGTGTGCCGACGAGCTGGACCGCCGCGATCACCGCGATCGTGATCACCGCGAGCGCGATCGCGTACTCCGCGAGGTCCTGCCCGCGTTCATCCCGAATCAACCGCCTGGCCAATGTCATGTCAGCCCCTTCCCGGGGTGCCCGCACTCGAGCGCCGGAGCGGCGCTCGTCCCCGGGGACCCGTGATCCAAGAGTGTAGGACCGTAGCAAGGTCGATGCCTCGGCGGAAAACGGGTCGCCCCGCCGCATCCCCCTTTAGATTGAAGGTTTCGCCTTCCCGCCGGGCACGGTGGACCGTTACAAACCTGACGGTTGCGACACATGCGCGGTCACGCCGGCAGAGGATGCCGGGTCGTGCGATCACGGTTGTCGGCGGATCCCTTTTCCACTAGCCTCCCCGCTCCCCGTCCGAAACCATGGTCCGGCCGACGCGCTCGTCATCGAATCACCGGCCGCGAGCCCAGAGGAGCGGGCGGCATCGGGAAAGAGCGGAGGCCGTTCGTCGTCCGAAGACCGTCGGCGGCGTGCTACCTGCGCTGGCCCTCGCGCTCCTCGTCGTCGCGGCCTACCTCCCAGCTCTGCACGCGGGCTTCATCTGGGACGACGACGCGTACGTCACGGCCAATGCGACGCTGCGGACGCTCGACGGGCTCCGGCGCATCTGGCTCGAGCCGGGCGCCGTCCCGCAGTACTACCCGCTCACCTTCACGAGCCTCTGGCTCGACCATCACCTCTGGGGAGTCCAACCTCTCGGCTATCACCTCGTCAACGTGCTCCTGCACGGCGCCAATGTGATCCTCGTCTGGGTGATTGGGCGGCGGCTCGCGCTGCCCGGCGCGTGGCTCGCGGCGGCGGTGTTCGCCGTCCATCCGGTGCACGTCGAGTCGGTCGCCTGGGTCACGGAGCGGAAGAACGTGCTCTCGGGCGCGCTCTACCTCGCCGCCTTCCTCGCCTACCTGCGCGCCGCCGGCGGCGCGCGCGCGGCCTATGGCCTGGCCCTCGGCCTCTTCGCCGGCGCGCTCCTGGCGAAGACGGTCACCTGCACGCTGCCGGTCGTGCTCCTCCTCGTCCTCTGGTGGAGGCGAGGCCGCGTCGACATCACGCCCCTCATCCCCTTCTTCGTGCTCGGAGCGGCCTCGGGGCTCGTGACCGCCTGGATGGAGGCGCACCACGTCGGCGCGACGGGGGCGCTATGGAGGCTGTCGCTCCTCGACCGCTGTCTGATCGCCGGCCGCGCGCTCTGGTTCTATGCCGGCAAGCTCCTCTGGCCACATCCGCTCGCCTTCATCTACGCGCGCTGGCACGTCGACGCCGCGGTCTGGTGGCAGTACCTGTTCCCCCTCGCGGCGGCCGCGACCGTGGCGGCTCTCCACCTCGCACGAGGGCGGATCGGGAGCGGGCCGCTGGTCGCCGTGCTCTGCTACGTCGCGACCCTCGCGCCCGCGCTCGGGTTCGTCAACGTCTACCCGATGCGCTACTCGTTCGTCGCCGACCACTTCCAGTACCTGGCGAGCCTGCCGCTCATCGCCCTCGCCGCGGCCGGCGCGACGCGCCTTCCCCGGCCGCAGGTGATCGGGGCGGGCGTGCTCTTGGTGCTCGGCGCGCTCGCGTGGCGGCAGGGCCTCGTCTATCGCGACGCGGAGACCGTCTGGCGCGACACGCTCGCCAAGGATCCCGACTCCTCCATGGCGCACATCAACCTGGGCATGCTGCTCTCCGACGACGGGCGCGTCCCGGAGGCGATCGTACACTTCCGGGAGGCGCTGCGCATCGACCCGGAGGACGGCGAGGCGCACGACGACCTCGGCAACGCGCTCGCGTCCGAGGGCAAGCTCGACGAGGCGATCGCCGAGTACGGCGCCGCGCTCGGCATGAAGGGCGACCACGCCCTCGTACACAACAACCTCGGCAATGCGCTCGCCGCCTCCGGGCGGCTCGAGGACGCCGCCGCGCACTATCGCGAGGCGATCCGCGAGAAGCCCGGCTACGCCGATCCGCACAGCAACCTCGGCAACGTGCTCGCCGCGACGGAGCGCCTCGCCGACGCCACCGCCGAGTACGAGGCGGCGCTCCGACTCGACCCGGGCTACGCCGATGCGCACGCCAACCTCGCCGCCGTCCTCGCCGCCCAGGGCGATCTCGACGGGGCGATCGCCCACTACCAGGCGCTGCTCGCCGCGAGGCCGCGCTCGGCGCAGGCGCACTACGACCTGGCGACGGCGCTCGCGGCGCGCGCGCGGCAGACCGAGGCGACCGCACACTACCGCGAGGCGCTGCGCCTGCGTCCGGACTGGCCAGAGGCGCTCGACGGTCTCGCGGCGAGCTACGCGGCGGACGGGCAATGGGAGGCCGCCGTCGCGACCGCCGAGCGCGCCGTCCGAACGGCCACCGCCGCGGGCGAGACCGACGTCGCGGGTGCGATCCGGGAGCGGCTCGCACGCTACCGTGCGCGCGGCGCGGAGCGATAGCCCGATCGCGTTGCCCGTCGCTCGGGCAGACGCGCCCCGTCACGGAGTCACGGCGCCCTGAGCCGTCTTCACCAGCCGTTTCCGGCCGGACGGGCGGTCTAGGGGAATTCCCTAGTATCCATTGGCGGAATCACCAATTGCGGAATTCCCTACAGTCCGCGCATAGCGCACAGCGGGAGCCACCGGTGCAATCAGGGAGAACCCGCAAATGACTCGTTCCCGCGACGCTGAAATCGCCCGGCGCAACCGCCAAGAGTTGATAACGGCCAAGCTCAGCAGGCGCGACCTGATCAAGCTCGGGCTGCTGACGAGCAGCGGCCTCCTGGTCGCGAAGCGGGGGTTGAGCGCGCGCACGGCGCGAGCGGATGGTGGGATGCGGAGTCCACCGACGACGCCGTTCGTGGTTCCGCTTTCCATCCCCCCCATTGCGGAGGCGATGTCCTCCTTGACGCCGGCGCCCCAGGCGGCGCCGAACACGGCCGCGGGCGAGGCCCGCCAAGCCACCCATCAGCGCTGGGACGAGTTCCTGCCAAGGGAATTCTACGAGATTCACGAGCGGGAGGCCCCGCACAGCTTCCACCCGGAGCTGCCCGTCAACACCATCTGGGGTTACGACGGCATCTTCCCCGGACCCACCTACCAGGGAAGGTACGGGCAGCCGGTCCTGGTGCGCATGCACAACGACCTGCCGGCGGATCACGTCGGTTTCGGCATTCCTCAGACGTCGACCCACCTGCACAACGGCCATACTCCATCCGAAAGCGACGGCTTCCCGGCCGACTTCTTCGATTCGGGGCTCTTCTACGACCAGCACTATCCGAACGTCTGCGCCGGCTTCGACGCGTTTCCCCCGGCCGGCGACGCGCGCGAGACGATGAACACGCTCTGGTACCACGACCACCGTTTCGATTTCACGGCGCAGAACGTCTACAAGGGACTCGCCGGCTTCTACCTGCTCTTCGACGAGCGAGACTCGGGCGACGAGAACGACCCGAACCCCCTCGCCTTTCGACTCCCGAGTGGAGAGTTCGACGTCCCGCTGCTGTTCGCCGACAAGGTGTTCGATTCGGACGGACAGGTCTTCTTCGACTTCTTCAACCTCGACGGCATCCTCGGCGACAAGTTCATGGTGAACGGCAAGATCCAGCCGTTCTTCAAGGTCGCCCGGCGGAAATACCGCTTCCGTCTGCTGAACAGCGGGCCGTCGCGCTTCTACGAGTTCTTCCTCAGCAACGGCCAGCCGTTCGTGCAGATCTCGAATGACGGAAACCTCCTGCCCCAACCGCTGCCACGCACCAGCTTCCGGCTGGGCGTCGCCGAGCGCGTCGACGTCATCATCGACTTCACCAACCTGCGCATCGGCGACCGCATCTTCCTCGAGAACCGCCTCGAGCAGACGACCGGCCGCGGCCCGACGGGGAAGATCCTCCCGCAGTCGAGCGCCACGCAGCTCCTCCGGTTCGACGTCGACCGCGACCCGCCCGAGCCGGACCGCAGCCGCATACCGGCACGGCTGCGCGAGCTGCCGCCGATCGACATGCGGGAGGTGGTCGCGACGAGGACGTGGCGGTTCGAGCGGAAGAACGGCGCCTGGGCGATCAACGGCAAGTTCTTCAACGTGAACGAGGTCCGTGCGACGCCGCGGAAGGGCACGGCCGAGGTCTGGGTCCTGCAGAACAACTCCGGCGACTGGCAGCACCCGATCCACATCCATTTCGAGGAGTTCCGCATCCTCTCGCGCAACGGCGTCTCGCCGCCGCCCGACGAGGTGGCCCGGAAGGACGTCGTGAGGCTGCAGGGCAACGAAGAGATCAGGCTCTTCATGCGCTTCAGGGACTTCCACGGGCGGTATCCCATGCACTGCCACAACGTCGTGCACGAGGACCATGCCATGATGCTCAGGTGGGACATCGTGCCATGAGGACAGCATGAACCGGAGAACGTTCCTCGCCGCCGGAGCCATGTCCGCGATCGGCTGCGCCGCCCTCAGGGGCGGCCCGGGAGCCCGCCAGGCCGTCGAGCGGCGGAGCCGCCTCCCGAACGTCCCACTGCAAACCCACGAGGGAAAGACGGTCCGGTTCTACGACGACCTGGTACGGGGGCGGATCGTGACCGTGAATTTCATGTACGCGCGATGCCAGAACATCTGTCCCGGGATGACCAGCAACCTCGCCATGGTTCAACGCGCCCTCGGCGAGCGCGTCGGCCGGGACATCTTCATGTACTCGATCACGCTCAAGCCGGAGGAGGACACGCCCGCGGTGCTGAGGAGCTACGCCGCCGCCTACGGCGTGAAGCCGGGGTGGCTGTTCCTCACGGGACAGCCCGACGATGTCGAGACGCTCCGCCGGCGGCTCGGCTTCGTCGACCCGGACCCCGCCCTCGATGCAGACACGTCGCAGCACATCGGCGTGGTCCTGTACGGGAACGACGCGCTCGAGCGGTGGGCGGCGTGCCCGGCGCTGACCGATCCCGAGGAGATGGCGAAGTACATCCGGTGGATGGAGGGGCGGAAGCGGCCGGCGTGAGGGCTGAACGGCGGGTCTGTCAGCTCACTCGATCGGCACGCGCCCGCCGATGCCGACCATGCGCAGCCGGCCGGACGGCTCGCGCAGCTCCACACCCTCGGCGCCGATGCGGGTGGCGCGCCGGTCGCCCAGCTGAGCCCCTTCGGTCAGCGTGATCGTCTCGGTGGGCGTGCGGAACATCGCCTGGCGGACGTCGCCGAGGAGGCTGACTCCCTCCAGCGTCGCGGTGGTCGGGGCCGGCGCGAGGACGGAGGATGCTGCCGGAGTTGACACCGGGGCCGCGGCGCCTGGCTGAGCGTCTGGCACGGGCATCGCCGCGGACGCGGCGACCACCGCAGCCGATCGGATCCGCCCGTCGTCCGCGGGCGACGGCGCCGATGGCGGACGCCTCATCGGGATCCCGATCAGCACCGCGGCACCCAGGGCAGCGGCCGCCACGCTCGCCTTGCGCAGCCAGGTCTTCGGTGACGGCGCCACGTGCTCGCGCCGGTCGAGCGCGACGCGCAGGCTCAGCGCGGCCTCCCACCGCGGACGCTCCGCACGGGTCGACGCGACCCACGCATCGGGCGCGGCCGGACCGAGGACGGTCAGCGCGGGGCTCGAGGCGGAGTGCATCGACGAGCCGATCAATCCCAACGACTGCGGGCCCAACAACGGCGGGATTTGCGACGCCAGCACGGGGAGGCTCGCCGTCGGAGCCGGCGCTCGAAGCACGAGTTCCCGGCGAGGCCGGTAGCGAACGCGGCGCTCCTC
>Ga0209474_10000221_pt1 | contig 69320 bp, 65 predicted proteins | sample GraSoiAngelo_145_FD_185902 | JGI IMG/M metagenome (GOLD analysis project Ga0209474, IMG submission 185902) | Grasslands soil microbial communities from the Angelo Coastal Reserve, California, USA - 14_1009_05_20cm (SPAdes) (version 2) | ecosystem: Environmental > Terrestrial > Soil > Grasslands...
GGGGAGGATTCGTGTTGCGCAGTCCTTCCAGCGGCAGGAGCAGGCCGTAGGCGAACCCGGTGTGGAAGCGGTCCGAGGTGTCGTACGTAATGCCGATGTTCAGCTCGATTCCGAGGCCGCGCGCGAGACCTGGCGTGTTCTCCGCATAGAACGCCTGCGCGTACATGATCGACCCCAGGATCTCGAATCCGGTGTCGTCCCCGCCGCCCGTCTTGCGCCCCGTAGGTCGGTAACGCAGCGACGGCTTCAAGTACCAGGCCGACGTCACGGACGTGACGATGTTGCGGAACAGGATCATGTCGACGTTGAAGGCGCGGTTGAACACGAAGTTGTTCACGCGACCGTGGGTGTGGTTCGGGTCTGCGAAGTCGATATGGTTCCCGTCGATGTCGCCCGCTCCCGCGGCGCGGAACGGCTCGATCCCGGGCGCCGTCGGTTGCTGGTTGCCGGACCCGGAACGCCACGGCCGCGCGCCGAACCCGTAGGCCCCCTTGTCTCCGGAAGCTGCGCCCGCTTCCAGGCCGACGAGGAGCGCGTCGCCCGGAAACAGCGCCACGTCGGTCTGCAGCGCGCTACCCCACTGGAAGAAGGTGATCCCCTGCGTGAGCTGCGGGTTCCCGGCGATCTCCACGTCGCGCGAGGCGCGGTTGCCGACGCTGCCGATCGTCGACGCGACCTCCCAGTCAAGCCGCCACTTGCGCTTCTTGAGCGAGACGAAGAAGTCGGGCTGGTAGAGCTTCGCGTCGCGCTTCACCACATTTCCGCGTAACGAGCTGAACTGCGCGATGGTCGTGACGTTGTCGACGTCCGTCGTGGTGACGGTGTCCCAGCCTTGCGTCCGGTAATCGAGCAGCAATCCGTAGTTCACCACCCACTGGCCCGCGTCGAGCTTGCGCTTGACCACCTCGGGGGAATCGAGCCGCGTGACCGAGATGCCGAGGCGGTACCCATCATCGAGCGTGTCCAGATCGACGCTGCGCCCCAGCTCGCCGAATTCGCCCGTCGTCCCCGCACCCTTCGAGAGCAGGTCGAACATGAGCGTGAAGGTGTGTCCCTTGATCTCCCGCGGCGCGAACGCGATCCGGTCGTAGGTGTCGCCGAAGTCGCAGTCGAGGCAGTTGCCGTCGTTGTGCAGGATCCCGAGACCCCAGTGGTACCCCATGCGGCCGAAGAGTAGCTCACCCAACTGCGTGTTGACGCGCCCCCAGACCCGCTTGAGGCGGATGGTTTCCGCGGCGCGCGACGTCTCGAAGATGTGCAGCGGAGTGAACGGGTCGAGGAAGGGATCGGACACCGGATCCGAGCCGAGCAGGATGTTGTCCAGCAGATCCATCTGCACGTAGATGGATCTGCCCTCGCTCACCTCGAACGTCGGCTCGAAGCGAAAGCGCATGTTGGCGTCCGACTGCGAGTGGTTGCCTCCGGTGCCGATGAACGGACCGGGAAAGAGCATGTGATTCGTCGGATCGGCACCGCGGCCGAGGTCGAGGTTATTGAAGAACTCGCCGCGCAGCCGCATGTACCCGTGCGGCTGGAACAGGTTGACGCGCTGACGGAGCGACTCGACCGCCTCGCTGTCCTGCACGCGCGCCGCACTGTCCTGCTCGATCCAGGAGGTCTGCTGCTTCATCTCGTCCTTCGTCTTCTGCAGCTCGCGGCGGACCTCTTCCATCACCTGCCGCCGGAACTCCTCCGGATCGACCTGCGCCGCCGAGGGCCGCCTCGCGCCTTCGGGCGCCGAGCTCGCTTGGCCCGACGCCGCTGTCGCGCCCCCCGCGCCGCCACTGGTGGTCGAAGTCGACGGGTTCTCCGGCGCCGCCGCGGTGCCGCTCTCGCCGGTCTTCGAAGATGTCGCCGGCTGCGTCGCCTTTCCGGCCGACGGATTCGCGGGAGCTTTCTGCTTCGTCGAGCGCGTCGAGGGCGCTGACGTGCTCTGCGCCAGGGCCGCGAAAGGCAACTGCAGGCAAACTGCGGCGAGCGCGAGGGTGCGACGCATGCGTTCCTTTCGACCGTTCGGAGCGCGGCGCAGGTAACACGGAGAGGCGGCAGCACGCAAGGAAGCGAACGCCCGCTTCGCCAGTGCGAACCGGGCACGACAGAGCGGTCGATGCGCGCGGCAGACAAATTGGCGGCGACTGCGGTTCGTGCCATGCACGTGCGCGATGAACGTCGTGTTCGTTCTCCTCTTCGTCGCCGCGCTGGTGGCAGCGGCGCTGCACGGGAACGTGAAGGCTGTCGGGACGGGCGCGCTCGAAGGAGCCGGCACCGCCGTGACGCTCGCGATCGGCCTCATCGGCGTGATGGCGCTGTGGCTGGGCCTTTTGAAGATCGCGGAGAAGGCCGGTCTGGTGGACAAGCTCGCGCGCGCCGCGCGGCCGATCTTCCGGCCGCTCTTCCGCGACGTCCCCGACGGTCATCCCGCGATTTCCGCCATGCTGCTCAACATCGCGGCGAACATGCTCGGCTTGGGAAACGCGGCGACCCCCTTCGGGATCAAGGCGATGGAGGAGCTGGAGAAGCTCAATCCGCGCGCGGGGACGGCGACCAACGCCCAAGCGCTGTTCGTCGCCATCAACACCGCCAGCCTGCAGCTCGTCCCGACCACGGTGATCGCGCTGCGCGCCTCGGCGCACTCCAGCGACCCCGCGGGAATCCTCCTGCCCACCCTGTTCTCGACCGCGTGCGCGCTGACCGTCGCGATTGCCTCGGCCAAGCTGCTCGAGCGGGTGGTGCGGTGACCTTCCGCGAGGTGCTGGAGCATGGGTCGAACTGGGCGCTCGCGGCCGTGCTCGTCGGCATTCCGCTCTACGGCTGGATCAAGGGCGTCAAGGTGTACGAAGCGTTCGTCGAGGGCGCGAAAGAGGGATTCAACGTCGCCGTGCGCATCATTCCCTACCTCGTCGCGATCCTCGCGGGCGTCGGCGCTTTCCGCGCCGCCGGCGCGATGGACGCGCTGGCGCGGGTCGTCGGGCCCGTGACTGCTCCACTCGGGCTGCCGGCCGTCGTACTGCCCATGGCAATCGTGCGGCCGCTTTCGGGAGGCGGCGCGCTCGGTATCCTGGGCAGCATCTTCGCCACGCCGGGACTGGGTCCCGACTCGTATGCGGGACGGCTCGCGTCCGTGCTCCAGGGGTCGACGGAGACCACCTTCTACGTCTTGAGCGTCTACTGCGGCGCCGCCGGAATCGTTCGCTACCGCCATGCGCTCGCCGCGGGTCTGTGCGCCGACGCCACCGGCCTGGTGGCAAGCGTCGTCATCGCCCGGCTCGTCTGGGGTTGAGCCTTATCGGCGGTACGTGCCGATCAGCACCGCGCACGCCAAGAGATGCCCGCCCATCGCGAAGAGGAGCGTCGATCGACCGACGCGCGGCGGCAGCTCGAGGTGACGATCGAGCGCGAAGAGCTGGAAGAAATAGCGGTGCGCGGTGTCTCCCTTCGGTGGCGCGCAACCTGCCCAGGCCGCCTTGAACATCGAGTTCCTTCCGACCTTGGCCCCGAGCGCGTGCGCCTGGTGCGTGCTCGTCGCATCCGCGGGAATGCCGTGCAGCACCCAATGCACGAACGGCTGGGGGGTTGGCGCGTCGGGATCCTCCACCAGCACCGCGAGGGACTGCGCTTGCGGGGGAACGCCGCTCCAGCGCAGCGGCGGCTCGTCGCTACGCCCATCCGCCGTGTACCGCGTCGGAATCGGCTCGCCGTGAGCGAAGCCCTCGCTGGTGAGGCGAATGTCACCGGACGGCTCGATCGCAAGACGGCGGTAGGCGAGGCGCTTCTCGCCCGCGCGCTCGCGCGGAACGCCCCCCACGATGAGGTGCGGCAAGCCCCGCAGCAGCGATCGAAGGACGTGCTGGGTGTTCTCGAGTTGCATGGCGCTGAAGCTGCGCCTTGCGATCCCTAGCCGCTTGCCCGCCCGCCGGGCGCTCTGCTTTCCACCTTTGCGCCCGGCCGCCCTGCTGCTAACGTTCGCGCCCGATGCGCCGCGCCACTGTGTTGCTCCTCGCTCTATGCCTCAGCGCCTGCAAGCGAAGTGAGGACCAGGCGGCGAAGCGCCGCATCTTCTCGCCCGAGGAGCCCGTCGGCGCGCTCGCCGAGGCGAAGGAATCCCTCGACGCGTCCCGGCTGGCCGACGATCCACGCCTCGCCGACCGGATCGTTCCGATGTCGCAGGCCGAGGCGGCGGCTCGGCTCGGAGCGCACAAGGCGCAGACGCGCGTGCAGTTCGCCTGGTTCCGCGGCCCCGGCGCGCCCGACGGAGGCACGGACGTCGCGCTCGCCGAGGAGACGACTCTGCAGCAGGCGGCGAGCGGCGACTTCTCGGTCCGTCAGGAAAACGACCGCAATCAGGGGTTCGAGCTGGTCTGGGTGAAAGGCGAAGTGTTCGTGCGGGGCCTCTTCGGACCCTTCCGGAAGCGCCGCACGGATCGGAGCGACCCGGAGCGAGTGCGTGACTTCGCGCTCGGAGCGCTGCCGACGTTCGATCGCCTCGCGCATGGGTTGAAGCTGCAGAAGACCGGCGAGGTTACCGTCGAGGGCCGCCGCGCCATCCGCTATCAGGTGACGGGAAGCGCCGGGCGCCCCCGGCAGACCGAGCGCGACGACCTTCCGCGCATCGAGTATCCGATGCAGCCCGGCGGCGGGCGGGCGCCCGACGCGGATACCGCGCGGCGCCTCGAGGTCTGGGATCGAGAGGAGCCGACGCGCGTCGCTGGCACGCTGCTCGTAGACGCGGCGACGGGCGTACCGATCGGCGCCGACCTGCAAGGCCACTTCCGTATCCCGGGAAGCTCCGGCACGGCGGCCGAGCTGGATCTGCATTCGGTGCTGGCCGTCTCCGCGGTCGGAAAGGATCCTGGAGTGCACGCACCGCAGTTCGAGCCGGAGCCCTCTGTCCCGCACGCCGTCAAGGATCCGCTTCGCTTCCTCGGGAAGGCGCCCGCGGCCTCGGCTGCGTCGCCCGGTGCGGAAGAGCCTGCGGCCGACGAGTCCGAAGAAGAAGGCTCCGAGCAGACCGCCGAGCAACCTGCGCGTCAGCGCTGAACCCGCCCCGACGTCAGGCGAGCATGACGATGGCACCGGTGCCGGCGTAGCCGGTGCGCGCGAGTCGTCGTGCAGGCGAGAACGTGCGGCCCGCGCGGCACCGACAGCCACGCACCAGTCACCGCACGTCGCGAGCCGCGCGCATGTTGTAGGCCGGCGCGGCGCGCGATCGCTCCGCGCGATCGTCGTCAGGCTGTCGTTTTTCGATCCCGCGAGGTGTCGACGGCCGCGTATGCACCGCGCGGTTCGACGCGCTGCCCCGAAGATCGACGGGCGCAAAATATCGCCTCTCTTTCGCGGGTTCGATCTATGGTGCGCCGAAAAATGGATCGATCGTCGAGCGTGTGATGAGCTTGAACCGGAGTTCAGGTAGGGGGGATCACCACTTGATGCGAAAAATTGATCTTGAGGGTGCGGGGCGTAGGTTGGCATGGAATCAGCGGGCTCCCGATCGAGGTGACGCGGGTATGAGCAACAAGTCCTCTCCAGGCACGGTTACGAGCACCGAGGTGCGGGAAATGCTGCGCACGGCCGCCCAACGGCTCACCGCCCGCGAGGAGAAAGCGATCCGGATGCGGCAGGGTGCGGGCCTGGATCGGGGAGCTGCGCTGCCGCGCCGCGGCCAGAACGACCCGCAAGTGCGCGCGGAGTTGCTCGCCATCGAAGTCGAGTTGATGCAGAAGCTGTCGCAGCGCACGCAGACCGCCGCCACTCCCGTCCGGACGAAAGAGAAGGACAAGATCATCCGGGCACTTCGCCGCCTGAAGTAAGCCGTGCGGGCATTGTGCGCGGCGCTCCTACTCCTCGCCGCGCGCACGTTCGGCCCCCAGAACCTTCCCGAGGTGCAGGACGCCGACGATCCGCTCGTCGACGTTTCCACCGTCATCCCCGATCTGGTCGTCAGCCTCGCGTACGCGTTGCCGCAAAATGCCGCGGGCTACGCTCTGTACCCTTCGGCCATGCCGTGCCTCCTGCGCAAAAGCGCCGCCGAGCGGCTTGCGCTCGCGGCTCGCGCGGTTCGCGCGCAAGGCTTTCGCATCGTCGTCTACGACTGCTGGCGCGGACACGAAGCGCAAAAGGCGTTGTGGAAGGCGCACCCACATCCGGGATCAGTCGCGGACCCGCGGCGCGGTAGCCTGCACGAGCGCGGCGTGGCGGTGGATGTAGGACTCGCGGACACGACCGGAGCACCCGTCGAGATGCCGACCGCGTTCGACGCGTTCGGGGCCGCCGCCGCGGCCGACGCGCCGCTGCCCGACGGACCCGCGAAGTCCCACCGCGAGGCGCTGCGCGCGGCGATGCACGCCGCCGGATTCCGCGTGAACCCGGCCGAGTGGTGGCACTTCAGCAGGCTTTGGGGATGGCGCTGGCCGGTCGCGCGGCCGGCGTCGCTGCCGCGCTGATCTACGAGTCGGCCGAATCACGCGCAGGCGCGCGACAGCTCGATAATCAGCGGATCGACGGACGGCTCCTTGGAAATCTCGTGCCACAGTTCGGCGGCTGTCGGGCGGCCGCCGCACAGTCTTCGTCGAAGAGCTCCCGCAAGAACTCGCGCATCGCGGCGGCGAGCGAACGGCCGCGGAGGTCGCCCCAGGAGCCCAGCCACGGATCGAGGTCGCGCAAGGCGAGCGAGGGGGGGACCTCCGCCAGCCCCGAACGCGCGTGCAACTCGCGGTACACGTCTTCGGCGCGCGTGCCGAGGCCGGAACGCAGCGCTTCGAGGGAACCGAGAACGCGCGCCGCGGACAGCCGTGCTTCCAGCAGCGCGCCGACCGCGAGGGCGCGTTCGTCGTCGCGCGGCAGCTCCGCCTGCGCGCACCGCCGCAACCATCCCGCGTCGAGCAGCAAGCCGGAGAAGAGGGAACCGCACGCCGGCTCGAGCGCGGCATCCCCCAACCAGAGGTCCTCGGGCGGCGCGTCCGGTGGCGGCCCGGCGCGGAGGTGCGCGCGGCCGACCGCAAACAGCACACCCGCCACGCCGCGGGGACCTTCCGTCGTGCGCACGACGATCCGGATGTCGTGAGGCGGGTCGACGGGGATCGCGTGTGCGCCTTGGGGCTGGAGTGGACGCTCTTCTTCCTCCAGGCCGACCGTACCTCCAGCGGTCAAATCGAGGCGGAGCATCCCGGCCCACCGTCGAACGGTCCGCAGCAGCTCGCCGCGCGGGAACGCTCCGGCGCAGCGGGGCGCGTGCAGGAAGTGAAGCAGGTCGTGACGCTCCGCGCCCGACGGAGCAGCGCGAGTCCCCGTATCGCGCTCGAAAAGCCACGCTCCCAGGTCGCGCGCGAGCGCGTCAGTCTCGCGCAGGAACCGGTCGCAGGCTGCCGTCGCGGGATCAAGCTCCGGTTCCGGCGGAGCCGCGGGGCGGACGAGCGGAGACTCCGCGCCTTGTGCAGCGCTCGTCCCGGCCGGCTCCGTCGCGCCGGCGGCTGCGTCCGGGACCTGGGGTGGCGCCCACCCGCGCTCGTGCAACGCGAGCGCGGCATCGGCGGGATCGCTCGCTCCGATCTCGGAGAGCGCTGCTTGCGCTGCCTCCCAGACCGCGGACCGCGCTCCGGACGACGCGCGCTCGGCTTGCGCAAGCGCCTGCTCCATGTCGGCGCGCTCCTCCCGCATGCGCAGGGCGGGCAAATCGCGCTCGGCTGCGACCGGCGGCAGCGCGCCGTGCAGGCCTGGATCGCCGTGAAGCCGAACGGAAGGGCGGCGAGAAAAATCGAGCAGCTCCTGGGCTGCCGCGGGATCGAGCGCGAGCGCTCGCGCGCGCACGAGAAGGTCGCGAAGCGACGCCAGCCGCGAGATGCGGGCTGGACTGGCGGCGCGTCCGAGCGCCTCCACGACCTGCGCGAGGCCGTCGCGAGAGCACGCGAGCCGGTGCGTCCGGACGATGTCGGGCAGCGACTGCTGGAAGGCAGTGCCGCGCGCGGCGGCCAGCGCGAGCTGCGCGAGGTCGGCGCAGAGCGCCGCGGCGTCCTGCCGCAGATCGACGAGCTCGCGCAGCGCCATGGGCGCAACTGGATACCATTGCCGCGCCATGCGTCGCCTGTTGGCCGCCGCCGTCCTCTGCGCCTCGGTCGCCTGCAAGGAAAAGCCACCTCCCGCCGCACCGCGCACGGGAACGCCGGGGCGGACGGGAAGCGCGGCGATCGTGGGAATCGTCCGGTTCCGCGGGATCGTGCCGCCGGCGTCGCGCATCTCGCGAGCGGCCTTCGCGGAGTGCAACAAGACGCCGCCCCGTGACAAGGCGGTGCTCGTCTCGGGCGACGGCGCCGTCGGCGAAGTGTTCGTATGGGTGAAGCAGGGCCTGCCTGACGGCGATTACCCGATTCCGACGGATCCCGTCGCGGTCGACCAGCGCGGTTGCGAGTTCCTGCCGCGCGTCGCGGGCGTCCGCGCCGGGCAACCGGTGCTTTTCCGCAACGACGATCAGACGCTGCACAACGTGCACGCCCTCGGTTCGGGTTCGAATCGGTTCAACTTCGGAATGCCGCTCACCGGGATGGAGGTGAAGCGGCAGCTCACCGAGCCGCAAGTGATGGTGACCATCGGATGCGACGTGCACCCCTGGATGCGCGCGAATCTGGGCGTCGTGCGTCACCCGTTCTATGCGGTGACGGGCGCGGACGGGAAGTTCGCGCTGAACGACCTGCCAGCAGGGACCTACGTCGTAGAAGCCTGGCAAGAGGCAGCCGGTCGCATCGAACAGAGCGTCACCGTGCACGACGGCGAAACGGCGGCGCTCGACCTCACGTACGCCGGACAGCGGTAGAGGCGGCTCCCCTCCCTGGAAGCGGCACCGCTTCGCCACCTCTCCACTGGAACCTACGCTGCTGTCGCTCCTTCCGGAGCGAGAGCGGTTCCGGTAAGGTGCGCGCCGTCTTTCGAGACCGCACGGGGAGATCCCATGAACGAGTGGTTGAACGTCATCTTCCGCTGGACGCACCTGGCCGCCGGAGTGATGTGGATCGGGCATTTGTGGTTCTTCAACTTCGTCAACTCTCAGCTCGCGAAGACCTACGATCCGGACTCGCGCAAGAAGGTGCTTCCCGAGCTGATGCCGCGCGCCTTGTACTGGTTCCGCTGGGGCGCCGCGTACACATGGGTCACCGGCATCCTGCTGCTCTTCCTCGTGTACTGGTTCGGCGGCGTGATGGTGAATCCGGATCAGTCGATGGGGCCGCACGCCGCCGGCGGCATCGGGCTGGTGTTGATCATCATCGGCTTCGTCATCTACGACGTGCTGTGGAAGGCGATGAAGAACGAGGTGGCTGGAACGGTGATCTCGTTCGTGCTCGTCGCGGTGTTCGCCATCGTCCTGACCCGCTTCATGTCGGGTCGCGCGATGTACATCCACGTCGGCGGCTTGCTCGGCACCATCATGGCGGCGAACGTGTGGATGCGGATCTGGCCCGGTCAGCGGAAGATCATCGCCGGCGTGAAGGGAACGGGGCCTGCCGCGGACGCGGGGGTCGTCGCGATGGCCGGGCTCCGCTCGAAGCACAACACCTACATGAGCGTGCCGCTCATGTTCATCATGGTCTCCAATCACTTCCCGACGCTGTATGGGTCGGACGTGAACTGGATCATCCTGATGATCATCATCGCGGTCGGCTGGGGGATCACGAAGCTGCTCTACCAGAAGTCCGCGACGCCGACGCCGGCGCGGTTCTGAGCTGGACGAAACGCTGGCTGTCGCGCGGCGTTTCGTGTACACGGGCGCGCCCGGAGGATGTCCCCAGTGCAGACGGTGAACCTGATCAGCGACGCGCGATTTGCCGACGACAAGCCCAACGTGCTGCACGCGGTGAAGACGGATCAGCTTTTGATCGACGGCGTGTACTTGAAGCCCGGTCAGCGCACCGGATGGAAGAAGATCGCCGACGCCGACCGGGCGTACGTCTGCGTGCAGGGCCAAGGCGAGCTGGTGCTGGAGACGACGGCGGCGGGAAACGAGTTGCGCATCCTGCTGGCGACCGGGGCCGTGGCGCTGGCGCCGCGCGGCATCTTCCATGACCTGATCGGCGGCCCGGGCGGGATGGTGTGTTCCGCGCTGTCGCGGTTCCCTGTCCGCGTGGTGGAGAAGGGCTGATTGGCAGGCGGCCGCCGTCGCGCCTGCGGCTGATCGCGCGCGCACAGGATGCGGGCGCGGGGTTCGCGCGCTTCGTCGCCGAGCGCGGCGCCGTACCCGAGGAGCTGGCGACTTCGGCCATTCTCCGCGGCGGCGCATTCCTGCGGGGCAAGCGCGTGCGCGACCCGAGCGCGAAGGTGAACGCGAACGACCGCGTCGAAGTGGATTTGCGCGAGCCGCCAGCCGCCCAGCTGCCGCGGCTCCTCCACCTCGACGCACTCGTGATCGCCGTCGACAAGGCGGCGGGCGTGCTCGCGCAGGAAGGCCGCGCCGGCGGCCCCGCCCTGCCGGATCTATGCGCGACTCTGCTGCGCGAGCGAGGCGAAAGCGCCACAGCGCTCCTCGTGCACCGCCTCGACCGCGGCACGACCGGTGTGACGGTGCTCGCGCGCACGAGCGCGGCGCAGCGCGCGCTTCTGCGCGAATTTCGCGAGGGACGCGTCGCGAAAGAGTACCTCGCGGTTTGCGCGGGTGAGCCCGCGCAGGACGAGTTCGAGACGGGGCTGGCGCTCGGCCCCGACCCGGCAATGGCGGGCCGACGGCGCCCGGACCCTCGCGGCGAGCCCGCGCGCACGCGGTTCCGCGTCCTGCGCAGGTTGCAGGCGGCCGCGCTGGTCGCCGCGTTTCCGGAGACCGGACGCACCCACCAGATTCGCGCACACCTCGCGGCGCTCCGGTTACCGCTCGCCGGCGACGTCCAGTACGGCGGCCCTCGCGCGCTGACCTCGCCGGACGGTCGACGGCTCGACGTCGCACGGCCGCTGTTGCACGCGCTCTCGATCCGGCTGCGCCACCCGGCGGGCGGCGAGCTCGAACTCCGCGCGCCCGAGCCCGCCGATCTTTTGGAAGCCGTCCGTTTCCTCGCGCCATGATCGGTCGCCGTTGCGCATTGAAACCGCCGCTCCCGTCTGGTACAGGCGCACGCAAGTTCGAAGGAGGTGCGGGATGTCCGAGTCGGGCGAGGGCGAGAAGAAGGAAGCCGGGCTGCTCATCGTGCAGAGCAAAGTGCGGGAAGTGATTCGCGCGCGCGAGAAGCGCGTCTCCGACGAGTTCGTCAACGCGCTGTCCGAGCACGTCCACCAGACCATCGACAAGGCGATCGCGCGCTGCACGGCAAACGGCCGCAGCACCCTCCGACCGGAGGACATCTAGGTTTAGCGCCGACGCGCGGCCGCAGGGATCGCCTATGAGCGCGACAGCGACCGCCCGCGGCGGCGAATGGCTTCCAGGCCTCGCGACCGCGCTGCTGCGGCGCTTGGCCGAGCGTGGCGCGCGCGTCGGCACCCTGCACGGCCTTCGCTTCGCAGTCCGCGGCGCCGCCGGCGCACCGGAGCTGCTCGTGCTCCACGGCTTGGGTGACTCCATTGCGGGTTGGGCGCGAGTGCTCGGTCCGCTGTCGCGCACCCATCGCGTGCACATCGTCGACCTGCCCGGCCACGGACTGTCCGTGCCGCCTCGCGACTTCCGGGTGAGGACCATCCTCGAGCCGCTGGCGCGGTACGCCGCGGGCCTCGCGGGACCTATCCTCGTCGGTCACTCCCTCGGCGGATGGCTCGCCGCGCGACTCGCACTCCTGGAGGGGACACCATCCAATGGTGTCCCCCAAGGCATTGCGCGCGGGCTCATCCTGATCAACCCCGCCGGCGCCTTTTTGCCGGAGGCGGAGTGGGCCACATTTCGCGAGCTCTTCGATCGCGCCGATGCGCGCGCGTACCTCGAACGCGCCTTTCACGCCGCTCCGATCGCCCTGAGGCTGTTTCCCGGAGAGATTGCTCGGGCGATGTCGTCAGCCGCGACGCGCGCGTTTTTCGCGGCCGTCGCGCGCGAGGATTTCCTGCGCGACGCCGAGCTCGCGTCGCTGCGCACGCCGGTCCGGATCATCTGGGGTGAACGCGACCGGCTGCTTCCCGCCGGAAGCCTCCCGTTCTTCCGCGCCCATCTGCCGCGCGCGGAGGTCCTCGTGCTCCCACGCGCCGGTCACCTCCCTCACCTCGAAACCCCAGGCGCGCTGGCGAGCGCCATCGCCGCTCCGCTGCCGTCTTGCTGAACGCGAAAAGCGACGGGACTCGCGCCGCGGACCCTGTTACGCTGCCGCGGGGTAGATGCGCGCCGTCGATCCCGAACCGTAGATTCCGTCGAATCCAAAAGAGGTCTTCGTGCGTCACCGCCTGCCCAACGGACTGACGGTTCTCGTCGAGGAGAACCACGCCGCGCCCGTCGCCGCCCTCCAGGTTTGGGTCCGGGTCGGCAGCGCGGACGAGCTGACGGGCGAGTCGGGTCTGGCTCACCTTCACGAGCACATGCTGTTCAAAGGAACCGCCCGGCGCGGGCCTGGGGAGATCGCGCGCAGCATCGAGGGATGCGGTGGCGAGATCAACGCGTGGACCAGCTTCGATCAGACGGTCTACCACGTCGTGGTCGCCAGCCAGTTCCTCGCGCAAGGCATGGACGTGCTGGCCGACGCGATCACGTCGGCGGCGTTCGATCCGGACGAGCTGCGCCGCGAGATCGAGGTGGTCTGCGAAGAGATCAAGCGCAGCCTCGACTCGCCGGCGCGGAAGTTGTCGAAGGAACTGTTCGCGACCGCGTTCACACGGCACCCGTACCGGCGCCCGGTCATCGGCACGGAAGAGAGCGTGCGGGGATTCACGCGCGACGGAATCCTCCGCTTCTACCGCCGCTGGTATCAACCATCGAACTGCGTGCTGGTCGTGGTCGGCGACGTTCGCGAGGCGCACGCGCTCGAGCTGGCACAGCAGTTGTTCGCCTGGCCTCCCGCTGACGTCGTGACGAAAGAAGCGCGGGCCGAAGAGCCGCCGCGCAGCGAACCCGCCGCGCGCGTGCGGCGCGACGCCCTCAAGGAAAGCTATCTGTCGCTGGCGTGGCCCGCGCCCCCTTTGCGCGGCGACGACGTGGCGGCGCTGGACGCGCTCTCGATGGTGCTCGGTCATGGCGAGGCGTCGCGGCTCTTTCGCGCGCTCAAGCGCGATCGGCTGCTCTGCACCGAAGTCCAGGCCAGCTGCTACACGCCCGTCGATCCCGGCCTGACCATCGTGGGCATCACGCTGCAGCCCGCGCAGGTGCGGGACGCGGTGCGGGAAGCGCTGCGGCAGACGTACCGCCTGCGCGCCGAGGAGGTCGCGCTCGAAGAGCTCGACAACGCGTGCCGCTTGATCGAGAGCGATGCCGTCTACCAGCGCGAAACGGTGCAGGGACAGGCGCGAAAGCTCGGGTTCTACGAGTCGAGCGCCGGCGGCGTGGAGTTCGAGGAAGCCTACCTCGCGCAGGTCGCCCGCCTCACTCCCGGCGCGCTGCGCGACGCCGCCGAGCGCCACCTGCGGCCCGAAGCGGCAGTCCTGTGCGCGCTCCTGCCCGAATCCGCCGAGGGGCTCGACGAGCAGGAGCTCACGAGCATCCTGCGCGAAGCCGCTGACGAGGCTCGGTCGATGACGCGCAAATCGGCGTCCGGAGCGGCGCCGCCGCCGCGGCCTGCCGTGCGTTTCGGCGAGCCACGCACCGGCGCGCTTCGTCGCGAGGTGTTGCCAGGCGGCGGCGTGCTGCTGGTGAAGGAAGAGCGCGCGGTGCCGCTCGTCGCGCTTCGCGCCGTCTGGTCGGGCGGCCTGCGCGCGGAGACGCAAGAGACCGCGGGAATCAACACGCTGCTGGCGCGGCTCGCGGCGAAAGGGACGCGGTACCGGGGCGCCGAGCAAATGGTCCGCGAGATGGAAGCGATGGGCGGCTCGATGGGAGGCAACTCGGGGCGCAACTCCTTCGGAATGCGCGCCGAGCTGCTCTCGCGGCACCTCGACGAGGGGCTGGACCTCTTCATCGAAGCGCTCGCCGAGCCGGCGTTCCGCGAGGAGGAGGTCGCTCGCGAACGGACGCTGCAGCTCGACGAGTTGCGCGCGCGCGAGGACAACCCCGCCGGCGTCGCGTTCCTGCTCTTCGCGGAGACGCTCTACCTGCGCCACCCGTACCGATTCGACACTCTCGGTACGGCGGCGTCCATCGCGACGCTCACGCCCGATCTCCTCGCCGCGTACCGCGCGCGCTCCTACCCTGCAGCGCAGACGACGCTCTCCGTCGTGGGAGACGTGGATCCGGATCGCGTCTCACAGCTCGTACGCGAACGGCTGGCGAGGTTGCCTCGCGCTCCCGGCGCGAGACTCGCGCCGCCAGAGGAGGAGCCGATCACCGCGCCGCGCGTCGCGGTTCGCAGGCTGGACAAGGCGCAGGCGCACCTCGTCGTCGGATTCCCGGGAGCTCGGCTCACGGACCCAGTCCGTTGGGAGCTCGAAGTGCTCAGCGCGATCCTCTCCGGGCAAGGCGGGCGTCTCTTCCTCGAGCTGCGCGACAAGCGAAGCCTCGCCTACAGCGTGACTGGTTTCTCCATCGAAGGCGTCGACCCCGGCTACTTTGCCGTGTACCTCGGCTGTGCCCCGTCGAAGATGGGAGAGGCGCTCGAAGGCATCCGTCGCGAGCTCGAGCGCTGCCGCGAGTCTCCTCCTGGCGCCGCGGAGCTGGACCGCGCCCGGGCGCACCTGATCGGCACCCACGCCATCGGCCTGCAGCGCAACTCCGCGCGCGCGGCGGTGTACGCCTTCGACGAGTGCTACGGCCTCGGAGCCAACGCGTCGGCTCAGTATGCGGAGCGCGTCTCCGCGGTGAGTGCGGCCGACGTCCTCGCCGCCGCGCAGCGGACGCTGGATCCGAAGAGCGAGGTGGTGGCGCTCGTCGCGCCGGAAGGGGCGGTGCCTCCGGGGTTGTCGTGAGCTGGGCGCTGGCGCTGCTTGCGCGGACGGACGAGCTGGAGTTGCTCGCTTCAAGGCTGTTCGACCTCGGCGCTACGGGAGTGGAGCTGCAAGAACCTGGGCAGCCGCTCATGCCGGGTTCGCCTGAGCTGCCACCCGGAGCCGGGCGCTGCATCGCGCACTTCACGGACAGAGGCGATGCGCTCGCCGCCGCACGTGCGCTCGGGCGAGCCGAGGTGCCGGTCGAAGTGCCCGAGGAGGACTGGAGCGTCGCGTGGCGCAAGCAGCACCGCCCGCTGCGCGTCGGTCCTCGCTCATGGGTGCAACCGCCGTGGGAAGGTGCCCCTGCGGCCGCTGGCGAAGTGTGCATCGTCATCGATCCCGGAATGGCGTTCGGCACCGGCAGCCATCCGACGACCGCTCTGTGCCTGGAAAGGTTGGACGAGCTGCTCGCGGAAAGGCAAGGCGCGGATGTGCTGGACGTCGGCACCGGCAGCGGCGTGATCGCCTTCGCGGCCGTGAAGCTCGGCGGCGGACGCGTGTGCGGCACCGAGAACGATCCCATCGCGCTCGAAGCAGCCCGCCGCGGCGCGCAGCTGAACGGGATCGCGAGCGACCGGATCGAGTGGGCCCTCGCGAATCCCGCCGAGCTCGCCGGGCCGGCTTACGACATCGTCGTGGCGAACATCCTGCTGAACACGCTGATCGAGCTCGCGCCGCAAATCAGGCGCAAGCTCGCGCCACGCGGCACGGTGGTCCTTTCCGGACTCCTCGCGGCACAAGCAGACGAGGCGGAAGCGGCCTACACGGCTCTCGGGCTCACACCGCGAGTGCGCATGGAGCGTGACGGGTGGGTTCGCCTCGAGCTGACGCGGAGTTGAAGCGGATGCACCGACTGTACGTTCCGCCGGAGCAGATTGCGCCGCTGGTGCGGCTCTCGCCGTCGCAGTCGCGCCACGTCGAGGTCGTGCTGCGGCTCGGTCCAGGAGCGGAGCTGGAAGTCTTCGACGGCCGCGGTGCACGCTGGGCGGCGCGGATCGAATCCGAAGGAGTGCTCAGCCTCGGCGACCGCGCGGAAGATCGAACTTCCGCGGTGGACGTGTGGCTCGCGCAGGGCGTGGCGAAGGGCGAGAAGCTGGAGCTCGTCGTGCAGAAAGCGACTGAGCTGGGCGCGAAACGCATCCTGCCGCTCGCGGTGGAGCGCTCCGTGGTCCGCCTCGATGCGCAAGGTGGAGAGCGCCGCGCGCAGCGGCTCCGGCGGGTGGCGCAGGAAGCGGCGCGGCAGTCGGGCCGGAGCGACGTTCCCGAGATCGATGCACCTCGAACCGTCGCGGACCTCGCCGCCTTGCTCGCCGGAGATCCCGATCGGCGCGGCATCCTCCTCGATCCCGAGCAGCGCGACCTGCGTTTCTCACAGGCGGCGCGCGGTGCGGCGAAGCTGCTCGTCGCCGTCGGGCCCGAGGGCGGGTTCACTCCGAAGGAGCGCACGTTCGCCGCCGGAGCGGGCTTCGTTCCGGCGTCGCTGGGCCGCCTCGTGTTGCGCACCGAGACGGCGGGGCTCGTCGCGCTCGCCATCGCACTTCACCTCGCCGGCGAGCTGGGCTGACGCTGGGCGGGTCAATGCGCCCGCGCATGCTCCAGGCAGTATTCCGTCAGCCGCCCGTGGCACTTCTCCTGGCAGTCGCAGACGCGGAATTCGAGATTCGGATCGTCTTTCTCGCTGCGCCCGCACTTCGCGCAGATGCGCGGCTTGCGCGCAGGCTCCGGAGCGAAGCTCGCGAGCCGCCGCTGTCGCGCGCCCGCGACGGCCCGTCCGCGGATGCGCTCCCACAGCGGCTTGGCGAAGAACAGCAGGTAGTTCGCGATCGCCGCGGCGATTCCCGCCTTCACGTTGGGCGATCCGATGATGAACGACCAGGCGAGAAAGCCGCCCGACAGCACGCCGAGCCACTTCACCTTCAACGGCAGGATGAGCAGCAGGATCTCGTATTCGGGAAAGATGGTCGCGAACGCGAGGAGCAGCGAGAGGTTCAGGTACTCGTTCGTGACGGGCCCGATGAGCAGCGCGCTGGCGATCGTCCCGAGGACTCCGATGAAGTAATAGACGTCGAAGCGGAACGAACCCCATTCCGCCTCGAGCGACGTGCCGATCGTGTAGAGGAACATGAGCGCGAAGATGGTGAACAGCGCGCCGAGGCCGGTCGTCGGTCCCCAGGGCAGGAAGAGGAAGGTGAGGAGCCTCCAGACTTCACCGTGCGCGACGGCTTCGGGATCGAGCATCAACAGCTGCAGCGAGGCTGGCTTGATGAGGAGGACGGCGAAGCTGAAGCCGGACAGAGCGACGATCCACAACGTCAGGTTCGTCGGCGCATACCGCCCCAAACGTCGCTCCAGTCGCGCGAGCAACCGATCCATGGCGGGGTGCATAGCACGTGGGGTACACATCCGCCGCCATGGATTTCCGCAGGCCCGCGCAGGACGATCCCATCCAGCGCTTCATCGCGTTGCTCGAGCGCGCGAAGGCCACGCCGCAGATCGTCGAGCCCACCGCGATGACGTTGGCGACCGTGAACGCAGAGGGCCGCCCGTCCGCGCGCGTCGTGCTGCTCAAGGGCGCCGACGAGGACGGGCTCGTCTTTTATACGAATCTCCGATCGCGCAAGGCGCGCGAGGCGCTGGCCCGCAGCGACGTGGCGCTCGTCTTCTGGTGGGCTCCGCTCGAGTCGCAGGTCCGCTTCGAAGGACCCGCGGAGCGCGTGAGCGACGAAGAGGCGGACGCGTACTTCGGCACGAGACCGCGCGGGAGCCAGCTGGGCGCCTGGGCGTCCGACCAGAGCGATACGCTCGCCTCGCGAACCGAGCTGGAGGCGAAGTTGGCCGAGGTCACGGAGCAGTTCGAAGGCATGCCCGTCCCGCGGCCGCCTCACTGGTCGGGGCTGCGCGTGCGGCCCACGGCGATCGAGTTCTGGAAGAACCGTCCCAACCGGCTCCACGAGCGCGAGCTGTACACGCGTGACAAGCAGGGCGCTCCCTGGTTCGTGCAGCTCCTCAACCCTTGACGCGTGTAGCGGAGCTTCAGAAGAGCGGTATCTGGCCAGGAGGAGGCGGTGGCGTCTCCTCGGGCAGCGCTGTTCGGTCGAGCGGCAGGTCGAAGATGGCGGTGACGGGCGCGTGATCGCTGGTCCCGAACTCGCGGACGGCGTCGCACGAGCCGGCTTTGCGCGCGAGCGGTTCGCTCGCGAGCACGTAATCCAGGCGCCATCCGATGTTGCGCTCGCGCATCTGGCGCCACGGCGCCCACCAGGTGAAGAGGCGATCGTCGTCGGGATGGAACGCGCGCAGAAGGTCCGCCAGACCGTGCGCGAGGATCTTCTCCAGCATTGCCTGCTCGGCGGGCGTCTGGCCGATCTGCTCCGGGCTGCGCAGCTTCGGGTGCACGTCGCGCGGCTCGCGCGCGACGTTCAGATCGCCGCAGAGGATCAGGTTGGTGCCGGCGGCCCGCTCCGCGGCGACGTACCGATCCATCGCCTCGAGAAAGCGCACCTTGGCTGGATAATCCTTGTTGCCGTTCGGCACGTAGGCCGACGCGAAGAGGATGTCCCTGGCGCGCGCCGTGACGATGCGCGTCTCGTGGTCGAACTCCGGATGCGTGAACGCAGGCTTGTCGGGGAAGAGGTCGCGTCGCAGGTGCAAGCCGACGCCGGAGTACCCTTTGTGGCCGTGCCAGTAGCACCAGTAGCCGGTCAGCGAGCAGATCTCCTGCGGGACCTTGTCCGGCGGAGACTTGATCTCCTGCAGGCAGAGCACGTCTGGCGCCTCGCGCTGCACCCACTCGAGAACCTGGGCATACCGCGCGCGGATGCCGTTCACGTTCCAAGTTGAGACCTTGAGGCTCACTTCGCCTTTGGGCCGGTCATGTCCTCGGGGCGCACCCACTGATCGAACTGCTCGCCCGTGAGAAAGCCGAGCTTCACGGCGGCTTCGCGCAGCGTGGTGCCTTCCTTGTGCGCGGTCTTGGCGATCTTCGCCGCCTTGTCGTAGCCGATGTGGGGGTTGAGCGCGGTGACGAGCATGAGCGACTCGCGCAACAGCTTGTCGATGCGCTCCCGGTCCGGCTCGATCCCGAGGGCGCAGTTATCGTTGAAGCTGCGCGCCGCGTCTGCGATGAGCCGCGCCGACTGCAGGAAGCAGTGGATGACGAGCGGCTTGAAGACGTTCAGCTCGAAATTGCCCGACGCGCCGCCGAAGTTGACCGCGACGTCGTTGCCGAACACCTGGCAGCAGACCATCGTCATCGCCTCGGACTGCGTCGGGTTCACCTTGCCCGGCATGATCGAGCTGCCCGGCTCGTTCTCGGGAATGCGCAGCTCGCCGATTCCGCACCGCGGTCCCGAGGCGAGCCAGCGCACGTCGTTGGCGATCTTCATCAGCGAAGCAGCCAGCGTCTTGAGCGCGCCGTGCGCGAACACCAGCGCGTCGTGCGAGGCGAGCGCTTCGAACTTGTTCGAAGCGCTGGTGAACGGGTGCCCGGTGAGCCGCGACAACTCCTTCGCGACGCGGTCTCCGAACTCGGGATGCGCATTGAGCCCCGTCCCGACGGCGGTGCCGCCCAGCGCCAGCTCCCGCAAGTGGGGCAGCGCGGACTCCACGTGCCGGATGCCGTGGTCGAGCTGCGCGACCCAACCCGACATTTCCTGCCCGAGCGTGAGCGGCGTCGCGTCCTGCAAGTGCGTACGGCCGATCTTCACGATGTCGCGGAACTCCTCGCTCTTCCGCGCGAGCGTGTCCCGAAGCAGACGCATTGCGGGAATGATGTGATCGACGACGGCGGGAACCGCCGCCACGTGCATTGCCGTGGGGAAGACGTCGTTGGAGGACTGCCCCTTGTTCACGTCGTCGTTGGGGTGGACGAGGCGCCCTTCTCCGCGCTGGCCGCCGAGGATTTCGCTGGCGCGATTCGCGAGCACCTCGTTCATGTTCATGTTGGTCTGCGTCCCGCTTCCCGTCTGCCAGATCGCGAGCGGGAACTCGCCGTCGTGCTTTCCGGCGATGACTTCGTCGGCGGCCTCGATGATCGCCTTTGCCTTCTTCGCATCGAGCGCCTTGAGATCGAGGTTCACCTGGGCCGCCGCGCGCTTCACCTGAGCGAGCGCCTTGATCAGCTGAGGCGGCATCTTCTCGACGCCGATCCGGAAGTTCGTCAGCGAGCGCTGCGTCTGAGCGCCCCACAGCTTGTCGGCCGGGACTTCGATGTTCCCGAACGTGTCCTTCTCCATCCGCGTCGCCATTGGAAGAAGCCTCCGTCGGCGCGCGGTGCATAACGCTTCGACGACCCTGCGACAAGGCGGCAGAATTGTTGACCCGCCCCGCCCCGCTCGTACGTTGCGGCACATGCTCTGCCCGAGGTGCTCGCACCCTCTGCCGCCCTTCGCCGAACGTTGCACCCGCTGCCTCGCGCTTCACGCTCCGGCGAGCGCGGGCGCCGCCATCTCGATCGCCTCGGATCCTCCACCGCCAGTCACGCTGGAGCTGGACGAATCGGATCGCCCGCCGCAGCCTGCCAGTTTTCGCGTGCAAGCGGCCGGCAGCGTCCCGAGCGCATCGGCGCACCTTTTCGCGTGGGCAGTCGATCTGTGCATCCTGATCGCCAGCGCCGGAGTCCACGTCGGTGTGGCGCGCGCTCTGCTCGGCAGCTCGCGCGGCGCCGCTTCGGCGGACTACTGGCTGGACCTGCTGCTTCGCGGGCCGCATCTTCCGCTGCTCTGGGCTGCGGTGGCGGGGCTTCTCGCGGTCGCCTATTCGTGGCTGTTCGCGTTCCTCGGCGGCCGCACGCCGGGGCTCGCCGCCGCGGGGCTGCGGCTCGAGTCGGTTCGCGGCGGCGCGCTGACCGTCGACGTGGCGCTCTTGCGCGCCGCGCTGTGCATCCCGTCGGCGGCGCTCGGGCTCTTGGGGTTCGCGCTTGCGCTGCTCGATCCACGCCGGCAGACGCTTCACGACAAGCTGTGCGGAACGCTCGTCGTGCGCTCCTGATCCATAGGATTGCGCATATTTTACCGAGGGCTCATTGCAAAATGATCGCCAGAAGGTGTAAACGCTCGCGGGCAGAGGGAGGTGCTCGCGATGAGTCTCCTCCGAATCGCCACCGCGCTCGCTCTTATCAGCGCCGCCGCTTGCAAGAGCGCAATACCGCCGAAAGAAACGCCGGTAAACCCGCCTGCGGGCCGCGCCTCCGGGCCCAATTACCAGGCGGACGTCAACGATTACGCGAAAAAGCAATTCGACCGAGGACGCGAGATCTTTCGCGACGAGACTTTCGGCAGCGAGGAGTTCTGGAGCGACAAGCTCCAGTTGGACAAAGCGATCCTCGGCGCGAAACAGGGCGGCGTCGGGTCCGGTCTCTCGCCGAAGGCGGCGCTCGCCGCAGGCCTTAAGGTCGACGCCAACCGACTGCCCGAGTCCGTCGCGGAGGGAATCAAGGACGGGAGGGTCAACCTCGACAACCCGGCGAGCACGGTCGCGCTGCTGAAGGCGAACGCCGTCGTCGGCGTGCATGCGTTCTTCAAAGGCGACAAGGTCGCGTCGATCGGGATCACCTGCGCGATCTGTCATTCGACGGTCGACAGCGCCTCGGGGATCGGCAGTCGCCGCGACGGCTGGCCGAACCGGGACTTGAACGTCGGCGCGATCGTATCGCTCGCCGCAAATTTGAAAGTGCTCGCGGACCTGCTCGGCGTGGACGAGCCCACTGTGCGCAAGGTGCTCGCCAGCTGGGGACCGGGCAAATACGACGCGGAGCTGGACGTGGACGGCAAGGCGTTCCGTCCCGATGGCAAGCCGGCCGCGACGCTCATCCCCGCCGCGTTCGGCCTGGCCGGCGTGAATCTCCACACGTACACGGGCTGGGGAACGGTCACGTATTGGAACGCCTACGTCGCCATCACGCAGATGCACGGCAAGGGGACGTTCTTCGATCCGCGGCTCGACGATCGGCAGAAGTTCCCGATCGCGGCGCGCGCGCGGCTGGGACATACCCGCAGCGACGACGATCAGGTCACGGACAAGCTCGCCGCGCTGCACATCTACCAGCTCGCGATTCCCGCGCCGCAGCCGCCTTCAGATTCGTATGACCGGCAAGCCGCCCAGCGCGGCAAGGCGCTGTTCGAAGGGAAGGCGAAGTGCGCGACGTGCCACGTGCCGCCGCTCTACGCGGAACCGGGCCGGCCAATGCACAGCGCTCAGGAGATCGGCATCGACGATTTCCAGGCGCAGCGTTCGCCCGACGGCATGTACCGCACCACGCCGCTCAAAGGTCTTTTCACGCGTAGTAAAGGCGGCTTCTACCACGACGGGCGCTTCGCGGACCTGGCGGCCGTGATCGCGCATTACGAGCGCGTCCTCCGGCTGCGCCTGACGAGTGCCGAGCGGGCCGACCTGCAGGAATTTCTCAAATCGCTATGACGCGCGCGAAGGAGAACACGATGCAACGGACCTCAGCGGCCGCGCTCGTGCTCGCGCTCATTTCGCTGCTCGGCTGCAAGACGCCCGGCAGGGCCCAGGCGCCCCAACCTGGGCTGGCGCCGGGCCGGGTCGAAACGACCGACCCCATCGAGGCCAACTTCTACAAGCTGCTCGAGGACGGCCGCGTCGTGTTCCGGTACGAGACGTTCGGCAGCGAAGCCTATTGGGGCGATCAGCTCAAGCTGCACGAGGCCATCGCGGGCGAGAAATATGGCGGAATCGGCGAGGGCCTCACGCCGCGAAAGGCGCTGCAGCTGGGGCTGAAAGTGGATTTCGACGCGGTGCCTTCGGCGCTGGGCAGCGTGCTCAAGGGAATGAGCCTCAGCTTCGACGACGTGAAGAACACGCACAACCTGCTCAAGCACGACGCCGTCATCGGCGTGAAGGCCTTTTACGAAGGTGACCGCATGGTGCGCGTGGGGATCACGTGCGCGCTCTGCCACTCGACCGTGGACGACAACTTCGCCAAGGGAATCGGTCGCCGGCTCGATGGCTGGCCAAACCGCGATCTCGACGTCGGCGCGATCGCGGCACTCGCCCCCAACCTTTCGCCGCTCGCGCAGCAGCTCGGCGTCGACGTCGCAACTGTGAAGAAGGTCCTGCTCAGCTGGGGGCCGGGGAAGTACGACGCGGAGCTGAATCTCGACGCAAAAGGCTTCAGGCCGGATGGCGCCACCGCCGCCACCGTGCTCCCCGCCGCGTTCGGGCTCGCCGGCGTGAACCTCCACACCTATACGGGATGGGGAACCGTGACGTACTGGAATGCGTACGTCGCCAACACGCAGATGCACGGCCGCGGGACGTTCTTCGACGCGCGGCTGGACGACAGGGACAAGTTCCCGGTGGCGGCCAGGACGCGGCTCGGACACACGCGCGCACCCGACGATCGCGCGACGGCAAGGCTTGCAGCGCTCCATTTCTACCAACTCGTGCTGCCTCCTCCGAAACCGCCCGAGGACTCGTACGACAAGGCCGCTGCGGCGCGCGGAAAGGCATTGTTCGAAGGGAAGGCACGCTGCGCGACCTGTCACGTGCCGCCGCTGTTCACCGAGCCGGGATGGGCGATGCACACCGCGGCGGAAATCGGGATCGACGACTTCCAGGCCAACCGCTCGCCCGACGGGCGCTACCGGACGACGCCGCTGAGTGCCCTCTTCATCCGCGCGAAGGGCGGCTTCTACCACGACGGCCGGTTCAAGGATCTCCCGGCCGTCGTCGACCATTACGACCGCCATTTGAGCCTCGGGCTGAGCGACAGCGAGAGGAATGAACTCGTCAATTACTTGAAGTCGCTCTAGAGGTCCCCACGCACTGCCGGCACGATCGATGCCCCGGAACGCGATCTGGCTTGCCTCGGGCACGTGGAGAGCTTTAGCTTCTCGGCCCCGGAGAAGGTCGTGGCCGATAAGCAGTACGTGCTCCCAATCCCGCAGAAGCGCGGGGTGATGTTCTTCCTGATCGCGAACGCGTTCGCGTTCGCGCTCTGCGGAGCCGTCTGGGCGCTCGTCTGGTACGGAGACTTCTTCAGCCCCGCAGCCGCGGCGGTCTGGTCGTTCCTCGCCGAGCATTCCGGCTGGACCGTAGGCGCGGCTCTCTCGCCCCTCTTCGCCGCCCTCGTCCTCGGATACGGCTACATGCGTCGCGCGATGGCGCGGCGCGCGCGCGAAAAGGCCGAGGCGCTGGCGCAGGCGGCGAACACCGCGGGTACGCACCTTCCCGCGTGACGGGCGGGTCGCCCGCGGTATCGACATGACTGCTCTCGTCGTGCTCTGCGCGTCGCTCGTCGCGGCCGCCGGCGCAGGTTCGGCGGCGTCGCTCGTTCCCGCGCGCGTGGACGCGGCGCTCTTGCTGCAGAGCTCGCAAGCGGCCGACGGACTGCGGTCGTTCTTCGATGGCGTCGCGCAGCGCGCCCCCGCCCTGTCCGCCCGAGCGCACCTGGCGGCGCTCGTCGGTGCCGACCTCTTCGCCGAGGCGCCTGGATGGGGCCTCTCTCCGTCCGGCGGGCGCGCGATCGTGCTCGCGAGCGGCTCGTTCGCGCTCAGCGCGCCCGTGCGAGAGGCGAAAGCGGCGCGATCGGCGCTCGAGGCGTGGCTGCGCGAGGCGGGCCCGGTGCGGACGGTGCGAAGCGCCGCCGGGCGGCCGGCGCTCTCTTCGGGTGACGGTCGGCGCACGCGCATCGGGATGATCGCGCCGGTCGGTGCTAGCTTGCGGCTCCTCACCGCGTCGGGCGAGCAGGCGCAGTCGCTCATCGCCGCGCTGGGGCGCGTCGGCGCGAGGACGAACGCCACTGCCACGTTGGCGGGCGACGCCGCCATGCGTCCTGCGCTCAGCCGACTCACCGGCCCCGCCGCGCTCGTCCTGCGCAGTGCCGATCCCGTTCGCGGCGCCGCGCTCGCGCTGGATGGTTCGGCGCAGGGGCTGATCGGAAAGGGCCTGGTGCTCGCGACGGCCCCGCTGTTGGCGGGACACGCGCCGGGCGTATCGGCATGCGCGGGAGCCACGTTGCTGTGCGTGCGCGCGGCGTTGGGTCCTTCGGGCCGCGACCTGCTCTCCGCCGGCGCCCGAGCTTACCTGCGAACGCTGTTCGGCGACGCGCCGGAGCGCGAAGCTTTCGATCGCGGCGCACAGCGCGCATCAGGTGCGGCGGAGCAGCTCGTCGTCAGGAGCGACGGAGCTGACGTGCGGTTCCTCTCCGGGCCCAGGAGCCCTCTGTGGGCGCTGCGGGTCGTCGCTTCGACGGCACCCGGACCTGGCGAGGCTGCCGTCGAAGCGGAAGCTCCGCGGCCGTCGTGCATCCGCTCCAGCCAGACGGGCGCGTCGTTCGCGACGCCGTGCACGCACAACGCGCCCGACCCGACGGCCGCGGCCGGTGAATCCGCGCTCGACGGCCAACTCGACCTCGCCGCCGTCGACCGTGCGCTGCAGGATCTGACGCCGCTCGACGCGATCCACGGGGGCACGGCCGGGGCGTTCTTCGCGGCGCGCCTGACCATCTCGGGGCTGCTGCGCCGTTCCGGTCCGGTGCTGCTGCACGGCGACCCGCATCCGCTCGGCGCACAAATCGAGCTACGCTGGCCTCTTCGCTGAGGTTCGCCGGAGCGTCTTTCGCAGTGCGCTGCGCCCGGTTCCCTTTGCGCGGCCCGCCTCTCTTCAGTAGGGTGCGCGCCCGATGGCCGACGAGACGGTGAAGACTCCTCCGCAGCCGGAACCCGCCGGCGGGATCTCTTCCGTGAAGCGCGCCGAGCGGCTGTCTTCGCTTTCGCCGCGCGACAAGCTCGCCGCTCTCGATGCGCAGGCCGAGCTCGGGGGTGGCGAGGAACGGATCGCGAAGCAGCACGAGGAAGGCAAGCTCACCGCGCGCGAGCGGATCGAGCTGCTGCTCGATCCCGGCAGCTTCATCGAGCTCGACAAGTTCAAGGTGCACCGCTGCGACGATTTCGGGATGCAGAACAAGAAGATCCTCGGCGACGGCGTGGTTACCGGTTACGGGACGGTCGAGGGGCGGCAGGTGTTCGTGTTCGCGCAGGACTTCACCGTCTTCGGGGGCTCGCTCTCCGGCGCGTACGCCGAGAAGATCTGCAAGGTGATGGACCTGGCGGTCTCCACGGGTTGCCCCGTGGTCGGCCTGAACGATTCCGGCGGCGCTCGCATCCAGGAAGGAGTGGTCTCGCTCGCCGGATACGCGGAGATCTTCTACCGGAACGTGTCCGCCTCGGGCGTCGTGCCGCAGCTGTCCGCCATTCTCGGGCCGTGCGCCGGCGGCGCCGTCTACTCGCCCGCGATCACCGACTTCATCGTGATGACGAAGGGCACGAGCTACATGTTCATCACCGGGCCGGACGTCATCAAGACGGTCACGCACGAGGAAGTGACGAAGGACGAGCTGGGCGGCGCGCAGACGCACAACGCGAAGAGCGGCGTCGCGCAGTTCGCTGCCGAAGACGAAGCTTCGGCGATCCGGATCTTGCGGGAGCTTCTGTCGTATCTGCCGTCCAACAACCTCGACGAGTCGCCGATCGTCGCGACGCAGGATCCGCCGGATCGCCGTGACGAGCTCCTCAAGACGATCGTGCCTGAGAGCCCGAACAAGCCGTACGACATCAAGGAAGTGGTCCGCGCGGTCGTCGACGATCGCCACTTCTTCGAGGTGGCGGAGCACTTCGCGCGCAACATCGTCACCGGATTCGCGCGGCTTGGTGGACGCGCCGTGGGGATCGTCGCGAACCAGCCGGCGGTGCTCGCGGGCGTCCTGGACATCGACGCGTCACGCAAGGGAGCGCGATTCGTCCGCACCTGTGACGCGTTCAACATCCCGCTCCTGACGTTCGTCGACGTACCCGGCTTCTTGCCCGGCACGGAGCAGGAATGGCGCGGCATCATCACGCATGGCGCCAAGCTCCTCTATGCGTTCGCGGAGGCCACCGTGCCCAAGCTGACCGTGATCACGCGCAAAGCGTACGGCGGCGCGTACGACGTCATGTCGTCCAAGCACATCCGCGCGGACGTGAACCTCGCCTGGCCGACGGCCGAGATCGCGGTCATGGGCCCCGAGGGAGCCGTGAACATCGTCTTCCGCCGCGAGCTGGAGAAGGGCACGAAGACGCGCGACGAGCTGGTGCAGAGCTACCGCGACACGTTCGCGAATCCATACAAGGCCGCGGAGCTGGGCTACGTCGACGAAGTGATCCTGCCGGAGGAGACACGGCCGCGGCTGTGCCGCGCGCTGCGGATGCTCCGCACCAAGCGCGCCGAGGTCCCGCGGCGCAAGCACGGCAACATCCCCCTGTAGACGTGCGCGGCATCGAGCAGATCCCCGTGGTCTACGACGCCCTGATGGCGGTCAACGACCGCCTCGGCCTGTGGAAGCTGCGCGCTTGGCTCACTGGTGCGGCGTCGGGTCGCGTGCTCGAGGTCGGGTGCGGAACGGGCCGCAACCTGCCCCGTTATCCGCGCGGCGCTGCCGTGCTCGGCGTGGACCCGTCGCTCGTTGCACTGCGCAGGGCGAGGCGGCGGGTTCCTTCCGCCCTCCTCCTGTGCGCTGACGGCGAGGCGCTGCCGTTCCGCGACGCGTCGTTCGACACCGTCGTGTCGAGCCTCGTCCTGTGCAGTGTGGCGAATCCGCCTGCCCTGCTGGCAGAGACGCGGCGCGTGCTGCGCGGCACGGGATCACTGCGGCTTCTGGAGCACGTGCGGTCGCAGTCGCGCTGGCACGCGCGAATGCAGGACTTCGTGCAGCCGGCCTGGACGCGTGTCACGGGAGGATGTCATCCGAACCGCGATACCGAAGGCGCGGTCCGAGCAGCGGGGTTCCGCATCGACGACCGGCGGGTGAACGGAACCTTGCGGCGGCTGGTTGCGCGAAAGCGAGCTTGACCGCCGGTGCGCGAAAGCGCGGGACGACACAGCCTTTGCGGGATGGCAGAGCTCGAGCAGGCGAACGGCGAGTCGCAGTCGGACCACGACGAAGGCAACGGCAAGGACCGCGCGCGCGCCGAGCAGGAAGAGGCCGAAGAGCGAAGCGCGCCTACGCCTAGCGTCGTGTGGCAAGCGATCTATGCCGAAGGCCGCGACGAGCTTGCGCGCGGCTGGCGCCAGCTCGCCTGGTCGGCCCTTGCTGCCGGCCTGTCGATGGGCTTCTCGCTCATCACCGAAGGACTGTTGCGACGCTACCTGCCGGAAGCCGGATGGCGCCCGCTGGTGACGAAACTCGGCTACTCGATGGGATTCCTCATCGTCGTGCTGGGGCGCCAGCAGCTCTTCACCGAGAACACGCTGACCGTGGTCCTGCCGCTGCTGCATCGGCGGGATGCGAAAGCCGCGGCCAGCGTCGCGAGGCTCTGGGCCGTGGTGCTCGCGGGGAACCTCGTCGGCGCGCTCGCGATCGCGTGGGTCGTCGCGCATACAGGCGTATTCGACGAAGAGGCGAAGCGCACGTTCTCGCTCGTGGCACTCGAGGGCACGGGGGCGCCTTTCGGCCTCGTGCTCCTGCGCGGCATCTTCGCCGGCTGGCTCATCGCCCTGATGGTGTGGCTCATGCCCGGCGCCGAGGTGGCGCGCATCTGGATCATCATCCTGCTGACGTACGTGATTGCGCTCGGCGGCTTTGCTCACGTCATCGCCGGATCCGTCGACAAGCTGTTCCTCGTCTGGACCGGGCACATGTCCGTCGCAGGCTATCTCGGAGGCTTCCTGCTCCCGAGCTTCCTCGGAAACGTCATCGGTGGGGTATCGCTCGTCGCGGCGCTGAACCACGTCGCCGCGGCCCCCGGCCACGCGCGAAACTGACCGACCGCGCGCTGCGGATCGACGCGGTTACTTTCCTTCAGCGCGCCTCTGCACCTGCGGGCAGGCGGGGCTTTTCACGCAATCGAACCGATCGATGTCCAGGAATCGCCCGCCCTGCACCTGGAAGCGGGCGAGCTGGGCGACGATGTCGCCGTGCTCGCTGAAGTCGCACGGACCAGACGCACCCTGGTAGTCGATCGATTTGCGCGTCGCGATCATCTGCAGTGCCCGCGCGAATCCCGCCGCGCCGGCGTCGACGCGCTCGCCGCGCGGATCGTTGATGGCGCGCATCGTGTCGCGGATCTCCGCACCGCTCACCATTCCCGGGTCCTTGAGGTGACGCTGCTCGGCAGCCGACAGCGAGGCGAGCATGATCGCCATGGCGGCATCGTAAGCCGCGGCGTCCCGGAACGCAGGAGGCTGTCCAGTGGTCGCCTTGAGCTCTTCCGCGAATACTTGCGCGGATTCTCCCTCGCCGAGTACCGCCTGCGACGTGCCCTCCTGCCCCTCCACGGCCTCCTTCAACGTTTCGATGATGCGGGCGGCGCGGAAGTTATGCGTGTGAACGAGCCGGACCTTCGACGCGCTCGCCAGGTACGCCTTGGTGAATCCGGCGGAGAACTTCGGGAAGGTGATCTCCACCACCGCGTCGGGAGTCCCGTCGACCCTGCCCGTCGACTGGTTCTTCTTGTCGGTGACTTTCGCCACGTCCGCCGCCCAATCGTACTCGGCCGGGTTCGCCTTCACGTCGTGGAAGACCTGCTCGATGACCGCGCTCGGCCGCGCCTTGAGCGCGTCGGCGCGGATCGCGTCGGAGAAACCGTGTCCGTAGGGGTCGTCGCTCGCGTAAATCGACAGCTTGAACTTCCCGTCGCCGTTCACGTCGCCGGCCTTCCCCGCGGCGACGAGCATCTCGACCACCATGCGTGCCTGGTATGCATCCGACATCGTCGTGCGGAAGTTCCAGCGCTTGCCGTTGCGCAGCGCCGCCTGCTTCACCGGGTCGGCGTCGCGCGCCTCCGGATTGTCGATGGCCGGCGAGGTGCACGCCATGCACACGATCGGGACGTCGAGCTGGTGCGACGCGTCGCCGTCGTAGTTGAGCATGTTCACCGCGATGTCGTCCTGGCTCGAGTCGGTGATGATCGCTTTCGCGTTCTGCTGCTTGACGAGCTGCAGCGCGCCGGCGCGGGCCATGTCGGGCGAGTTCCCGGAGTTCGCTTCCGCGATCTCGAACCGGACCGTCTTGCCCGATTGCTTCAGCGCCTGGTTGGCATCGGAGACGGCGAGGCGGATCGATTCGCCCCAGCTCGGCGTCGCGATGGAGCCCGTGCGATCGATGAGCTGGCCGATCACGATCACCGACGTCTTCGAAGCAGACGGTGCTTGCGGCGAAGGGTTGCAGGCGGCACAGAGCGCGAGCGCGAACAGCGACTTCTTCATCGTAGCTCCCCCGATTTCGTCATGCCGCAGCCCGCGGCAATCGTGGTGGCGACGTTCGCACGCGGCGCGACAACGCGCGAAATTCTGCTCGCCGGTCGCGCGCACTCGCGCGGCAGAACGGTGTCTGTTGTCGGGCCGTCCCCTACCCTTGCGCCGCGCTCGACGAGCACCTTTTGGCGGGTGACGCCTCCATCCGGCAGGGCTGGCCGATACGGGCGACGCGCGATAAGTTTTGCGCCTTTCCGGAGGTTCTGGCGCGGTGGCCATCCGCAAAATCCTGATCGCGAACCGGGGCGAGATCGCCGTCCGTGTCGCGCGTACATGTCGCGAGATGGGAATCGCGACCGTCGCCATCTTCAGCGACGCCGATCGCGCCGCGCTGCACGTGCGCAGCTGCGACGAAGCCGTGCGCGTCGGGCCTCCACCTTCTCGCGAGAGCTACCTCGCCATCGAGAACGTGATCGCCGCTGCGCGGGCCACGGGCGCGGACGCGATTCATCCCGGGTACGGATTCCTCAGCGAAAACGCCGCGTTCGCGCGCGCGTGCGGCAAGGCGGGCATCACGTTCATCGGTCCACCGGCCGAAGCGATGGAGGAGATGGGCGAGAAGACGCGCGCGCGGCGAAAGGCGAGCGAAGCGGGCGTTCCCATCGTCCCCGGGTTGAAGGAGCCGATTCCCGAAGGCGGCGAGGAGCAGGCGAAACGGGATGCGCAGCAGATCGGCTACCCCATCATGCTGAAAGCTGCCGCCGGCGGCGGCGGCAAGGGCATGCGGCTCGTCGAGCGCCCCAAGGAGTTCGAGGCGGCGTTGGCGACGGCGCAACGCGAGGCGCTGTCGGCGTTCGGCGACGCGCGCGTCTACATCGAGAAGGCGATCTCGCGGCCGCGCCACGTCGAGATCCAGATCTTCGCGGACCAGCACGGGAGCTGCATCTGGCTTGGCGAGCGGGAGTGCAGCGTGCAGCGGCGTCATCAGAAAGTGATCGAGGAGACGCCCTCGGCCATCGTCACGCCGGAGCTGCGCGCGCGGATGGGCGAGGTAGCGGTGCGCGCCGCTTCGGCTGTGGGGTACGTCGGCGCGGGCACCTGCGAGTTCCTCGTCGACGGGCAGACGCGCGACTTCTTTTTCCTGGAGATGAACACGCGGCTGCAGGTCGAGCATCCGATCACGGAGTGGTGCACGGGCCTCGATCTGGTGCGCTGGCAGATCGAGGTCGCGCAGGGCGCAAAGCTGCCGTGGTCGCAAGCCGACGTGGCGCGGAGCGTGCGCGGTCACGCCATCGAAGCGCGGTTGTACGCGGAGGATCCAGCGCGGAACTTCCTTCCCAGCCCGGGCCTGATTTCCGAGCTGCGGCTCGCCGAGGGTCCCGGCGTGCGCAACGACGTCGGGGTGGAGTCCGGATCGGAGGTTTCCCGCTACTACGATCCGATGATCGGCAAGCTGGCCGTCTGGGCGCAGACGCGGGAACAAGCGATCGAACGGCTCCGCCGCGCGCTGTCGGAGACGATTGTGAAGGGCATCGTCACCAACACCCGCTACCTGCGCGCGATCCTCGACCTCGACGAGTTCCGGCGTGGCGAATACGACACCGGCATTCTCGCCCGCGGCGCGGAGCGGCTTTTGCCCAAGGGCGGCGACGGCGCGGAGCTCGTTCCCGACCAGGAGATCGCGTTGGCCGCGGCGGCCATCTGGCAGCTCGAACAGGACGAGCGCGCCGTGCTCGCGCCCGCGCCGCGGCAGGATGGCGCGGACTCTCTCTGGGCCCGCGCGGGGCGCCTCGAGGCGCTGCGGAGGAACGCGTGAAGTACCACGCGGTCGTCGCGGGCAAGGACCGCCTGGTCGAGGTCGTTCCGCACGGCTCCGCGTATCGGGTCGCCATCCACGACGGCGCGAACGAGGGACCAGACCCGCGCGTGCTCGTCGTCGATGCGGTCCATCTCGGCGGTGACGCGATGTCGCTGCTCGTGAACGGCCGCAGCGTGCGTTGCGAGATCGAGCCGGGGAAGGACGGACGGGTCGCGGTGCTGGTCGGCGACGAGGTGCACCCCTTGGAGATCCTCGACGAGCGGCGCCTGCGCCTTCGCGGTGCCGGCGGCAAGTTCGCGACGGAAGGACCGCAGCGCGTCGAAGCACCGATGCCAGGGAAGGTGGTCCGCGTCCTCGTCAAGCAGGGTCAGCAGGTGCAGGAAGGCGAGGGACTCGTCGTCGTCGAGGCGATGAAAATGGAGAACGAGCTGAGGAGCCCGAAGTCGGGCGTCGTCACAGAGCTTCACGCGCAGGAAGGGCAGCCCGTGGAGGCGGGGGCGAAGCTCGCCGTGGTGGCGTAGATGGCCACGCCGCCGCTGCGTTTTGCCGCACCGTCGCCCGAGCTGGCCGCCGCGCCGGCGTGGCGCCGCGAGCCGTACCTCCTGCTGTTCCCGCTCGGGACGCTGCTCGCGTGGGCGGGCGTCCTGCCGTGGCTGTTGTTCTCGCTCGGCGCGTCCCGCCTGTATCTGCCGATGATCGAGGCGATCGGATACCGCGCCGCGCTTCGCCGTGGGATTCCTCTTCACCTTCATCCCGCGCCGCACCGGCACCGGACCACCGGCTGCCTGGCAGATGATCGTGGCTCTCGCCGCGCCGGTCGCGTCGGTCGTCTTCGCCTGGTTCGAGCAGTGGCTCGCGGCGCAGATCTCGTGGCTCGCGCTGCTCGCCGTTCTCGTCGGGTTCGCTGCGCGGCGCATGGCAGCGACGCGGCGGCGCGTTCCTCCCAGCTTCGTCTGGGTCGCGATGGGTCTCGCGATGGGTGCCGCGGGCGCGGTGCTCGCCGGGATCGGCATGACGCTCGCCGAACCCTCGTTCTGGCTGCACCTCGTCGGGCGCGGCTTGCTGATGCAGGGCCTCTTCACGGGGCTCGTGCTCGGCGTCGGCGGCTTGCTGCTGCCGGCGGTGACCCACGGCGTCGACGTGACGGCCGAGCGTCCACCCCGGCGCTGGGCATACGTGATCCATACCGTGCTCGCTGCCGCGTTCGCGGCGACTTTCTTCGTCGAGCATCTCGCCTCGGTGGTGGTGGCATATGCGCTGCGCGCCACGATCACGCTCGCCGTCGTCATCGGGTCGCTGCAGGCGCTGCAGCCGCCGACGCTCCGCGGTCTGCACCGCCGCGTCGCGCAGTGGTCGGTCTGGATGCTCCCGGTGGGCTATCTGTGGGTCGCCGTGGCGCCGGAGTACCGCCGCGCCGGGCTGCACCTCGTCTTCCTCGGGTGCTTCACGGTACTGGTGCTCGCGGTCTCCACGCAGGTCGCGCTGTCGCACGGCGGCAGGGCCGAGCCTCTCCGCCGCGCGCCGTGGCAGCTCGTCGTCTCGTGCGGGCTCGTCGGCGCGGCCCTCGTCGGGCGCGTGCTGCTCGAAGTCGACCCGCCCCATTTCCACTTGTGGCTGGGCGCGTCCGCCGCGGCGTTTCTCACCGCGACCGTCCCGTGGGCTGCCCTGGCCATGGCGAGGCGAACTTGACGGAGTCGCGCTACATCCACGGCACCGCGAAGGAAGAGCAGGAGCGTCTGTCGCGCCTCAACCAGCTGCTCAACGACGCCGCGCTGCGCGAGATGAACATCCGCCGGGGCGAGCGCATCGTCGATTTCGGCTGCGGCCTCGCGCAACTCACCCGCGCGATGGCGCGCGCCGCGGGAGTGCGCGCGGTTGCTCTCGAACGAAGCGCGGAGCAGATCGCCGAGGCGCTGCGGCAGGCACGTGCGGAGGGCGAGGAGCATCTGCTGGAAGTACGCGAGAGCGACGTCCTGGGAGCGAGCGTCGAGCCGTCGTCATTCGATCTGGCGCACGCGCGGTTCGTCCTGGAGCACGTGCCTGATCCGCTCGCCGTCGTCGCCGCCATGGTGCGCTCGGTCCGGCCCGGCGGCCGCATCATCCTGCAGGACGACGATCACGACGTGCTGCGCATCTGGCCCGAGCCGCCAGGGCTGAGCGCGCTCTGGCAAGCGTACATGCGAACGTACGATCGGCTCGGAAACGATCCGATCGTCGGTCGGCGGCTGGTGGCGCTGCTGCACGCCGCCGGAGCGCGACCCGTGCGGTCGACGTGGCTGTTCTTCGGAGCGTGCGCGGGAGAGGAATCCTTTCCCGCATTCGTCGACAACCTCCACTTCATCCTCGCGTCGGCGCGCCACGCCATCGTCTCCGCCGGCCTGCTCGGCGCCGAGGAAGTCGACGAGACGCTCGCGCAGATCCAGCGCGTCGGGAAACGGCCCGATGCTGCTTTCTGGTACGCGGTGGCGTACGCCGAGGGCGTTCGGTGAGCCGGCGCAGTACTGTGTAGGTCGAGGGCAGACCATGGCCAGCAGCACGCAAAGGGTGAAGGCGGCGCTCGAGCGATGGGCGCGCGAGGTGTACGGCAAGCCGGCGCAGAACGCCGGCGCGTTGCGGCAGCAGCGCTTCGAGACGACGAGCGGAATCGAGCTGCAGCCACTCTACGGACCGCACGATTTCGATTACGAGGAGAAGCTCGGCTTTCCTGGCCAGTACCCGTTCACGCGCGGCGTGCAGTCCACCATGTACCGCGGCCGGCTGTGGACGATGCGGCAGTACGCCGGTTTCGGAACCGCGGAAGACACGAACCGCCGGTTCCGATACCTGCTCGCCTCGGGCCAGACGGGGCTGTCGACGGCCTTCGATCTGCCGACGCAGATGGGTCACGATTCGGACAGCCCGCGCGCGCGTGGCGAGGTCGGCCGCGTCGGCGTGGCCATCGATTCCGTCGACGACATGGAGCGCCTCTTCGCCGGGATCGACCTGGGGAAGGTCTCCACCTCGATGACGATCAATGCCACCGCGGCCACGCTGCTCGCGCTCTACCAGGCCGTCGCGGAGGCGCACGGCACCAGCGGGCGCGATCTCTCCGGCACCGTCCAGAACGACATCCTGAAGGAGTACATCGCGCGCGGGACGTACATCTATCCGCCGGCTCCGTCCATGCGCCTCATCACGGACGTATTCGCCTACTGCGCGGAGGCGATGCCGAAGTGGAACCCGATCTCGATCAGCGGCTACCACATCCGCGAGGCGGGCTCGACGGCGGCGCAGGAGATCGCGTTCACGCTCGCGGACGGCATCGCATACGTCGACGCCGCGGTGAAACGGGGCCTCGACGTCGATTCCTTCGCCGGGCGGCTGAGCTTCTTCCTCAACGTCCACAACAGCTTTCTCGAGGAGGTGGCGAAGTTCCGCGCCGCGCGCCGCCTGTGGGCGCGTACCATGCGCGAGCGGTTCAAGGCGAAGGATGCGCGCAGCTGGACCTTGCGATTCCACGCGCAGACGGCCGGCTCGACGCTCACCGCGCAGCAGCCCGACAATAACGTCGTCCGCGTCGCGCTGCAGGCCTTCGCCGCCGTCATGGGCGGATGCCAGTCGCTCCACACCAATTCGCGCGACGAGGCGCTTGCGCTGCCCAGCGAAGACTCGGCCCGCATCGCGCTCCGCACGCAGCAGATCGTCGCGCACGAGAGCGGCGCCGCGGACCTCATCGATCCGCTCGGCGGCGCGTACGCGCTGGAAGCGTTCACCGACGAGCTGGAGGAGAAAGCGATCGCGTACCTCACGCGCATCGACTCGATGGGCGGAATGGTGGAAGCGATCGCCTCTGGCTACCCGCAGCGGGAGATCGAGGAGGCCGCCTATCGCTACCAGAAGGAGATCGAGGACCGGCAGCGAATCATCGTGGGCGTGAACGAGTTCGTGAGCGAAGGCGAGTCGCCGTTCGATACGATGAAGGTGGATCCCCGTCTCGAGGAACAGCAGGTCGAGCGGGTCCGTGCATTCCGCGCGGCGCGGTCGCAAGACGCGGCGCAGCGCGCGCTGTCCGAGCTGAAGAAAGCGGCGCAAGGAACGCAGAACGTCGTGCCGCACATCGTGGCGTCGGTGAAGGCGCGGGCGACGCTCGGCGAGATCGCGAACGCGTTGCGCGAAGTGTTCGGCGAGCACGGCCGGCACTGACCGTCATTGCACGCTACAGGCGGTCGTGGAGCGACGATGCCCTCCGTGCGAGGCGGCGCAGCGCGGCGCGCGCCTTGACCTCGCCGCGGCGGCGTTCCGCCCGCGCGGCCGCTGCGAGCCGCTTGTCTTTCGCCACCTCGCGCAGGCGCACGTCGGCATCGTGCAGGTCGCCCAGCGTGCTCTGCACGTCCGCCAAGGCAGCGACGGTGTCGTCGAGATCGAAGGCGTCGCGGAGCAGCTCGGCTTCGTAGCGCAGCTTCTTGGCCGCGATCCGGATGCGGTGGGCGGCGGCCGGATCGAGCTGTCCCTCTTTCCGCATCTCGCGGCGCAAGTCGCGCAGCCGCTTGCGGAGCCGCTTCCGCGCGCGAGAGCCGCCCAGCCGGCCGCCACCGTGCACGCGCGCCGCCTCGCGCAAGAGGAGTGGCTCGGACCGGCGGCTCCACAAGGCGAGCGCCTTGCGCAGGCGCTGCTGCGCGCCCCGCAGCTTCTTGCGTGCGTCGGAGGTACCGGCGTGGTGACGCGAGAGCCACCGGACCTGCAGCTGAAAGTCGCGAACGTCTCCGAGCACGTCTTGCAGATGTTCGATACGATCGTCGAGCGCACGCAGCCGCTTCTTGCCGAACACCTTGATGGCGGCGCGTAATCTGCGGCAGGCGACACGGAATGCGTGCACTGCGTTTGCATCGCAATGGTGCAGCGCGCGCGCTTCCGCCGCGCGCAGGTCTGCGAACCGCGCATGCAGCAGCTTCTCGGCGGCCGGACGCAACGACGTGTCGGCGCCCAGGCCCGGAACTGTCGATGCCTTCGTCACCGCTTGCGCCCAGGACACTCCCGCGAACGAGCGCCGAGCGCCAGCAGGTCGTCGGAGTGCCGTCGGCTGCGCCACAGCAGTATGCTGGCCGCGTGATCAGTGTGCTGATGCCGGTACGGAACGCCATTTCGACGGTCGCGGCCGCGCTGGAGAGCACGCTGGCGCAGCGCGGAGCGCCCGCCTTCGAAGTCGTCTGCGTCGATGATGCGTCGACGGACGGAACACGCGACGTGCTCGAGGGATTCGCGCGAACGGACGCGCGCGTGAGAGTGGTAGCGGGCGCAGGTCGCGGGCTCGTTGCCGCGCTGCAGATCGGACTGTGCGATTGCCGCGGAGATCTGATCGCGCGCATGGACGCAGACGACCTCGTCGATCCGGAGCGGCTGCGCCTGCAATCCGAGCTGCTGTCGCGTGACGTGGGTCTCGGCGCCGTCGGCAGTCTGGTGCGCTGCTTTCCCGGACCGCTGACGCCCGGTCTCGCGCGACTCGAAGGATGGCTGAACTCGGTCGTCACCGCCGACCAATGCGCCGCCGCTCGCTTCGTCGAAGCGCCGCTGGTGCACCCCAGTACGATGTTCCGCCGCGACGCGCTCGACGCAGTCGGCGGCTGGCGCGACGTCGGCTGGGCTGAAGACTGGGATCTCCTGCTGCGCCTGTTCGACGCCGGATGGCGCTGCGCGAAAGTGCCGGAGGTGCTCCTCTTCTGGCGCGACTCGCCGCATCGCCTCACGCGCACCGGCGAAGCGTACCGTGCCGGGAAGATGATCGAGCTGCGGGCGCACCACCTCGCGCGCGGTCCGCTGCGCGGCCGCACGTTCGACGTGTGGGGCGCCGGCCCGACGGGAAAACGACTCGCGCGTGCTCTCGAGCGGCATGGGATGCGGCCCCGCCGGTTCTGGGACGTCGATCGCAAGAAGCGGATCGCCCGCGGTGTGCAGGTCGCAACGGCAGACGAGCTGCGCGGGCCCGACGGAGCGCTGATCGTCTGCGCGGTGGGCGCCGCTGGGGCGAGGGAGGAGATCCGCGCACAGCTGCAACCGCGCGGATTCGAGGAAGGACGCGATTTTCTTTTCGCCGCGTGACCACTCTCACGGAGAATCGAGCACCTGCGTGCTACCGTAGCCGCAGCGCGGTTTCCACTCGGGAGATGATGTTTGTCGGCAGCGGAGCAGATCGGTCGGCTGCTGGTCTCCAAAGGCTACATCGACGAGCGAGCGATGAAGCGCGCGCTCGTGGCGTCGTCGGCGGTGGCAGGCGGCTTCTGTGAACGCATCCTCGAGAGCGGCGCGCTCAACGAACCGGAGCTTCTGTCGATCGTCGCCGAGCAGTGCGGAATCCCTGCGGTGGACCTGTCGCGGACAGCGATCGGGCTGCGAGAGCTGGAGCTGATCCCGAGGCCCGTCGCGGAAGCGGATCTCCTGCTCCCGCTCTCCACCGAGGGCGAGCGCCTGCACGTCGCCGTGGACGCGACCGCATATTCGCAGGAGACGCTCGACGAGCTGCAGTTCATCACCGGAATGCTCGTCTCGCCGTACGCGGCGCTCCCGGCGACGCTGGAAAAAGCGATCGCCGCGGCGTACGAGGCGCGCGACCGCGGCGAGGAGGTCTGGCACGGAGAAGGGTTGTCGCGCGACGCGCCCCCGGGTCTCGCGGCGATCGTCCCGGGCGAGTCGGGCGTGCGCACCGACGAGGTCGAGACGCCCACCATGGAGATCGAAGCGCTCGCCTTCGAGGTTGCCGAGGCGGAGCACGGCGGGCCCGACGAAGAAGTGGTGCACAAGGAGACGGTTCGCGTCGGCCCGGCGCGCATCCTCGTCGTCGACGACGAGCCCGAGATCCTGCGCATGCTGGAGAAGTCGCTCAAGGCGGAAGGATACGCGATCGAGACGGCCCGCGATGGACGCGAGGCGGAGCAGAAGCTGAAGGGACCGCCGCCCGACCTCGTCCTGCTCGACGCGATGCTTCCGCACGTACACGGTTTCGAGCTGTGCAACCGCATCAAAGGGGACGCGCGGCTGCGCGCCATGCCGGTGATCATGATGAGCGCGGTGTATCGCGGCTGGCGATTCGCGCAGGACGCGCGCGAGGCGTTCGGCGCGGACGACTACCTCGAAAAGCCGTTCCACCTCGCGGATGTCCTTCGCCGCGTCCACGAGCAACTGCAGAGCCCGCGCGGCATCTCCGCCGAGCAGAAAGAAGCGGCGGAGAAGCACTACAAGGAAGGAGTGAAGCACCTCTCGGATGGGAAGCCGGAGAAGGCGCTTTCCCCGCTCGAGCAGGCCACGAAGCTCGACGCGTTCTCCGCGCGCAACCATTTCGCCTTGGGGCGTGCGCTGCGCGAGACGCGCGAAGCCTTCCGTGCGATGAGCGAGTACGAGAAGGCAGTCGACCTGCGTCCCACGCACTTCGCGGCGCTCTGCAGCCTGGCCGAGCTGTACCTGGAGAAGGGTTTCCGCCGCAAAGCCGTCGAGGCGCTGGAGCGCGCGCTCACCTGCGCGCCCGACGGACGCACGCGTGAGGGCATCCGCAGCCGTCTGTTGCGCCTGCTCTGACGAATCGTCGCGATCGATGGCGCCGTCTGCCCGGAGGGCACTGCAAGGATGATCGTTGCGCGCGCTGGGCATCGCGGCGATCCTCACGGTTGATGCAAGTTGACGAGACGGCGCTGCGACGGCGCCAGGAACAGAACCTCGCTGCTCCGCGGCCGGATACGCGCGCGATCACGCCCAGCATCCGTGACTTCGCGCAGGCGATCGACCGACAACGTCAGGGCGTCGAGCACGTGCCGCTGCTGCTCGCCCGCCGCCCTGGTTTGATCGACGTCGCGCGCTCACTGGACGAAGCGGAGGTCGCCGCGCTGGCGTTCGCGGTCGACGCGCGCGACGAGCTGTCCTCGCTGTCCGCAGCGGCAGCCGCGGTCTCGGTGCCCGTTCTGCGTTGCGACCTGCTTCTGGAAGAGTTCCAGGTGTACGAGTCGCGCGCGGCTGGCGCCGATGCCGTGCTGCTGCACGCGCGCCTCCTTCCAGGCGCGCAACTCGATCGCCTATGCGGCGCCGCCCGGTCGACGCACATGTCGGCGTGCGTCGCATGCGAGTCGGCCGAGGAGATCCAGCGTGCCGCCGCGGCGCGCGCAGCCGTCGTCGCGCTCGCTCGGGCCGACGAACAGTTACTGGCCGCCGTTCCGCGCCGGCTCCTCGTGCTCGCGCTGGATCCCGCGGCGGCGGCGCGCGGACGTGTGGACGCGCTCCTCGACGAATCGATCGGCTCGGCGCCGGACCCAACCGGCGCGTTCCGCGCCACCCTCGAAGGATCGTGAGATGCCGCCGCCGTTTCGCAAGCACCTCTTCGTCTGTCTGAACGATCGCGGCCCCGGACATCCGCGCGGCTCCTGCGCCGAGAAAGGGAGCGAGGCGCTGCACCAGGCGTTCAAAGCCGCTCTCAAGCGGCGGGGGCTCTCGGACGAGATCCGGGCCAACAAGGCCGGATGCCTCGACAATTGCGCGCTGGGATGTTCGGTCGTCGTCTATCCCGACGGCGTCTGGTACGGCCGCGTCACGCTGCAGGACGTCGACGAGATCGTCGACAAGCACATCGTCGGCGGGGAGCCAGTCGAACGGCTCCGGCTGTACAAGCCCTGACTCGTCAGTTCAGGAGCGGTTTTGCGCCGCGCAGGCGCTCGAGGCGCGCGCGCAGCGCCGCGACGTCGGAAGCTTTCGGATCGAGGCGCAACACTCGTTCGAGGTCGCCCGCGGCCGCTTCGGCGCCGCCGAGCATCTCGTAGAGGCGCGAGCGGTCGCGCAATACGCGCGCATCCTCCGGCTGCAGGAGCAGCAGCCGCTCGACGCACGACAGTGCGCGCGGCAGATCGCCCTTGTCGAGATAGATGGCGCGCAGATTCTGCAGCATGCGCGCGAGGATCTCGCGAGGGGGCGCCGGCCGCAGGATGCGCGCGTCGATTCGCGCCCGCTGGCCCAACGCGGTCGCGAGCCGACGCTTGATCTCGGCGAGCCCCAGGAGCTGCCCCCGATGAAAGGGATCCACGATCAATTCGCCTTCGTCGAGGGTCACCTTGCAGAGGAAATGCCCGGGAAAGGCGATGCCGTCGACGCGCAGCCCGCAGCGGCGACCGACTTCCATGTAGACGACCGAGAGCGTGATCGGGATGCCGGTGCGCCGCTCGATCACCTCGTTGAGGAAGCTGTTCTTCGGGTCGTAATAGTCGGCCTGGTTGCCGGAGAAACCGAGCTCGTGGAACAGCACGGAATTGAGCCGCCCCACCCGCCGCTCCGCAAGCGCCCCTGCGGGGAGCCCGCGCGTCACCTGCGCGGCAAATTCATCGAGCGCTCGCACGTACCGCGCCTCATCGAGATCCGGATACTCCTCGCGCGCGATGGCTAACGCGGCGCGAGCCAGGTCGATCGGCTCGCGGGCAGCGAGCCGTTCCAGCTCCGTACGCGCGGCGCGGATCGGGTCCACCGGTTCATTGTACTCTTCTAGCTCGCGCTCGCGTCCGCCCTGCCACGCTCACCCGCTCTCCGATCCGGCGCCTTCGGCGCCTCTACCAGGGTGGAGTTCGCTCCCCCCCTGGACCCCCCAACCGATCGCGGTCACGCCATCGATCGTCCGTTTAGAACGCTGCGGTGATCAGATGCTCGAAGTCCGCGGGAGTGCACGGCCGCGGGTTGGATTGGTGGCACGCGTCGGCGACCGCCTTCTCCACGAGGCGCGGGATCATCTCGCGCTTGACGCCCGCCTGCGACAGCCTGCGCGGAAGCCCGCACGCTGCTCTGAGGTCGTCGACGAGCTGCGCGCAGGCGTGCGCACGCTCGTGCGTGCTCATGCGCGGATCGGCGCCGAGCGCGACGGCAGCGGTGGCGAGCCGCTCTTCGGCGGCGGCGCGATTGAACTCGATGACGGTCGGCAACATGAGCGAGTTTGCCAGCCCATGGTGCGTCCCCGCCACGGGAGTGAGCGCGTGCGCCACGGAGTGACATGCTCCGAGGCCCTTCTGGAAAGCGATGGCGCCCATCGCGCTGCCCAGCAGCATCTGCTCGCGCGCCTCGATGTCCTTGCCGTTCTTGACCGCCCGGCCGAGGTGAAGCGCGATGCGCCGCAGGCCGTCGAGCGCGATCGCGTCCGCGAGCGGGTGATCACCCTTGGCCACGTACGCTTCGAGGTTGTGCGTGAGCGCGTCCATCCCGGTCGCGGCGGTGATGAACGGCGGAAGTCCCACCGTCAGCTCCGGATCCAGGACCGCGGCGTTCGCCAACAGATGCGGGCTGAAGATGACGACCTTCGTCCCGTCGATCACCAACACCGTCGAGCGTCCCACCTCGCTGCCCGTTCCCGCCGTCGTAGGCACCGCGATGAACGGCGGCTGCTTCTCCGTGATGAAGCGATCGCCGCCTTTGGCGTCGTCGTACTTCGTGAGCGGCGGCTCGTGATGCACGAGCAACCGGACCGCCTTGCCCATGTCCAGCGAGGCGCCGCCGCCCACGGCGAGGATCGCGTCGGCACGGGCCGCGCGATACGCGTCGACGCCTCGAAGAGCGTCGGCGTCCGTCGGATTCGGCTCGAACTCGCTGAACACCGCGAAGCCGATGCCGGCTCGATCGAGCAGCGGCGTCACTCCCCCGAGCAGCCCCGCCTGGAGGATCCCTTTGTCGGTGACGAGGAGCAGCTTGCGCGCGCCGACGCGCTGAAGCTCGGCCGGAAGCTCGCGGATGGCGCCGCGGCCGTGCACGATCCGGGTGGGAAACGACATGGTGGAAGGCATGGCGGGCTCCACAGAGAGCGGATCAGATGATCTCGAAATAACGCTCCAGCTCCCACTTGGTCACGGCCGATTCGAACTGTCTGCACTCCCACTCGCGCGTGCGGACGTAATGGTCGACGAATGCGTCGCCCAGGAGCTCGCGGACTTCCCTGCTCCGCGATAGCGCTTCCGTCGCGGCGCGCAAGGTCGGCGGCAGCGGCTCCGCCTTCGCTTCGTACCCGTTGCCGACCGTCTCCGGCGGAAGCGGCAGCTCGTGCTGGATTCCGTACAGGCCCGCCGCGACCGAGGCCGCGATGGCGACGTACGGGTTCATGTCGGCCGCCGCGAATCGATATTCGACGCGCGTAGACGCTGGCGACCCCGGGATCACCCGCAACGCGGTGGTGCGGTTCTCGACACCCCACGTCGCCATCGTCGGCGACCAGGCGCCGCGCACCATCCGCTTGTACGAATTCACGGTCGGCGCGATGAGCGCGGTCATCGCGGGCATGAGCGCGACCTGCCCGGCGACGTAGTGCTGCATCAGCTTGCTCATTCCCTTCTGCGCCCGCGTGTCGAGGAAAAGCGGGTGACCGTCGGCCGTCCAGAGCGACTGGTGCAGATGGCCGCTGCAGCCCGGCAGCTCCTTGTTCCATTTCGCCATGAACGTCGGCATGACTGCGTGCCGCGCGCAGATTTCCTTCACGGCCGTCTTGAACAGCGCGGCCTTGTCGGCGGCGCGCGCCATCTGATCGTAGCGAATGGCGGCCTCGTAGACGCCCGGCCCGGTCTCGGTGTGGAAGCCTTCCAGCTCGAGATCGAACGCGGCGAGCTGATCCTGCAGATCGTGCACGAGTGGCGCATTCTCACTCGCGCGCAGCCACGAGTACCCGAACATCCCCGGCGAGAGCGGCGTCAGGTTCGCGTATCCCTTGGCGCGCACCGAGTCCGGCGTCTCGCGGAAGAGGAAGAACTCGTACTCGCTCGCTACCTTGACGACGAAGCCCATCGACCGCGCCTTCTCCTCGACGCGCTTCAGCAACTGGCGCGGCGAGACGGGCAGCGGCTTTCCCGGTTCCGATTCGAAATCGAGAAGGAACGCCGCCGTTCCGGGCTCCCACGGGATGACGCGGAAGGTGGACAGGTCGACGGTGGCGCGCGTGTCCGGATAACCGGTGTGCCATCCCGTGACGGTGACGTTGTCGTACAGCTGGTCTGCCAGGTCCCACCCGAAGATGACGTCGCAGAACCCAAGGCCACCTTCGGCCGCGCTCCAGAACTTGTCCAACGACAAGTACTTGCCGCGCAGGACGCCGTCCATGTCGAACCCGCCCAGCTTCACCTTGCGGACGGCCTGCTTCTGGAATTGCTCGCGCAACGCCTCGATGTGGGTGGAGCGCGTCTTCTCCATCGGGGGCCTCCGGAAACCACAGAGTTGGACGGGTGAGTGGGGAGCGTCAAGCGCTGGGCAGATCGGCCGCGGGCAAGGGACTCGCCCAAGCGGCACGGAGACGTTATGTTGTGAATCAGGAGCAATCGCGATGTCGATTCCTCGACTCGTCATCGTCCAGACCGGCACCGCCGGCAAAGAAATCGCCCGCGGGCACGGCGACTATCCCGATTGGTTCAATCGCGCGCTCGGCGCCGAGCTGCCGGTCGTGCGCGCGCATCTCGGCGATCCGCTGGAGCTGCCCACCGGAACGCGCGGCGTGCTCGTGTCCGGCTCGCCTCTCTCCCTGACCACGCCAGAGCCGTGGATGAACGATGTAGCCGAGGAGTTGCTGCGCATCGGCGAGCGCGGCACGCCCGTCCTGGGCGTCTGCTTCGGTCACCAGATGCTCGGCCGCGCCGCGGGCTCGAACGTGGTGCGCAATCCCAAGGGCCGCGAGATCGGGACCGTCCGCGTGCAGCTCACGCCCAGCGGCAGGAAGGACCCGCTCTTCCGCGGCTGGGCGCCCGAGGACGGCGCGATCGAAGTGCAGGCGACTCACGTCGATTCCCTCGATCCCGTTCCAACCGGAGCCGAGCTCCTTGCGTCGAACGAGAAATGCGCCACGCAGGCGCTGCGCTTTTCCGACGCCGTCGCCTCGGTGCAGTTCCACCCCGAGCTCGATCCGGAGACGCTGCGCGCGCTGATCGACTCTCGCGCGCGCGTCTTGCGAGCGGAAGGCCTCGATCCGGAGCGCCTCGAGGCGGGCGTCAAGGAGACCGCTGGCGCGCAGCTCTTGCGCGCGTTCGCCGAAGAAGCGCGGCGCGCCTGAGCCGCGCCTGTTGACGCACCGCATCCTGCGGCGCGCCGACTGCTCACCAGTCGCACAGTGGCCGTCTGCGTCTTGACGCAGGCATCCTACAAAGGCGTAGGCTCGCCGACATGAAAGTCAGCACCCTGCTCGTTGGTGGCGCCATCGTCGCTCTCGGCGGATATGCCTTGTACGACTACTACGGCCCCGAGTCCCGCCGCGCGCGCGAGCTCCACATCGTCGAGACGCTCAAACCCGACGTGAAGCCGCAGGCCTGCCTCCCGCCGGGCCCGCTGCAGAAGCCGTTCGCCGTGGTCGTGGCGCTGGATTCGCTGCCGCCCTCGACATTCGACAGCGACGCGAAGAAGCGCACCGTCATCAAGCACGACTGCATCCGTGGTTCGAGCCAGCACGGCACGCTCGACCGGCTGCTCGAGGCCACGGGCGACGAAATCGTTCCGTATGCGGAGAAGGTCGTCGCGTCGTGTCCACTGGGCAAGAACGAGTACCCGCTGCCACAGTGCATCGCGCTGGACGTCCTCAGTCGCCGCGCCACGAAGTCGAAGGACGCGGTCGCCGCGCTCGAGAAGATCGCGAAGGAGCGCAAGGGCGCGAAGGAGGTCTGGGAAGGGGCGACGTTCCGCCTCATGTCCATGCCGACCTGGAAGACGCCCCCGCAGCTCGCGGAGCAGCTCGCCAGCGAGCCCGAGTGGGAGCTGCGCGAGCTCCTGCTGGAGAAGGTCCGCGAGCGGCGCGACGTCGCCACTCGTCCGTCGCTGGAAGCGGCTTACGCGAAGGAAGACGACGAGACGACGAAAGGGCGCATCAAGGCCGCACTGCTCGAGCTGGATTTCCCGGGAAAGTGCGTGGTCGAGGACGAGGGCCGCGGACAGGACGGGATCTGCCGGTACGTTTGCCGCGAGCAGAACATGCGGCTGCGCTACCCGAAAGAAGGCAAGACCTGCCCGATGACGCACGAACCCGAGGCGCCCAGGACGACTCAGCCGCCTGCGAATTCCGCGGCCGCTGCGAAGTAACGGGCTGCGTCGGACGAGCGAGGCGCCTACAGCACGGGGACGGAGCCGAGGAGCTCCATGCCGAGCGGGTGCGCCGCGCACTTCAGCCCGGCGATGATGACGCCCGCTCGTCGCGCGCTGCGCAGCGCCCGCGCGAACGCAGGATCGATCGACGCGTCCGCCGCGATGGCGTGCACGTCGGAGCGCTGCGCGCAGAATACGAGCGCTGCGGGAAGGCCGCGTCGCGCGCGGCGCGACAGCAACGCGAGGTGGCGCAGGCCGCGCACCGTCGGCGCGTCCGGAAACAGAGCCGTCCCTTCGCACGCGGCGCCGACGCTCTTCACCTCGCACGGAACGTCCACGCCCTGTGGTGACCGCAGCAGCAGATCGATGCGCGACCGCGGCCGCGAGCGCGGGCTCGCGACGATCACCTCGCGGCCGGCGACGGAATGTCCGGACAGCTCCGCGATGACTCCGCGCAGAAGAGCCGCCGCAACGAGCCGCGGAGCTCCTCCGGGGTCGAGGCACACCCAGGGCGAAGGCGAGGTACGGGCGCGCGCCAGAAGCACCGTGTAGCGGGTGCGCCGCGGCGGCATGCCCGCTTGCGGCGCGACCTCCACCAGCACCAGCGGCTGCCCTGGGATGAGCAGATCGAGGCAGCGGCCGCGATCCGGAACGTGAGCTTCGATCACTCGCGGCCCGGAGCGACAGATGGCGAGGAATTTGTTCGGGCGCGCCACGAAAGTCGCGTGCAGCGGCGCGCCGCACCAACGATGCGGAATCAGCGATCGCTCCACGGCGCGCATGCGCGCGCATGGTAACCGCGAAGGTTCTTTCCTCGACAGCAGATCTGGCAGATCTGGGGACACCATACGCAACTCTCGGCGTACCAGCGGGAGTTGTGTATGGTGTCCCCGAAACCCTCGGTGGCGCCTGGGCGGCTCATTCTTGGACCTGGTTCGGCTCGAACGCGCGGTCATCGGCTATCGGACTCCGCTGCTGCCACCGCTCGATCTGGCGGTGCGCTCGGGGACGACGCTGGGCGTCCTGGGGCCGAACGGCGCGGGAAAGACGACGCTGCTCAAATCGATGCTGGGTCTCTTGCCGCTTCTCTCGGGCAAGCGCGTGCTGCCACTTGGGCGCTCGCCGCGGGTCGGCTACGTCCCCCAGCGCGACCGCCTCGACCAGAGCTGGCCGCTGTCCGTGCTGGACGTGGTCCTCATGGGCCGCACGCACCTGTTGGGTCCGCTGCGGCGCTTTCGCGCACGCGACAAGAAGCGCGCGTGCGAAGCGCTCGAGGAGATCGGCGTCGGCGAGCTGGCGCAAAAGCCGCTGTACACGCTCTCCGGCGGCCAGCACCAGCGCGTGCTCATCGCGCGGGCGATCGCCGCCGAGCCGGAGCTGCTCGTGCTCGACGAGCCGACCAGCGCGATGGATCCCGCCGCCGAGCGCGTGCTGCTCGAGCTGGTCGAGCGGCTCAAGCGCGCCCACGCTCTGTCCGTCGTGCTGGTCACGCACCAGCTCACCGCGGTCGCCGGGTTCGCCACCGAAGTGGCGCTCGTGGATCGCGCGCGAGGGCTGTTCGAGATCGGCCCGGCTCGCGAGATGATCGATCCGCAGCGGCTCGGGCACCTTTACGGGCGCGAGGTGCGCGTCGCGCAAGTCGACGGGCAAACGGCGGTCGTCATCGGCCCCGCGACGAACAACGACCCGCCGCATGCGAGCGCCGCTAGCGAGAAGGTCCGGCGGCGGTGAACGCGTTCGCCGACTTCTGGGCGGGGAGCGAGCTGTGGCGCGAGCCGCTCCTCGCCGGCGTTCTGGCCGCGGCACTGCTCTCGTATCTCGGCGTCTTCGTCGTGCTGCGGCGGATGGTCTTCGTCTCCGCGGCTCTGTCGGAGATCAGCGGCGTCGGGGTCGCTACCGCGTTCTACGTCGGAGCCGTGGCAGGCATCGATCCGCACTCCCACGGCGCGCTTCCCATCCTCCTCGAGCCGGTCTGGTTCTCGCTGCTCTTCGCCTGCGCGGCGGCGGCGCTGTTCTCGCTGCGCCCCGGGCACCGCAAGCTCGCGGCCGAGACGATCGTGGGGCTCGGGTACATCGTCGCGAGCGCGCTCGTTCTCGCCATCCTCAACAGTCCGCGCATCGCGCAGGAAGCGCACGCCGTCGGCGACATCCTCTTTGGGAATGCCGTGACCGTGCCGCGCACGCAAATCTACGCGCTCGCCGCGGCGGGCGCGGTCGCCGTGATCGCGCACGGGCTCTTTTTCAAGGAGCTGCTCTTCGTCAGCTACGACCCCGAGACCGCGACCGTGCAGGGCGTGGGCGTGCTGCGCTACGAAGTGCTCCTCAACTTCATCATCGCCGTCGTCATCTCGGTAGCCACGCGGGCCGTCGGAGCGCTGCCGGTGTTCGCGTTCACGGTGGTGCCCGCGGCCGCCGCGCTGATGGTGACCGAGAACATCCGCGCCACGATGCCGCTGTCGATCGCGTTCGGGATCATCTCTGCCGCGGTCGGCTACTACATCAGTTGGATCGAGCAGCTCCCGACAGGCGCGACCATGGTCGTGGTCGCGTCCATTTTCCTGCTCCCCGGACTCGTGCGGCTGGCGAAACGCAGCACTGTTTGAATAAGCAAACCTGCGAGGACGTCCGCACGACGCGGGAGGGACAGCGATGGTCGTGCTCCTGGTCGCGCTGATCGCCACGGCGGCGCAGTCCGAAGGACCCGACGGCGGGATCGCCGCGAGCGATGCCGGCGTGGCCGTCGCGCAAGGCGCCGCGCCGGACGCAGGTCAGGACGAGGAATCGCTGCGCCGCCAGTTGGAGGAGGCGCTCGGGAAAGACGCCGCCGCGAAAGCCGCGCAGCAGCAGGGGCAGAGCGCCCAAGGTACCCAGGCGCCCGCCAGCGCGACCGGAGGAGCCGCTCCCCCGGTGCCGCTCTTCCGCGGCGGGCAGTCGCTCAATCCAGACGTCAGCGCGATCCTGGATGCCGAAGGAGGGTATCAGCGGCGGCCTTTGCTGTTCGTCAACGGCGACGACCCGGTGCTGCGCGGCGAGGAGGGAAAGAAGGCGGCGGGCTTCGCGGTGCAAGAGGTCGAGCTCGCCGCGAGCGCCATCGTCGATCCCTACTTCCGCGGCGACGTGTTCCTCACCATCCCCAATCTGGAAGGACTGGAAGTGGAGGAGGCGTTCGCCACCAGCACGAGCCTGCCGTGGAATCTGCAGATCAAGGGCGGATCATTCCGCAGCGCGTTCGGACGCCAGAACGGACAGCATCTGCACGTGCAGGACTTCACGCGCAGGCCCCTCATCAACGCAGCGTTCCTCGGAGCCGACGGTCTGCGCGGGCCGGGAGCGCAGATCTCCTGGCTCGCGCCGCTGCCGTTCTACGTGACCTTCTATGCGGAGGCTTTCTCGATCGGCGCGCCGGATCAGCCGGAGTCGGGCACTCTTCCACCGCCCGTCGCGACCTTCGGCGGCGGCGAGCCGCACGACCTGACCTACGCGGGCGAGGTGAAGGCGTTTTTTCCCCTCGGCGATGCGTGGTCCGTATACGCGGGGTTGAATGGAGCGACGGGCGTATCGCCCGGTCTCTTCCAGCCGACGAACACCGGGCCGGTCGTATTCGGCGTGAATCGGCGCAGCTATCTGGTGGGCGCGGACCTGTACGTGAAATGGAAGCCGCCCAACGTGGCTGCTGGATACACGTCGGTCGCGTGGCAGAGCGAAGCGATCTGGCGCCACCTCGACGACACCGCCGACATGCCTGGCGGCTGGGACGGTGGTCTCTACAGCCAGGTCGTGGTGCAGGTCGCGCGGCGCTGGTTAATCGGCCTGCGCGGCGACATCCTCGGCATCCCGACGTCGAGCGCGCTCGGCCAGACGCTCCGCGCCTCGACGAGCATCACATTCCAGATGAGCGAATTCGCCCGCGTGCGGTGGTACCTCGAGGCGGAGCACGCCGCGTCCGGATCCTCCGTCCCAGGTGTGGTTCTGCCTGCCGTGCAACCGGCCGATTCCGTGGCCAGCTTTCTGCAGATCGAAATCTCGATCGGTGCGCACGGCGCGCACCCGTTCTGAAGCTCCCGCGTCCTCGAGCGTCCAAGGTGGCGCCATGAAACGTCTCGCCCTGCTGGCCGCGTTCGCGTTGCTCCTTCCCCGCCCTGCCGCCGCCGCGGTGAAGGTCGTCTCCTCCATCCCGAGTCTCGGCTCGTTGGCCAAGGAAGTCGGCGGAGATCGCATCGACGTCGAGTCCCTGGGCAAGGGCTACCAGGATCCGCACTTCGTCGAGCCCAAGCCCAGCCTCATGCTCGTCCTGAACAAGGCCGACCTGCTCCTGTACGTCGGCCTCGATCTGGAGATCGGGTGGCTGCCGCCGCTCGTGCTTGGCTCGCGCAATCCGAAGATTCAGACCGGCGAGCTGGGAAGCCTTGATTGCTCGCGGGCCATCCCGGTCCTGGACGTGCCGACGACGAAAGTGGATCGATCGATGGGAGACATCCATCCGCTGGGGAATCCGCACTACTGGCTGCCACCGGCCAACGCGAAGATCATCGCGCGCGAGATCGCGCAACGACTTTCGCAAATCGATCCCTCCGGCGCGGCGACCTACCAGAAGAACCTCGCCGCGTTCAACGGCAAGGTCGACGCGGCCGCGAAGAAGTGGCAGCCGATGGTCGACAAGATGCGCGGCGTGAAGATCGTCACGTATCACAAGAGCTGGACGTACGTTTCGCAATGGCTCGGCATGGAAGAGATCGGTTATCTCGAACCGAAACCGGGCATCCCGCCCGATCCGGACCACCTCTTCCGGCTCATCCAGGCGATCCGCTCGGAGCACGTCCAGCTGCTCCTGGTCGAGGATTTCTACAATCTCAATACGGCACGCCTCGTCGCGCAAAAGGGCGGCGCGAAGCTCCTCGATTTGCCGACGGACGTCGGCGCGAAGCCGCAGATCAAGGATTGGTTCACGCTCGTCGAGACAATCCTCACTCAGCTCTCGGGCGCCATGTCACGGGTCTAACGGCCCGCCGCGCTACTCGCAGCAGCGGGCGCGCAAAGCCGCGACAACCGGGTGCGATTCGATAACGGATGCGGTTTGCATACCCGTGCTTCCACCCTGTGTGGATGTACGTAAGTGCAGGGAAATTTTTGGATTTTTTGCACGGCACGCTACTCTTTGCACAGGGGGAACGCTGCCGTGGCATTGACGGGAGATCTGAGCGAAACGCCGTTCACCGACCTGGTGCAGTTCTATTGCCAGCGGCGGGAAACGGTCGCGCTCATCGTGCAGACCTCGCGCGGCGAAGGGACGTTCTGGATCGCCGACGGCGAGCTGGTCGATGCCCGGATCGGCAACCATCGTGGCCTCGACGCGGTCCGTACCGCGATGAAGCTGCGCGACGGAACGTTCCGCGTCGACAAGAACGCCGTCTGCCCCCCGCGTGCGATTTTCGAACCCTGGACAAAAGTGCTCCTCGAGGAAGCCTGGCGCGAGGACGAGGCCAATCGGGACGTGGAAGACGCGCTCGCTGGCCTGGACAAGGAGGCAGTCGTGACGACGGATCGCAAGCCCACTCCGCCCCGCCCAACCGCTCCGGGGCAGATGCGGCCGCCCATGGCACGCTCGTCGATGCCGCCGCCCTCGCCGGCCGCGCCTGCCAAGAACCACCGCGGCGCGCTGCTGCTCGGGGTGGTCGCCCTGCTCGCGCTCGGTGGACCCGGCGTGCTGCTCTTGCGCTCGCACTGGCTGTCGAACGGCAGCGGCGACGCCTCTGCCGCGAGCGACTCGGTAAAGCTCGCCTCGGTCGTGCAGCCTTCTGGCCAGCCCGCGCCCATCGTGCATCAGGAGCTCCTCTTCGGCATGGCCGCCCCGCTCACGGGCCCTTCCAAGGAGCTAGGCCGCGCGATGAGGACCGGCGTCGAGGTCGCGTTCGCTGCCGCCAACGAGTCGGGCGGCGTGCACGGCCGGCAACTGAAGCTCATCGCGCTGGACGACGGATACGAGCCGAGCCGCACCGTCGGCGTGATGAAGGAGCTGACGGAGCAGAAGCACGTCTTCGGATTCGTGGGTAACGTCGGGACGCCGACGGCCGCAATCGCCGTGCCGTATGCAGTCGAGCACAAGATGCTCTTCTTCGGTCCCTTCACCGGCGCCCCGCTGCTTCGCAAGGACCCGCCCGACCGGTATGTCTTCAACTACCGCGCGAGCTACGCGGAAGAGACCGCCGCGATCGTCAAGCACCTGGTGGACGTCAAGCGGATCAGGCCGTCCGACATCGCGGTGTTCGCGCAGGCCGACAGCTACGGCGACGCGGGCTTCGAGGGTGTCGCCCGCGCGATGCGCCGCTACGGCCGCGACCCGTTGAAGATCGTCCGCCTCGCATACCAGCGCAACACCGCCGACGTCTCCGATGCCGTCGGTGAGCTGCTCAAGCACTCCAACATCCGCGCGGTGGTCTGCGTCGCGACGTACAAGGCGGCAGCGAAGCTGATCGAGAAGATGCGCGACAGGGGCTCGGACATCGTCTTCACGAACGTCTCCTTCGTCGGATCGAACGCGCTGGCCGAGGAGCTTGCCGCGCTGGGGCCCAAGTTCTCGCAAGGCGCGATCGTGACGCAGGTCGTTCCGCTGCCGCTGTCGAGCGCCAGTGCCGTGCTGCGCTACCAGGAGCTGTTGCGCAAGTATGCGCCCGGCGAGAAGCCGGACTTCATCTCGCTCGAGGGATACCTCGCCGGCACGCTGCTGACGGAGGGTCTCCGCCGCGCGACGTCCCTGGACACGGAGAGGGTCATCGACGCGCTGGAAAGCATCCGCGGTTTCGACCTCGGGACTGGCGCATCACTCAGCTTCGGCATGAGCGAGCACCAGGCTTCCCACAAGGTCTGGGGCACGATGCTCGACGACAAGGGCGTCTTCCAGACCTTCCAGCTCGATTAGCTGGCCGCTCGACTGCGCCTGCTATCGACGGCGCCGTCCGGAGGGTCGCGTTACCGCAGGAACCGCATCAGAAGGCCGAGCAGCACGCCGAGGACGACGAGGGCGAGGAAGATGGCGCCCCAGCCGACCAGGTACTGCTTGAAGCTGGGCTCCTTCGGTTCCGGCTCGGGCGGCGGATAGTGCTGGACCTGCTTCTGGTCGCCGCCGTCCGTCATGCGCCTGCCGCCGAGCTGCGCGGGTCGTCCTCGGATCTGCCGTGCTCGTGCTCGACGAGCCAGCGCGGGAGATGGTGCTGGGCGAGCAGCGAGAAGAAGGGCGAGCTGGGCGGGATGATCTCGTAGACGCCGAGCCCGCCGGTCTTCTCGAATCCCTTGAACAGCGCCCGCCCGACGTGGACGTACAGCTCGTGGAGCGACTGCGCGCCGGGCTCGACCGCGGCAACGAGCTGCAGCGTGTCCATGGGAAAGACGAACCGCTCCACGATCGACGCGTGCAGGGCGGAGACGGACACCCTGCGGCGCAGGAACAACAGCTCGCCGTCGCGCGCCGAAAGGTACGCTCGAAGCGCCTCTTCGGAGAGCGCAGCGCCGCCGTTGTAGATGTCGCCCGTCGATCCGCCGCGGTCCTGCGCGAGCGCGGCGACGAACTGGCGCACCGATCCCTGTAAAACCAGCTCGGCCATCTTGGTGTCGCCCCCGGACAGGCAGCCCATGATCGCCGCCTCGGCGTCGGCCGGCACGGGGATCGAGAGCGGTTGCGAAACCGAGACGAGAAACGGGCAGCTCAATTCGGCGTCGTTGCGCGTCGCGCGCTGCTGCCGCACGAACGCGTCGACGCGCGATCGGACGCCTCCGTTGCGCGCAGTTCCGCGGGCGCTCTCGTTGATTTTCTCCGCGATGGCGACCTTCATCGCGCCGAACACGTGGTCCTGGAACGTCGCCACTTCCGGCGCCGCGCCGTACGAGATGAAGATGCCCGCTTCCAGCTTCTCTCCGGCCGCCAGCGCGATCTCCGACTTGCGCTCGTCCTCGAGGCGCGCCAGCTCCGTCTGCAAGCGCGAGAGGCTCAACTTTGGTTCCTCGCCGCTCGCGTCGCGCGTGCGCGCGCGAATGGCTGACTGCGCCTGCGCCATCTGCTGCCGCAGCTCCGCCCGGCGCGCCGCGGCGCGCTCATCGATCGCCGCGATGCTGCGCGCGACCACCTCCGAGCCGCTCTCGGCGTCGAGCCGCTGAGCATAGCTGTTCAGCGCGCGCCGGATGTCGTCCGCCAGCTCGACCAGGGCGACGACGTTGCCCGAAAAGCTCACCGCGTCTCCGAGCAGGTTGTTCAGGTAGATGCCGCCGCGGTCCTTGAGATGATCGGCGCCGTGGTGGTGGCACGCGGCGGCGGTCAGGATGGGCGTGTAGAACTCGCGCGAGAGGAAGTCGGCGATTACTGCTTCCTTGAGAAACGCCGTCCGACGCGTGAAGTCCTTCACGTCGCAGAACAGGTGGCCCATCTGCGCCGCTTTCGCGCGACTTTTGATGAGCGGACGCTCCTCGATCCCGATGAAGTAGAGGCGGCCGTGCTCGTACTCCCTCTCGATTCCGTCCACGCTCTCCTGCCCCGACCGATGCAACATGGCGAGCTCGGCCAGGTCGAGGAGCTTCTCCAGCGCCGCGTCGATGGCGAGCGCCGTCAACGCGCGGGATGTCTCCGCCCGCACATCGTCCTCGGAGAACAGGCCGGAGCCGTCGTCGCCCCACTCCTTCGCGACGCGCGCGAGCGACTCGAAGGCGGCACGCGCCTCGTCGTTGTTCATGCCTTTCGCGGCCTTCTTCGCGCGTGCGTGCATCTCCTTGCGCCGCTCGGGCGAGGCAAGAACGCGCTCGAGCGCGCCGGGCGCTGCGAAGAGCTGCGCCGGAGTGAGCGGCTCGAGTCCGAGGCTGGGCGTTCGCGCGGTTTCGGACAGCCGCAAGAGCTGCAGCAGATCCGCGCGGACCGCGGCGAGCGCGTAGGCGCGCTCGGCGCGACGGAAGGAGTCCTCCGACTCGAGATCTGCTTCCACCTCGTTCGCGAGCTGCTCCGCGGTGGCGCCCTGCGTGACCTTTTGCGCGAAGAGCTCGATGCGCGCCACGGGATCCATGATGGGGACGCCGTATGCGTGGCTCCCGCCGCCGACGAGGTAGCGCAGACCTCCCATCCAGCAGAGCAGGTGCGTCGCGCCTTCCGCCAGTGCGCCCGCTGGTCCCTCGAACGCTCCGGCCTCGCGAGCCGCGAGCCGCATGGCGATGAGCAGCCCCGTCGCGACGGCGCCGTGCAGCAGCCGCTGTGCCGCTTGCGCGGGAATCTCGCGCAGGATTGCGTGTGCCTCGTCGGCCAAGGCCCGCAGCGCCAGCAACACGAGATACTTTGTCGGCTCGTGGCTCCCGGTGGCGGCGCCTTCGGTAACGGCGCGGCGCAGCACCGCATTCAGGGCTGAAGCCCAGACGCGGCCAGGCCGGCCGGAAGCGATCCACGAGGCGAGAACACCCGCGTCGAGCGCCGGGTGCATCTCCGGCGCGTCGACGAACGCCTGGCGCACGTTCTCGCGCGATACCGTCGACGGAGGCGAGAACGAAACGGGACGCAACGCCTTCGAGTCGAAGCCGTCCTGCAACAGGAGTTGATCGAATTCGCCCTCCTTCAGCGAGGCGCGGTGGCGCACGCAGAGCAGAAAGAACAGGTCGCGGACAGCCGCACGGAATGCTGTGCGCAGGTCCGCGCCCAGCGCGACCGGCACCCGCAGATCGGCGAGCGAGGTCCCGAGATGAAAGCGCAGCGCGCGCCCGTCGAGTCTCAGCGCATCGGAGAGCGTCCGCGCGCCGGCTTGCTGCCGGAGCCGCGCGAGCAGTTCGGGCCGCTCATCCGCGTAAGGCACTCGATCACTGTACCAGCACGAACCTAGACGACGACGGGGCGATCGCCGCGTGGGCGCGACTCCGTGAGCCGCTCACCTGCGCGCGCAAGGTGGTCCCCCGCCTCACGTCGCCGCGGCGGTCAGGATGCGCGCACGCACTTCCAGCGGCAGCTCGAAGGGGCGCAGATTCGCCTCGACGACGTAGGGCGAGCGCGGCGCGCGCGGCGAGCGCAAGGCGAGGACGCACAGCTCTCCGTTGCGCGAAAAGACGAACGGCGCCTCGCCGCGGTACGTGCGCGCACGGTCCTCGTCCGGAAGCCGGTAGCGCAAGTAGTGGACGCCTTTGTGGCTCCACGCCTTCTCCACCGAGCCGAGCACCTCCTCGCCGTCTTCCGCACACATGTGCAAGAGCTCGAGACGCTCGCGCTCGACGCGGACGAGCGTCCGCGCGCAAAGCAGCATCGACGCGCCGATCAATCCGCACAGAAGAGCAAAGCCGAAGCGAGGGAGACCGCCCTGCGCGGCCCAGGAGAGCACGAATGACTCGGGTGCGGCGGGGTCGTACCGGAGCCGTGCCTGCTCGTGCTTTCCCACGCCGCGGAAGGTCCGTCCGAAGCTCGTCTTTCCGGAATGCTGCTGGCCTTGTGCGTCGATCCACTTCACGTCGAGGTCGTAGTCGTAGAAGACCGTCAGGCCGAGCTTTTGCGTCTGTTCCACCTTGCCGGAGAGGTGCACGAGGCGCCCCGGCATTCCGCGAGCCCACAGCATGCGCTCGTTGAAAACGTGCCGCGACTCGTTGAAGCAACCGACGCAGAATGCTGCGCCCATTGCGACCAGCACGGCGACGAGGGCGAAGTTCCTCAGGCGGCGCTGCGCGAGCGCGTGCGCGTCGAGTTGCAGCGGGCGACGCGGGAGGAGGTGGCGCATTCCTGAAGATCTGCACGGTGCCGCCCGGTGCTCCGCAAGTTCGCCCCTGTGCGCTCCCGTACGAATGTGTCGTGTCGGCTCCCGGTGCGGCGCGGGTCTTCCCACGTCCGTTGCGGCGGGGGCGAGGTGCAAGTACAGTGCCCGCCTCCCCGGAGCCAGACCGCATGAAGAAGATCGAGGCGATCATCAAGCCCTTCAAGCTCGACGAGGTGAAGGAGGCGCTGGCGGACGTCGGCGTCCTCGGTCTAACCGTCACCGAAGTGAAGGGGTTTGGCCGTCAAAAAGGCCACACGGAGCTGTACCGGGGCGCCGAGTACGTCGTCGACTTCCTGCCAAAAGTGAAGATCGAGGTGGTGCTGACGGACGAGATGGTGCCTAAAGCACTGGAAGCCATCGAGCGCTCCGCCAAGACGGGGCGGATCGGCGACGGGAAGATCTTCGTGACCACCGTCGACGAGGTAGTCCGCATCCGCACCGGCGAGCGGGGCGAGCCGGCGCTTTAAGAACGGGAACGTCCGCCGCTCGGCGGCTGTTGTCGGTCGAAACTGCATTTCAAACACTGGAGGTCTTGAAGATGCCGAAGGGCAAGGACGTCGTCGGGCTCGCGCACGACAAGAAAGCGGTGATGGTCGACCTGAAGTTCATGGACTTCGTCGGCCTCTGGCAGCACTTCACCATTCCCGTCGCCGAGCTGACCGAGGCCGTCTTCGACGAAGGACTCGGTTTCGACGGCTCCTCGATCCGCGGGTGGGCGCCCATCCACGCCAGCGACATGCTCGTGGTGCCCGATCCCGACAGCGCCGTGATGGACCCCTTCATGAAGGACGCGACGCTGTCGCTCATCTGCAACATCGTCGACCCGATCACGAAGGAGCCGTACACGCGCGATCCGCGCTTCATCGCGCAGAAGGCGGAGAAGTACCTGAAGTCGACCGGCATCGGCGACGTCGCGTACTACGGGCCCGAGGCGGAGTTCTTCATCTTCGACGGCGTCTCCTACGATGCCGGGCCGAACCACGGGCACTACAAGATCGAGTCGCGCGAAGGCCAGTGGGAGACCGGCAGCCCGATCGAGCACACCTTCGATGGGAAGCAGGCCGGTACGCGGCCCAACCTCGGCTACAAGCCGCGCTACAAGGAAGGCTACTTCCCCGTCGCGCCCATCGATTCGCTGCAGGACATCCGCACCGAGATGTGCCGCGTGATGGAGCAGGTCGGCATCCAGGTCGAGCGCCAGCACCACGAAGTGGCAACCGCGGGCCAGGCGGAGATCGACATCCGCTTCGATAGCCTGGTGAAGACGGCCGACAAGCTGATGTGGTTCAAGTACATCATCAAGAACGTCGCGTTGCGGAACGGGAAGACGGTGACGTTCATGCCCAAGCCGCTCTTCGGCGACAACGGCAGCGGCATGCACACGCACCAGAGCATCTGGAAGAGTGGCAAGCCGCTCTTCGCCGGCGACGGCTACGCGGGAATGAGCGACACCGCCCTGCATTACATCGGCGGCGTTCTGAAGCACGCGCGTTCCCTCGCGGCGATCTGCAATCCCACCACCAACTCGTACAAGCGGCTGGTGCCCGGGTTCGAGGCACCGGTGAACCTTGCGTATTCGTCGCGCAACCGCTCGGCTGCGATCCGTATCCCGATGTACTCGCCGAGCCCGAAGGCGAAGCGCATCGAGTTCCGCTCGCCGGATCCATCGTGCAACCCGTACCTGGCCTTCTCGGCCATGCTGATGGCGGGACTCGACGGAATCGAGAACCGCGTCGACCCGGGCGATCCGCTCGACAAGGACATCTACGGCCTCTCTCCCGAGGAGCTAAAGGACGTACCGAAGATGCCCGGTTCGCTGGAGGAGGCGCTCGGCGAGTTGAAGAAGGATCACGAGTTCCTCCTCAAGGGCGATGTCTTCACTGAAGACGTGATCGAGACGTGGATCGAGCACAAGGTGGAGAAGGAGCTGAACCCGGTGCGGCTGCGGCCCACGCCGACCGAGTTCGCGCTCTATTTCGACATCTGAGCTAATGCGGGGACACGATACGTAATTCGGTGCCGAGAGGAGTTGGCACAGCGAATTGCGTATGGTGTCCCCAGTCTCCGCGGCCGGTCCGGATTGCCGGGCCGGCCGCGTTGCTTTGCGCGTAGAGTGACGCGCATGAGACGGCTCTTGCCGGTCGCGCTCATCTGCCTCGCCTGCGCGTCCTCCGCTCCGCGCGCGAAGGGTGTGTCGCCGACTGCGCTCGAAGGCGTGTCGCTCGCGCTCCCTACGCCGGAAGACGTGCGGCCGTCGGCGAGCGCGGGATGCGGACAGTTCGCGCCCGAGCTGCCGGAGCGCATCGAGAAGGCGCTCATCACGTCGCTGGGCGACGCCGGCGCGCAGTTCGCGGTGCAAGCTCCGTGGAGGCTCGCCGTGGTGCTGACATTCGCGGGAACGGGAGCCGAATACGCCGGACCGAGCAGGACGCCGGCGGGCGTCACCCCCGGGCTGCCGCCAGATGCGCCGCCGGTATTCGCGGAACAACGCGGAGGCGTCAACGCCGGCTGGACCGACACCACGGTCTCGCTGGACGCCACGCTCAAACGGGAGGGGTCCCTCCTGTGGCAAGGCACGGTCACCGGACGCGTGCGCTCCGCGCCGTGCGTCGACCCTCGCGGCCACCTCGACGAGGCGATGCGCAGTGCCGTGTCGCAGCTGCGCGCGGAGCTGATTCGCCGGATCAGCGCGGCGCGAGCACGCGCACGGTGAGCGACGGATCGACGATGCGGAACATCTCCGCGCCGGAATCGCGCGCAAGCCTCATGCACGGCGGGCCGGGACAGGGCACCGTGTCGACCGAGTAGGCGCGGTTCTCGCCCCGGAACGCTGCGCAGGGATGGACGTCGGCCGACAGGTCGAAGAACGCGACGTTCACTTGGGGCACCGTGATCGGCTGACCGAGCAGCGCCGGGATCCACTGCCCCGCATCTCCGTAGTTGTTGATGACCCAGCACGAAGGCGGCAGCACGACCGAAGAGAAGACGCGCAGATCCGAGATGGTGGCGAGGGCATGGGCGCGTCCTTCCCGCAGCGTCTTCGAATGCAACAGCGCGGCGTGAGCCAGAACGCCCAACGCCGCGATGGCGCCGAGGCGCGGCGATCCGTCCAACGCGTCGTGGACGAGCAGCGCGACGGGAAACAGCAGGACGACGGCGATTCGATCCGGGTAGAGCAGAAAGCTGCCCGGCAGGATTGCCGCGCGGCCGTTCACGACCAGCAGCACGAGGACGACCGCCATCGCGAGCGGAACCGCGGCACGCCGCCGGCGCTTCGCAAGGACGACGACCGCCGCGACCGCACCCGCGATCAGTGGCACGTCATGCAGCATGCGCGGAATCGTCTGCAGCGTTCCCGCCTCGCGCAGGAACGCCCGTGTCCACGCGATACCCTCCGCGGGAACATGCCTCGCGGTTGCCAGAAAGGGTGCGCAGAGAACGAGGGCGCCGCCCGCGCCGACGGCGAGATGGAGCACCCCTCGCCGCAGCTCGGGGTACGCGATCAGCACGACAACGAGGATAGGCAAGGCTGCCCAACAAAGCGCCACCAGGCTTACCGGATGCGTCAGCAGAGCGGCCGCCGACAGAATCGAGCACGCCGCCGCCTCGCGCGGCCGACCCAGTCGCACTGCATCGACGCCTGCCGCGAACGCAGCCACCGCGAAAGCAATGCCGAGCGCGTTCGGAGCGCCGCCCCAGGTCCAGAAGTAGAGCGGCGACCGCGCGGAAAGCACCGCGCCGACGCCGACCGCGAGGCCAAGCGCCGATCCACCGCCCCAGCGCGAAACCGCCGCGGCAAAACCGATCATCACCAGCGCGTAACAGAGCGCGTGGCCGATCAGACCCGCCTCGCGCCAGCCGAGATGCCCCAGCGTCGCGATCAGCGCCGTGAGCGTCGGCTGGCCGACGGGATAGCTGCCGAACGAATCGACCGGCCACAGCGGGCGGAACGAAGCAGGATGGCCATTCGAGTCCGCCAGCACGCGCGCGAGCGCGGTGTGCATGGCGCCGTCGACTCCCGGCGGTACGAACGTGACCTGGCAGAGCACCGCCGCCAACGCCCCAGCTGCGCACCACAAAGCGACGCTGGCCACGTCCAGAGCGCCTCTCCACATCCCGATGGCAAAGAACGAAGCCGCGCCGAGCACGACGACGGGCCAGGTCCATCCGACCGGAATCAGCCGCAACCACCAGAACGCGATCACCCACGCTGCCGCCGCGAACAGCGGCGCTTCCGCCGCGCGATGCCGGGAACCTACGAGCGGGTGAAGGACCACGCCAGGTCCGAGGAGGACGAGGAGGAGGAGGAGCACCGGGTGACTGTAGAGCGGATCTACTGCCGCGTCCGCAGGAACTCCGGCTCGGCGCCGGGCGCCTGCACCCGACCGCGGCGCCAGAGGATCTCCTCGCAGCGCGCGAGCAGCTCGGGGAACCCTTCTCGCATCACCGCGGACACCGCCACGCCACCTTCGCGGTGCGCGAGCGCCCGCGCGGACTCCGGCGCGCGATCCATCTTGTTGAACACGAGCAGCCGCGGCGTGCGCTCGAGGTCCAGGGTGCCCAGCACTGCCTCCACCGCCCGCGCCTGCTCCGCATGCCGCGGATCCGACGCGTCGACCACGTGCAGGAGCAGGTCGGCTTCCTCGAGCTCTTCCAGGGTGGCGCGGAACGCGGCCACCAGATCGCGCGGCAGATCGCGAATGAATCCGACCGTATCGGTGATCACTACCTCGCCGTCTCCGCGGCGCTCGCCGTTCGTCGCCGCGGTGCCGTTGCGCGGCAGGCGCAGGCGACGCGAGGTCGGATCCAGCGTGGCGAAGAGGATGTCCTCCGCCAGCACGGAAGAGTGCGTCAGCGCGTTGAGTAGCGTGCTCTTGCCCGCGTTCGTGTAGCCGACGATCGAGATGACCGGCACTCCCTGGCGGCTGCGCTGCCGGCGACGCGTGGCGCGATCGGCGCTCAACCGGTCGATGCGATCCTCGAGATGCGAGATCCGCTCGCGCACGCGCCGGCGGTCGATCTCGAGCTTCGTCTCGCCGGGTCCGCGGCCGCCGATTCCACCCGCCAGCCGCGACAGCGAATCGTCGCGTCCCACCAAGCGCGGCAACAGGTACTTGAGCTGCGCCAGCTCGACCTGGAGCTTGCCGTCCGCGCTGCGGGCGCGCTGCGCGAAGATATCGAGGATGAGCTGCGTGCGATCGATGATGCGGACCGACGTCGCCTCCGCGACGTGGCGCGCCTGCGACGGAGAGAGGTCGCGGTCGAAGACGAGCAGATCGACCCCGAGCGCCATCGACCGCACGAGGACCTCCTGCAGCTTGCCCTCGCCGACCACCGTGCGCGGATCGATCTCGCGCCGCCCTTGCAGGATGACGTCCAGGACTTCCACGCCGGCCGTGCGCGCCAGCTCGCGCAGCTCGGCCATCGAGTCCTCGGCGGCGGCTCGAGAACCGGTGAACGCGCCCACCAGGATGGCGCGGCCTTCGCTCCCCACCGCGCGACCCGGTGCGGCCCGCGCCATCTCCTGCTCGAGCTCGGCGGTGGATTCCTGCGCATCGAACCGCAGCTCCTGGACCGACGGCGCCTGCTCGAGGCGATACAGCTCGCCGCCCTCGTTGAAGGGGAGCAGCGTCGCCAGGTAGACCTTCCCCGGCAAGGCGTCGTCGCGCGCAACGATCGCGGCGACCGCGTCGAGACGCAGCAGCACCAGGTCGGTGAGGTCGTCGCGCGTGAGCGGCTCGTCCTTCAGGTGCGTGTGGACGAGCCTCAGGCCGCGCAAGCGGGCCTGGCCCGCGCGGGCGCGGCCGATGTCGGGCAGCTCGATCTGCCGCGCGTCTCCGACGATGACGTACTCGACTTCGCCGCGCCGGTTGAGCAGGACCCCAACCTGCCGGCCCGTCTCTCGCGAGACTTCCGCCAGGTGGCGCGCCAGCTCCGGGGAGCACAGCTCGCGCGGCTGTACGCGGCGGCGATAGGTCGCGAGCAGGCGCCGGGCCTGGCTTGCCTTCAAACCGGCCGTGTTGCCGTGCAGATCGTCTCGCGTACGCCCTTGCTCCCGCTGCGGATCCGGCGAGGTCTTAGCATGTGCACGCACCCCGGGGCGCCGGAATCGCCGTGAAGCCCGGGGCATGGCCTGCATCGAGGCGGACGCTTTGCTATCGTACACGTGCGCGTAGCGCAGCCGATGACGCAAAGCCCCCGAACGCAGCTCGTCCGAACGCGCAGACCGGTGGTGAAGATCGGGTCGGCGGTGCTCGCGGGGGGCGGCGGCCAGGCGGGCGGACCCACGCTGGATCGCCAACGATTCTCGGCACTTTGCGACGACGTCGCGGCCCTGGTGGAAGGCGGCGCGCGGCTCCCGGTGCTCGTTTCCAGCGGGGCCGTGGCGCTCGGCGTCGAGCGGCTGCAACTGGGGACCCGCCCCCGCGAGATGGCGCTCAAGCAGGCTGCCGCGGCCGCCGGGCAGAGCCGCCTGATGCGGCTGTACGACGATGCTTTCGAGGCGCGCCGACTCACCTGCGCGCAGGTGCTGCTGACGCACGCCGACATCGCGCATCGCGGCCGCTACCTCAATGCGCGGCGCGCACTGGGGGCGCTGCTCGACCGCGGCGTCGTGCCCGTCATCAACGAGAACGACACCGTCTCGGTGGAAGAGATCAAGTTCGGCGACAACGACGCCCTCGCGGCCATGGTCGTGGACCTGGTCGAGGCGGACCTGCTCGTCATCCTCACCGACGCGCCGGGGCTCTGCTCGGCAGATCCGCGCGTGGATCCGCGCGCGGAGCGGATCTCGATCGTGGAGCGCGTCACGCCCGCCTTGGAAGCCCTGGCCGGAGCCGGAGGCGAGGTGGGCACCGGTGGAATGGTGACGAAGCTCCGCGCTGCGCGCCGCGCCAGCGAGGCGGGAGTCCCGTGCGCGATCATCCCCGGTGAGCCGCGCGCGCTGCAGCGCCTCATCGCGGGCGAGGACGTGGGCACGCTCGTGTTGCCGCAGGGCGAGCGGCGGCGGCTTCGGCAGCGCTGGATGCTCGACCTCAAGGCGCGCGGCGAGCTGCGCGTCGACGACGGCGCGCGCGCCGCCGTGCTCGAGCGCAAGAAGAGCCTTTTGCCCTCCGGCATCAGGGAAGTGCGCGGCACGTTCGCGCAGGGCGATCCGGTGGAGATCGTCTCGCTCGATGGGCGGCCCTTCGCGCGCGGCCTGGTCGTCTATGCCGCCGACGAAGTGCGCCGCATCGCCGGCTTGCGCAGTGCCGAGATCGAATCGCGGCTCGGGTATCGGCTGCTCGACTGCGTCGTGCATCGCGACGACCTGGTGGTGACCGCGTGAGCGCCGAGCGGGACCTCGCCGCGCTGGAGCTCGCAGAACGTGCTCGCACCGCCTGGCGCGAGCTTTCGCGTAGCTCGGCTGAGCAGAGGAGTCGCGCCCTGAGGCTCTTCGCCGACGAGCTCGAATCGGCCGCCGTCGCAAGCGCGATGGAAGTGGCAAACGCCGCCGACATCCGCGCGGCGGCCGGCGAGAACGCCGCGTTCCTCGACCGGCTGCGGCTCGACGGAGCACGCCTGAAGGCGCTCGCCCGCGCGGTGCGCGAGATCGCGCAGCTCCCCGATCCGGTCGGGGAACTGGTCGAGCGCACGACGCGCCCGAACGGCCTCGTGGTCGAGCGCGTGCGGGCGCCGCTCGGCGTCGTGCTGATGATCTACGAGTCCCGCCCCGGCGTCACGGCGGACGCAGCCGCCTTGTGCCTGCGCAGCGGCAACGCAGTGCTGCTGCGCGGTGGCTCCGAGGCGCTGCAGAGCAATTCCGTGCTGATCGCGGCGTGCCAGCGGGCGCTCGAGCGTGAAGGGCTACCCGAGGACGCGGTGCAGCTCGTCCCGCCCGACAGGGCGCTGCTCGACATCCTTCTGCAGCAGGAAGATCGCATCGACCTCTGCATCCCGCGAGGCGGCAAGTCGCTCATCCGCTTCATCGACGAGCGCTCGCGCATTCCCGTGGTGAAGCACGACCAAGGCGTCTGCCATCTGTACGTCGCCGCCGACGCGGACATCGACGCCGCGGAGCGCATCGCGGTGAACGCGAAGGCGCAGCGCCCCGGCGTGTGCAACGCGCTCGAATGCCTGCTGGTCGACGCAAGCATCGCCGCGATGGCGCTGCCGCGGCTCGGGCGCGCGCTGCGTGCCGCGTCCGTGGAGCTGCGCGCCGATGCGCGGGCGCTACCGCTGCTGCCCGGTGCGAAACCAGCCGCGCCCGAGGACTTCGGGCGCGAGTTCCTCGACCTGGTCCTCGCGGTCGCGGTGGTAGACGGCGTCGAAGGTGCGCTGGGGCACATCGCGCGTTACGGTTCGCGGCACACCGAGGCGATTTGCACGCGCGACCCGAAGCTCGCCGAACGATTCGTGAGGGAAGTCGACGCGAGCTGCGCGCTCGTCAACGCCTCGACGCGATTCAACGACGGCGGCGAGCTAGGCCTCGGCGCCGAGATCGGCATCTCGACCAGCAAGCTGCACGCGTACGGCCCGATGGGCGTGCGCGAGCTGACCTGCACCCGCTACGTGGTGCGGGGCAATGGGCAGGTACGCACGTGACCGCAATACGCGGAGGAAGGAACCGGATGCAGAACGTCCCGATCGCACTGTCCACCCTGAATGCCCCGCGCGAGCGCGCAATCGCGCTCGATGCGGAGCGCACCGCCCGCAGGGCCGCGGAGGCAGCCCTGGAGAAAAAGGCGGAGGACCTCGTCCTCGTCGATCTACGGGGCAAGGCCACGTATGCCGACTTCCTCGTCATCTGCTCGGGGACGAACGAGCGCCAGATCGAGGCCGTCGCCGAGGCGGTGGAGAGGTCGTTGCACGAGGCGGGACAGCGGTTGATCGGGTCGGAAGGAGCGCGCGGCAGCAGGTGGGTCCTGCTCGATTTCGGTGACGTCGTGGTGCACGTCTTCCACCAGGAGGAGCGCGCCTATTACGACCTGGAAGGGCTCTGGTCCGACGCTCCGATGATCCGGCCGTAGCTTCGTGAAGATCCGCGTCGTCTCGGTCGGACGCGACAAAGGATTCACGGCCGAGGGCGTGGAGGAATACGCCGCGCGGCTGCGCCGCGCCGCGGGCCTCGAGCTCGTCGAGATCGCCGCCGCCACCGGTCCTTCAGCGAAGGAACGCGAGGCGGAGCGCATCCTGGAGCGGCGGCTGGCACGCGGCGAGCTGTGGGCGCTGGATGAGCGCGGCACGGAGCTGACCAGCGTCGAGCTGTCGCGTCGCATCGCGCGCCTACGCGACTCGGCTCTCGACCTCACCATCTGCGTCGGCGGGGACGAAGGGCTCGCACCGGCCGTGGTGCAGAAGGCGGATTTCGCGTGGAGCTTGTCGCGACTCACCTTGCCCCACCGGCTGGCCCGAGTTGTCGCGCTGGAGCAGCTGTATCGGGCGTTCGAGATCCTGCGCGGAGCGCCGTACCACAAGTGACGGCCTGCTCACGTGCAGCGATTCGTCTCGGATGCGTCAGCTCAAGATGCGCTTCGATTTAACCGTTACACCGTCCTGCGCCATCTCGTAGACGATCGGCGCGCCGGTTGCGAGCTCGAGCGCGATCACCTGCTCTCCGCTGAGCTTGTCGAGCTGCATGACGATGCTGCGGTTCGAGTTTCCATGGGCGACCACCAGGACGTTCTTTCCCAGACGCAGGTCTCCCGCGATGCATCGATCGAAGAACGGGAGCGTGCGTTTCGCGGTCAGCTCCAGCGACTCCCCGTTCGGGGGCGGGACGTCGTAGGACCTGCGCCAGAGCTTCACCTGCTCGGCGCCGTACCGCTTGGCCGTGTCCTCCTTGTTCAGTCCCTGTAGATCGCCGTAGTGGCGCTCGTTGAGCGCTTGATCGCGAATCACCGGAACGCGGATCCCGGCGGTGTCCAGGATGATGCGGAGAGTCTCCTCGGCCCGCGATAGTACCGACGTGTATGCGACGTCGAATCGAAAGCCCTTCAGCAACTCGCCCGCGCGGCGCGCCTCCGCGGCGCCTTTCTCGGTGAGGGGAACGTCGACCCACCCCGTGAAACGGTTCTCCAGGTTCCAGAGCGACTGTCCGTGGCGGACGAGGACCAGCGTCGGCATGCGGCGCGCTTCTACACAGCCACCTGGGAACGTGCAAGGACGCTCGACCGTCGACAGCGACAAGGCGACGCCCCTTGATCGCTTCCGCGAGGCGGGGGGATAGTGTTCCGCGGCAACAAGCGATCATCGTGGAGGGGGCAGCTTTGAGACGCTTCGGGTTCATTTTCGTTGCCGCGGCCTTGCTCGCAGGTTGCACGAGCACCACCGCGAGCAGCGCGCGGGCGCGCAAGGATTTCGATTCCCGCTTACCTTCCATCCGGAGCGCTGCCCTGCTGACGCTCGACGTGAAGGAATACGAAGTTTCCGCAGGCGGCGTCGCCGAGCTGAAGGAGGACTGGAGCTCGGCGGCGCAAAGAGCCATCCAGGACGCTCTCGCCTCCGAGCTGAAAGGCCGGCAGATCGAGCTGCGACGCGTGGAAGCGGAGCCTGAAACGGCGGAGGAGATCGAGGACCTGCGCGCGCTTTCGGAAGCGGTCAATTCTTCGATCACCTTTCCGAACTCTTCGTTCGACTATTCGCTCGGCCCCGTGAGCGACCTCGTCGATCGGTACAAAGTCGATGCGCTCGTGTTCGTGTGGGCGCGAGCCCGGCTGCCCACGACGGGTCGCAAGTTCGTCGCGGCGCTCTACGGATCCGGTGGCGCCGAGGTGGGTCAGGTCGCGATCACGATCGTCGACCGATCTGGCGCGGTGCTCTGGTTCGATCACCGCGCGCTGGTCGGCGCTCGTGGCGACCTGCAGCATGCCGAGAACGCCAGCGCGCTCATGCATGCCATCGCCAGCGACCTTGCGCCGCCTGCGAAATGACCACCAGGCTCGCCATCGTCGCGCTGCTCGCCGCCGGGTGCGCTTCGACGCAGCTCGCTCCCGTGAGCAGCGGCGTGCAGCTCGAGCAGGACGAGCGAACGCTGTGGCACCAGGCGGAACAGGCGGAGACCAGGTTCGAGGCGGGCGGCGCGGTCTACGCTGACGCTCAGCTGGAGGCGTATCTCGACGAGGTCGCGCACCGGATCGAGCCCGCACCCATCTTCGCGTCGATCCCGTTCCGCATCCGCGTGGTGCGCAACCCGTACCTGAACGCATTCACGCTGCCCAACGGCCGCGTCTACGTACACACGGGCATGCTGGCGCGCATGGACAACGAAGCGCAGCTCGCCACGCTGCTGGCGCACGAGATGACCCACGCGACCCACCGGCATGCAATCCGCGAGCTGCGCGATGTGAAGAATCACGCCGCGTGGGCCGTGGGCCTCAATTCCGTGCTGCCCGGCATCGGAAGCCTCGCCGGGTTCTCCGCGATCCGCGGCTACTCCCGCGAGCTCGAGACCGAGGCCGACGACGAGGGTTTTCGCCTGGTCGCCAACGCTGGGTACGACGTCACCGAGTCGGTGAAGTTGTTCGCTCACCTGCAGGAACAATTGGCAGAGGAGAAGCAGAAGGAACCCTTCTTCTTCGGAACGCACCCGGCACTGCAGGAACGGATCGAGAACTATCGGTCGCGCATCCAGGCGCAGGGGCCGGACAGGCGCACGGGAACGAAGGAGACGGACGCGTTCCTGCTCCACACGCGCGAGGTCGTCTACGAGAACGCGGTGCTCGATCTGCGCGCGGGTCGCTTCGTCGCGGCGGAGCGAAGCGCCCGCAAGTTTGCCGCTCTCGAACCGTCGGCCGCGCGCGGACCGTTCCTGCTGGGCGAGATCGCGCGACAACGTTCCGAAGGCGAATGGGACGCCGCGCTGGGCGAGTACCGGCGCGCAATGGCGCTCGATGCGGCGTACGCCGACCCCTACCGCGCGATGGGGCTCGTGCTCTACAAGCGCGGGGACAAGGCGGCCGCGAAGGCGGCGTTCGAGAAGTACCTGTCGCTCTCGCCCGGCGCGAGCGATCGGGCGTACATCGAGGCTTACCTGGGGAACTCGAAATGAACGGTATGCGCAATGCGACTTGTGTATTGGGCGTCCTGCTCGCGACCGCATGCGCTTCCGGGCCGCGCTGGGTACCGGCTGACGCCCCATTCACGCCCGCGTCGGGGCGGTACACCGTCCAGCTTCCGCGCGGCTGGATGCAGCTGGAGCGCGGGGACGCACTGATTTCCTCGCGAGACGGCGTGTTCCTGCAGCGCATCGACGTCTTCCTCGGACAGACGGGGAAGCCGCTCGGCCCGACGAAGAAGGCGATCGCGAAAGGAATGCTGCCGCAGGAAGTCGCCGAGGTAGTGCAGGACGCGATTGCGTCCGCCCCCGGCATGCAGGCGATGACCGTTCTGGAGAACACGCCGGCGGCGCTCGACGGGCGCCCGGGGTTCAAGCTCGTCGTCGGCTACAAGGACCGCGACGGGCTGAAGATGCGAGCCGTCGTGTACGGCGCGCTCTCGGGCGAGTCTTTGTATCAGCTGACCTATCGCGCTCCGGTCCGGTACTATTTCGAGCGCGACCTGCAGACGTTCGAGCAGGTCCGCTCGACGTT